>NBJMC04202__coassemble_1165_pt1 | contig 204640 bp, 228 predicted proteins | sample NBJMC04202__metabat2_high_PE_003 | metagenome-assembled genome bin NBJMC04202
GTTTTGAACTGGACGGAAAAAAGAAGTTCCGCCATCTTTCGCTCGGTATGAAAACGATGGTTTCCACCATTATCTGCTTGGCGAGCAATAAAAGCGTCGTGCTTTTAGATGAGCCCGTCCTCGGCTTTGACGCAATCATGCGGGTGGAGTTTTACGATATGCTAACAGAGAGTTTTCGGAACCACCCCCGAATTATCATTGTATCCACCCATATCATTGAGGAGATCGCAAAGACAATTCAAAAGTTAATTATGATAGACAAAGGGAGCATCCGCTTTTTTGACACGCTGCAATCGGTTGAGGCAAAGGCATTTCGTATCAGCGGGCTTCAAAGAGATGTGGAGGCAGCAACCAAAGACTTGAACGTGATCGGTCAGGACACGGTCGGCGGTCTTACAACAACCTATATCTATGATACCCCGCCGGCACAATCTGCTTCTTTGGAAATTCACCCATTATCCTTGCAGGATTTCTTCATCCAGATGGTCGGGCATAAAGGAGGCGCGGCAAGATGAAATCCACTTTCGCTGTTGTAAAACGCTTGCTTGCCAGCAATAAAATCAGCTTTATCATTACGGCTCTTGTGGTGCTTTGCGCCACATCTTCCGGCGACGTTGTTTTAAGCAACGGGAATTACGCTTGGCTGCTTGCGGTCATGACGCCGTTCTTCTTTGTCTTTTACGATTACACGAAGCTGATGCACTTGGGAGCAAACAAAAGGGATTACTATTCCGGCTGCCTGATCAGCTATGGCGTTTTGGCGCTCGGTATCTCCCTGATCAATACGCTGATCCATTTGCTGACTGACCCTGTTTATCCGGCACAGGCCGTCATCAATATGATGGACGTGTGTAAATGGACGGAAAACGGGACTTGGATTGCCGGCGTGCAGCAGATGTTCTTTTTGCTGCTCGTTATGATCTTTCTCCATGTGCTGCTATCCATGCAGCCCCATTGGTCTGGATGGCTGACAGACGCAGTATTGGTAGCCATTATTTGCGTTTTCACACCGATTCCGGCTTTGCGTTCCGTTCTGTCCAACTTTTTTCAAGTGATCATGCTGAACGGCAACGCGTTTTTACACATTGGCATCTGTCTGTTGCTAAGCGCTGCCTTATCCTTCGCGGGGCTTTGGGTTTTGAAACGGAAAACGATATAGAGGGACGGCCATGATTCGGATTAAAGCGGTTGATGAAGAAAACATATTGGACGTGTGCGAATTAAGAACAAAACAAGACGATATTCGCGCTGCAATAGAAGGGCATTCATATGGCAACGCAATTTCCATTGCGGAAGCAAAATATCGTTCGGGCATGTATCCCAACGCAATTTATAACAACGATGCGCTGATTGGCTTCTTTATGTATCAACGCGCAGAAAACCATACGGAAACGGCGCGCATCTGCCGATTTATGCTGGACGACAGATTTCGGCGCAATCGGCTAGAAGAAAAAGCCCTCGAACACATTTTAAGGGGCCTGAAAATTTAAGGCGTCAAAGAAGTGACTGTGATGATAGACCCCGCCAATGAAAATGCAAAAGAGCTCTATCTTCCTTTCGGGTTTCATTCTACCGGTGAAATTGATAAAGCTGGATATTGCTACAAATTAAAAATGTAAAATCGATCAAGTATGGAGGAATTATCATGAAAAAAATGATTGCGCTTGCTTTGTGTCTTGTAATGAGCAGCTTTGCTTTGACGGGCTGCACGGGAGAAAGCGAGCCCTTTGAGGAAAAGAGCTATACGCCGGATTCGCAGATCAAAGAAATCAATCTGGACGTGCGCGACAGAGAAATTACGGTAACGCAGTCTGAGGATGACCAGGTGCATATCCAGTATGCAGAGAACAGCAAAGAGTACTATGATATTTCTGTTTCTGACGGAGCGGTTTTATCTATGGAGAGCGCCAGCAGCAAAGAATGGACGGACTATATTGGAGGAAAACCATCTGCCGAAGCCCGGAAAATCGTATTGCAGATACCCGACACGTCTTTGGTGAACCTCTCAATTTCTACAACCAATGAAGATGTACTGCTCGCGGAATTGGCTGTAACAGGGGATATAACCGTATCCTGTAACGGCGGCAATATCAGCTTTGAGCGGCTGAACGTTGGAAACGCGCTTTCCCTGACGGTCAAAAATGGGGATATTTCAGGGAAGGTGCTTGGAAGCTATGACGATTTCGCGATTCAATCAGAAATCAAGAAGGGAGAGAGCAGCCTGCCGGACAGCAAAGAGGGCGGCGAAAAGGCGCTGAACGTGTCGTGCAATAATGGTGATGTCGATATTGCGTTTGAAGCGGAATAATTTTATGCGATATAGAGAAAAGGGCCTGTGGCAAAAACAGGGGTCAGCGTGGTGAAAATACTTTTTCGACACGCTGAAGCGGGTAAGAAGTTTTAAACCTCTTACCCGCTTTCTGCCGTAATTACCTGCTGGCCGTTACGTTGGACTGTTTTGCATGCTTCCTGATCGATGGCTGGCATTTGGTGAAACGCATTACTTATTTTGATTTTTGCTTGATACCGTATCGTATGGCGCGGAGGGGCCGGCGGCTGCGTCGGGCGCACATACTGCGCCGATTCAGCTGAGGTACTCCTCTTCCAGGCTGCGAACCATGGCCACATACCGCTCCTTGCAGGCGGCCAGACGTCCGGCACGGATATCCTGGTAGCAGGGGAGTAGGTAGTCCTGCCGCAGCGCCTCATAGCGGCGGTCCCGGTCAGGGGCGAGATCCAGCCGAAGCACGATGCCCGGAGCAATGTCATAGTAGCGGTCGATCAAGGCAGGGCCATCCGGGCAGCTGCGCAGATATCCATCCCGGAAATTGCGGAAGGCCGTCAGCTCCTCACAGTCATCAGGCTTACCGCTGTAGCGGCAGACAGCAGTGGTAATAAAGCAAAGGCCGAAATACCGCTTGCGGAAACCGCCGACAATGGATTCATAGTCGCCCAAATTGAATGGGTTCTTGGGATATCGGCGGCACCAAATCTCCCGCAGCTGCAGGCAGTAAGCCTCACTGGACGGCAGCGCCATCCGGCGCACTGCGGGTACTAAAAAGATGGCGATGATAAACTTGTCCGTCTCCTGAATGGAGGAGCGATTGAGGGCAGAATTCCACTTGGGCTGAGAATTCCAGTGGGCTTCCAGGCGGTTGAGGAATGCCTCGGCAGCGGAAGCGGGATCGGCGGCTCCGGCGGCAATGGCAGAATCCAGCCGTCGGAAGATCTCAGAAATTCCGTTGCTGTACTGTTCAAAGGCCGGCGTGAACTCCGCTTTGCTCAGCTTGCGCTCAATGCCCGGATAATTGACGATGGCCTCCAGCATATGGTCGAGATAGTATTGATATGCTTCGACACCGTCATCCGTTTCGGCGGAAGCAAAATCAGATGTCTTGTCTGTCACTAAGTCGGCAGGGGAAAGTCTTGCGCCGCAGTACAGGCAGGAAAACTGCTTCAAATGGGAGGGAATTTCCAGAACTTCGCCGCACTTGGGGCAAATACCCTGGATGAGATCGGATTGTGCCATAACATCACCTGCTGTTCGTTTTTCGTATCATATCACATTTTTCTTCCGTTGCCAATGGAAAGAAAAAAATTCTGAGGTGAGGGTGCAACCCTCACCTCAGAACAGGCAGAATTCAGCGAATGAAATTGGTGCGCAGGGCGGGCTCGTCCGCCGGGACAGATACACCGGCAGCGGCACCAGCGGCGATGCACCGCAGGAGCCAGGCCATGTTCCGGCCCAACGTGCGCATGATCTGCATTCCCTCCAGGTCCTGTTTAGCCTCTTCCGCTGTGTTGCCATGGACCATGGGCCAGTAGATGGAGGAGACCACCGGCATCTGGTTGATGGTCAAATACTTGCTGAGGACATCGAGTGACGCAGTGGTGCCGGCGCGGCGGGCAGAACAGACGCAGGCGCCGGGCTTATGGGCCAATGCCTTCGCGCCGGAATAGAAAAGCCGATCCATAAAGCTCAGCATGGCGCCGTTGGGGGAGGCGTAGTAGACGGGGCTGCCGAATACAAAGCCGTCGGCTTCTTCGCAGCGGCCAAGGATTTCGTTGAGACCGTCTTCTTTGCCAAATGCACAGCCGTTGCCGCTTCTGCAGCCGCGGCAGCCGGTACAGCCACGGAACCCGCGGGAGCCGATCTGGAGAATTTCAGTTTCGATTCCGGCCTCTTCCAGGGACTTGGCCACTTCAGAAAGGGCGGTGAAGGTGCAGCCCGCCTTGTGGGGACTTCCGTTGAACAAAAGTACTTTCATAGTTCTTACTCCTTTGTCTGGGATTTGCAGGAGGAGAGCAGAAGCGCTCTGGCCTTGCGGGCAACAATGATTTCCTCATTGGTGTCTACGACGTAAATTCTGGCAGGACTCTGCGGCAGGGAGATGTCCATGCCGCCCTTGGCGGCGCGGTTTTTCTCCTGGTCCAGCTGTACACCCAGGCATTCCAGCCCCTCCAGGGCCATGGCCCGCACAGTGGGACTGTTGCGGCCAATGCCGCCGCCAAAGACCACAGCATCCACGCCGCCCATGGCCGCCGTATAGGCGCCGATGTACTTTTTGATGCCATAGGCATAGGCGGTCAGGGCGTTGCGGCAGTCGGCATTTCCTTGCTCTGCCGCGGCCTCGATGTCCCTCAAATCATTGGAGACACCGCCGGACATACCGTAAAGTCCGCTCTTGGTTTGAAGCATGGTTTTGATTTCCGGCAGCGTCATGCCGCATTCCTCGGCCAGGTAGAAGATGACGTACGGGTCCATATCCCCGATGCGGTTATTCTGCATCACGCCGCACTGAAGGCCCAAGCCCATGGTGGTATCGATGCTGCGGCCGTGCTTGACGGCGGCCAGGCTGCCGCTGCCGCCCAAATGGCAGCAGACCAGCCGGAGGTCCTTTCGTCCCATGGCCTGCTCCGTCCAGGTGGTGAGGTACTCCAGGGAGGCGCCGTGAAAGCCGTAGCGCCGAATAGCATACTTTTGGGAGAGCTCCAGTGGAATGGGGTAGAGATACGCCTCCGGCGGCAGAGAGGCGTGAAAAGCCGTCTCAAAGGCGCCGATCAGGGGCGTGCTGGGGAGCAGCGCCTGGAACTGGGCAATGGCCGCCAGATACGGCGGATTGTGCGCCGGTGCCACGGAGTTGAAGGCCTCCATAGCCTTGAGAACGTCATCCGTGAGGTACTGTACGCCGGTGACACCCTTGGCATGGACCACTTTGAAGCCAACACAGGAGATTTCCTCCAGGGAGGCGATACAGCCGCCCACCAAATGATCCAGCATGGCCACGATGGCCTCCCGATGGGTGGGGAGCTTCATCTCCATACGGATGGAATCCCCGGAATCTGGGTTCCGGTGGTAAAAGAGGCTGCGTGCGGCGCCGACTCGCTCTGCGCCGCCGGAGGCCAAAACGCGCTCCTCGTGATCCATATCAAAGAGTTGATATTTTAAAGAGGTGCTGCCTACATTGCAAATCAGGATGTTCATAAGCTGCTCCTTTCCGATTTCACTATGTCTATTTTACCAGAATGTCCCGCGATGGCAAGGGGAAAGTTGTACGTGTTTGGAGGTGGGAAAAGCGGGGGCCAAACGCGCGCGATGCGCATAGAATGGTGCAGACCGAACCGGGCATCCGGCTCGGCATTGACTAACTTGGGAGGAGAGTATCCCATGCCTTGCAATTGCAACAACGGTTTTGATCCCTGCAAGAGATACGTGTTTACCAACGGCTGCTGTAATTCCTGCCAGCCCTCCTGTGGTGTCCCCGGCTGCCCGCCCGGCCCTCCCGGACCGCAGGGGCCCCAGGGCCTGCCCGGCCCGGTAGGCCCCACCGGTCCCACGGGTCCCACCGGACCTACCGGCCCCACTGGCGCTGCCGGTGCCGGTTTGGACACCATTTCGGAGTTCGTCCCTGGAACCCAGTATGCCTTGGGCACAGTGCTATACTATAACGGTGCCTTGTATCAGGCGAACCGCAGCAACCCCACCGGCACGCCCGGTACCTCGCCTGATTTCAACCTGGTGACAGTGACTGGCCCCACCGGCCCCACGGGTCCCACCGGTCTCACTGGAGCTACCGGTGCCGAAGGCGCCACCGGTCCCACTGGTCCCACTGGTGCGGAAGGTCCGACCGGACCAGCCGGTCCCACCGGCGCGGAAGGCCCGACTGGCCCGACTGGTCCCACGGGCGCTACCGGTGCTGCCGGCGCCACCGGTGCTACCGGTGCCACCGGCCCCACGGGTCCCACCGGACCGGCTGTGACGCTCAATGCCCTCAATACGGTCAACACCGGCAGCCAGACCCTCAGCAGCACCGGCGACCCGGCGACCTTCGATACCAACCAGGTGGAAGAGGGTACTGCCATCACCCACACTGCCAGCAGCAGCGACATCCAGCTGACGGAGCCTGGCACCTACCGTATCACCTATAATGCCACCGGCACCAACACCTCCGGCACCGGCACCGTTGGCCTTGAGCTGCAGGACGATGGCACAGCCATTGATGGCAGCAAGAGTACGGCGAAGATCAACAATACCTCCGACACCGCAGCTCTGGGTGCTTCCGTCTTGGTGACGGTGGCGTCCAGCTCGACCATTACCCTTAACAGCACTGAGAACAATACGACCATTACAGACGCCAGCGTCACAGTTCAGAAGCTGGATTGATAAATTTCGCCCCGTTCCATCTGGAACGGGGTACTTTTTAGGAGGGATTGCATGAAGGTTGTTGTATACGCGATTGCCAAGAACGAGAAGTCTTTTGCACGGCGTTGGATGGAATCCATGTCCGAGGCAGACGAAGTGGTGGTGCTGGATACCGGCTCCACGGACGGCACCCAACAACTGCTGCGGGAGCTGGGAGCCCAAGTGACGGAGGAGGAGATCACACCCTGGCGCTTCGACGCGGCGCGCAACCGCTCCCTGGAGCTGGTTCCGGAGGACGCGGACATCTGCGTCTGCACCGATTTGGATGAGCTCTTTCACCCCGGCTGGCGCGCACTGCTGGAGGCGGCCTGGAAACCAGGCTGTTCCCAGGCCGTCTACCGCTACACCTGGAATTTCCGGGAGGATGGCTCAGAGGGCGTGGTGTTCTGGTATGAGAAGGTCCATACACGCCACGGTTTTCGCTGGACGCATCCGGTACACGAGGTGCTGGAGTGGATCGGCGAGGGGCGTCCGGGGCCCAAGGTCACAGTGGAGGGAATGCAGCTGGACCACCGGGCGGACCCAACCAAATCCAGGGCGCAGTATCTGGGGCTGTTGGAGTTGTCTGTCCGGGAGGCGCCGGAGGATGACCGCAATGTCCACTATCTGGGGCGGGAATACTTTTTCAGGGGTCGCTGGGACGACTGTATCCGCACGCTGAAGCGGCATCTCACCTTAAAAACTGCCACATGGGCTGACGAGCGGGCCGCGTCCATGCGGTATATCGCCAAGGCCTGGAATCAAAAGGGGAGAAGTGACCTGGCTGTCGGCTGGCTTTACCGGGCCATTGCCGAGGCGCCCCATTTGCGGGAAGGATATTTGGAGCTGGCGACGCTGCTCTATGAGGAGCAGGATTGGGAGGGCGTGGTATATTTTACAGGGTGTGCCCTGCGGATCAAAACCCGGCCCAGAACTTACATGACAGACGCCGAAGCCTGGGGCAGTCTTCCCTATGATCTGCGGGCCATCGGCCTCTATCAGACGGGGCGCCTCCAGGATGCCTTGTCCGCGGCCCGGGAGGCTTATGCCATGGAGCCGTCCAACCAGCGCCTTCGGGAGAACGTATTGGCACTGGAGCGCATGATGCCCCAGTAACAAGCTGTAAAACTGAAAGCGGCGAAATCCGTCAGGATTTCGCCGTAAATTTTAGTGTTTCTTATTCCGCAGCTTACAAATACCCTGAGTCATGGTACCCATGGGGCAGAAGGCGCACCAGCTTCTGGGGCGGAAAAGCACCATGACGATCAGACCCAGCAGCAGGGAGGTGAGCATCAGACTATAGAAGCCGAAGCTGAACTGTGCCACCCAGTCGGGTACCGTACCGACCGAATACGTCCATCCCCAGGGGACGCGGAAGGTCAAGAAGAGCTTGATGGCTTCCCGCAGGGATGCCGCGCCGGCGGCAACCAGATAGGTCTGAAAGACCATGTTGCCAAACATTGCGAGGAAAAAGGCCAAAAAACCGTACCGGAACCAGGGGGAAGACATCCATCTGGGGGTGGGGCGTCCCCGAGAGCAATGTAAAGGCCCGCCCAGCAAGGCAAAAAGCTGGCCACGCCCGCAGAGATGGTTGCAGAAAAACTTATTGCCGCCAAAGAGGGCCAGTGCCAATGGCAGCAGAAAGTCGATCATCCCGAGCCAGGCAAAGAGTATGTTGAAAAAGCCCAAGGAGAAGTAGACGATAGACCAAATCCAGAGATAGCTGTACCATGGTTTCTTCTTGGTCATGCCTGCGGCCCCCTCTCTTTGAGTTCGATGCACCCGGCGGGACAGACTTTGGCACATTTGCCGCAGCCAATACAGCATGCTTCCAAGACTGTGGCGTACATGCCGCGAAATACCGAGATTGCTTCTCTGGGACAAACGCCCTCACAGGCGCCGCAGGCAACACAGCGGGCCTGGTTGACGAGGGCAAAGCGTTTCGATGCCATAGGATTCTCCCCAAATACTTGATCGGCAAAGCCGTGCCTACAGTATAACAAATCAGCCGCCCTGCTTCCGTAATTTTGTCACGAAAGCGGACGGCGAAATTGCGTCATATTTTACTCCAGCCGCAACTGGGCAGGGGAGAGGGCACGGATGCTTTGCAGCGCTTCCACCGCTGTGGCGCCCTGCTCGATCAGCGCGGCAGCAGCAGGGGAGCGGTCCTCAAAGACGTAGAGATCTGACCAGCTGTGGCGAAGATTTTCCTGGCAGCCCTGCCAAGTACCGCCGGAAGCCAAACTGCACTGTGCCACCAGCGTCAAATCCCCCTGGGCATGAATCAGCTTATTGCGATAGAGGGCGCGTGCCGCAGAGAAGGGAAGCTCATAGCCCTCCGCACTGCAATAAAGGCAGTCTGGCGGCGGCACATGGGTTTGCAGTGCGTCGGCGGGGAAAATCAGCGCGCTGCCGCCCCGGGCCAGCGCAGCCTCCTGGGCGATCTGATCCGCGCCTAGTGCACCGCCGGAGACCAAAGCAAAGCCCTCTTTGGCGGCCAACGCACCAACCAGTCGGGCGAACGCTTCATTTTTCGGGTACAGTCGTCTGGAACCGACCACCGCAACAGCGGGCCGTGTAAAAAGAGCTATGTCTCCCCGGCAAAAGAGAACCGGCGGCGCGCCGTGGCGGAGCTTTTCACGGAGCCGCTGCGGGTAACCCCGGGAAATGCGGGTCAGCGGGAAGATATCCAGCTGGGCAGCGGCATGGAGATACCGGCTCAGGGCCGCCTCCCGGTCCAAGAGCCGCATCACCCGCTGGGCGAAGGCCTCGGAGCAGCCGACCTGTATCAAATCTCTGGCAGATACATTCTGCATTTCGTCTCGCCGGAGCCCGGTCTGCCGAATCTTCTCCCCCAGCGCTTGAAACTGCGCCGCAGAGAGAGGCGCGGCATCCCGCTGCCCCAGGGCACAGCAGAGCAGCAGTATGCCTTCTTCCGGGGCTGTCATTTGAAGCGCTTGCGGATGACCGGCTTTTTCACTTCCTCCTCCACCAGCAAGTCGCCTTCGATGAACTTCATCGGGCGGATGGTGAAGTGGGAGTATTTGGCGATCTCATCCAGCTTGGCCTTTTCCGGGAAGTTGCCGATGATGCTCCAGGCGGCGCCCTTCCGCTTGGCGCGACCGGTGCGTCCGATGCGGTGGATATAGTACTCGTTCTCTTCCGGCACATCGTAGTTGATGACGCAGTCCACATCGTCCACGTCAATGCCTCGGGAGGCCACGTCTGTGGCGATCAGCACGGCCAGGTTGCCATCCTTGAAGGTTTTCATGGTCTTCTCCCGCACGGCCTGGCGGATGTCGCCGTGGATGCAGTCAGCATCCAAACCGGCGCGGCGCAGATCGTCGCTGAGCCGCTGGCACATATGCTTGGTGTTGCAGAAGACGATGACCCGCTCATACTGCATGGCCCGAATCAGCCGCAGCGTCGTCTCTTCTTTCTCCAGCGGGGATACCGTGAGGGAATACTGGTCGATATCCGGCTTGTTGTCCTGGTCGGCGGGGACCGTGATCTCCACCTCGTCGCGCTGGTACATCCAACTGACTGTCATGACCTCCTGCGAGATGGTGGCGGAAAAGAGACCCATGCTCTTCTTGTTCTTGAGCTTGTCGAGAATATGGGTGACGTCCTTGAAAAAGCCCATGTCCAGCATCCGGTCCGCCTCGTCCAGCACCACGGTGTGGACTTTGTCCAGCCGGAGATTTTTGCGGTTATAGTGATCCATCAGGCGGCCCGGCGTAGCCACAACGATCTGCGGCTTGGCCTTGAGGGCCTTGATCTGCGGCTCCATCTTCTGTCCGCCATAGACGACGGCCACGCGGATGTTCTTATAGTACCGCAAAAGCCCCCGCAGTTCCTCGCAGATTTGGATGGCCAGCTCCCGGGTGGGGGCGAGAATCAAGCCCTGTAAGTCATCGGATTCCGCGTCGATGTGTTCAATCATGGGGATGCCGAAGGCAAAGGTTTTGCCGGTGCCGGTGGGGGCTTTGGCGATGACGTCTTTCCACTCCAAAAAAGGCGGGATCGCCTCGGCCTGGACGCGGGTGGGGTAGCCGTAGCCCTTTTTCTCCAGCGCTTTGAGAATTTCTTCCGAAAGTCCCAGATCGCGAAAAGTCAGTTCCTGCTCCATGGTTCTATTCCTCAGTTCCATCTATAATTAGAATTATTATAGCAGAAGCCGTTTCGTTTTGCAACCAACCGGACAATCGCAATCAGACGCAGGAACTGACGATCAAAAAAGGAATGCGTTGGTGATTTCCAACAAGATTTGTATGCCTCAACTGGTCAAAAGCGAGAAAACACATACAACTAATTGACAGAAATAATTTAACATACTATGATGTATACAGATGAAACGGGTTTCAAGAATTAAAATAGTTGGCAGGGGGCGATTCTGCAATGATCAGCATTCGGGAAGTGGCGAAGCTGGCCGGCGTGTCCGCCGCGACGGTTTCCAGGGTAATCAATGGTTCTGCAAAGGTTTCGCCAGAAAAGCGGGATCGCGTTCTGCGGGCTATTGAAGAAACGAAATTTGTGCCCAATGAAGTGGCGCGCACGCTCTTCAAAGGCTCCGCCAAAATCATCGGTTTGATTATCCCCAGTATCCGCAACCCTTACTTTACGGAGCTGGCGGCTCGAATGGACGAACTGGCCACGGAGCAGGGCTATCGGCTGTTCCTCTCCAATGTGGGCTACGATATTACCAGAGAACGGATGGCACTGCAGATGCTGGAGTCCATGAACGCCGATGGAGCGATCTTGGTTCCCGGATGCCGGGAGGATCGCTCCAGCCTAGAGCAGTTTTCCATCCCGCTGGTGGTGGTGGATTCCGACTGCGATGGGCCGGCGGATTCTTACATCTACTGCGACTATTACCAAGGCGCGCAGATGGCCATGGCGCATCTGACGGCGTGCGGCTGCGGGAAAATCGTCTGCATTCGCGGTCCCCAGAACACATTCAGCGGGCAATCCCGTTTCGCGGGCTACCAGGACTACTGTGAAGCCCATGGAATTGCACAGCATGTGGTAGACTGCGACTACGATTTCGACGCGGGCCTGGCCATGACGGAGGAGCTGCTGGAGCGCTACCCTGACGTGGACGGCATCCTCGCCTGCAACGACATTGTGGCGATTTCCACGTACAAAATCCTTCACAAGCGGAAAATCTCCGTGCCGGATCAGATCCAACTGATCGGCTTTGATGATATTTCTCTTTCCAGCCTGATTTCGCCGGAGCTGACGACCATCAAGCAGCCCTTGGATGAAATGGCAAAAATGGCTATGGAACGTGTATTGAACCAGGGAGCAACGGAAGAGAGAGGAGGCCGCCATATTTTACCCGTGTCCCTGATCGTGCGGGAGACAACAAGAAGAAAGGATGAAAACGGATGAAACGAAACGGAATTCTCAACAGCGATATTTCCAGAGTGCTTTCCTACATGGGGCACACCGACCGCATTGCCGTAGGGGATTGCGGTCTTCCGATCCCGGACGAAGCAGAGCGCATTGATCTGGCGCTGACCTTCGGCGAGCCGAAATTTCTGCGGGTGCTGGAGCTGGTGCTTCAGGACATGAAGGTGGAAAAAATCGTCCTGGCAGAGGAGATCAAGACCCAGAATCCCCAGGTCTTGGCTGGGATTCAGGCGCTGCTGGCCGGACAGCCGGTGGAGGTGGAGTATGTGCCGCACACCACGTTCAAGGCATATACCCGGGATTGTAAGGCCGTGATACGCACCGGTGAGACCACCCCCTACGCCAATATCATTTTGCAGTCCGGGTGCATCTTCGGCTGAACAGGGAGGACAAAGAAACCATGAATATTGAGATGAAGGGCATCAACAAGTCCTTTGCCACCAACCAGGTGCTGAAAAACGCCGGGTTCTACCTGAGGGACGGGGAAATCCACGCCCTGATGGGAGAAAACGGCGCCGGTAAGTCCACGCTGATGAAAATTCTCACCGGCGTCTATACCAAGGACTCCGGCACCATCCTGGTGGACGGCCAGGAGGTTCATTACAAGTCGCCCCAGGAGGCGGAGAAGGCGGGCATCGTTTTCATCTACCAGGAGCTGAACGTGCTGTTTGATCTGACGGTGGAGCAAAACCTCTTTATGGGCAAGGAGATCACGAAGCACTTCGGCGTCTGTGACCGCAAGGCTATGCGCCAGAAGGCTCAGGAGGTCATGGACCGCATGGGCGTCCATATTCCGGTCAACGCCGTGATGTCTGACCTGTCGGTGGGTCAGCAGCAGATGGTGGAAATCTGCAAGGCCCTGATGGTAGACGCCAAGGTCCTCATCATGGACGAGCCCACGGCGGCATTGACCCAGAGTGAGACCGAAGTCCTCTTCCAGGTGATTCAGTCCCTTAAGGCCAAGGGCGTTTCCATCGTGTATATCTCCCACCGCATGGAGGAGATTTTTGAACTCTGTGACCGCATCACCATCCTGCGCGACGGCGAGTACATCGACACCCGCGAGATCAAGGACATCACCATGGATGACGTGGTGCGGATGATGATCGGCCGTGAGATCGGCGAGCGGTATCCGGCCCGCCATGTCACCATCGGCGACGAAGTGCTGCGGGTGGAAGGCCTGACGCATCAAAAGCTGTTCCGGGATGTGTCCTTCTCCGTCCACGCGGGCGAAGTGCTGGGCGTGTCCGGTCTGATGGGCGCGGGTCGCACTGAGATCATGCAGGCCATCTTCGGCAATCTGCCCGTGGTCAGCGGTAAAATTTACATTGAAGGCAAACCCGTCACCATCCACAATCCCCGCCAGGCCATCGCGGAAGGCATCGGCTTTATCACCGAGGACCGCAAGACCGAGGGCCTGCTGCTGGAAAAGAGCGTGGAGGAAAATATCGAAATCGCCAACCTGGGAAAGACCTCCCGCCACGGCGTCCGGTCCAAGAAGCTCCGGTCGGAGCTGGTGAAAAAGGGCATCGCGGAATTCCGCATCAAATGCTTCGGCCCGGAGCATGAGTGCAATAACCTCAGTGGCGGCAACCAGCAGAAGGTGGTCCTTGCCAAGTGGATCTACACGGATCCCAAGATTTTGATCTTGGACGAACCCACCCGCGGCGTGGATATCGGCGCCAAAAAGGAGATCTATCAGGTTATCAACGATCTGGCCGCCAAGGGCGTTGCCATCATCATGGTGTCCTCGGAGCTTCCCGAGGTGCTGGGCATGAGCGACCGGATCATGGTCGTCCATGAGGGCAAGGTAACAGGCATCATCAACGGCGCGGACGCCGACCAGGAAAAAGTAATGACATTGGCCACAGGAGGATGTTTGGCATGAAAACGAAAACGAAAAATATTGGCGCTATTCTCGGAGAATACGGGGCGTTTATCGCGCTGATCGTGCTGGTGGTGTTCCTGAGCATCATCAATGCGGACTTCCGTCAGCCCAGCAACTTTACCAGTCTTTTGCGCCAGGCCACCTTCAACGGTCTGATCGCCGTGGGCATGACCTGCGTCATTTTGTCCGACGGCATTGACCTCTCGGTGGGCTCCACCTTTGCGCTGAGCGCCATCGTCTGCGCGAAGCTGATTATGGCTGGCGTTCCTGCGGTGCTGGCCGTGCTGCTGGCATTGGTTGCCGGCGTGATCCTGGGCGGCATCAGTGGCATCCTGGTGACAAAGGGCCGGCTTCAGCCCTTCATCGCCACCCTGATCACCATGACTGCCTACCGTGGCCTGGCCATGATCTTCACCGATGGCAAGCCCATCTCCCGGCTGGCGGAGAGTATCTCCAGCGAAGGCGGCTCCTTCTTCTTCAAGGCGCTGGGCAAGGGCAACCTGGCCTTTGCCGGCAACGACGCCATTCGATTCCCCATTCCCGCGCTCATCCTGATCCTGGTCTTTGTGATCTTCTATTTTATTCTCAACCGCACCACCTTTGGCCGCCGGATCTATGCCACCGGCTCCAATGCCAAATGCGCCAAGCTGGTGGGCGTCAATACCGACCGGGTAAAGATCATCGTCTATTGCATCTCCGGCTTCCTCTCCGCGCTGGCGGGCCTGATCATGATCTCCCGCGTCAATTCCGCGCAGCCCACTCTGGGCGACGGCTATGAGCTGGACGCCATCGCTGCTGTAGCGCTGGGCGGCACCAGCATGAGCGGCGGCCGCGGCAAGATCATCGGCACCGTCGCCGGCGTCCTCATCATTGCAGTCCTCAACAACGGCCTCAACATTCTCGGCGTGACTTCTTACTATCAGGACGTCATCAAGGCGCTGGTCATTCTGGTGGCCGTGCTGTCCGACAGCAAGAGATAAGTGGATAGGAGAAAAATACTATGAAAAAGATTATTGCGTTGCTCTTATGCCTGGCTCTGGCCTTCTCGGCAGCAGGCTGCACCATTGTCATCGACGGCGAGACCACTGCCGCATCCTCCAATACCACGGCCAACGGCAGCATCGGCCTGTCCGTCTCTACTCAGAACAACCCCTTCTTCGTCACCCTGGTGGAGGGCGCCAAGGCCGCCGCGGATCAGCTGGGCGTCTCCCTGAGCGTCGCCGACGCCGGTGACGACGTGGCCAAGCAGGTCAGCGACATCGAGGACTTGGTCTCTTCCAACATCAGCGTGCTGATCGTCAACCCCGTGGACTCTGACGGCGTCACCGGCGCTGTCCAGGCTGCCATCGCCAAAGGCGTGAAGGTCATCTCCGTGGACCGGGCCGTCAACGGCGTGGACATCGACTGCCAGATCGCTTCCGATAACGTCCTGGGTGCGGAGCTGGCCACCCAGTACATCGTGGACACCCTGGGTGAGGGCGTGAAGGTGGCAGAGCTGGAAGGCACCCCCGGCGCTTCCGCCGCCATTGACCGCAGCACGGGCTTCCACAACATCGCCGACGAAAAGTTGGAAGTGGTGGTGAGCCAGACCGCCAACTTTGACCGCACCGAGGGCATGTCCGTCATGGAAAATATGCTCCAGGCTCACGGTGACATCCAGGCCGTCTTTGCCGCCAACGACGAAATGGCCCTGGGCGCGGTGGAGGCTGTCTCCGGCGCCGGCAAGGACATCCTGGTGGTGGGCTTTGACGCCACCGACGACGCCATCGACGCCATCAAGGCAGGCCGCATGGCCGCGACCATCGCGCAGCAGCCCGCCCTGATCGGCTCCACCGCCGTGGAGAACGCCATGAAGCTCATCAACGGTGAGACCATCCCCGAGAGCATCCCCGTCGAGGTGACGCTGGTGACGGCTGAAAACGCCGACAGCTATGCCGCCGCAGAGCCTGAGACCTCCGTCTCCATCGTGGGCAACGGCTCCATCGGCCTCTCCGTCTCCACGCAGAACAACCCCTTCTTTGTCACCCTGGTGGAAGGCGCGGAGGCTGCCGCCGAGGAGCTGGGCGTCTCCCTGAGCGTCGCCGACGCCGGTGACGACGTGGCCAAGCAGGTCAGCGACATCGAGGACTTGGTCTCTTCCAACATCAGCGTGCTGATCGTCAACCCCGTGGACTCTGACGGCGTCACCGGCGCTGTCCAGGCTGCCATCGCCAAAGGCGTGAAGGTCATCTCCGTGGACCGGGCCGTCAACGGCGTGGACATCGACTGCCAGATCGCTTCCGATAACGTCCTGGGTGCGGAGCTGGCCACCCAGTACATCGTGGACACCCTGGGTGAGGGCGTGAAGGTGGCAGAGCTGGAAGGCACCCCCGGCGCTTCCGCCGCCATTGACCGCAGCACGGGCTTCCACAACATCGCCGACGAAAAGTTGGAAGTGGTGGTGAGCCAGACCGCCAACTTTGACCGCACCGAGGGCATGTCCGTCATGGAAAATATGCTCCAGGCTCACGGTGACATCCAGGCCGTCTTTGCCGCCAACGACGAAATGGCCCTGGGCGCGGTGGAGGCTGTCTCCGGCGCCGGCAAGGACATTCTGGTGGTGGGCTTTGACGCCACAGACGATGCCATTGACGCCATCCAGGCCGGACGCATGGCCGCAACCATCGCGCAGCAGCCGGCCCTGATTGGCTCCACTGCTGTGGAGAACGCCGTCAAGCTCATCAACGGCGAGTCTATCCCCAGCTCCATTCCCGTGGAAGTGACCTTGATTACCATTGACAACGCCTGAGAGAGGAGCGCACCATGCGAGTATTGAACATCGGTTCTTTGAATTTGGACTATGTTTATAACGTGGACCATATCATTCTGCCCGGAGAGACGGAGGCCACCGGCGGCCTGAACCTCTACCTGGGCGGCAAGGGCATCAACCAGTCCATGGCGCTGGCCAAGGCGGGCGTGGAGGTCTATCACGGCGGCATGATTGGTGAAGACGGTCAGCCCTTCCTGGACGCCTGCCATCAATACGGCGTGCAGGATCGCTACATCCGCAAGATCGACGAGAAGACCGGCCACACCATCATCCAGATCGACAAGCACGCCCAGAACAGCATCCTTCTCTACGGCGGCGCCAACCAGTGCCTGACCAAGGAATATGTGGACGAGGTACTGGCGGATTTTGACGCCGAAGATATCCTTCTGCTGCAAAATGAAGTAAATCTGCTGCCGTACATCGTAGATCAGGCCTATGCCAAGGGCATGACCATCGCCCTGAATCCCTCGCCCTATAACGAGAAACTGGATGCGGTGGATATGACCAAGATTTCCATCTTCCTGGTCAATGAGGTGGAGGGCGGCCAGATCACCGGTGCTGCCGATCCCCAGGAGATTCTCAAGATCATGCTGGAGAAGTTCCCCCACGCCAGAATCGTCCTGACGCTGGGCAAGGACGGCGCGGTCTACGCCGATGCCAACGAGACTCATTTCCAGCCCATCTTCCCGGTGCAGGCAGTGGACACCACCGCCGCCGGCGACACCTTCACCGGTTATTTCCTGGCCGGTATTTCCGAGGGGATGTCCATCCCCGACACCCTGCGGATGAGCGCCAAGGCCTCGTCCATTGCCGTCACCCGTCCCGGTGCGGTTCCGTCTATTCCGCTTCGTCAGGAAGTCATGGAGGTCCTCCAAGCTGATTGACATTTCTCTCCCCAGCCCCGCCGTCTGAACCGCGGCGGGGCGATTTTTATCTACAAAAAATGAAGGCAGTGCCAAGAAGACACTGCCTTCGGTTTTTAAAGAGATGCTGCGAGGCTGAGCGCCAGTTTCAAGTTGCTCAGGCTGTGGTTTGCCTCTCCCAGCTCCGCCACATCCCAGGCCGGCTGATCCAGTACATCGCCGGTCATCAAAAAGCAGTAGAGCTGGAAGCCGTGGTAATTACACACGGCCTGTACGCCGGCAATCTCCATGTCCACGGCCAGGCACCCCTCTGCCCGGCGCGCCTCCAGCTTGGCGCGGGTCTCTCGATAGATGGCGTCGGTGGTCCAGATTCTGCCGGCGACATGGGGCACTTGCAGCTGCTCAAACAATGCGGCCACTTGCGGGGCGTTGGGGATGTCGATGTATGGCGCCGCCGGGGCATAGTGGTAGGAGATGCCCTCGTCGCGATAGGCCGCCGTAGGCACCACCAGCTTGCCCTGGGTAGCTGCCCGGTTGAGGCAGCCGGCGGAGCCAAACAGGATGAAGTGTTCCGCGCCGGTTAGCCAGTTGGTGTCCACTACGAAGGTTCCCGCAGCGGTGGCCCCGACGGGGGATAGAAAAATTCCCAGTTCCTTCCCCTGGAAGGGGAATGCGAGGATGGGGGTATTTCCGTTGCAGGCGGGAATTTCCTCAATGGTCCGGCAGGGAAAGGAGGCCTGTACGGTCTGATAGATCACCTGGGAAAAGGTGATGAGGACGGTGGAAATCAAGTGCTTTTGCGGCCCATAGACCTCTGCCGGCGTGATAACGGGCGGGGAGTTGGGGTCAAAGGTGTCACAGCGCATTGTATGGCCTCCTTTACGAAGAAGTTAATTTGTTCCATGATAGCACGCGGCCCGCCGTAGGACAAGAGGCAAGTTCACCCCTTGACAGATTTAATCTAATCTGTTAGAGTGAAATTGCAATCTAATCCATTAGAGTGGAGGCGGGAAGATGGACACACCCAAAGTATTTGAAAGCGAGTATCGGTTCTGCCTGATTCTCTGGGAGCAGGAGCCGGTTTCCAGCGGGAAGCTGGTGGAGTTGTGCCGGGAGCGGCTGGGCTGGAAGCCCACCACCACCTATACGGTCATCAAGCGGCTTTCTCAGCGGGGCGTTCTCAAAAACGAGCATTCGGTGGTGACGTCCCTGGTGTCCAAGGACGCGGTCCAGGCTGCGGAGATCGACGCCCTGGTGGAGAAGACCTTCGACGGGTCGCTGCCGTCGTTCTTTGCCGCCTTTACGCGGCACCGGCGGATGACCCCGGTGGAGATCGACCAGGTGCAGGCGATGATTGACCGCTACCGGGAGGAGGAAGGCCATGAGTGACCTCTTTTTGCGCCTGGTCAACGGGAGCATCAATGCCGGGTGGCTGGTGTTGGTGATACTGCTGCTGCGGCTGGTGCTGAAGCGTTCCCCTAAATGGGTGCGCCCCGCGCTGTGGGGGCTGGTGGGGCTGCGGCTTTTGCTGCCGGTGTCCATCGAGAGCCCCTGGAGTTTGCTGCCGTCGGCGGAGACCGTGCCGCTTGACATTGCGCAGCTGGGCGCCCCCACCATCCACAGCGGTCTGGAAGCCGTGAATGCCGCGGTCAATCCCGTGCTGGCGCAGTTTCGGCCTGATCCTGCGGCCAGTGCCAATCCGCTGCAGGTGCTGCTGCCCATCCTGGCCTTGGTCTGGGCGCTGGGTGCGGCGGTGATGCTGGGCTACGCCATGATTAGCTACCTCCTGCTGCAGCGGCGGGTTGCCACGGCGGTGCGGATTCGGGACAATGTCTATGAGAGTGAGCGAGTGGAAACGCCCTTTGTCTTAGGGCTAATCCATCCGCGGATTCTACTCCCCATGGGCCTCACGCCGGAGGACGCGGCGATGATCGTCGCCCACGAGGCCGCCCACATCCGCCGCCGGGACCACTGGTGGAAGCTGCTGGCCTTTTGCCTGCTGGCGGTCTACTGGTTCCATCCACTGCTCTGGCTGGCCTACTGGCTGCTGGGGCGGGATTTGGAGCTGGCCTGCGACGAAGCCGTCGTCCGGGATTTTAATGCTGCCCAGCGGGCGGACTACTCCCAGGTGCTGCTCCGGTGCAGCGCCTCCCGCCACCATCTCGCCGCCTGTCCTCTGGCCTTTGGGGAGGTGGGGGTGAAGCAGCGGGTGAAGGCCGTGCTGCACTACAAGAAGCCGGCGTTCTGGCTGCTGCTGGCGGCTCTGCTGGCCGGGATTGTCACGGCGGTCTGCTTTCTGACCAATCCTCCGTCGCCGGTGCCACTGGAGCAGCTGACGCCGGAGGCGGCGGAGGTCTGGAACGTTCCGGCGGAGACGGGCTATGCCCTCAGTGTTGGGGAGTTGGACGAGCTTTCCAGCCGCCTTTCCAGTCTCCGGCTGGGCGGCGCTATGGACAGCTACCAGGGCTTCACGCCGCTCTATACCATGACCATCACGGCGGCAGGGGAGCGCGTCACCTGCAGCGTCTTTGACATCGAGGGCACCCACGCGGGGCTCCTCTATGACGGCGTCTACTACCGGATCGAGGACGCGGATTTCATCGCCTATCTCATCGCCACAGCCCAGGGCCAAGCCCGCACCGAGTCGGTGGAAGTGCCGCCGGTGGGAGAGACCGCCCTTCGCGCCATGACCCTGGACGACGTGCGGGCCCTCTCGGAAAAGGGCGAGGCGCTCACCTGGGGCGATTTGGAGGGCTTTGCCTGTACCGAGACCGGCTCTGGACTGTACATTCGGATTTTCGAGGTGGAGGGCGGCTACACCTTGTCGGTGGGCGGCGGCAGTCCCAAGGCCGAGGAGCAGCCCCTCTACGCCTATTTCTCCGCCGGGGCGGCGCCGTACATCGACCTGCGCACCGGCGACCTGGAGGCGTTTTTGGCAGGGGAGCCGCCTTATCTCCTCAGCCTCTCCCGCCCCGACGTGCAGGTCTTTGACGGCCCCGGCTATGACTACGGCTTTGTGAATACCATCACGGAGCCGGGCGTCTATACCATTGTGGAGGAACAGACCGACAGCGAGGGTAACCGATGGGGCCGGCTGAAATCCGGCCTGGGCTGGATCAATTTGGCGCGCGCCCTGGCGGAGCTGGAGACTCGACTGGCGGTTACCGTCTCCTTTGCAGACACCTCCCTGATTGGAACCGGGGCGTATCAGGAATTTGTGGAGGAGGAATCGGAGTTTATCTCCTATCTCTTGTTTACGCCGCTAGAAACTGTCACCGAGGTGACGCTCTCCCGTACGCAGTACGGCGATGAGGAGAGCGTGTTGGAAGCACTCGGCGCCTGGCCGGAACTCTCACCGGAAAAGCCTTTGATGGCCGGTGTGGTGTTCTATGGAGACATGACGGCGTATGTTCTGTCTTTTACCGACGAGACAGGGGAGGCGTGGCAGTACGAAGTTTCCATCAGCGGGCGCAATGGCGCGCTGGTGTGGGAGACGTACCCGGGCTGACAAGTCTGAGATGGAACAGCGGGCAGGGGGTTCCTGCCCGCTGTTTTAGCTGACGAGAAAAATCCAAAAAATTTGAGAGATGCCCTTGCAATTTTTTGTGCATTGCGCTACAATGAAACTACAATCAAAGATTGGTAGCTGTAAGGAAGTGTTTCGCACACGGGCTGCAACTATCACTCGGTTTTATTCGAGTGTATCAGATACGAAAGTCATCTGATGCACTTTTTTCGTACCGGGTGACCTACGCCAAAGGAGGAATCTCGATGCAATTACTGTTGAATGGCCGGCTTATTACCCGCGATCCGCAGCAGCCCTATTTTGAAAAGGGCGCCGTGGCCTTCGAGGGCACCAAAATCGTCGCGGTGGGCGAAGAAGCTGCCCTCTGCGCCCAGTACCCCGACGCCAAGCGGATTGATGCCAAGGGCGGCGTCATCATGCCCGCTTTCATCAATGCCCACACCCATATTTATTCCGCCCTGGCCCGGGGTCTGAGCATCGTGGGCAACAACCCCACGAACTTCTACGAGGTGCTGGACGGCACCTGGTGGGCCATTGACCGCAAGCTGACGCTCAAGGGCACCAAGGCCTCCGCTGATGCGCTGTATATTGACTGCATCAAGCAGGGCGTCACCACCATCTTCGACCACCACGCCTCCTACTGCGAGATTCCAGGCTCTCTCTTCGAGATCGCCAAGTCCGCTAAGGAGTTCGGTATCCGCTCCTGCCTGTGCTACGAAGTATCCGACCGGGACGGCGAGGAGAAGTGCCTCCAAGCCATCCAGGAAAACGCCGACTTTATTACCTACTGCGAAAAAGAGAACGACCCCATGCTCAAGGCCATGTTCGGCGGCCACGCCCTCTTCACCATCTCGGACAAGACCTTTGACCGGATGGTGGCGGCCAACAACGGGCGTACCGGCTACCACATCCATGTGTCCGAGGGCATGAACGACGTCTACGACAGCCTCCTCAACTACGGCCGCCGGCCCGTCCAGCGGCTCCAGGACCACGGCATCCTCGGCCCCAAGACCATCCTGGGCCACTGCATCCACGTCAATACCGCCGAGATTGAGATCATCAAGGCCACCGGCACCATGGTGGTCAACAATCCCGAGTCCAACATGGGCAACGCCGTGGGCATCTGCCCGGTGCTGCCGCTCTATAAAAACGGCATCCTCCTGGGCATGGGCACCGACGCCTACACCAACGATATGCTGGAATCCCTCAAGGTGGCCCTCTGCTCCCAGCGCTCCAACGCCTGTATGCCCAACGTGGCCTGGTGCGAAGTCACCGATATGCTCTTCAAGAACAACGCCAAGATCGGCGCACGGTACTTCCCCGACGAGCTGGGCGTCCTCAAGACCGGGGCTGCCGCCGATATCATCGTCATGGACTACAAGCCCTTCACCCCCTTCTCCGACGCCAACATCGACGGCCATATGATCTTCGGCATGACGGGCCGCCAGTGCCAGACCACCATCGGCAACGGTAAGGTTCTGATGCTGGACCGTCAGCTCCAGGGTATCGACGAGGAAGCCGTCAACGCCCACATCCTGGAGGAAGCTAAGAAGCTCTGGGGCGCCCTCAACCACTGTGAATATTAAGGAGGCAAGCAATCATGAGTGAACGGATGATTCCCATTCCCTTTGCCCAGCTGATGAACTGGCTGGCCACGGAACTCCAGCGGGAGGGCACGGCCTTTGGTGTCCACCGGCCTTACTGGGCAGGGGAGAAGAAACTGCCGATCTTCGGCGGCGAGTATATCGAGACGCCTTTCGGTCCTGCCGCAGGCCCCAACACCCAGCTGGCTCAGAACATCATCGCCTCCTATTTCGCCGGCGCCCGGTTCTTCGAGCTGAAAACCGTCCAGAAGATGGACGGCGCCGACCTGGCTGCCTGCGTCAACCGGCCCTGCATCCTGGCAGAGGACGAGTGCTACAACTGCGAATGGTCCACAGAGCTCTACGTCCCCGAGGCCTATGAGGAGTACGTCAAGGCGTGGTTCGCCTTGAAGATTCTGGCCAAGGTCTATGGCCTGGGCGACCCCAACGGCTTCGTCTTCAATATGTCCGTGGGCTATGACCTGGCCGGCATCCAGGGCGAAAAGGTCAACAAGTTCATCACCGAGATGATGGACGCCTCCGAGACGCCCATCTACAGCGAGTGCAAGGCCGTCCTCCGGCGGCTCTACCCCGGCGAGGCGGACTTCATCGACAGCCTGCCCAGTCAGATTTCCAACTCCGTCACGGTCTCCACCCTCCACGGCTGCCCGCCCTCGGAGATCGAGGCCATCGCCTCTTACCTCATTCGGGAGAAGCACCTGCACACCTTCGTCAAGTGCAATCCCACCATTCTGGGCTATCAGTCTGCCCGGTCCATCCTGGACTCCATGGGCTATGACTACATCCAGTTCGGCGAGTTCCACTTCAACGACGACCTCCAGTATGTGGACGCCATTCCCATGTTCCGCCGCCTGCTGGTGCTGGCCCAGGAGAACGGCCTGGAGTTCGGCTTGAAGCTCTCCAATACCTTCCCGGTGGACGTCAAGCAAAACGAACTGCCCTCCGAGGAGATGTACATGGCTGGCAAGTCCCTCTTCCCGCTGACCATCGAAATGGCCAACCGCATCGCCAAGGAATTTGACGGCAAGCTGCGCCTGAGCTATTCCGGCGGCGCCGACTACTTCAACATCGACAAGATTTTCTCCTGCGGCATTTGGCCCATCACCATGGCCACCACGGAGCTGAAGCCCGGCGGCTATCAGCGCTTCAAGCAGATCGGCGAGAAGCTGGAAAAGCTGCCCTTCAAGCCCTTCACCAAGGTGGACACCGTTGCCCTCTCGGCCCTGGCCCTGGAGGCCCGCCGCGATCCGCTGCACCAGAAGGCTGTCAAGCCGCTGCCCCGGCGGAAGCTCTATGAGAAGGTTCCGCTCTTCGACTGCAACACGGCTCCCTGCAAGGGCGGCTGTCCCATCGGCCAAGATATCCCCGAGTATATCGAGCTGTGCCGCCAGGGCGAGTACGAGGCCGCGCTGCGGGTGATTTTGGAGAAGAACCCGCTGCCCTTCATCACCGGCACCATCTGCGCCCACCACTGCATGGACAAGTGTACCCGCAATTTCTATGAGCGCTCCGTGCAGATTCGCGCCACCAAGCTGGTGGCCGCCGAGCGCGGCTACGACGCCGTGCTGCCCACTCTGACACCCGCGGCGCCCAAGGCCGGGGTTAAAGTCGCCATCGTCGGCGGCGGCCCGACCGGCATGGCTGCGGCCCATCTGCTGGCCCGGGAGGGCGTGGCCGTCACGCTCTTTGAGAAGGAGGCCCAGCTGGGCGGCATCGTCCGGCAGGTGATTCCGGCCTTCCGTATTTCCGACGAGGTCATTGACCGCGACGCCGCCATGCTCTATAAGCTGGGCGTGGACGTCCGCCTCAACACTGAAGCCCCCGCCGTGCCGGACCTCAAGGCCCAGGGCTATACCCACATCCTGCTGGCCGTGGGTGCCTGGAAGCCGGGCCGCTTGGATATCCCCGGTAACGTCCAGCCTGTCATCGGCTGGCTCAAGGCCATCAAGGGCCTCTCCGGCCTGGAGCTGGGCCACGTGGCCGTGGTCGGCGGCGGTAACACTGCCATGGACGCCGCCCGGGCCGCCCTGCGCGCCGGTGCCAAGTCCTCCACCATCGTCTACCGCCGGACTCGCAAGTTCATGCCTGCCGACGCAGAGGAGCTGGAGCTGGCCATGGACGACGGCGTCAACTTCCTGGAGCTGGCCGCGCCGGTGAAGCAGGAAAACGGCAAACTCCTCTGTAAGAAGATGATCCTGGGCGAGCCCGACGCCTCCGGCCGCCGCCGCCCCGTGGAGACTGATGAAACTGTGGAGATCGACTGCGACGTGGTCATCTCCGCCGTGGGCGAGAAGGTGGACTCCAGCGTCTTTGACGCCGCCGGCGTCACGCTGGATGCCAAGGGTCTGCCGGACCTCAAGACCAACGTCGAGGGTGTCTACACTGCCGGCGACTGCTTCCGCGGCCCCGCCACGGTGGTGGAAGGCATCGCTGACGCCACGGCCTTCGCTATGGCAGTCCTGGGTGCGGCCCATGAGGCCTATATTCCCGCTGAGGCTCACGCCACCCGGGAAGAGGCCATTGCCCGCAAGGGTGTGCTGTGCCTGTCGGCCAAGTGCGAGGGAGACCGCTGCCTCAGCTGCAACGTGGTCTGCCAGTGCTGCGTGGATGTCTGCCCCAACCGTGCCAACATTGCCATCGCCCTGCCCGACGGGCGGCACCAGATCCTCCACGTGGATCAGATGTGCAACGAGTGCGGCAACTGCCTGATCTTCTGCCCCTACGACTCCCGTCCCTACAAGGAGAAGTTCACCCTGTTCCACGACCGGGCCGGCTTCGACGAGTCCACTGAGAACACCGGCTTCCTGCCGCTGGGCGGCGAGAAGGTCCTGGTCCGCGTCAACGGCGCAGTCTCCGAGGTGGATCTCAGCCAGCCCAACGATCTCGCCCCCGCGGTGGAGACCATGATCCTCACGGTCCTGCACAACTACGGCTATTTGATTGGATAACAAATTCGGGGCGCCGCTTTTGCGGCGCACTGACTGCGCGTCAAAGTGCCAAAACTTCTCGAACGCCCCCGCATCTGGTAAAATAAAATACCGGATGCGGGGGCATCGAAATAAGTCAGCGCAGAAGAGACGTACGGAAAGAAGCCGTGATACATTGTTATCGAAGCGCTGGTACCCAAGGATCATATTCTGAGAAAAGCAGAAACGGGATTGGATGCAGCAGCAATTCCATCTGTTCTGCTTTTATATAGCGGAGCCTGCGGGAATGCTGTAGCCGCATTTCTCGCATACGGCGTCCACCGCCAGGATGCCGTCCTTTATGAAGATTTCCATGCCTTCCCCGCATTGCGGGCACGGCGTCTCGCTGATGGTGACAGCGGCTCTTGCCTCCATGCATCCGTCCATAAGATTGAACCGCCCTCCTCTTAAATGTCCAGCTTTGCGATTATTTCCCCTAAGGCCTTGCGCACCGGGGAGTCTGCCGGCAGTTCCACCATAGGCCGGCCATCGCAGTCGAAGCGATAAACTGTGTCGTCCTGGGGCACCACGCCCAGGAGGCACAGTCCCTGTTTCTCTATCTCCGCCCGGGTGCCTTGGTCTAACGCCCCGCCGGGGGCTCGGTTGATGATGAGGCCAACCATATCCGGATGGAAATTCATCTCCCGCATCAGCGCTGCAATCCGCCCAGCGGCTTGGACGCCCCGGCGGGAGCAGTCGCTGACCAGCAGCACCTTCTCCATATCGGGTAAGATCCCACGGCTCACATGCTCCATCCCCGCCTCGTTGTCCACTACGATATAAGGATAGTGGCTCTGAAGCTTCTGCACCTGGGTCTGAACCAGGCCGTTGACAAAGCAATAGCATCCCTGTCCCTGGGAGCGGCCCATCACCATCAGATCAAAGTCGTCCCCTTCGGTTACGGCATCCATCATCCGCATCTCCAACCAGTTCGCCTTTGTAATTCCCTTGGGGATTTCGTACTTCGGGTCGACCCCGGCACGTTCGATCTCCTCCCGAAGCTCACCCAGGGTGGGGCCGATTTCTACCCCCAGCACATCGTTCAGGTTGGAGTTGGCGTCGGCGTCCACCGCCAGCACCGGCTTGCGCCCACTTTCGCAAAGATACTGAATCAGCAACCCGCACAGCGTTGTCTTCCCAACGCCGCCTTTTCCCGCTACCGCAATTACATGACTCATTACAATGCCTCCGTTTCTCGTCAAGAGAATTGTTTATAAACGAGGTGTTGATTTTCTTTCTAGCTGTCATTATACTGATACCGGTAAGAAATACAATCGTCAGTTTTTCCATTGTGTTCCGTTTCTAAACAAATGGGGGAATGTGATGATAACTTGGGGGAATATTCTGTGGGACAGGCGAAAGAAGTACGGAAGCTGGACCGCCGCGCTCGCTACACCCGTCAAACCATCCGGGGAACGCTGCTGGAACTGATGGCGGAAAAACCCTTCAGCCGGGTGACGGTGACGGAACTGTGCAAGCGGGCGGAGATGAACCTGGGCACCTTTTATCTCCACTATCTGGATTTGAATGATGTGCTGGATGACATACTCACGGAGATGATGGACGACACCACCTGCGCCCTGGATCATATTCTCTGTCCGGAGCGGCAATGCGCCACGTATCCCTTCTGCGACAAGATCCACAGCAGCGAGCGGTACCGGGTTTTGTTTTTGGACGAGTCGGTAACAAATCGGCTGCTGGAAAAACTTTCGGACACCTGCAAGGAGCGGTATATCACCTATCTCATGGCCCACAGCCTGCTCACCTTTCTGGAGGCGGAGGCCATCTTTTTCTTTCAGATGAACGGATGCCTGGCGATCAACCGCCTAATGCTCCGCAACCACTGCACAGATTGGAAGGCAGTGCAGCAGAAGATCGACGGCTTCATCAAAGCAGGGCTGGAACACTACCTCCTGCCTGACCGGGAATGAACAAGCGGAAGTATGCCTCTTTCGCCCGGGAAACTCGCATTGGTTTGACGGCAGTTTCTGCGGGTTTCCAAAGCGCGCAATGTTTGTTGAACCGATTTTCACATGGCAATACCCGAGCCGCCGTTTACGGGCAATTTGCCGCGGCACAAGTTCATGGCAATGCCTAAAAGGCGCCGCAGATATCGTGGCAGCGAACTGCATTCAGACTTCGTGTTGATAGCTTTGCAAGAGAGCTCTATGAAGGCTGAAAGGATGCGGCAATGCAGCCAGATCAATCCTTTTTCCGCACTCGCGCGAGGCTGGAAACTGCTATAAAAACCTCTGCGGCTTCTGAAAAGGACTGTATGCCGTGCAAGAGCAGCGGCTAGGCCGTGCATATTCAATCAGGTCATTTATGCAACGTTATAAAGAAAAAAAGGACAGCGGGGCGAAAAGCTGAATGCCCCGCTGCGTATATTTAGCGGCAAACCGGCCTCACTGGCCGTGTGTCATCCGTCCGCCGCCTCCGCCGTATTCTGCATTGCCTGGTGCTGCGCCGACAGCTGCTGCAGGAGCAGCTCGCCGGCGGCCACCGCATCCTCCACGGAGAGGAAATGGGGCGCGCTTTTGTCCAGCAGCAGCCTACCGCTGCCCGGCATTTCCTCGTCGGCAAACCAGAGCTTTAAAGTGATGCGATAGAATGGGAAAACATCGAACAACGCGCATAAATCAGCGTTGGCGGAGACGATTCGGCCCCCCAGCGCCCGGCAGACACGTGACACTTGTTCGAGCGGACGGCAACCCCATTCGCTGCCGAGAATCCGCTCGCTGTCCCGGTCGAAGCCGCCGCCGCGCACCATGCCGCCAGGCAGATCCCCAAAGCGTATCAGCTCCCCGGACAGGGGCGTTCCATCCGCCGTGGCCAGATAGTGCAGAAGCGTCAGGTGATGCCACGCATTCAGTGCCGGCGAAATCTCCCAATCCGTATCGTGAATCCTGATGGCGCATCCCAGACTGGACAAGGAAAAGAAGCCCGTCCGTGCGTCATAGTCCAGACCGGTTCGCGCCGCAAGTTCGGCGGAGCCCCGCCCCGCCAGGCGCGATAGAGCCGCCTTCCGCATCTCCTCAAACGCGCGGTTTTCCTGCTTTTTAATCTGCATTTGTAAACGCCGCCTGCATGAAAGATTTTAAAAGAGAATTCAGTATAAGCTCCGCCGCCAGCCTTGGCAAGCAGCGCACAGAAAGCCTGCCGCATGGTACGAGGTTTCGATGTTCGGCACGCTTGATCGGGTTTGTGATACATATGTTTCGGCTATCCCGCTCAGCCGCCCAGGCGGGCAATGCCGTCGCGGACGCGCCGGAGGGACTCCTCCTTGCCCAGCAGAGCGCACAGCTCCGTGGCGCCGCCGGGCGTAGAGGCCTTGCCGGAGACGGCCACTCTGAGAGGCCAGAGAATCAGCGCGTTCTTGATGCCTTCCTTGGCCGCCAGGTCCGCCAGCGTCTGGTAGAGGGCATCGTTGCTCCAGTCCTCCTGGGCCTCCAGCACAGGCAGGACGGTCTGGAGGGAGGTGAGGGAGTTCTCCAGCGTCGTCTTGGACTTCTTGTGGACGTAGAGGGCCGTGTCGTAGTCCGGGAGCCGGTCCAGGAAATCCACCCGCTCGGGCAGGTCCGAGAGAATCTCGCAGCGGGACTGCACCAGCGCGGCCACGGCCCGCAGATCGATGGCGGGATTGGAGATAGCCTTTTGCAGCCAGGGGAGCGCCTTCTCGTAAAATTCCTCGGGCGTGAGCTTTTTCATATACTCGGCGTTCATCCACCGGAGCTTCTGAATGTCGAAAATGGCAGGGGACTTGGAGATGCCGGTGATGTCAAAGGCCTTCACCAGCTCGTCCAGGGTGAAGAACTCCTGCTCCGCCAGTTCGCCCCGGGGCGACCAGCCCAAGAGTGCCACATAGTTGAGGACGGCCTTGGTGAGATAGCCGTCGGCGATCAGATCTTCGTAGCTGGGGTCGCCGTGGCGCTTGGACATCTTGTGCTGCGCGTCGCGCATGACAGGGGAGCAGTGGACATAGGTGGGAATCTCCCAGCCAAAAGCCTGGTAGAGCAGGTTGTACTTGGGGGCGGAGGAGAGGTACTCGCTGCCGCGGACCACGTGGGTAATGCCCATCAGATGGTCGTCCACCACGTTGGCAAAGTTATAGGTGGGCAGGCCGTCGCGCTTGATGAGGACCTGGTCGTCCAGGGTGCTGTTTTCCACGGTGATGTCGCCGAAGATGGCGTCGTGGAAGGTGGTCGTGCCCTCCTGGGGAATCTTCTGGCGGATGACGTAGGGCATTCCGGCGTCCAGCTTGGCCTGAATTTCTTCCGGCGTCAGGCGGCTGCACCGGCCATCGTACTTGTGGATGGCCACGCCCTCGGCCACTTCCTGCTCCTCGCTGTCCTCTTTGTTGCAGAAGCAGCGGTATGCCGCGCCCTTTTCAATGAGCAGCTCGGCGTATTTTTTATACAAGCCCTGGCGCTCTGTCTGAATGTAGGGGCCGGTGGGTCCGCCCACATCGGGGCCTTCATCGTGGGTGAGGCCGCACTCTGCCATGGTGTTGTAGATCACGTCCACGGCGCCTTCCACCAGACGGCCCTGGTCGGTATCCTCAATCCGCAGGATAAAGGTGCCGTCATAGTGCCGGGCAATCAGCCAGGTATAAAGAGCGGTGCGCAGGTTGCCCACGTGCATATAACCCGTGGGGCTGGGGGCAAAGCGGGTGCGGACCGTGCCCTTGGGGATTCGGGCTTCCATCTCTTCAAAAAAATCCATCGATAGTTCCTCCGTTGCGATCAAAAAGCATTCGGGAAGCGGCAAAGCCGCGGCGTATTGGCCGCTTTTTCCTGCATTTCCCGCAATCATCTCTCCTATCATATAGATATTTTCCGCATCCGTCAATGATTGATTGCGAAATTGGGCAATTTATGATAGAATGCTCTTAATCTATCTTACGGATTTCCATCGCATATGCCTGTCAGGCTGATACTGCGTCCATTGCCGCCGTGGAAACCACACCCCCGGCACTGTGAAATCCGTATGACACAGTGTTTCCCCGCGCAGAAAACGAAAAATTGCGGGGGCGAAGATGACCATACCAGATAAAAGAGGTAACAATGATGGAAGCGAAAAAGCGTATTTTTTCCGGCATCCAGCCCAGCGGTGAATTGACCCTGGGTTCTTATATGGGCGCCATCAAGAACTGGGTTGCTCTCCAGGACGAGTATGACTGCCTTTACTGCATTGTGGATATGCACGCCATCACGGTGCGCCAGGTGCCGGCGGATCTGCGGCGGCGTTCCGTGGCCCAGCTGGCCCAGTACATCGCCTGCGGCTTGGACCCGGAGAAGAATATCATGTTCATTCAGAGCCATGTGCCGCAGCACGCGGAACTCTCTTGGGTGCTGGGTTGCTACACCCAGTTTGGTGAGCTGAGCCGCATGACTCAGTTCAAGGACAAGGCCCGCAAGCACGCCGACAATGTCACTGCCGGCCTCTTTACCTATCCGGTGCTGATGGCGGCGGATATTCTCCTGTACCAGGCCGATCTGGTGCCGGTGGGCGACGATCAGCGGCAGCACGTGGAGCTGTGCCGGGATATTGCCAACCGCTTCAATAACTATTTCCCCGATACCTTCACTATTCCCGAGGCCTTCGTCCCCAAGATGGGCGCCCGGGTGATGAGCCTCGGCCAGCCGGAGAACAAGATGAGTAAGTCCGAGCCGGACGGCTGCGTCTTCCTGATGGACAAGCCCGAGGACATCATGCGCAAATTTAAGCGCGCCGTCACCGACTGCGAGACCGCTGTCCGCTATGACCTGGAGAACAAGCCCGGTATCTCCAACCTGCTGACCATCTACTGTGCCGCCACCGGCAAGACTATGGCCGAGGCGGAGGCGGAGTTTGAAGGCCAGGGCTACGGCATCTTCAAGCCTGCCGTGGGTGAAGCGGTGGTGGAGCTGCTGCGGCCCATCCAGGCCGAGGCCAGCCGGCTGATGGCCGACAAGGCTTATCTGGAAGAGATCTACGCCCAGGGTGCCGCCCGCGCCCAGGCTCTGGCCAACCGGACCATCCGCAAGGTCTATAAGAAGGTGGGCTTCGTCCCCGCAAAGTGAGGTGCCATCCATGCCCGATGTACAGTTTGTCATTCGCTTGATGGTGGCGCTTTTGGGGGCGGGGCTGATCTCCTTCCTGGCGACGCCTTTGGTAAAAAACCTGGCCTATAAGGTCGGTGCCATCGATGTGCCCAAGGACAACCGGCGGATGCACAAGGTACCCATTCCACGGCTGGGAGGTCTGGCCATCTTTATCGCCTTTTTGTTCACGGTCATCGTCCTCGGCGACATTGACCGGCAGACTCAGGGCATTCTCCTGGGAGCCATAATGATCGTGATTCTCGGCGTGCTGGATGACATTATGACACTCAAGGCGCTGCCCAAGTTCCTGGTGCAGATCGCTGCCGCCGGTGTGGCCGTCTACCACGGCTGTACCATTCAATTCATTTCCAACCCCAATATCTTCAGCTCCGTGCCTTATCTCGACCTGGGGTGGCTTTCCATCCCTGTAACGATCATCTGGATCGTGGCCATCACCAATGCCGTCAACTTCATCGACGGCCTGGACGGCTTAGCCGTTGGCGTGTCAGCCATCTCCACGGCTTCGCTGCTCATCATCGCCCTGATGGTGGGGGAGCTGAACATCGCGATCATTCTGGCGGCGCTGCTGGGCGCCTGTCTGGGCTTCATCCCCTACAATAAGAACCCCGCCAAGATTTTCATGGGCGACACCGGCGCCACCTTCCTGGGCTTTATCCTGGCGACGCTGTCGGTCCAGGGCCTTTTCAAGCTCTACGCCATCATTTCCTTTGCCGTGCCGTTCTTGGTGCTGGGCATCCCGATCTTTGACATCTGCTTCGCCTTTTTGCGGCGGGTTGCCAAGGGGCAGAACCCCATGACGGCAGACCGGGGACACGTCCACCACCGGCTCATCGATATGGGCTTTAACCAGAAGCAGGCCGTGGCCATTTCCTATATGCTCACTGCGATTTTGGGGCTGGCAGCTGTGCTGCTGACCTCTTCCGGAGAGCTGCGGGCGCTGATTTTGATTGGCGCGGTGATCGTGGTGGGGGCCATCGGCGTCCGGATCATCTTCAAAAAGCCCCACCATCCTGATCAGCCCCATCCCACTGAAACAGAGGAAGAACACCATGAAGAAATATAAGATCATGTCCGTATTCGGCACCCGGCCCGAGGCCATTAAAATGGCCCCGCTGGTCAAGGAGCTGGCATGCTATGACGATTTGGAGAGCATCTGCTGCCTCACCGGTCAGCACAGGGAAATGCTGGATTCTGTGATGGAAATTTTTCAGCTGAAGGGCGACTTTGACCTCAACATCATGGAAAAGCGCCAGACCCTCTCCACCATCACCACCAAGACGCTGCTGGGCATGGAGCAGGTGATCGACACCTGCCGCCCGGATATGATCCTGGTCCACGGCGACACCTCCACCACCTTTGCCGGCGCTCTGGCGGCCTTTTACCACCAGATCCCGGTGGGCCATGTGGAGGCGGGCCTTCGAACCTATGACAAGTATTCGCCCTTCCCGGAGGAGATGAACCGCACACTGGTGGGGGACATCGCGGACCTGCACTTTTCTCCCACCCGCGCCAACGCGGAAAACCTCCGGCGGGAAGCCATCCGCGGCGAGATTTTTATCACCGGCAATACGGCCATTGACGCCATGGGTTATACGGTCAAAAAAGACCGTCCCTTCCAGACGGCGCTTTTGAACCAGCTGGACTTTGCCCACCGCCGGGTGGTGGTGGTGACTTGTCACCGCCGTGAAAATTACGGCAAACCCATGGAGGAGATTATGACCGCCATCGGAGAAATGGCCCGGACGCACCCGGATGTGGAAGTGGTCTATCCGGTCCATCTGAGCCCGGTGGTGCGGGAGTGCGCCCAGAAGTATCTGGCCGGGAAGGAACGCATCCACTTGATCGATCCGGTGGATGTGGAGGAGATGCACAATCTGCTGGCCCGGTGCTACCTGGTGCTGACCGATTCCGGCGGCCTCCAGGAGGAGGCGCCCGCGCTGGGCAAGCCTGTACTGGTGATGCGGAAGGAGACGGAGCGGCCCGAGGCCGTGGCCGCCGGTACGGCCAAGTTGGCCGGCGTCACCTATGAGAGCGTGCTGGCAGAGGCCAACCGCCTGTTGGATGACCCCGCCGCCTATGAACAGATGGCCAAAGCCGTCAACCCCTATGGCGACGGCCATGCCTGTGCGCGGATCGCCCAGGCGATCCGGTGGCACTTCGGCCTGACGGAGCAGCGTCCGGCAGACTTCTGCCCGGAGACGGTCTGAAGCGCTTGCAGCGATAAAGGAGGCGGACTATGAACCCCAAGCGATTTCCCCTGCGACGCGGGTGGGTAGCTGCTATTGCGGCTTTGGTGATCGTGGCTGTGATGGTGGTTGTCTTTGCCCTGAGCGAATCGCGTAAGCCGCAGGAGAGCATCGTCCTGCCTCAGGAACCGGTTTCCGATTCGCAGTCGATTCCCGAGCAGGAGCAGGAAGAGGAAATCGGGTTTGCCCAGATCACAAAAGACAATGTCTTGTCCGTCTTACAGAAGACGGTTTCCAAGCCCATGGCCTACCATCAGTCCTATTCTGTAACGGTTGGGGCTGATGAGTCCCAGGCCCAGCGCTCTGTAGAGCTTTGGGTCAATTGGCCTTTGATCCGTGGGGAGGTCTCGGACGACGCCAGAACCAAAACGGTTCTCAGTGACGGGGAGACGGCATATCTCTGGTATAACTCTGATCTAAACTATATCACCATACCCCTGGACTCCGCCATGGACATCTGGGACCTGCTGGGACTCCCCAGTTACGACTACCTGGAGACGATGTCTGCCTATCCCATTACCGACGGCGGCTATCTGGTCTTGGAGGACCCGAAGGTGCAGTCGGCCTATGTCTGCTGCCAGGATGAACTAGGGAACACTTGGCGCTACTGGGTCAATCTGGACAACGGCCTCCTCTATATGGCCGACGTTTTGGAACACAGCACCCAGGTCTACGCCATCCGTCAGACGTACCTGGAGCTGCTGGCCCAGGAGGATGAGACCTTCTCAGGCCGTTTTCTCCTCCCGGACGGTACGCAGCCCTTCAGCGAAGAAACACAAACGCCGCAGCCGTAAGGAGAAGGGGGAACGTCTCGTCCTCGTCGGCGTCCAGCAACAAGAGAACAATTACCACCAGCAGCAGCAGATCCCCCAAGTCCATGCCGAATAGGGTCTGCTGCTGTTGCCGTCGCGGCTGCTGGCAGGCTGCCGCCGGGCATGGCTCCTCCGAAATCGGCTCCGGAGCAGGCGGGGTGTCGCACGCGGTCTCCCGCGGCATCGGCTCTTCTATGGAATGGCACTGATACGTGCCGTCGGCGCCGGGAACGTAACGGTTATACATGGCCTTCCTCCTCCTTTTGCTGCGCCATCAGACCGGACTGGGCCAGGAGGTTCCCCAGATTGGAAAGCTGAGCCACCTGAATGGCCCGCTGGAGCCGCTCCCGACGGCCGGGCCGAAGATAGGGCATCAGCGCCCGTACCAGCGCGGCTTGGCGGGTCGATCGCCTTTCCTCTGCCGGTGTATCCGCTTCGTTTTCCGCTGGAAACTCCGGCGCTGCGCTTTGCCCCAGCCCCAAAGACGAAGCCAAGTGCATGACTTGCTGCAACTGTGCAGGATCGTTCAGCACGGCGTTGATTTTTTCTGCCAGATCATCCACGTTGGGGACCCTCCCTTCCTGCTGAACCGTCGGCAGCCAGATAAGGCTGAAGCAGTGTCACTGCGCGGCGATAATCTCCCGCCTTGGCAGCAGCCAGCGCCTGCGCGACAGCCGGGTCCTTGCTGTTTTGAATGAGCCGCAGCAGCGCCTGGGCCTGGCTGGTCTGGAGCGAAGCCTGTATTTTCTCAGAATCCATAGGTGGCAACTGTGCCAAGCTATCCGCCCCCTTTCGGATGGATTTGATTGCCTCATATTTTATGCCGCAGCAAGGAAAAAGGTGACTGGTTTGAAACTGTTGATTTTATCTGACTCCCACCGGGTTGTCGAACCGATGATCCGGGCCGTCCGCCATGTCAGGCCGGACTATCTCATTCATCTGGGGGATCTGGTGACTGACGCTGATGCGCTGGCAGCACAGTTTCCCCAATTACCGCTGATCTCTGTCAGCGGCAATTGCGATTTTTTAGACCGCAGTCAAGAGACGCGCATCGTGGAGCTGGGCGGCGTAAGACTCCTTCTGACCCATGGCCACCGCCACGGCGTCAAGCAGGATCTGCTGCGGCTGTCCCTGGCAGCCCGGGAGGCCCAGGCGCAAGCTGCGCTGTTTGGCCATACCCACCGGGCCATGGCGGAGCAGCGCGATGGATTGTGGCTCATCAATCCTGGGAGCTGCGGACCGACGCTGCGACCCACCTGTGCGGTGATCGAGATAGACCGTCAGGGGTTTCGCTGTGAAATTGAAATGATACATGAATGGAGTGAGGAACATGATTTTAGCCGTTGATATCGGCAACAGCAATATCGTCCTGGGGTGCATTGAGGACCGGAAGATCAAGAAAGAGGCCCGTATCGCAACGGACCTCATCAAGACCTCTGATCAGTATTGCGCGGAGCTGAAGAATATGCTGGATCTCTTGGAAATCCCGGTGGATTCCATTGAGGGGAGTATCATTTCCTCCGTCGTACCGCCACTCTTGAACTCATTTAAGACCGCCATCCGAAAGCTCACCGGGAAAGTGCCCCTGGTGGTGGGACCTGGAATCAAAACCGGCCTCAACATTTTGCTGGACAATCCGGCCTTGGCCGGCGGCGACCTGATCGTGGCTGCGGTGGCTGCATTGGCGGAGTACCCCGCACCCATGCTGATCATCGATATGGGCACCGCTACGACCATCACCGCCATTGACGAGAAAAAAAACTACTTGGGCGGCTGCATTTGCCCCGGCGTCAAAATTTCAGCGGAAGCGCTCAGTGGTCGGACGGCGCAGCTCCCGGCCATCAGCTTGGAGGCGCCCCAAAAGGCCATCGGCCGCAATACCATCGATTCCATGCGCTCTGGGCTGATGATGGGCTCTGCCGCAATGCTGGACGGTATGATAGACCGGATGGAAGAGGAACTGGGCCACCCGGTCACGGTGATCGCCACGGGCGGCATCGCCCGATTCGTGATCCCAATGTGCCGCCGGAAAATTCATTACGACAAGGATCTGCTACTCAAGGGGCTATTGCGGCTCTATGAGAACAATAAAAGGCCGGGGGGTTTGAGCTGATGGCGAGCTATCAGCCAGACAAAATTTTCGCGCCTGATGCACCAATCCGCGCCTTAGCTGAAAGAGGCGCCACGCCATTCTACCTTTACGATGAAGCCGGCATCCGCCGTAGTGCGCAGCGGCTGCTTAAATCCTTTGCTTTCTGCCCGAACTACGAAAACTATGTTCCCATCCGTGAAAACCCCAACCCCGCCGTGTTGGCTTTGCTGAAGATGTGCGGCTGCGGCGTGTGCGCCAGCAATCTGACAGAGCTTCAGTTGGCTGCGCGCTGCGAGTTTCAGGGGACAAAACTCCTGTATGAGCCGATGGTGAAGGACCCGCAGGCTGCGGCGTTGGCCTGTCAATTGCAAGCCAGATGGCTCATCAACAGTCCTGCGCTGCTGCCGGATGTTCCCTTAAAGCGAGTCATCTTGCGATATCATCTCAGCAGCTTTGATATACCCAATCTCTCCAGACGGATGAACCGGAGCCGAAACGGCATGACCAAGGAGCAGTTGCTGCAGACGGCAGCTTCGCTCCACCGATCCGGTACGGAAGAAATCGGCTTGGCGACGCAGTCCGCTGCCTACAGTCTCCAAGCGGGGTTGCTGGCGCGGCGCGCTAAAGTTCTGCGGGATTTGGCCGAGAGTGTCACGCGGGAGACCGGCGTGCCCGTAGGTGCCATTTATCTGGGGGATGGGCCGGGCCTTCCTTACCGCCCCAAGCTCGCTTGCCCGTCCCTGGAGCAGGAGGCCCAGGCGCTGGAGCCGGTGATCTCCTCCTGGGAGCCGCAGCCGACTGTTTTGACCGGCATCTGTAAGCAGCTCTTGGAGCCGCATGGCCTGATGGTGGTCAAAGTGCTGGAGCTGCGGCGGTTTGATCAGAGCTTTCTGGTGCTGGACGGTGGCTTTAACCAATACCTTCGCCCGGCGCTGAAGCAGGCCTTCCGCCATATTTCCGTTCTGGGGCAGTCACAGGTGGAGGGACGGCGGCGCTATGTGCTGTCCGGTCCGACGTTTGACGAGCGGGACCGCTTGAGTGAAGGCCGAATGCTTCCACCGGTGCTGCCGGGAGATTTCTGCGTCGTCCACGACGTAGGCTGCGGCGGCCGCGCCATGGCGCTGCTCTATGCCTCCCAGCCGGTGGCGGCAGAGTACCTCTATACGACGGATGGCGAGATCCGCTGCATCGGCGCCGGCAGAAGCAGCCGTGAGGTGCTGGAGTTTCTCTACGAGGTATGACCATTACAGCATGGTCAGGGCGATGAATACGCTGAAAATCGTGCAGCCGGCCACGGCCAGCATCACCAGATTTTCCACCACACAGGTGATCCACTCCCGCAGCTCCCGGGCGCGGAAGCGGGCTCTTTCCCGGCGCTCCCGTTCGGAAGCATATTGGGCCGTGTCATACTGAGGCGCCATCGCGATGTAGTCCTTCATCTCAATGACCTTTGCATTCATGGCGATCATCCTTTCGCGTTGTTGTAATATCAGAATACCATAAGGGGTGTCCCATACGCGGGACTTCCATAGGAGGATGCTTCATGCAGGAATTTTTTTTGCAAAATGGGCCGACGGAGTTTTTGCACTGCTGCCAGTGGGAACCTGCCTGCCAGCCCATCGGCGTCGTGCAGCTGGTTCACGGTGTCGCGGAACACGTGGCGCGCTATGATCCCTTTGCCCAGTTCCTCGCTGAGCGAGGTTACTTGGTGGTAGGGGAGGATCACCCCGGCCACGGCAAATCCGTCGCCACAGGGGAAGCACTGGGCTACCTCGACGGCGGATGGGCCGGAGCGGTGCGGGGTATTCACCATCTCTATGGTAAAACCAGAGCTGCCTATCCTGGCATTCCTTACTATATTCTGGGCCACAGCATGGGCTCCTTCCTGATGCGGACGTATCTCTATACGTTCCACGATGCTCTGGCCGGTGTCATTCTCTCCGGCACCGGATGGCAGAGCCCGGCGGTCCTGGCCGCGGGCCGGACCATTTGCCGTCTGGAGATTCTGCGCCGGGGCGAGCGCGCCGCCAGCCCGCTGCTGGAGTCGCTGGCTTTCGGGGCTTACAACCGCAATTTTGCACCCAATCGAACCGCGTATGACTGGCTTTCCACCGATGCAGCGCAGGTGGACCGCTACGTGACGGATCCTCTCTGCGGTTTTTCTCCCAGCATTCAGCTCTATCAAGAGATGTTTTACGGGATGGCGCAGAACCAAAAGCGCGAAAACCTCTCCAGGATGCAGAAAGCGCTGCCCATTCTCTTCTTTGCCGGTGCGCAAGACCCGGTGGGAAGCATGGGCAAGGGTGTGGTGCAGACGGCCAGGGCCTTTCAGGCTGCCGGCATGGAAGATGTCACCGTCAAGCTCTACGAGCAGATGCGCCATGAGACCCTGAATGAGGTGGGACGGCAGCAGGTATGGGGCGATATTTTCGCATGGATCGAACGCCATTGATTGGAACAATGGATGGCTCCCGGGTAAAAGGTTGCAATTTGTTACCGCTTGTGCTATAATGGGGCAAATCGCCCCGCAGGGGGCACCCCAGTCCTGAAAGGAGTACATCCATGAAATATCGGCTTTTGAGCCTGGTTTTGGCTTTGGCGCTGCTTTTGAGCCTGGGCAGCGTCACAGTCCTGGCAGCAAATCGGGAAGACGATCCGCTGTTTAACGACAACGACGGCCAGGTGGAACACGAAGAGGAACCGGATGACGACTTCGAAGCAGAGGAAGGCATCTCCATCGATGACCTGAACACCAGTGCCGACGGAGTCGATTTCATCAAGGGATACGAAGGCTTTACCGCCAGCGCCTACCATGATGTTTCTCAGATGTCCATTGGCTACGGCTGCTCCACGGCATACGCGGAAAAGTACGGCTATGACACGGAGGAGATCACGCGGGAAGAAGCCGATCAGTTGATCCTCTACGTCATCGCAGAGCTGGAGCAGAAGCTGGATCGTTTTTTAGAGGAATATGACGTCTCTCTCAGCCAAACCGAGTATGACGCCCTGGTGAGTTTCACCTTCAATGTCGGCAGCTCCTGGCTCAACGAGGACTATCGTTTGGCCAGTTTACTGATTGACGGCGACTACACAGTCAACGAATTTGCCAGCGCCATGGGCGTTTGGTGCCACGTGGGTACGGAGATCAATTCCGGCCTGATTCTCCGGCGCATCGGAGAGATCAAGCTCTTCCTCTATGGCGCCTATGCCCTGGACGATACGCCCAATAAATTCTGCTACCTCATCTACGACGGCAACGGCGGCAGCCCCCAGGCGGATATCGCCTTCTATCTGGAGGATTCTCCTTACGAGTTCCTCTTCACTGCGGAACATGCGTCGGAGCATCTGCAGGGATGGTATACTGCGGACGGCGAGGAGATCACGGAAGACACAATTGTCACCGACGATCTGACTGTCTATGCCGACTGGGGCGACGGCATCCACGTGGATGAAGAAGAGGACGAGGAAGAGGACGAGCCTGTTTCGGTGGATCTCACCCAGGTGTTTACTGATGTGGCCGGAAACGGCTGGTATTATGAATACGTCCACGATCTTTACATAGCCAAAGTCATTGATGGCTACAGCGACCACACCTTCCGACCGGACCGCACCGTCACCACTGGCGAGGCGTTGAAGATGATTTTGCTGGCCGCCGGTTACGACGAGCCGGAGCCGGTAGCTTCCCACTGGGCCCGCGGTTATCTCAACCTGGCGCTGGATGAAGGCATCATCCAGCGGGGCGATATTACGGATTTGGATGTCCCGATGACGCGGGCTATGATGGCCAAGGTGGTGGCCAACGCCATGGGACTCCAGGCAGAAGGAGATACCTCGCCTTACTCCGATACAGAGGATTTCTATGTAGTGGCGCTCTATGAGCATCAGATCGCCGACGGCTATCCCGACGGCACCTTCCGCCCCACAAAATCCTTGACCCGTGCGGAGATTTCCACCATTGTTTGGCGGATGCTGGAATATTAAAGCCAGATATGGCCATCGCTCTTTTTAGCGATGGCCATTTTAAGTCCCAATTATAGGACATAGATGCTGCTATACTGGCCTCAGATCAGAAAGGATGTGAGGGCCATGTATGCAGTGGAACGTGTCATGGATCATGTGGAGGTCTTTGACCGGGAGGGAAAGTTCCTCTTTTCGGCGGATACCCTCCAGGAGGCCCAATCGATCTTGTCGGAGGAATACTATGGCGAATTTTAGGCTGGATCTCTGCTACGACGGCAGCCGCTACCGGGGATGGCAGCGACTGGGAGATTCCGAGCATACCATCCAGGGGAAGCTGGAGCAGGTGATCTCGCGGATGGTGGGCAAGCCCACGGAGGTCATCGGCTCCGGGCGAACCGATGGCGGCGTCCATGCCATGGGCCAGGTGGCCAATTTCCACGCGGAGACGGCGCTCTCCAGCGCAGAAATCTTGTCGTATCTGCGTCGGTACCTCCCAGAGGATATCGGTGTAATGGCTGTCACGCAGGTGGACCCTCGCTTTCACAGCCGATATCAAGCCCTGGAAAAGACGTACCGCTACCGTATTTGGAATGCGGACATGCCCTGTGTTTTTGAACGGAAATACGTCTGGCAGTTGCCGGAGCCGCTGAATACCGATGCTATGGCGGCTGGCGCGGCGCTGCTGCTGGGTACCCATGATTTTTTGCCTTTTTCCTCGCTGAAGCGAAGCAAAAAGTCCACTGTGCGTACCCTTAGAAAGCTGGACATTGCCCGGGTCGGACCAGAGCTGCAAATCACCGCTGTAGCGGACGGCTTCCTCTACCACATGGTGCGCATTCTGGTGGGCACGCTGGTGGAGTTCGGCCAGGGCAAGCTGCCGACTTCGGAGATTTCGGCCATCTTTGAATCGGGTGTGCGGGCCGACGCCGGGCTGACGGCGCCGCCCCAGGGCCTTTGTCTGATGGAGGTGAGATACCCATGAACATTCAAATTTTTGGCACATCCAAGAGCTTCGATACGAAGAAGGCAGAACGGTATTTTAAAGAGCGCAAGATCAAATTTCAGAGCATTGACCTTGTCAAATTCGGCCTCTCCGGCAAGGAGTTCGACAGCGTCCTGCGGGCCGTGGGCGGCATCGACCAGCTGATCGATTGGGATAAAAAAGACCCCGAGATCGACTTGATGCGGTATATGGACGATCCCATTGCCAAGGAGGACAAGGTCTACGAAAATCCCAAGCTGATGCGATGCCCCATTGTCCGCAATGGAGCCAAAGCCACCGTGGGCTATTGCCCGGATATCTGGAAGACCTGGGAGTAACGCGATGTCCTCGTTTGCATTGAAGCTGGCGGCGCTGCTGGCCATGGCGCTGGACCATGTGGGTTACATCTTTGGCTGGGAGGGGTGGAATCTTCTGCCCTTTGACAGCGCCATACTTCGAGCCATCGGGCGGCTTTCGTTCCCTGTGTTTGCCTGGGGTATTGTCAACGGCTGGCAGCACACCCGGGATAGGGAACAGTATGCCCGGAATCTGAGCCTCTGCGCCATCTTGTCGCAAATTCCCTTTACGCTGGCCTTTTACCCGCCCAACCTTATGGACATCTTTCCCGGAGATGCGCCGAACCACCGCATTTTCAGGCCCTGGATCATTCTAGTAGCGCTCTTCTGTACGGTGACGTATTGGTATTTCCCCCTTCGGCGACAAATAAAGCCTTCCTTGTTTGCGATAGGGGGAGCTTGCTTGCTGCCGGCGGTGTTTGTCAAATGGAACCACGTCTGGGTGCTGGCGGACAGCCTCAATGTCCTCTATACACTGCTGCTGGGCGTCTTTGCTCTATATGTGATTGAACAGCTTCGATCCAGCTCACGCCGCTGGTGGGAAACTCTTTGGCTGATCAGCGCCTTCGTCGTAGCTGCTGCCTTCTATGGTACCATGGCTGACTACGGGACGTATCTCATGGGCCTTGTGCTGATTTTGCTCCTCTACGCGCTACGGAAATGGCCGCTGGCCCAGAGCGCGGCGGTATTCGCTTGGGGCTGCGCGCTTTACTGCGTACTCTTTCACAACTGGCGCAACGCCCTGGCCACGCTGCTGGCGTCGGCGCTGATTTTGGCGTACCGTCCCCGGCGGGGCATCCGGGGCAAATCCGCCAAGGGCCTTTTTTACGCCTTTTACCCGGCCCATTTGCTGGTGCTGGGCCTCTGCAATGTCATGCTTCGCGCAGTCTGAAAAAGGGAGGATGGGATTCCATCCTCTCCTTTTTGCTGCTCTGGAAAACCAGTTGACAAATCGGTTTACAAGCTGTAGACTACAGATATAGAGTTTACAAGCTGTAGACCAATATACAGGAGGTCGATGGAGATGCAGGATTTACAGCTGGGTGCCGTGGAGCGCCGCTTTGCAGATCTCATCTGGGAGAACGAGCCGATTTCCTCCGGTGCGCTGGTGCAGCTCTGCCAGGAGGCACTGGGCTGGAAGAAATCCACCACGTATACCGTTCTCCGGCGGCTGTGCGACAGGGGACTGTTTGAGAACAACGGCGGCACGGTGACATCGCGCCTGACCAAAGAAGCGTTTCAGGCCAAGCTCAGCGAGCAGTTTGTGGCGGAGACCTTTGAAGGCTCTCTCCCCAAGTTTTTGGCTGCCTTTTCCATGGGAAAGCAGCTTTCCGCGGAGGAGATCGAACAACTCCAGCAGCTGATTGCGCAATGGAGGTGATTCCATGCTGGAAACTTGGTTTGCCACGGTGGTGAATATGTCCATCACTGCCAGTGTCGTCATTGCAGTCGTTCTGCTGGCGCGGCTTGCCCTGAAGGGCGCTCCGAAGCGGTTTGCCTATGCGCTGTGGGCGGTGGTTCTGTTCCGGCTTCTGTGCCCTGTGGCGCTTCCATCGCCCGTTTCTCTGCTGCAAACGCTGGGGTCACCGGCTGCTGAGGCAGGACGTATGGAGTACGTGTCCCTGGAGCGCGAGCCGATGGAAACGACCATTCAGACAATTTCGGACTTTCATGCACCGGAAGCTGCCCCGGAGCCGGCCACGCCGCCCGCCGATGATGCCAGGGATACGGTTTCTGTCACTGCTCTCAGCCGTCTCTGGATTTTTGGCGCTGTCGTTCTGGCGGCGTTCCAGGGGGTGCAGCTTTTACGCCTGCGAAGACGCCTGATCGGCGCGGCACATCTCCAGGAGAACATCTACCTGGCCGATCACATTCCGGCGCCCTTCGTGCTGGGACTGGTGCGGCCCAAAATCTATCTCCCATCGGCGCTGACTGAGGCAGAGCGGCCTTATATCCTGCTGCATGAGCAGCACCATATACGCCGAGGTGACCACGTTTTCAAGCTGCTGGCACTGATCGCCCTCTGCCTGCACTGGTTCAACCCTCTGGTATGGCTCTCCTTCGTGCTTTCCAGCCGGGATATGGAGCTTTCCTGCGACGAAGCGGTGCTGCGGCGGGCAGGGGAAGACATTCGGGCCGCCTACTGTACCTCCTTGCTGCGCTGCTCCGGCGGCCAATCCATGGCGCTGATTGCACCCCTGGCCTTCGGCGCACGCGTCGCTCGGGCGCGAATCCGCAGCGTGATGCGGTATCGAAAACCGTCCCGGTGGAGCGTCGCGGCGTCGATTCTTGCCTGTCTGTGCCTGACTGCTTGCCTGGCCTCCAACCCGGAACCGGTAGAGCAGGCAGCAGACGCTGTGACGGCTACGCTTACAGACGGAACGACTTCGCCCCAGACGGCACCGCCAGAGGATGTGTCTTTCGACGACGGAACCACTTCGCCCCAGACGGCGCCGCCAGAGAATGTGTCCTTCGACTGCACCATGAACGACCAGGACTTCGCGGCGTATTGCGAAAGCCCTCTGGGCTCCGTGATGGCGGAGCCGGACTATGCCGACGGAACGACCCTGGTCTTTCACTACTTGAACGGCCTCTTCGTGTACGATCTTCAAAGCCGCAGCATGCGCTGCAAGCTGGATTTGCACAAGCTGGACATTGCACCCCACGGTCAGGGTGACACAGTTTTGTTCGTGCGCGTCAGCCGGGACGGACAGACGGCGTATCTCAGCAGCACCGGTGCCAGCGCTGCGGACTTCCGGGAATATGTGGTCGATCTCCGGAGCGGTGCAGCTTCCGAGGGCGTCATGCCGGAGGATGCGGCCCTGTTCACCGACTACGTCGATCTCAACGCCGCCGCGCTGCCGGATGGCTGGAGCAGCGTGCGGGGCGTCAGCGATGGGCGCAATACCTATGCGCTGCTGTCTCAGGACGGGACCATCGGCGGGCTCCAGCTGGTCGTCGTGCCCGAGGGTGCCGACAGCGGCGCGGAGACCTTCGGCATCTTCCGGGGTTTGACGGTCCAGATGCCTCAGGAGACGCCGAAGGAGGTCACGGAGGCCTTTTTCCGCGCCTTCGCGGAGGCGGATTACGAGACAATGAAGACTTACTGCACCCAAAGCTGCGTCGAGAACTATTTCCACGGCGGGGATGTCAACGGCATGGTCTGGGCCTCGCTGACGGCGCTGGAAGACGAGGCGCTGGTAGGGGAGTGGGCTTGCCTCCTCGCCGTGGTGGAAATGGAGACGAGCCCGAAGTCCGCCTTGTATCCCAACACCCATACGGTCTTTTATGTGGAACTGGTGCAGGAGGACGGCGCGTGGCGAATCATCGGTTTCCTTACCGGAAAACCCGACCCGCCCGCTGCCTGAACGCGCAGCCAGCGATAAACATAGCAAGAGACGGAAGCATCAGAACCGATGCTTCCGTCTCTTTGATACCTTGGAGCTTACTGTGGAAAGTTAAATGAAAGATCAGGATTGATCGATACAATAGTCTACTACGACGCCGTTTTCCAGGGAGATCACCAGCCATACTGCGTCCATATAATCGACGCCGAGATAATAGACAAGCGTGTCCTCGGGCGGGTAATATTCTTTGCTGAGCTTGAAGGACGTCTGCTCTGTTCCTTCCTCGTTTCCCAATAACTGAAGCACTTCTGCCTCAGTCATGCCTATGAGTTGATATTCATCCAGCAGATGATCCACCATTTGATATCTGTCTTCGACGTTGTGCAGCCATTTCTCCTGAGAAAATGTGTGCTGCGCTTTGAAGATAAAAACGCCTATGACAATGCCGGCAGCGATAAACAGGAAAATGGAGAAAAGAATGATGTTGGTTTTCCTTGCTCGTTCAGCCTCTTTTTTTAACGCGTCTTCATGCACGGTGCAAAATCACATTCCTTTCTCTGAAATTATGTAAACGGATTATAACATGAAAGACGAGATAGGGCAAGGGTACATGGTCACGCTCCGGCTAAAAGGAGTTGCCGGAACGATAATATGCAACTGGATCAAAAAAAGCAGGCAAAACAGCTTGCCTGCTTTTGGCCGGAATAATAGGAAGATGTCACTCGGACTTAGTTTTTACAATCGAATTCAAAATGCAAAGACCCATGGTCAGTATAGGTAAGAGTACCCGGAAGGCCAGAAACCCGTCAGGTCCAAAATGAATATTTGCATCCAAAACCAGCCCAATAAACCATGCGGACAAAGTCGCCGTAATGGCAATTAGGTACATGGATTGCTTGCCTTTCGACTTAAGTGTTAAAATAAATAACAATACAAGAAATGCTAAAAATAACGCAATTACAAAAACAAAAGGATCCATTTCAACTTCCCCACAATTCACTTGTTTATTTGATTATACTTAAAACTTATTCATAAGTCAATCACATGAGGAGGTCTAGGAGCGAAAACATACTTCAGGAAAAATGTCCCGAATAGAGGGTACAGAACCGATGCTTCCGCCTCTTTGATTGTCCAGAAGCGTCCTTCTGTCATTGGCGGCCTACCTCTTTGTCCCAGCTCTCTTTCAACGCATAGAAAGCTATTTGTTTCCTGCCATCTCTTTTACAATTGCCGCTAAATGCTCCAGAGAAGCGGAATCTAGCTTCTTCATATCCTCTACCAGATCGGCAATCTGGGCGGGATAGGCATTGCCATCATCAAAAAACTGCTGCGGTGTGATGCCAAAGTATTCGCAGATATAGAACAAACCTTGCAAGGATGGCAGGGCTTTCTTGTTCTCGATCTGATTGATATAGCTGTTGTTCTGTCCCAGCGACAACGACATATCACGGGCCGAAACATTCTTTTGCATCCGCAACTGTGCGATACGGTTTTGGGTAAATTCCTCGTACATGGGAATGCCCTCCCTTCTCGCATTATTCTATATCGCACAACCGCTTGATATACGATATGTAATCCTGTGTATTCCTTGACATACGATATTAAATCCTTTATCATCTAAATATACACAGGCTAAAATCTTGCAATAGGGAGAGGACTATCATGGACGAAAAGACTTGCTGTGTAACAGGGCATCAGGATATTCCGGCTGAACGTATTACCTATGTGGAGCAAGAGCTCCGGCGGGAAGTGCGGGCGGCGATTGAGGATGGATATACCCGTTTTATTTCCGGCTTTGCAGAGGGGACGGATCTCCTGTTTGTGGCCATTGTAGCCGAGGAAATGGAACACTACCCCGAGCTGTTTTTGGAGGCAGCTATTCCCTATGCAGGCCTTATGAAAACGAAAAACCAACAATTCCATGCGCTGCTGCGGGCCTGCAACGGGGTCAAGATCGTATGCGAGGAATATGAGCCCTCGTGCTTCATGCAGCGAAACCGCTATATGGCCGGGGAGTCCCAGCGGGTGATCGCCGTATATGATGGACGAGATCATGGAGGGACGCTTTTCACCATGCGCTGTGCGCAAACGCTGGGGAAGGAGGTCCGGGTAATACGGGTATAAACTTAGGGACTTTTTCCCTAAGTATTATTGAAAGCATTTATGTATGGGAAAACCACGCGATCGCCGCGTGGTTTTCCTCATAAAATACAAAAAACGTCGGAGCAAAGAAAACTTTGCTCCGACGTTGGTCCGAGTGGCGGGATTCGAACCCACGGTCTCTTGGACCCGAACCAAGCGCGATACCAAACTTCGCCACACCCGGATAACGCTGATTATTATAGCCAGATATTCCGCTCCTGTCAAGTGGAAATCGCGCCGCGGCAAAATCATGCGGCGGCGGGGAAGCGCATACCATGTTCCCAGGAGGCGGTAACATGGAACAGCGAAAAAAAGGTTCGGCCATTGCCACTTGTCTATCTCTCCTCTACGTGGCCGTTGCACTGGCGCTGCTGCTGGGAGTTTGCGGCTATTGCTATCCGGAATTTGCCCAAAAGGCGCGGCAGGTGCTCGGCGGCTGGGAGGACGGCGCGGTGCAGCAGGCCTTCGGCACGCTGGCCGACGGGCTGGAGGCAGGAAGGCCGGTGAAGGAAACGCTCTCGGACACCGTGGAGGTATTTTTCCGTGCGGCGCCTTAGCGTTACCCCGGGGTTTGTGGCCTCGGCGTGCCTGCTGGCGTGGTATCAATGGGAGATCTGCCTCTGGTTTTTACTGGCGCTGGCGATCCACGAGGCGGGGCATCTGTTGGCGTTGGCCCTGACGCGGGTAAGCGTGCAGCGCATTACCCTGGCGGCGGGCGGAGCCAAAATCCAGACCGCGGAAATGACCTATCGGCAGGAGTGGATTTGCGCCGCGGCGGGGCCAGCTGCCAGCATTGTCTTTGCCGGGCTGCTGCTGCGGCTCTGTCCCACGTTTTCACTCATCAGTCTGGGACTGGCGGCGATCAATCTTCTGCCCCTATATCCGATGGACGGCGGGCGTGCCCTGCGGGCGATTTTGCTGCGCCGCCTGCCGCCGGATCAGGTTAACGCCATTTTGCGCCTTTGCGTCTGGGTGACGTGCAGCACGCTGATGCTGGGTGCCTGCTGGCTGACGGCACAGTATCAGGCGGGACTCTGGCCCATTTTCCTGGCGCTGGTGCTGCTGTGCCGGGCAGGGGAGGCGGCGGAAGTGCTTTGACGGCGGCAGAATTGCAGTTGCTTTTCCTGGCCTGTGTGGGTAAAATAGAACCAAACACGGCAAAGGAATGAAATTATGACTGATATACTCCATCGCATCCTGCCCACGGTGCAAAAGCCGGCGCGGTACGTGGGCGGTGAATACGGACAGATTGTAAAGGACAAGTCCCAGGTGGACCTCAGAGTTGCCTTCTGCTTCCCGGACACCTACGAGATTGGTATGTCCAACATTGGAATGCGGATTCTTTACGGCGTGATGAACGGCATGGACGGCGTCTGGTGCGAGCGGGTCTTTGCGCCCTGGGGCGATATGGAAGAGGCCATGCGCCGCAACCATATTCCCCTCTATGCCCTGGAAAGCCGCGACCCGGTGCGGGACTTTGACCTGGTGGCCTTCACCATCGGCTACGAGATGAGCTATACCAACGTCCTCAATATGCTGGACCTGGCGGGAATTCCGCTGCTGAGCAAAGACCGCCCCGGCCTGGAGGGTCTGGTCTTCGCCGGCGGCGTCTGCACCCTCAACCCGGAGCCTCTGGCTGACTTTATCGACTTTTTCTCCATCGGCGAAGGGGAGGAGATCACCCCGGAGATTCTCACCCTCTATCGTACCGCCAAAGCCCAGGGATGGAGCAAGGCGCAATTCCTGAAGGAAGCAGCACAGATTCACGGCGTGTACGTACCGTCGCTCTATGTCCATCACTACGACGAAGCCGGCCATCTGTCGCGGATTGAGCCGCTGGAGGGCGCACCCCAGCGGGTGGTCAAGCGCATCGTCCGGGATTTGGACAAGGCCTATTACCCCACCCACACCCTGGTGCCCTCCACGGAGATCGTCCACGACCGCACCAATCTGGAGGTGTTCCGCGGCTGCATCCGTGGCTGCCGGTTCTGCCAGGCGGGTTTCTGCTACCGGCCCGTCCGGGAGCGGAGCCCGGAGACGCTATACCGCCAGGCGGTGGAATCCCTGGAGGATTCGGGCAATCACGAAATCACGCTTTCCAGCCTTTCTACCTCGGACTACCGGCACCTGGGGCCCCTGGCCGACCAGCTGCTGGACTACTGCGAAGGCCGGCGGATCAATCTCTCCCTGCCGTCGCTCCGGGCGGACAACTTCTCCCGGGCGCTGATGCGCAAGGTCCAGCGGGTGCGCAAGAGCGGCCTGACCTTCGCACCGGAGGCGGGCAGCCAGCGGCTGCGCGACGCCATCAATAAAAATGTCACGGAGGAAGAAATCCTTACCACCTGCGCTACCGCTTTCTCCGGCGGCTGGAATAGCGTCAAGCTCTATTTCATGCTGGGCCTGCCCACCGAGACTGATGAGGATGTCATCGCCATTGCGGACCTGGTGGGGAAAATCCTGCGAGTGTGGCGGGAAAACGCCACCAGCAAAAAGCGGGGCCTTTCCATCAACCTCTCCACGGCCTTCTTTGTGCCCAAGCCCTTCACGCCTTTCCAGTGGGAGGCGCAGATCACCCCGGAGGAATATCTGCGGCGGGTACATCTATTGAAAGAGAATCTCCGCAGCCGGGCGGTGGACTACCGCTACCACGGACCGGAGCTAAGCTTCCTGGAGGCCGTCTTGGCCCGGGGAGATCGGCGGCTGGGGCCGGTGCTGGCCTACGCCGTTTCCCACGGCGCCCGCCTGGACGGCTGGGACGAATACTTCCGCTACGACGTCTGGACGGAAGCGTTCCAAGCCTGCGGCGTCGATCCCGTCTTTTATGCCCAGCGCGCTTACGGCGGGGAAGAGGTGCTGCCCTGGCAGACCATGGACGTGGGCATTTCCGACCGCTTCTTCTGGCGGGAGCGGGAACGGGCCTACGAATCCAAGACGACGCCGGACTGCAAGACGGCCTGCGGCGGCTGCGGGGCCAATCGACTGGAAGGTGGGGTGACGTGCGATGTCTAGGCTGCGGTTTGAAAAGCTGGGCGACAGCATCTATATCTCCCACCTGGACCTGATGCGGGTCTTTCAGCGGGCCTTCCGCCGGGCGGGCCTGCTGCTGCGCCACTCCCAGGGCTTCACGCCCCGGGCTATCGTCTCCATCGCGCTGCCGCTTTCGGTGGGCGTGGAGAGCGAATGCGAGCTGCTGGACTACCAGCTGGAGCAGGAGGCGGAGGTGACGCCGGCGCGGCTCAACGCTGTCCTGCCCGAAGGGATTCGGGTGTTGGAAGTCTATGAGGAAACCCGAAAAATCAAGGAACTGACCCATCTCCGGGTGAACGTCGCACTGGAGTACGATGCCACGGCGCCGGAAACCGGGACCGTGGAGGAACTCTTTGCCCGCCCTGCGCTGGTGCTGGAGAAGCGCTCCAAAACCGGCACGACGGAAGTGGACATCCGCCCCATGGTGCAAAGTATCGCGGTCTCCCGCCCGGATACACATACCCTTTTGCTGGACGCTGTGATCTGCGCCCAGAATCCCTCGCTCAATCCGCAGCTTCTGGCACAGGCAGTGGAGACGTACCTGCCGGACGCCAAGCCGGACTTCGTCCGCTGCCGCCGGATGGAAGTGCTGGACAGCGAAGGAAATGTGTTCCGCTAATTAACCGGAAGAAAATGGAGGAACGGAATATGCGGCTTCTCTCTGATTTCCCCCAGGCGCCGCTGGGATGCTTCCCCACGCCGCTGCAGCGGCTATCCAACCTCAGTGACCTCTTTGGCAAAGAGCTCTACATCAAGCGCGACGACATGACCGGCGTGGGCCTGGGCGGCAACAAGGTCCGCAAACTGGCGTTTTTGCTGGGTGATGCCCAGCAAAAGGGGGCCACGGTGGTGATGACCACCGGAGGTGCCCAGTCCAACCACGCCATGCTGACCGCCGCCTGCTGCAACCGCCTGGGAATGAAGGCCCAGCTGCTATTGAAGCGCCGGGGCGTCAGCGACCCGGTTGGCAATGTCTATCTGGACGGCCTACTGGGTGCCCAGGTGGACTTCTTCGACACCGATGACTATGGCGTCATTTACGAGGAGATGTCCCGGCGCAAGACGGCCCTGGCCGAAGCAGGGGAGTGGGCCTATGAGATTCCCCTGGGTGGTTCCACGGCGCTGGGGGCACTGGGTTATGTGGAGTGCTTCCGGGAGACGCTTGCGCAGTGTGCCCACCTGGGCATTCACCCGGATCGCATCGTCTCGGCGGTGGGCTCCGGCGGCACCTACGCGGGACTTTGCGTCGGCGCGGACCTTTTCGCCCCTGACGTGCGCGTTACCGGTGTCGCGGTGGACCGCGCACCGTTCCATCAGATCTGCGCGCAGCTCAAGGCGGAGATCGGCGGCCTTCTGGAGCTGGAGCAGCCACTGGGAGACGACAATCTGGAGATTTATGACAACGCTGGCCTGGGCTACGGCATCCCTGGCCCGGCGGAACGGGAGGCATTAGAGCTGATGGCCCGGCAAGAGGGAATCTTCCTCGACCCAGTCTACACAGGCAAGGCATTCTCCTGGCTGCTGGCGCAGCTTCGCAGCGGTGCGCTGGCGGAGGAGCAGACCATCGTCTTTCTCCATTCCGGCGGCGCGGGCGGTCTGTTTGCCATTGATCTTCCCGAAAATAGTCCTTGCAATTTGGAAATTGGTGTGGTATAATCCATTGGTCTGTAAATGGGCGGTCCTCTGCCACTGCCGGTACTGCGGTATTGCGGCGCTTCTTGTGGGTATGAACGTCTAAATATGTTAGGAGGACGAGACAATGGATTTGATGAAGGCATTGACCAGCCAGTACATGAAGGCTGAGGTTCCGGAAGTCCATGTGGGCGATACGGTTCGCGTTCATGTGAAGATCAAGGAAGGTTCCCGCGAGAGAGTGCAGGTTTTCGAAGGCACCGTCATCGCCAAGAAGCACGGCGGCCTGGAGGAGACCTTCACGGTGCGGCGCATCTCCTATGGCGTCGGCTGCGAGAAAGTGTTCCTGCTGCATTCCCCCAGCATCGTGAAGGTGGAGACCGTCCGCAAGGGCAAGGTCCGCAGAGCCAAGCTCTACTACCTGCGTGATCGCATGGGCAAGGCTGCCAAGATCAGAGAAAAGGTGTAAGCCAAATTCAATCCGGGAGACGCCACGGCGCCTCCGTGCAAAATGCCGAACTCCGCTGGGGGTTCGGCATTTTGTGTACACGTGGGATGAGACGCGCTCAAGTATTCCAATTTTTTTCTTCTGGCTCTTTCCTTTCGCCCGGGGGTTGTGTATAATAAATTTTGTATGGGCTCTTCCCATTTGATATATTGCTCCGATCACGGAGGTTGGTTTTAATATGGATGAAGAATATAAGCCGATCCATGACACCATTGACTTAGATGAAATTCGTGCGCTGCTGCACTCCCATGAGCCGCAGTACCAAAAGCAGCCGTCTCCCGCCGCGGAGCCGGTACAGCCGTCCCCGGCAGAGCCGAAGCCGGAGCCTGAGCAGAAGCCTGTCAGGCAGGAGGCCGAAACTCCGGCGCCTCAGCGGCAAAAGCCGGCAGATAAGGCGGAAAAATCGGATAAGGTAGAAAAAAAGAGCGATCCGCTCTATGAGTGTTACGGCATTCTCCACGATATTTCTTACATTTTGGCGGTGGTGACGCTGCTCTTTGTATTTGTGGTGCGCCTGGTGGGGGTAGACGGCAGTTCCATGCGCCCCACACTCCACCACGGGGACTATCTGGTGCTGGAGAGTAACTTTTTCTATGGACCCGAGGACATTGAGACTGGCGATATCGTGGTTCTGACCGTGCCGTATTACAAGGATGAACCCATCGTCAAGCGCGTCATTGCCACCGGCGGACAGACGGTGGACATTGATTTTGAAAACCACGTGGTCTATGTGGATGGCGTCGCCCTGGAGGAATCGTACCTGATGGACTATACCGGCGAGGCCAGCTGGGTCAATTGGGACGGAGAGTACGGCTTGACGTACCCGGCGACGGTGCCGGAGGGCTGCATCTTCGTCCTGGGTGATAACCGCAACAATTCCACCGACAGCCGCTTTGCCCCAGTGGGCATGGTGGATGTGCGCTGCGTGCTGGGGAAGGTCTGGGCTATCGTGCTGCCCGGCGAAAAACGGGACGCCCAGGGCAATGTGATCGAACCCCGGGAGTGGAACCGGATCGGATTGGTGTCTTGATATGGAAGAAAATCAAATGCAGATTCAGTGGTATCCGGGCCACATGACAAAAACCCGGCGCATGATGGAGGAGGACCTCCGATTGGTGGACGGCGTGTGTGAGATTCTCGACGCCCGCATCCCCGCCGCCAGCCGTAACCCCGACCTCAGCGAACTGTGCGGCAAGAAGCCGCGGCTGATCGTGCTGAACCGCGTCGACCAGGCAGACCCCGCCCTGGTGCGCCGGTGGGCTGCCTATTTCAAGGGCCAGGGCTACGCCGTTCTGGAGACGGACTGCAAGAGCCGCAAGGGCATTTCAGGCTTTGTCCCGGCCATCCGCACCATGCTTTCTGAAAAGCTCCGGCGGTATCAGGAAAAGGGGCAGGTGGGAAGACCGCTGAAGATCATGGTGGCCGGCATCCCGAACGTGGGAAAGTCCACCTTTATCAACCAGATTGCCGGACGCAAAAGCGCCAAGGCAGAAAACCGCCCCGGCGTCACCCGGGGTAAGCAGTGGATCACCGTGGACCAGGGCCTGCTGCTGCTGGATACGCCGGGTATTCTCTGGCCCAAGTTCGAAGACCCCGAGGTGGGAATGCGCCTGGCCTATACCGGCGCGGTGAAGGACGATATCATCGATTTGGAGACCTTGTCTTCCGGACTGCTGTCCCTCCTGTGGCGGCAGTATCCGGACGCCGTCACCGGGCGCTACCGGGTGGAGCTGCCGGCGGACGCACCGGGTTACGCGCTGTTGGAGGCCGTGGGCCGTAAGCGGGGATTTCTGATTTCCGGCGGCGAGGTGGACACCGAGCGAGCTGCCCGCATCGTACTGGATGAGTATCGTAGCGGTAAACTTGGCCGCTTTACGCTGGATTTACCCCCGGAGGAGGAAGAAGCGTGACAAATCTCTGGGAATTTGAAGACCGCTGCCGAGAGGGCGGCTTTGACCTGATCTGCGGCATCGACGAGGCAGGGCGGGGTCCCCTGGCAGGGCCCGTCTGCGCCGCCGCAGTGATTTTGCCCCGGGACGCAGTCATCGAGGGCCTCAATGACTCCAAAAAGCTCTCCGACGCCAAGCGCCGCAGCCTCTTTGACGTCATCGTCCAGGAGGCCTATGCCTACGGCATTGCTTTTGCGGACGAGGCGGAGATCGATTCGGTGAACATTCTCAACGCCACCTTCCTGGCCATGGAACGGGCCGTGGAGGCCCTGGGCTTACAGCCGGACATTGCCCTGGTGGACGGCAACCGCCGACCGCCGCTGGGAATGCCGGTGCAGACCATCGTCCGCGGCGACAGTCTGAGCGCTAGCATCGCCGCCGCGTCGATTCTGGCCAAAGTCACCCGGGATCGGTACATGGAGGAGCAGGACAGCCTGTATCCGCAGTATGGCTTTGCGGTACACAAGGGCTACGGCACCAAGCGGCACTATGCGGCTTTGACGGAATACGGCCCCTGTCCCATCCACCGCCAGAGCTTTTTGAAAAAGTTCTATGGGGAGAAGTAGCCTCACCGGACCCTGGGGCGAGGCGCTGGCGGCGGAGTATCTGCGGAAGAAGCGCTATGCGATTTTGGCCAGCAATTACCGCTGCAAATTTGGCGAGATCGATCTGATCGCCGCCAACCGGAAATTCCTGGTGTTCGTGGAAGTCAAGCTCCGCAAAACGACGCAGTTTGGTGAGGCCCGGGAATTTGTCACTGCGGAAAAGCAGCGGCGGATTCGCACCACGGCAATGCTCTGGCTCCAGAACAATCCGGACCGGCGGCAGCCGCGATTTGACGTCATTGAGATCTACGCGCCGCAGGGGGTGGAGACACCCGCACCGGAAATCATCCACTGGGAGGATGCCTTTCAATGAGCAACTATGTGGTTTTGGACGCCCACTGCGATACGGCAGCGGAGCTTTGGAAGCGCGGGGAGACCCTGGATCACTGCACCACCGACGTCAGTCTGGCGGCGGCGGGGGAGCTGGCGGGCTACGGGCAGTTCTTTGCCATCTGTCCGCTGCCGGGACTGAATACCGGCTACAGCTGCGAGGCGTTTTATGAAAATTGCCTCCAGTATTTCCGCCGGGAGCTGGAGCGGCTGGGAGGCCGCGCCGTCCTCATCCGCAGCGTCCAAGAACTGGAAGCAGCGCTGCAAGCAGGACAACTGGCGGCCTTTCTCTCCCTGGAGGGCGCTGAGGGTATAAGCTGTGACCCGGGGCGGCTGGAAGAGGCGTATGCCCAGGGGATACGGATGGTGACACTGACCTGGAATGCCAATAACGCCCTAGCCGGCTGCTCCAAGCTGGACGGCCCCGGGCTGACGGCGCTGGGCAGGGAGTTTGTCCGGCGCGCCCAGCGGTTGGGCATCCTCGTTGATGTGAGCCACATTTCCGAGAAGGCGTTCTGGGATATCATGGACATCGCGGAAAAGCCCGTGGTCGCCAGCCATTCCAACAGCTTTACCCTCTGTCACCACAACCGTAATCTCACCGACGCGCAATTCAAGGCTCTCTGTGAGACGGGCGGCTTCGCCGGCATCAACCTCTTTGGCTATTTTCTTTCCGAAGACGGGAAGGCGGACCTGGATACGGTCCGCTGCCATATGGACCACTTTTTGCAGCTGGGCGGCGCGGGCCACATCGCACTGGGCGGCGATCTGGACGGCTGCGACCTGCTGCCTACGGGCTTCCGGTCCGTGGCCAATTACAACGACTTGTCGTCTCACCTGGAGGCCAGCGGCTTCTCTCCAGAGACGATTCAAGATATTTTTTCCAATACACTGAAAAGGGTTGTGACATCATGCGCTATGTAAGTACCAGAGACCAATCTCTCGCCTATACGGCTGCCCAGGCCATTGAGCAGGGCCTGAGCCGGGACGGCGGCCTGTTCCTGCCGGAGTTTTTCCCGGCGCTGCCTGACCTCAACACGCTGCTGCCCATGACGTATGAAGCGCGCGCTGCCGCCATTATGGGCTTGTTCCTGGACGGCTTCACCCAGGAAGAGCTTCTGACCTTTGCCCACAAGGCCTACGGCCCTGCAAAGTTTGACTGCCCTGAAGTGGCGCCGGTGCGAGAGCTGCACTGCAAGACCCATATCCTGGAGCTGTGGCACGGCCCCACCTGTGCTTTCAAGGACATGGCGCTTCAGATGCTGCCCCACCTGCTGACGGCCTCTATGCAGAAAAACGGCGAGGAGAAGACCGTCTGCATCCTGGTGGCTACCTCCGGTGACACCGGCAAGGCTGCCCTGGAGGGCTTCAAGGATGTGAACGGCACCAGGATCATGGTGTTCTATCCCAAGGACGGCGTCTCCGACATCCAGCAGCTGCAGATGGTCACGCAGGAGGGCGGCAACGTCGGCGTCTCGGCGGTGGTGGGCAACTTTGACGACGCCCAGACCGGCGTGAAAAAGATTTTCTCCGATCCCGCCATCCGGGAGACCCTCAGCCAGCGGGGCTATGTCCTCTCCTCGGCCAACTCCATCAACTGGGGCCGGGTCCTGCCGCAGGTGGTCTACTACATCTCCGCCTACTGCGATCTCGTAAAGGCCGGAAAGCTCCAGATGGGTGACACCATGAACGTCTGCGTCCCCACCGGCAACTTCGGCAATATTCTCGCCTGCTACTACGCCAAGAAGATGGGCCTGCCGGTCGGAAAGCTGCTGTGCGCCTCCAATGCCAACAATGTCCTCACCGACTTCCTGAAAACCGGCATCTATGACCGGAACCGCCCCTTCTACAACACGGTTTCTCCGTCCATGGACATCCTGATCTCCTCCAACCTGGAGCGGCTGCTCTACGACCTGACCGGCTCGGATCAGGAGGTGCGCGCTTACATGGAGCAGCTGAACCAGACGGGCCGCTACGAGGTCTCCGACCAGGTCAAAGAGGCCATCCGGGCGCAGTTCGTCTCCGGCTGCTGCGACGATGCCCGTACCCTCAATACCATCGAAAAGGTCTTCCACCAGACCGGCTACCTGATGGATACCCATACGGCGGTGGCCTATACGGTGTTGCAGGATTACCGCGCCGCCACGGCGGACGACACCGTCACGCTGATCGCCTCCACTGCCAGCCCCTTCAAGTTCTGCGACAGCGTCCTCAAGGCACTGGGCGTCACGGAACAGCGGCAGGGGACCGCGATCCTGGAGCAGCTGACCCAAGTCACCGGAAAAGCCGCGCCGCAGCCCCTGGCCTCTCTGGCCGGCAAGGCCGTCCGCTTTACGGAATTTGTAGAGAAGCAGGAGATGCCGGCGGTAGTGGACCGGTTCCTTCGCTGATGGCGCTCTACGCGCTGGGGGATCTCCACCTGGCACTGGGGGCCGACAAGCCCATGGACGTCTTTGGCGGCAAGTGGACCGGGTACCAAGAAAAGCTCCGGGAAAGCCTCTCGGTGCTGCGTCCGGCGGACACCCTGGTTCTGGTGGGCGACTTCTGCTGGGCGTTGGGGCTGGAGGAAGCCCGAGCCGACTTCGCCTTCCTGGCCTCCTACCCGGGCCGGAAGCTCCTGGTGAAGGGAAACCACGACTACTGGTGGTGTACGGCAGCTAAATTTTCGAAGTTCTGCCAGGAAAACGGGTTTGAAAATATGGCGCTGCTCCACAACACCGCCTTTTTCTATGACGACGTGGCACTCTGCGGCACCCGCGGCTGGTTTTACGAGGAGGAGAAGGGCGGCACCCACGATGAAAAGGTCTTCCGCCGGGAGCTGATCCGCCTGGAGACCTCCTTGAAGGCTGCGGGAGACCGGGAGAAGTTCTGCTTTCTCCACTATCCGCCCCGCTACCGCGGCTATACCTGCCCGGAAATACTGGAGCTGCTGAAGACCTACGGCGTGCGCCTTTGCTGCTATGGCCACCTCCACGGCGACAGCCATAAGCTGGCGTTGGAGGGCCTCTGGGACGGCACTGCCTTTCAGCTGGTGGCGGCGGACTATGTAGATTTCCTGCCGGTCCGTCTGCTTCCATAAAATATTTTCCGAAATTCCGGAAAAAAGGGTAGAAATCTTCACAAACTTCTGTTAATATTATACTCTGCCATGAGATCATGGCAAAGGAGTAACTATGGCCAGCAATGGCCCACCACATAGGAGGAACAACACCCATGAATGTGAAAAACACCGAGAAAGCCGCCGGAAAGGCCAAAATCATCGTCGAAGTGGAGAAGGCGGAGTTTGACGCCGCTCTGACCAAGGCCTACAACAAGAGCCGCAAAGATATCTTTGTCCCCGGCTTCCGCAAGGGCAAGGCCCCCCGGAAGGTGGTCGAGGGTATGTACGGCGCCAAGGTGTTCTATGAAGACGCTGTCAACGAGATTTTCCCCGAGGTCTATGAAAAGGCCATCGTGGCCCAGGAGATCAAGGCCGTCGGCACGCCCTACGTCTCCAACCTGGAAGACGGCGAGGATGGCGGCGTTGTCCTCACGGTGGAGACTGATCTCTACCCCGAAGTGACCCTGGGCGATTACAAGGGCCTGGAGGTTCCCAAGTCCGAAGTCAATGTGACCGATGAAGAGGTCGAGGCCGAAATCGACCGCATGGCCGAGCGCAACAGCCGCATCGAGACCGTGGAGCGCCCCGCCCAGGAAGGCGACACCGTGATCCTGGACTTCGAGGGCTTCGACAACGGCGTGCCCTTTGAGGGCGGCAAGGCCGAAGGCTACAGCCTGAAGCTGGGCTCCCACTCCTTCGTCCCCGGCTTTGAAGAGGCTCTGGTGGGCCTGTCCGCCGGCGATGAGAAGGACGTGGACGTGACCTTCCCCGAGAACTACACCCCCGAGCTGGCCGGCAAGCCCGTGGTCTTCAAGTGCAAGATCCACGAGGTCAAGGAGACCCAGATGCCCGAGAAGGACGACGAGTTCGCCAAGGACGTCTCCGAGTTTGACACCCTGGACGCCCTGCGCGCCGACATCCGCGCCAAGCGTGAGAACGAGCGCCGCGAGGCCGTGGAGCGCGCCTTTGAGAGCGCCGCTGTGGAGAAGGCCGCTGCCAATATGACCTGCGAGATCCCTGCCTCCATGATCGAGGAGCAGGTGGACAAGAATCTGGAGCAGTTTGCTTACCAGCTGCAGATGAACGGTATGAAGCTGGAGGACTACGCCAAGATGATGGGCGGCGACATGAACGCCATGCGCAACTCCATGCGGCCCATGGCTGAGACCACTGTCCGCAACAACGTGCTGCTGGCTGCCGTGGTGGAGGCCGAGGGCCTCACCGCCACCGACGAGGAAGTGGCTGAGGAAGTCAAGCGCCTGGCTGAGCAGTACTCCATGGAGGAGGACAAGGTCCGCGCCGCCGTCAGTGACGAGGCTCTCAAGGCTGACCTGGCCACCCGCAAGGCCGTCAAGCTCATCACCGAGAGCGCCGTTGCCACGGCTCTGCCCAAGGCAGAAGAGGCCGAGGCTTCCAAAACGGAGGAATAATCCGGCTCTGGCCCGGTTAGAATCTCTCAGATAAACCGGTGAAAGGAGTATTCTATGAGTTTCATTCCCTATGTTGTTGAGCAGACCAGCCGCGGCGAGCGGAGCTATGATATTTTCTCTCGGCTGCTCAACGACCGTATTATCCTTCTCTCCGAGGAGGTCAACGACACGACGGCCAGCCTGGTGGTGGCACAGATGCTGTATCTGGAGGGTCAGGACCCTGACAAGGACATCCAGTTTTACATTAACTCCCCCGGCGGCTCCGTCACAGCCGGCATGGCCATCTATGACACCATGCAGTATGTCAAGTGCGACGTCTCTACCATCTGCATCGGCATGGCCGCTTCCATGGGCGCGTTTCTGCTTTCCGCCGGCGCCAAGGGCAAGCGCATGGCGCTGCCCAACGCGGAAATCATGATCCATCAGCCGCTGGGCGGGACCCAGGGCCAGACCACGGATATGCAAATCCATGTGGAGCGGATGCTGCGGATCAAAGATCAGCTCAACCGCATCCTAGCGGAGAATACCGGCAAGCCGCTGGAGATCATCCAGCGCGATACCGAGCGCGATCATTTCATGTCTGCCGAGGAAGCCCGGGACTATGGTCTTGTGGACCAGGTGATCTACCGGCGCTAAAGCGGCAGAGGAAAGGAAGTAACCCCTTTGGCTAGAGACTCCATCCGCTGTTCCTTCTGCGGCAAGCGCCAGGAGCAGGTCAACCGGATCATTGCCGGACCGAATGTCGCCATCTGCAATGAGTGCGTGGAACTCTGTGCCGGCATCCTGCGGGACGATATGAGCGTCTCCCAGGCACCCTCCTTTGAATTGCCGGACACGCTTCCCACGCCTCAGGAGATTAAGAACTATATGGACCACTATATCATCGGCCAGGACGACGCCAAGGTCGCCCTGTCGGTGGCGGTCTATAACCACTACAAGCGCATCTACTTCGAAAACGATTCCGACGTGGAGCTGCAAAAGAGCAACATTTTGCTCATCGGCCCCACGGGCTCCGGTAAGACGCTCTTCGCCCAGACTCTGGCCAAGATCCTCAACGTGCCCTTTGCCATCGCAGACGCCACGACGCTGACCGAGGCCGGCTACGTGGGCGAGGACGTGGAGAATATCCTCCTGCGGCTTTTGCAGGCGGCGGACTTTGACGTGGAGCTGGCCCAGCGCGGCATCATCTACATCGACGAGATGGACAAGATCGCCCGCAAGAGCGAGAACACCTCCATCACCCGGGACGTCTCCGGCGAGGGCGTGCAGCAGGCGCTGTTGAAAATTCTCGAGGGCACCGTGGCCAACGTGCCGCCCCAGGGCGGCCGGAAGCACCCCCAGCAGGAATTTATCCAGATCGACACCACCAACATTCTCTTCATTTGCGGCGGTGCCTTTGATGGCCTAGATAAGATCATCGAGCGGCGCACCGACCGCTCCTCCATCGGCTTCGGCTCGGAGATCAAGCGCAAAGAGGATGCCGATGTGGGCCAGCTGTTCCGTCTTGTGCAGCCCCACGACCTGCTGAAATTTGGCATTATCCCGGAGCTGGTGGGCCGTCTGCCGGTGATCACCTCCCTCCAGAGCCTCCAGAAGGAAGACTTGATGCGGATTCTCACGGAGCCGAAGAACGCCCTGTGCAAGCAGTACCGCAAGCTCCTGGAGTACGACCAAGTCACCCTCAGCTTTGAGGAGGCTGCGCTGGAGGCCATCGCAGAAAAGGCCATCCAGCGAAAAATCGGCGCGAGAGGACTGCGCGCCATCATGGAAGAGATTATGACGGGTATTATGTATGACATCCCCTCTGATCCCACCATCCAAAGCGTTTTGATTACGGAAGCGTGTGTGCGCGACGGCGAGAAGCCCCAGGTCATCAGAGACAGCTCCAAGCCGCGTAAACCCATTCGGAACGCCGGTGTAACACTGTAGCGAGATGCAAAGAGGGGGCTCTGGCCCTCTCTTTGTGTTTGATATGATTCCCTGAAAAGGAGGGAACTATTTTGAACGAACTGCTATTATCCCAGCGGCTGCCGGTTCTGGCGCTGCGGGGACTCAACGTATTTCCAGCCATGACCATTCATTTCGATGTGGGACGGAAGAAGTCTGTCCGCTCCATCGAGGAGGCCATGCGCAACCACAACCAGGAAATCTTTCTGGTGACGCAGAAGGACATTCAGGCCGATGACCCGGACCTCAGCGAACTCTATTCCATCGGCACTGTCTGCACCATCAAGCAAATTCTCAAGCTGCCGGGGGATAGCCTTCGCATTCTGGTGGAAGGGAAGTACCGTGCCCGAATCACGGAGTGCATCCAGATGGAGCCGTACTTCTATGGCCGCGTGGAGACGGTGGCAGACCAGCCCTATACCAAGTCCGCCCCCAAGGTAGAGGCCATGATCCGCGAGGCTCAGGTCCTCTATGACCACTTCCTGGAGCTGACCGGACGCTCTCCCCAGGACGGCCTGGCGCCGGTGCTGACCTCCCAGGACCCTGGGTACATTGCCGACTATATCACCCAGAATTCCTCCATCAACTACGCCGAAAAGCAGAAGGTCCTGGAGCAGCTGCACCCCATGAAGCGGCTGGAGCTGGCGCTGATCCTGCTGGGCCGGGAGTTGGATATCCTCCAGCTGGAATCGGAAATCCAGGAGAAGGTCCAGGAAAGTGTCAACAAGGGCCAGCGGGACTATTACCTGCGCGAGCAGCTGCGGGTCATCCAGTCCGAGCTGGGGGAAGGGGACGATGAGGAAGAGCTTCAGAACTACCACGACGCCATCGTCGCGCTGCAGCTCCCGGAGGAGATTACTGAAAAACTCCTCAAGGAACTCAAGCGGCTGAGCAAGCAGCCCTCCAACTCCTCAGAAGCAGCCGTGCTGCGGACGTACCTGGACACCTGTCTGGAGCTGCCCTGGAATACCCGCACCAAAGAGCGGGTGGATATCCGCGCTGCCAGAAAGGTGCTGGATGAGGATCACTTCGGCCTGGAGAAGGTCAAGGAGCGGATTCTGGAGATTTTCGCCGTGCGGAAGATGGCGCCGGAGCTGCCGGGGCAGATCATCTGTCTCGTTGGGCCTCCCGGTGTAGGCAAGACCTCCGTGGCCATCAGCATCGCCCGGGCCCTCAACCGGAACCTGGCCCGCATCTCTCTTGGCGGCGTCCATGACGAGGCCGACATCCGCGGCCACCGTAAGACCTATATCGGCGCCATGCCCGGCCGGATCATCGCGGCGGTGGCCCAAGCCAAGTCGAAGAACCCGCTGCTGCTGCTAGATGAAATCGACAAGCTGGGCAGCGACTACCGGGGCGATCCCTCTTCGGCACTGCTGGAGGTTCTGGACGCCGAGCAAAACAGCTCCTTCCGGGACCACTACCTGGAAGTTCCCTTTGACCTCAGCGAGTGTATGTTCATCACCACCGCTAACACCACCTCCACCATCCCCGCGCCGCTGCTGGACCGGATGGAGGTTATTGAGCTTTCTTCCTATACCGATGAAGAAAAGCTGCAAATTGCCAAGAACCATCTTTTCCCCAAGCAGCTGCAAAAGCACGGCCTCAAGAAGAGCCAGGTGCGCCTCAGCGACGACGCCATCCGCGAGATCATCAGCTGTTACACCCGGGAATCCGGCGTGCGCAATCTGGAGCGAGAGCTGGCAACGCTGTGCCGCAAATGCGATATGCGCTTCGTCTCCGAAAAGGCGCCCAAGCGGATCACCGTCACGGGCGGCAATCTGGAGGAGTTTTTAGGCGTTCGGAAGTTCCTGCCCGACCCGCTGCCGCCGGCAGATACCGTCGGTCTGGTGACGGGCCTGGCCTGGACCAGTGTGGGCGGCGAAACCCTGGAGGTGGAGGTCAACGTCGTGGACGGCACCGGCAAGCTGGAGCTGACCGGCAACCTGGGCGACGTGATGAAGGAATCCGTCTATGCCGCCATGAGCTATATCCGCTCCCGGGCGGAAAAGCTGCAAATCCCGGCGGATTTCTATAAGACCAAGGATATCCACGTCCACTTCCCAGAGGGCGCCATCCCCAAGGACGGTCCCTCCGCAGGCATCACCATCTGCACCGCTATGGTCTCCGCGCTGACGGGGCTGCGGGTGCGGCGGGATATCGCCATGACCGGCGAAATTTCCATTCGCGGGCGCGTTTTGCCCATTGGCGGACTGAAGGAGAAGACCATGGCGGCACTCCGCCACGGAATCAAAACCGTCATCATCCCCGAAGCCAACGCCAAGGACCTGGAGGAGATCGACCAGACCGTCCGCAAGGCCCTGAACTTCCTAACGGTGTCCCATGTGGATTCCGTGCTGGAAGCAGCGCTGGATTTCCAGCGACCGGAGGAAGAGCCAGTGCCGTCTCAGGTGCCCCAGGAGGCGCAGCTGGCGGTAAGCCGAGAACAGAACAAGGCTCACAAGACCGGTATTCGCCAATAGGTGCTGCCTATGAATATTCACAATGTAAAATTTATCCGTTCCGTTGCGGCGCTCTCCGACTGCCCGGGGGACGGTCTTCCCCAGGTGGCCTTTGCGGGCCGCTCCAATGTGGGCAAGTCCTCCGTCATCAACCGGCTGCTGCTGCGGAAGAACTTCGCCCGGGTGGGCGAAGCGCCGGGAAAGACCACTCATATCAACTTTTTCCTCCTGGACGAGGCGCTCTATTTGGTAGATTTGCCTGGTTATGGCTATGCAAAGGTGCCGCAGGCGGAAAAAGAGCGGTGGGCCAAGCTGATCGAGGGCTATTTTGCAGATCCCAGCTGGATCACCTTGGGCGTGCTGATCGTAGACGCCCGCCACAAGCCCACGGAAAACGATATCACCATGGCCCGGTTTTTCCAGAATACCGGAAAGCCCTATCTGGTGGTGGCCAATAAGCTGGACAAGCTGAAAAAGAGCGAAATTGAGCCAAACCTCGCCCTGATTCGTGAGACACTGCACCTGGACGACAGCGTGGAACTCATTCCCTTTTCCGCGGAGAAGGGAATGGGCCGCGAAACGCTCCTGGCCCGGGTGGAGGCGCTTGTCTCTCTGTAACCGCCGCGTTTTGACATACTGAGGGGGTGTAGGCGTGAGCATCGCCGACTGGTTCCGACAGCTGCGGCTGGATAGCATATGGGATACTCTGATCATCGTCGCAGCGTCTCTGCTGTGCATCACAGTCCACGAGACCTGCCACGGCTGGGCAGCCTATTGGCAGGGGGACGACACGGCCAAACGCATGGGCCGGCTCTCCTTCAATCCGCTGCACCATGTGGACTGGGTAGGCCTTTTGATGATGGCGCTGGTGCGCTTCGGCTGGGCCAAGCCTGTGCCGGTGGATATGCGGCGCTTTCGCAATCCCAGGCTTGGCATGGCGCTGACAGCCCTGGCGGGGCCGGTGTCCAATGTGCTGCTGGCCCTGGTGTCCTTGGCGCTTCGGATGGTGGCCATTTTTCTGGCGCTGAAGACTGGTGCCGGGGCAGTTTGGAACTATGTGATCTTGTTCTTGGAGTATACCGCCCTGCTCAGTGCAGGTCTGGCGGTATTCAATCTCTTTCCCATTCCGCCGCTGGACGGCTCCAAAATTCTGCTGGCTGTGCTGCCGGGCCCCTATTACGCCAAATGGATGCGCTATGAGCGCTACGGCATGATTCTTCTGGTGATTTTGCTCCTCTTGAATGTGCTGGATACGCCCCTGCTGTTCCTGCGTTCGCAGTTGATCGACGGGATATCCTGGCTTCTGACGCCGCTGGCGCAGGCTCTGGGGCGCATGATGCTGTGAGGTGCGTATGGAAGAACCGCAATACCACCTGGACCATGTGGTCCGGGCCAAAGCTGAGCATATGGAGGATTTTGACGGCCCGCTGGACGTCATCCTCCTGCTGCTGAGCAAGAACAAAATCGAAATACAGGATATCAGCATCAGTTCCATTCTGGAGCAATATCTGGCTTATCTCGACGAGATGAAGCGGCTGGATATGGAGATCGCCAGCGAGTTTATCGCCATGGCCTCGCACTTGATGCTCATCAAGACGAAGATGCTGCTCTCCGCCGCGGAGCAGCAGGAAGCCATCAGCGAAATGGAGCTGCTGATCCGCTCCCTGGAGGAGCGGCAGCGGCAGGATGCCATGAACCAGATTCGCACGTCGGTGGCGTTTCTCTCCCAGCGCAACGAGATCGGCTGCGGCCTTTTCACCAAGGAGCCGGAGCCGCTGCGGCGGGACAACACCTACCGCTACCGCCACGACCCGGAGGACCTGGTGCGCACCATGGTCATTCTGGCCGACCGAAGCCAGCGGGCGCTGCCGCCGCCCTCGGCCAGCTTCAGCGGCATTGTCGGGCGGGAGCCGTATCCCGTCACCAAAAAGGCGGCGGAGGTCCTGCGTCGGCTGCTGGCCCACGGCGTTTCCACCTTCCGAAAGCTCTTCCGCGGCAACCGTTCCCGCTCAGAGATCGTGGCCACCTTTTTAGCCATCTTGGAGCTTTGCCGCCTGCGTTCCGTCACGCTGGAGAGCAGTGCGCCGGAGGAGGAAGTTTCCGTGCGATTTATCAAGCTGCCGGAAGGCAACCAGGAAGGAGAGGACGTGCATGGAGCAGAATGATACCCAGCGGGCGCTGATGGCGATTCTCTTCGCTGCCGGGGAACCGGTGGACGCCCAGCGGCTGGCCGCCTCCCTGGAAAAGCCGGAAGCAGAAATCCACGCCGAACTCCAGACTCTGATGGATGATCTGGCCTACCACCGCAGCGGCATCCGCATTTTGCATCTGGAGAACGCCTATCAGATGGTCTCCTCCGGCGAGATGGCTCCCTATGTCACCAAGGCGCTGGAGACCCGCAAGCCGCCCAAGCTCTCCAATTCCCAGTTGGAGGCGCTGACCATCATCGCCTACTACCAGCCGGCCACCAAGGCCTATGTGGAACAGCTTCGCGGTGTGGACAGCGGCTATTCTATCAGCGCGCTGCTGACTAAAAAGCTCATTGAAGAGTGCGGCCGCCTTAACGTGCCGGGCCGCCCCATCCTCTACCGGACCACGCCTGACTTTTTGCGCACCTTTGGGCTCAGCTCCCTCAGCGAGCTGCCGGAGATCGAAAAAATGAACTTTCAGGCCCGTCCGGTGCCGCCGGAGGACGCCGCGCCGTCATCGGACGGCACAGCGCCGGAGCATGCACCGGAAGACCCGCCGGCGGGGGAGGCCCAGTCGTGACCGCCCTGCTGGTACTCCTGGGAATCGCCGCGCTCTTGTCCCTGACAGCAGCGGCCAAGGTGCGAATTGAGATTTCTTATCGGGAGGAAGCGTTTTCGGCTAGCGCGTATCTGGGGCCGATTCCGCTGCACCTGCCCGGAACGAAAGAACCGAACCAGGCGCGTGCGGAGCAGCAGCAAAAGTCTGCAAGACCTGATCAGAAGGCAGCTGGAAAAACCGACTGGAAGCGTTTTTTGCTCCACCACTGGCGGGACATCCTGCGGGAAATTACAGCGGTGCTGCACCGTCCCGCCATTGCGCTTTTTCAATTGGAGATCACGGCCGGCGGGCAGGACGCGGCAGACTGCGCGCTCAGCTATGGCCATGCCTGCGCCGCAGTCGGCGCAGGACTACCGCTGCTGCGCCAGGCCTTCCGCGTGCAAAAGGAGGCTGTGTCGGTCCGCTGTGACTACCAGCAGCCCAAAACTACCATCGAAGGAACCGTTGTTTTTACGCTGCGGGTGCTGGAATTGCTCCAGCTTCTGTTGGCGATAGCCAAATTGATGTCTCAGGCAAAATCAAAAACCACGAAACAAAAAAAGGCGGTGCGGTAACTATGAGTCAATCACTACCCAATTTGCTGGGGGAAACCATGGAGAAAATCCGCTCCATGGTGGACGCCAATACCACGCTCGGCGATCCCATCACCACGCCGGACGGCGTGACCATTGTGCCGGTGTCTCGGATCAAGCTGGGCTTCGCCGGCGGCGGCGCGGACTTTGCCCCCAAGCCGGATCGCAACGCCAAGGAGAACAACTTCGGCGGCGGCAGCGGCGCCGGCGTCACCATCACCCCTGTGGCGTTTTTGATTATCAAGGGGGAGTCGGTGCGGCTCTTGCCCATCGCGGAGCCGGCCTCCAACGCCATGGAGCGCGTTGTGGAAATGCTCCCGGACCTCATCGACCAGGTTTCTTCGCTCTTGAAAAAGAAAACGGACGACGGTGCAGACGTATAAAACTTCATGCGCAGAATACACCGAGAAAATAGGCAACGGCAGCTGCGCACAAAGTTTTGCGCATCATTTCCGGTTGCCCCGGATGGGGCGAGGAAATGGCGGATTTCTTGATTTTGCGATGCTTGCATCGCAAAAATCAGTAGCATTCCCTCCGGCTGGGCATACTAGTCGGGGGGAATGGATATGAAATATGTAATTCGTTGCGCGGCGGCCCTCTGGATCGCCGCCATCCTTTTCGTCGGCAGCGCGTCCGCGGCGGCGCCTGCCGTATCGGCGCAAAGCGCCATCTTGCTGGACCGAAACACAGGGCGTGTCCTCTGGGCGCAAAACAGCGACCAGCGCGCACTGATCGCCAGCACCACCAAAATTATGACCGGCCTTTTGGTGTGTGAGCTTTGCAGTCTGGACGCGCCGGTGGAGATTCCGCCGGAGGCGGTGAACGTGGAGGGCTCCAGCATGGACCTGCAGGCCGGGGACGTCTTTCAGGTCAAGACCCTGCTCTATGGGATGATGCTCCACTCCGGCAACGATGCCGCCACGGCCTTGGCCGTCTACTGCGCCGGCAGCGTGGCGAATTTCGCTGTGCTGATGAACCAAAAGGCGCAGCAGCTGGGACTATGTGACACGCACTTCGTCAATCCCCATGGATTAGATGATTCGGAACACTATTCCACCGCAGCGGACCTGGCGCACCTGGCTGCAGCGGCCATGGAAGATCCAGTGTTCCGCGAAGTCGTGTCCACCAAAGCCATCGCACTGGAGGGGCGGCAGTTCACCAACCACAACAAGCTCCTTTGGCAGTATCCCGGCGCCCTCGGCGTCAAAACAGGCTATACCCGCGCCGCTGGGCGCATTTTGGTCTCCTGTGCCCAACAGCAGGGTCGGGAGCTAGTGGCCGTGACCATCGACGATCCCAACGATTGGGCCGATCACGCGGCACTGCTGGACTACGGATTTTCGACCTTTACGACGGAGCGCATTGCCTCTGCCGGAGCAGTGCTGGGCCGGGTGCCGGTCCTAAGCGGGACGGAGCCCTATGCCATGGTGGCAGCGGCGGAAGACGTGATCTTCCCTGTGGCGTCAGAGGAGCGCTGGACGGCTACCGTGGATGTGCCGCGGTTTGTCTACGCACCGGTGCGCGAAGGAGACCCAGCGGGGGTACTGCGAATTTATGTGGACGGCGCTCAGACGCTGTCGGTACCGCTCTACTGGTGCCATACTGTTCTGGAGGAGGAATAGCCATGGAGGAACGGCTGCAGAAGCTATTGTCCCGCTGCGGCATTGCTTCCCGCCGGCAGGCGGAGGCGATGATCGCGGCAGGTCGTGTCCGGGTCAACGGCCAGGTGGCCGCCCTGGGTGCCTCTGCGGACTTAGAGCGGGATGAAATTCTGCTGGATGGAAAGCCCCTTGCAGCGCCGCCGGAGCACATATATCTGATGCTCCACAAGCCCCGGGGCTATGTCACAACGCTTTCGGATGAAAAGGGGCGCCGAAACGTCTCGGAGCTGGTGGCGGACTGCGGCTGCCGGGTGTACCCGGTGGGGCGGCTGGACATGGACTCCGAAGGACTGCTGCTGATGACAAACGACGGCGCATTGGCCCATCGCCTGATGCACCCCAGCGGCGGCGTGACCAAGCGATACCGCGTCACGGTGACGGGCTACCGCGCCGACGCGAAGCGGCAGCTCCAGACGCCCATTGAGATTGATGGGCGCTGGACCTCGCCGGCCCAGGTGCGGGAGATCTGGCAGCGGGGAGAGAAGACCGGCCTGGAGTTTCTGCTCCACGACGGGCGCAACCGGCAGATCCGCCGCCTGTGTGAGGCGGCGGGCCTCACGGTGACACGGCTCATTCGCGTCCAGGAGGGGCCGCTGCTGCTGGGGGAGCTGCCGCCGGGGAAATGGCGGCTTCTGACTCCCACTGAGCTGAACGCATTGGAGCGAGAACTGCGGCAGCCTTTTTCCAACAGTCAAGCCGTGAAATCCTCTTGCAAAATCTCATCGAAAAAGCTATAGTTTTAGTAGATCGCATCTATAATCACCAAAGGAGCGGCAGCATGGCCACCGATATTTTATCTACCATACATAATCAGATGGGGTCCTTCTCCAAGGGACAGCGGCGCATCGCGCAGTATATCGAATCCTCCTACGACAAAGCCGCCTTTATGACGGCCAGCCGCCTGGGGAAGATGGTCAGCGTGTCGGAATCCACGGTGGTCCGTTTTGCGGTGGAGCTGGGGTTTGACGGATATCCCAGTATGCAGAAGGCGCTGCAAGAGATGGTGCGCAACAAGCTCACCTCGGTGCAGCGGATCGAAGTGACCAACGACCGCCTGGGCGACCAGGACGTGGTCTCCATGGTTTTACAGGCGGACTGGGAGAGCATCCGCATGACCAGCGAGGCGCTGGACCGCCGGGTGCTGGATCAGGCAGTGGAGGCTATCCTGCGGGCCAAGAACATCTATATCGTCGGCGTCCGCTCCTCGGCGGTCATTGCCACGTTTATGAGCTTTTACTTCCGCAATATCTTCGACAATGTCCACCTGGTCAGCTCGTCGGCCACCAGTGAGATGATCGAGCAGATGCTCCACGTCTCCCAGGGAGATGTGGTCATCGGAATCAGCCTGCCGCGCTACTCCAGCCGAACCGTGCAGCTGATGGAGTTTGCCCGGGACTCCGGCGCGGAGGTGGTGGCCATCACCGACTCCCTGGAGGCACCGGCGGCCAAACGGGCCGACCACACGCTTCTCGCGAAGAGCGACATGGTCTCGGTGGTGGATTCTCTTGTGGCGCCCATGAGCCTGGTCAACGCCCTGATCGTGGCCATTGGGCAGAAGAAGAAGGGAGAACTCTCGAGGATCTTCGAAAATCTCGAGGGAATCTGGCAGGAGTATGAAGTCTATGAGCGCGTTGAACCATAAAATCGTCGTCATCGGCGGCGGTGCCGCCGGCATGATGGCGGCGGGCTGGGCAGCGGAGGCCGGCGGCCACGTGGAGCTGCTGGAGCCCAACCAGCGGCTGGGCATGAAACTGGCCATCACCGGCAAGGGCCGGTGCAACGTCACCAACCAGTGCGGCGTGGACGAGGTCTTGAAAAATATCCCCCGCAACGGCCGGTTTTTGTATAGCGCGCTGGATGCCTTTCCGCCTGAGGCCGCCATGGCCTTTTTTGAGGCCCACGGCTGTCCGCTGAAGGTGGAGCGCGGGAACCGGGTCTTCCCGGTGTCGGACCGCTCCAGCAGCGTCATCCAGGCGCTGACCCGTTTTCTGGAGGAACATCGCGTGTTGGTGCGCCGGGCACGGGCGACTGAGATCGTCGTGGAAAACGGCGCCGTCTGCGGCGTCCGCACGGAGCAAGGATTTTTGACTGCCAATCGCGTCATTCTCGCCACTGGCGGCTGTTCCTATCCCCGTACCGGCTCCACCGGAGATGGCTATCGCCTGGCCCAGGCGCTGGGGCACACCATCCAGCCGCCCCGGGGCTCTCTGGTGCCGCTGGAGGAGGACGGAGAGACCTGTCCGAAGCTGCAGGGACTTTCCCTGCGCAACTGTGCCATCCGCGTGAAAAACGCGGCAGGGAAGACCATATATACCGATTTCGGCGAGCTGCTCTTTACCCATTTCGGCCTTTCCGGGCCGGTGATTCTCAGCGCCAGCGCCCACGGCAAGCCAGGAGAGATTCGGGAAGTCCTCATTGACTTAAAGCCCGCGCTGGACGAGCAGAAGCTGGATCAGCGGATCCTGCGGGACCTGGAACAATACCAAAACCGCAATATGGACCACGCCCTCCAGGATCTCTACCCCCGTCTTTTGATCCCGGTGATGCTGGAGCTGGCCGAAATTTCCCCGGAGACCAAGGCCAACTCCGTCACCCGCGCCCAGCGGCGGCGGCTTCTGGAGATGACCAAGGCCTTTCCGGTGAAAATCCGCGGTACGCGCCCGGTGGAAGAGGCAATCATCACGGCCGGCGGCGTCTCGGTGCGGGAGGTCAACCCCAAGACCATGGAATCAAAGCAGGTCAAAGGTCTTTACATCGCCGGAGAACTGCTGGATGTGGACGCCTATACCGGCGGCTTTAATTTACAAATCGCCTGGGCAACGGGCCGTGCTGCCGGATTGGCTGCCGCTGCCAGGGAAGAGGAGGCATTGGCATGAAGTACATTTCCGTCGCCATCGACGGCCCCGCCGGGGCCGGTAAAAGCACTATGGCCAAATTGGTGGCCAGCCGCCTGGGGTACTCCTATGTAGATACCGGCGCCATCTATCGAACCATCGGCCTGTTTTTGCAGATTTGCGGCATCAGCCCCAAGGACGTGGATGGGATCACGCGACTGATTGACGACGCCGCCATTCAGATCGAGTACGACAGCGCGGGTGCACAGCACATGATCCTCAACGGACAGGACGTGACAGAGGACCTGCGGACCGAGGAGATGGGCAGCTATGCCTCCCAGATTTCCGCGCTGAAGGTGGTGCGGGACGTGCTGCTGGATTTGCAGCGGGACCTGGCGGCCACGCGGAATGTGGTCATGGACGGGCGGGATATTGGCACCGTAGTGCTGCCCAAGGCGGATGTCAAGATATTCCTCACTGCGTCCCCGGAGGTCCGGGCGCAGCGGAGGCTGCTGGAGCTGCGGGAAAAGGGCAACAAAAAGGCCACGCTGGAACACGTGCTGGAGGACATCCGCCAGCGGGACCTGCGGGACACCACCCGCGCCGTCGCTCCCTTGAAGCAAGCGCCGGACGCCGTCGTGCTGGATACATCCTCGCTGTCCCCGGAAGAGAGCGCCGCCGCCATTCTGGCGATTGTAGAAAAGAGGCTGGCCATATGATCCACGGGGCAATTTACTGTTTCCTCTTTGTCGCCTGCCGCATTGGACTGTTTTTCTACCACCCTGTGTTCCGCGTCGTGGGCAGGGAACATATCCCCAAGGACGGCCGTCTTTTGATCTGCGCCAACCACAGCGGCCTCGCCGACCCCATCTGGATCATCATGGCGCTGCGGATGGGCCATATGCCCCGCGTGATGGCCAAAAAGGAAGCCTTTGATGTGCCGATCCTCGGTTGGTTTTTGCGCAGCATCGGCGTCTTTGGCATCGACCGGGACGGCATGGATATCAGCGGCATCAAGACCGGCATCCGCTGCCTGCGGGATGAGCAGCAGCTGCTGCTGTTCCCGGAGGGAACCCGCGTCAAGCCGGGCCGCCAGGTGAAAGCCAAGCGCGGCGCGGTGCTGCTGGCCCAGAAAACCGATACGCCCATTTTGCCGGTTTACCTCACGGTGAAGCGCCGCCCCTTCAGCAAGCTGACCTGTGTGATCGGCGAACCCTACCGCCCCACCTTTGCCAACAAGCGCCCCTCGGAGGAAGAGCTGGAGCAGGCCACAGATGACTTAATGGGTACCATTTATCGTCTGGGGGAGAACACATGAAGATCACATTGGCAAAGTCCGCCGGTTTCTGCTTCGGCGTAGATCGCGCCGTCTCCTTGGTGGAGGAGGCAGTCGACCAGGGCAAGCAGGTGGCCACGCTGGGCCCTATCATCCACAACCGCCATGTCATGGACCATTTCATGCAGCGCGGTGTCCGGGAGCTGAAGGAACCCGAGGAGGCCAAGCCAGGGGAGTGCGTCGTGATTCGCTCCCACGGCGTTTCCCGCGCCGTCTATGCGCGGCTGCAGGATCAGGGCGTGGAGATCGTAGACGCCACCTGTCCCTTTGTCAAGCGCATTCATAAGCTGGTCATTCAGGCGGAGGAAAAAGGACGGCACCCCATCATCATCGGCACCAGGACCCACCCGGAGGTGGAGGCCATTGCCGGCTGGTGCAGGAGGCCCCTGGTGTTTGAAACCCCGGAGGAACTGGAAAATTGGCTCGATCAGGCGCCGCAAAACCGCGATACGCCCGTCACCATGGTCTCGCAAACCACAAGCACGCAGAATTTATGGGAATCCTGCAAGAAAATTATAAAAAAACAGTGTACAAATTCCGAAATATTTGATACAATATGCGAAGCAACAGAAAAACGGCAGAAAGAAGCGAGTGAGCTATCCAGATGCTGCGATGCGATGGTCGTCGTCGGCGATTCCTTCAGCTCCAATACCAAGCGGCTTGCCATGATCTGTAGGCAACACTGCGAGGATGTGACGCTGGTGGAGGATGCCAGCGGACTGGACGTATCGCATTTTTCTTGTCTTGGTTCTGTTGGTATCACGGCGGGGGCATCCACCCCGGCGTGGATAATAAAGGAGGTCAACAACATAATGAGCGAAGAAATCAAAGTTGAAACTGCCCAGGAGGAAGACTTTGCCGAGCTTCTCGAGCAGTCTATCAAGACTTTAAATAACGGAGATAAGGTCACAGGCATTGTAACTGCCATTGGCGCCACCGAAATTCAGGTGGACCTGGGTACAAAGCACGCAGGTTATATCCCTGTTGATGATTTCAGCTCCGATCCTTCCGTGAAGCCGGAAGATGTTCTCAAAGTTGGCGACGAGATTGAGGTGCTGGTAGTCCACGTCAACGATTCCGAGGGTACCGCACGCCTTTCCAAGAAGCGCCTGGAAGCCGGCAAGGCTTGGGAAGAAATTGAGGCTGCCGCTGAGAGCAAGGCTGTTGTTGAAGGCCTCATCACCGAAGAGAACAAGGGCGGCATCGTGGCCAATGTCAAGGGTGTCCGTGTGTTCATCCCCGCCTCCCAGACTGGCGTGCCCAAGGGCGGCGACCTGTCCGCTCTGGTGAAGACCACTGTGCAGATGAAGATTACTGAGGTCAACCGCGCCCGCCGCAGAGTGGTCGGCTCCATCCGTGCCGTCACCAGCGAGCTGCGTAAGGCTGCGCAGGAGAAGATCTGGGCCGAGATCGAAGTTGGCAAAAAGTACACCGGCGTGGTCAAGAGCCTCACCTCTTACGGTGCCTTTGTGGACATCGGCGGCGTGGACGGCATGGTTCACGTGTCCGAGCTGTCCTGGAACCGGATCAAGAACCCCGCCGAAGTGGTCAAGGTCGGCGACGAGATCGAGGTCTTTGTCATCTCCTACGATCCCGAGAAGAAGAAGATCTCCCTGGGCTACAAGACCCCCGAGACCAACCCCTGGAACATCTTTATGAACCAGTTCCATGTGGGCGACGTGGCCAAGGTCAAGATCGTCAAGCTGATGACCTTCGGCGCCTTTGCTGAGATCATCCCCGGCGTGGACGGCCTGATCCACATTTCCCAGATCGCGGATCGCCGCATCGGCAAGCCCGAGGACGTGCTTTCCGAGGGTCAGGAAGTGGATGCCAAGATCATTGACATCGACGCTGAGAACAAGCGCATCAGCCTGTCCATCCGCGCCCTCCTGACCGAGGACGACGCCCAGGAGTCCGTGGAAGAGTAATTCCCTCTGCCTTTCAGCACCCTGGCACAGACATTCTGTGCCAGGGTGCTTTCTGCGCTTTGGGCAAAAGAATGGATACCTCTTGTATATCCATGAATAATGTGCTATACTAACAAAATAATGGCGCAGTATCCTAGTCAGTATCCCCGGCTCCCAGGAAGGGCCTAAAAATCCTTTAAAGGGCATAACTGTGAAACCTTTGGTGCCTGCTTCTTACGCCCAGTTTGGGGTGGGTGCTGAAGGAAGGCGTAACAATTACGCCTGCGGCGGAAGGGCGGCCTCCAATGGCATGGAGACCCCGACCCTGCCGCTGTGGAGACCTGCTGTTGTGCAGAGGCGTACTCCCAAGCGGTCAAAGCGACCTCTGTACGAGGCAGGATGAGAACCTGTATCGCGGTGCAACGGCTTTCCGGAGCGCTGTGTACAGCGTAGCCTGCCTTGCGTGAGCAGATCGGGACAGAGGTGTCAGGCGCGCAGACCCCAGGCCAGGGGCGAGGCGCGATATTGCCTCTCGAAAGCCTGCTTGCAAAAGAGGATAAGAGTCGATGGACGCTGTTGTGGAAATCACCTAGGCTGTCTTAACAGAGCAAATCAGGGATTGCAGTACGGACTCAGTGGCAATCGGGTTGCTTTCTCGGCAACGGAAAGACGGCGGCTTTCATGGGAAACCGCTCCCACGGCGACGGGGAGCAGCCGCCGGGGAAATCCTACCCGACCTAAGCCGTAAGATTAACCTGATTTGCTGCCATTATTTTTCTTTGGAGGCAATTTGTGAAGGATAAGAAAGAAAAAAAATCAATCAAATTCCGAATTCAGCCTGATTGGCATTGGGTCACCACAATTTTCGGCGCCACCATCGGTATTTCCGCCACCATGAGTTTCCTTTCCAATCAGCTGCTGTCCGGCAGCCTGGTGCTGAGCTTTGTTGCTTTGACGGCCATTATCCTGCTGGGCATTCTCTTTGACATCATCGGCGTGGCGGCCACATCAGCGGATGAAACGCCGTTTCACTCTATGGCCGCGAAAAAAGTGCCGGAAGCCAGGGAAGCGCTCAAGCTCCTGCGCCGGGCTGAACGGGTTTCGTCCTTCTGCAATGACGTGGTGGGAGATATCTGCGGCGTCATCTCCGGCTCGGCTTCCGCCGTAATTGCGGCCCGCGCCATTGTCGGCATGGAGTCCTGGCTTGGTCAGCTGGTGCAGCTTTTGATGTCTGCCGTTGTGGCGGGCCTCACTGTGGGCGGAAAGGCCTTCGGTAAGTCCATCGCTATCAAAAACAGCACCATGATCATCCATGCCGCCGCCAAGCTGATTTATGGCGTAAAGTCTATGCCTCGCTGGATTTTGGAAACTGTTCGCCGGAATTGATGGAGGAAAGATATGCTTTTATCCCAACTCAATTCCAGAGCGGATCTTCTGCAGCTGACGCCGGCGCAAGACCGGCAGCTCTGCGAGGAGATCCGTGAATTTCTTGTGCGGCACATCGCAAGAACCGGCGGCCACCTGGCCTCCAACCTGGGCGTGGTGGAATTGACTGTGGCGCTGCACAAGGTTTATGATACGCAGACGGACCGGCTCCTCTTTGATGTGGGGCACCAGTCCTATGTTCATAAGATTTTGACCGGGCGGATGGACCGCTTTTCAACGATGCGCACTTACGGCGGCCTCGCCGGTTTCCCCAAGCCGTCGGAAAGTCCGCACGACGCTTTCATTGCCGGGCACGCTTCGGAGGCCGTCTCTGTGGCCCTGGGCATGGCCAGGGCCAGGACGCTTCAGCAAGCGGATTACGACGTGGTAGCCGTCCTGGGAGACGGCGCTCTGACCGGCGGCCTTTCCTACGAAGGCCTTAACGATGCAGGCGCCAGCGGCGAGCCGCTGGTGGTGGTCCTCAACGACAACGGGATGTCCATCACGTCGAATGTGGGCGCCATCGCCCGGCACTTGAAGCTGCTGCGGCTCAAGCCCGGCTATTTTGGTTTGAAAAAAGCCTATCGACAGCTGACGCAAAAGATCCCCGGAGGTCGGCTGCTGTATCGCTTTACCCATGGCCTCAAAACCAGAATGCGCCGCCGCTTGATCGGTGTGACCATTTTTGAGGAAATGGGCTTTTCCTATCTTGGCCCGGTGGATGGGCACGACGTGCAAAAGCTGACGTTTCTTTTGCGGGAGGCCAAGTCCATGGGCGGCCCTGTTCTCCTGCATGTGATTACCAAAAAGGGCAAGGGCTACATCCCCGCCGAGGCCACGCCCTCCAAATACCACGGCGTCGGGCGCTTCAACCCCGTGACAGGCGTGGGAACCCCCTCCGGCGGGAAGAGCTTTTCGGAGACCTTTGGCGGCACGCTGCTGGAATTGGCCCGGACAGATCCGCGAATCTGCGCCATCACAGCTGCCATGGAGCAGGGTACCGGCCTTTCCACCTTTGCCGGCCAGTTGAAAGACCGCTTTTTTGACGTCGGCATTGCGGAAGGGCACGCAGTCTCCATGGCGGCAGGCCTTGCCAAGCAGGGGATGCTGCCCGTCTTCGCGGTGTACTCCACTTTTTTGCAGCGGAGCTACGATATGCTCCAGCAGGATGTCGGGCTCTTGGGGCTTCATGTGGTGCTGGCAGTGGACCGGGCCGGCCTGGTGGGGGAGGACGGCGAGACGCACCACGGCGTATTCGATGTGGGCTACCTCCGGCAGATTCCCGGCATGACGATCTATTGCCCCGCCAGCCAGGCGGAACTCAGAAGAATGCTGACCACGGCGCTCCTCCAAGAGAGCGGCCCCGTGGCGGTGCGATACCCCCGGGGCGGCGACGGCGCTTATCAAGCCGAATTCTGGGAAGACAGACGTTGGGCGCATCCGGCGCTGACCATCGTCACTTACGGCATCAATGTCAACGACTGCCTGGCAGCGGCGGAACATCTCCGGCAGGAGCGCATTCTGGCGGACGTCATCAAGCTGGATCGCATTGCGCCGCTTTCGCTGGACGCGGTGCTTTCCTCCCTGGAGAAAAGCCGGCATCTGCTGGTCGTGGAGGAGGCCGCGGAAGCCGGCTGCATCGGCGTGGAACTACTGGCCCAGCTCTCCAGGCAGGGCTGCTGCCCCCGAAAGGCAAGGCTTCTCAATTTACGGTCCGGAATCGTCCCCCACGGCGCGGTAGCTCTGCTGCGCCGCCGCACCGGATTGGATGAGGGCGGCATTTATCAAGCGGCAAAGGAGCTGACAGCCCATGAAGCATAAAGAGCGCTTGGACGTTTTGCTGGTAGAGCGCGGCCTGGCGGAGAGCCGCGCCAAGGCCCAGGCCATCATTATGAGCGGCGAGGTCTTTGTGGACGGCCAAAAGGCCGACAAACCCGGCGCATCTTACGGCGGCGAAGCGCAGATTGAAGTGCGCGGCGGTCACTGCCCCTATGTAAGCCGCGGCGGTTTGAAGCTGGAGAAGGCGCTGCGGGACTTCGGCGTGGACCCCACCGGTTTCGTTTGCAGCGACTCCGGCGCCTCCACCGGTGGCTTCACCGACTGCCTGCTGCAGCAAGGGGCCAGGAAGGTCTTTGCCATTGACGTGGGCTATGGCCAGCTGGCCTGGAAAATCCGCAGCGATCCCCGGGTCGTCACCATGGAGCGGACCAATATCCGCTATGTCACGCCGGAGCAGCTGGGAGAGCCGCTGGACTTGTCCGTCATCGACGTTTCATTCATCTCCCTCAAGCTGGTGCTGCCGGCGATTCGAGCCCTGCTCAAGCCGGAGACGGGACAGGTGCTGTGCCTCATCAAACCGCAGTTTGAGGCTGGGAAGGAGAAGGTCGGCAAGAAGGGCGTCGTTCGGGACCCGGCAGTTCACCGGGAGGTGCTGGAATCCTTTGTGGAAACAGCCCGGGAGCTGCGCTTTTCCATTTTGAACCTGACGTTTTCCCCGGTCAAAGGGCCGGAGGGCAACATTGAGTTTTTGGCCCATCTCACCCTGGCAGGCGGAGAATCCCGGGTGCCGGACCTCGCAGACCTGGTGGCCCAGGCCCATGCAGCGCTGAAGGGGTGACGTATGAAAATTGTCATGACCCCCAATCCCTATCGGGATCGGAATTTTAAGTATGTGGAGCAGGCCGTCGCCATCCTCCAAGAGGCCGGCGTCGAGACGCGGATTTGCCTGCCCTTTGACGTGGACAAGAACTTCGAGCTGCCCAAAACCGTCAAGTTCCACGACATCCACCGGGAGATCAAGTCGGCGGATATGCTCATCTGCTTCGGCGGCGACGGCACCATCCTCCATGCCTCCAAAATCGCCACCCGCCACCATGTACCGATTCTGGGCGTCAACATCGGCACCATGGGCTTTATGGCGGAGCTGGAGGCCAGCGAGCTGCCGCTTCTGGCGCGGCTGCCCGCCAACGACTACCGGGTGGAAAAGCGGATGATGCTCCGGGCCACGGTGCGCAGCGAGGGCAAGGTGACGTTTGACGAGATCGCCCTCAACGACGCAGCCATCACCAAGGGCGCTGTGGCGCGGGTGATCCAGCTCTCGGTGGAGTGCGACGGCGTGGAAGCCACCTCTTTTGCGGGCGACGGCGTCATCGTCAGCACGCCCACCGGATCCACAGCTTATTCCATGTCCGCAGGCGGCCCCATCGTGGAGCCCTCTGCCCAGAATATCCTGATCACCCCCATCTGCGCCCACGCCATCCAGGCCAAGAGCATCGTCACAGCGCCTTGGCGCACCATTTCCGTCAAGCTCAGCAAGTTGGGGCGGCGGAACGCCTTCTTGTCCGTGGACGGCGGCAAGGCATACCGCCTCAATTTGGGCGATGTGGTGACGATTCGCAAGGCAGAGCAGGAAACGCGCCTGATCCGGCTGAAGGACACCAGCTTTTACGAGATTATCAACAATAAATTTTATATTCCCTGAGGAGCTGAGCCATGAAACCCAACAGACAAGCCAAAATATTGGAACTGATCGAAAGCAAGGATATCGAAACCCAGGAGCAGCTCCTTCAGGAACTGGAGGCTTGCGGTTTTGCTACCACTCAGGCTACGATCTCGCGGGACATCAAAGAACTGCGTATCATCAAGGAGCTGGGGGAAAACGGCAGCTATCGCTACAGCGCTGTTCCCAAGCAGCTGGAGACCAACGCCTCCGCCAAGCTCCACAGTATTTTCCGCCAGTGCGTGGTTTCTTGCGACTATGCGCAGAACATTGTGGCGATGAAGACGATGCCGGGGCTGGCCTCCGCCGCCTGCTCCGCCATGGATTCCATGAATTTGGACATGATCGTCGGCACCCTGGCCGGGGATGACACGGCGTTTTTACTGATGCGGGACACGACTTCCGCGGCGGCCCTCTGCGCCGATATCAAAAAGCAGATCAACTGACGGACCGGGAGGCGGGCGTATGCTGAGCTTACTCCACATCGAAAATATCGCCGTCATCGAGCAGGCGGAGATTGCCTTTGACCGGGGCTTCAACGTCCTGACCGGCGAGACCGGCGCCGGTAAATCCATCGTGATCGACGCCATCTCGGCCATCCTGGGAGAGCGGACTTACCGGGACGTCATCCGTACTGGGACGGACCGCGCCTTCGTCGGCGCCGTGTTTACCGATGTGCCGGAGCTTTCGTGGTTCCAGGAAAACCGTGTGGACTATGAGCCGGGCGAGCTTTTGGTGCAGCGGGAGATCTATGGCGACGGCAAAAACGTCTGCCGCGTCAATGGAAGGCCCGTCACCGTAGCCATCCTCAAGAAGCTGGGCGGACAGCTGGTCAACATCCACGGCCAGCACGACTCGCAGCAGCTCTTTGACGAGACGAAGCACCTTTCGTATCTGGATCTGTTTGCCCAGAACGCCCCAGCGCGGGAGGCCTATGAGAGGGCCTACGAGCAGGTTGCCGCTTTGCGGCAGGAAAAAGAGCGCCTCACCATGGACGAGGGTGAAAAGCTGCGGCGGGTGGAGGCCCTCCAGTACCAGCTGGAAGAAATCCAGCGGGCAAGGCTCCAGCCCGGCGAAGACGAGACCCTGGAGCAGCGGCGCAAGCTCCTGCAGAACGCCCAAAAGCTATCGGAACACTTGGCCATGGCGCTGGACGCCCTGAGTGGCGGCGACGATCAGTCCGGCGCCGCGGACCTCACCGGAGAGGCGGCGCACACCCTCTCGCGCATCGCCCGCTATGACGACGCCATCGCCGCCCTCTCGGAGCGGCTCGGCACCGTTCAGATCGAACTTTCCGATGTGGCGGGGGAAATCCGGGAGCGGCTGGAGCAGCTGGCCTATTCCGGCGAGGAGCTGGAGCAGATCGAAAGCCGCCTGGATGTGCTGCACCGGCTGCGGCGCAAATACGGCGGCAGTGTGGAGGAGATTTTAGAGTACGCACAGCGGGCCCAGACGGAGCTAGACGAGATCACCTTCTCCGAGGAGCGGCTGGAACAGCTGGAGGCAGCGCTGCAGGCCGCCACGGAGGAAGCCCAGCGGCTGGGCCTGCAGCTGCGACAGACGCGGCAGAACGCCGCCCAGGCCATGGAGACGCGGCTTTCCCAGGAGCTGGCGGCACTGGATATGCCCCGGGCGCAGTTTATCTGCGAGCTGACAGAGCAGCCACTGGGCCCCAGCGGCATCGACCAGCTGCGCTTTTTGATGACCGCCAACGTGGGCGAGGCGCTGAAGCCTTTAAGCAAGGTGGCCTCCGGCGGCGAGCTGGCGCGGATCATGCTGGCCATCAAGAACGTCCTGGCGGAGCAAGACCAGGTGGGCACCCTGATTTTTGACGAGGTGGACGCCGGTGTCAGCGGACGGGCCGCCCAGAAGGTGGCGGAAAAGCTCCGGTCCGTGTCTCGGAGCAAGCAGGTCCTCTGCGTGACCCACTTGCCCCAAATCACCGCGGCAGCGGACGTTCACTTGCTGATCGCCAAGTCGGAGCGGCAGGGGAGGACCTATACCCAGGTGACGCCGTTGGACCGGGCCGGACGCACCCGGGAGATCGCCCGGATCATCGGCGGCGCCGAAATCACGGAAACCACCCTCCGCAGCGCCGAGGAGATGCTGCAATCGGATAGAAAATAGCCCCCGCAAGCCGCCCAGGACTGGGTTCCGATCCCACCGAGGTTCAATGGCTCTGCTTCGTAGGGGCCGATGCCCACATCGGCCCGCAGACCTGTCGGGCGCAGCGCACCTGCCCTACGTCCACAATAGCCATGAACCGGCGGATATCCGATTGACAAACCGGCTGGTTTCTGCTACTATGATGTCGATACATGCGAGGAAAAGGAACAGTACGGCAGATCGCGCCCTGAAGAGAGCCTCCGGTTGGTGCAAGGAGGCGGACGTCCTGCCCGAATACGCCTTGGAGCAGCGGCCTGAACGAAGAGTAGGGTGCGCCGGGTGGCCCGTTACAGCCGGGAGTCTCCGACTCCGTGAGGCCGCACCCGCGAGGCTGCGGCGAACCTGAGGTGGTACCGCGAGTTTTCGCCCTCTGTCGTCAGACAGAGGGCTTTTTTATGGGTGAATCGCAGCGAAAATCCAATTTCAAGTGCCTTCGATGCGGCGGTAATATGGAATTTGTGAGTGCGGAAAAGCTCCAGCTGGGGCAATACGGTTTGCTGCTTGGCAGTCTGATCAATCTGGTTTCCGGCTCACTGGAAGTGGAAGTTTATTGCTGTGACGCCTGCCGGAAGCTGGAGTTTTATGCTGTAGATTCTGAATCCGCAGCTGCGGGCAGCGGCATTGCCCAGGCACCGTGTCCTCATTGCAGTCAGCTCCACGAAATCGATGACGCCAGATGCCCCCACTGCGGGGTGCGTCTGATGGATTAAATCTCAATCTTGAAAGGGGGCGATGATGTGCTGTACGGCAGAGAACTCATAGACCAGTTCCCTGTGCGAAAGTCCAAAAAGCAGAAGGCCGCGTTCCGCGAGGCCGCGCTGCGCTATGGAGCAGCACGGGGCTATACGGGCACGGTGGAATCCGGTGCCTTCGGCGCAAAAAATATCGTCTTTGGAAATCCGGACGCGGCGGCGTATCTCGTCACCGCCCACTATGATACCTGCGCCCGGCTGCCTTTTCCCAATTTTATCACACCTTGCCATTTGAGTATCTATCTTCTCTACCAGCTGCTGCTTTGCGCCGTTCTCATCCTGGTACCCTGCGCCATCGGCATTGCGGTTGGCATTTTGATGCGGGGACCGCTGGTGGCCAGTGTCACGGCGGAAGTGCTGTTTCTGCTTTTCCTTTACCTGCTGCTTTTCGGCCCGGCTAATCCCACCAATGCCAACGATAATTCCTCCGGTGTCCTGACGGTGCTGGATCTGATGGCGGCGCTGCCGGAGGAGCAACGCGCCCAGGTCTGCTTCGTCCTTTTCGATCTGGAGGAAGCCGGACTTTTTGGCTCTGCCTCTTACCGCAAGGCCCACCGAAAGGCCTCTCAGGGGCAGCTGGTGCTGAACTTTGACTGCGTAGGCGATGGGGACCATCTTCTCTTTTTCCCAAAAGCCAAAGTCAAACGGGACCGCGCCTTGTTTGAGCGGCTCCAGGCCGCTGCCGGCCCGGCAGGGGAGAAGGAGCTGGTAATCTGGGATCAGTTCGGCTTCTATCCCTCCGATCAGGCCCAATTCCCCTTGGGCGTGGGCATCGCCGCCATGCGGAAAACCCGCCACGGCATCTATTATCTCGGTAGAATCCACACCAAACGGGATACCATATTGGAAGAACAAAATATCATACTGCTGCGGGCGTTCGTCCTGAAACTCCTGGAGCAGACCAACTAGAAAGGATTGTTACCATGACACTCTATGAAGAACTGGTGGCCCGTGGCCTCATCGCCCAGGTCACGGATGAGGAAGAAGTCAGCCGTCTCATCAACGAGGGCAAAGCCACCTTCTATATCGGCTTCGATCCCACGGCGGATTCCCTCCATGTGGGCCACTTTATGGCCCTGTGCCTAATGAAGCGTCTCCAGATGGCCGGCAACCGCCCCATCGCGCTGATCGGCGGCGGCACGGCCATGATCGGCGACCCCTCCGGCCGCACGGATCTGCGCTCCATGATGACCCGGGAGACCATTCAGCACAACTGCGACTGCTTCAAGAAGCAGATGGAGCGGTTCATCGAGTTCGGCGAGGGCAAGGCCATGATGGTCAACAACGCCGACTGGCTCCTGAACCTCAACTACATCGACTTTATCCGGGACATCGGCGCCTGCTTCTCGGTGAACAATATGCTCCGGGCCGAGTGCTTCAAGCAGCGGATGGAGAAGGGCCTGAGCTTCCTGGAGTTCAACTATATGCCCATGCAGTCCTACGACTTTTACTACCTCTTCCAGCACTACGGCTGCAACCTCCAGTTCGGCGGCAACGATCAGTGGTCCAATATGCTGGGCGGCACGGAGCTCATTCGCCGGAAGCTGGGCAAGGACGCCCACGCCATGACCATCACGCTGCTCCTCAACTCCGAGGGCAAGAAGATGGGCAAGACCGCCAAGGGCGCCGTGTGGCTGGATCCCAACAAGACCTCGCCCTTCGACTTCTACCAGTACTGGCGCAACGTGGACGACGCCGACGTGATGACGTGCATCCGGATGCTGACCTTCCTGCCGCTGGAGCAGATCGATGCCATGGCCAATTGGGAGGGCAGCCAGCTCAACGAGGCCAAGGCCATCCTGGCCTATGAGCTGACCAAGCTGGTCCACGGCCAGGAGGAAGCCGACAAGGCCCAAACCGCGGCCAAGGCTCTCTTCGGCGGCGGCAGCGACGACAGCGATATGCCCACCACGGTCCTCTCTGCCGAGCAGCTGACCGACGGCTCCATCGCCATTCTCGACCTGCTGTTGGCCTGCAAGCTGGCCCCTAGCAAGTCTGAGGCCCGGCGGCTGGTGCAGCAGGGCGGCGTCTTCGTCAACGACGAAAAGGTCCCCACCATCGACGTCAAGTTCACCGCTGACGACCTGAAGGCCGGCCTCAAGATCCGCAAGGGCAAAAAGGTCTTCCACAAGGCCACCCTTTAATAGAATCCCCGGCGCCGCCTTTTCAAGCGGCGCCAGGGCTTACAATTTTTGTTTATCCTGAATAAAAATGTACGGACTGATTTGTAAGAGCGTGAGAAAAAATGTAAATTACTCTATTTTACTGATACATATAAGGAAAATATGGTATTCTAAAAATAGGAAGTACCCTTGCAAGAAGCAGCCACCAGCCAGACATCATGCATATTTCCGTACGAGATACGTAGGAAAGGAGCCGCATATGAAGAATCACGGCTACATACCCTGTATCGGGCTGCTGCTTTGCCTTTTGGTCGTGCTCTGTGCCTGTGCCGGCAAAGCGGAAACGCCTGACACGATGGAATTCGAGGGAATTCCCTGGAACGCCTCCGTGGAGGAGGTCTGCCAAGCGCTGGAGCTGGAGTTCGATCCCGCGATGTGGGAAGAGGAAAGCGAACGCGGCGGAACGTTGCGCCTGGAGAATTGGGATGCCTTCGGCCAGACTGCCCAGATCGTCTACTTCAATTTCGCGAATTTTACCGATGACCCGACCGTACCCCTGGGCCTGTGTCAGGTGCATTTTTTCTATACCGCCGATTGCGACCAGCAGGCGCTTCTGGATGCGCTTCGTGCAGAGTACGGGCCAGAGGCAGAGGAATATGTCCGCTACTCTTCCATTGACGGGGAAGCGCAGACATGGGTGGACAATGAACAGCTCAAGTACTGGTTCCCCAAGATGACACTGGCCGGCACTCTGTCTGACGCAGAGCAGTCTGCCTTGCGGGAGGCATATCTCAGCGAATTATCCGACGAGGCCGCCGCGAACTATATAAACGCCGAGCCGGCGGGCAGCGTCCTCTGGGCGGAAAACTACTTTGACGCCTTCTCTTCTTTGATACCGGAGGAGGAGAAACCGGATGAGATTGAGCCTTGGGTCCGTGTCAACGGCGAGATCCTGACACTAGCGCTTCAATTGTCCGAGGCCTGAGCGTTCCGCCCCTGTTTTGCTGTGTCCAAACGATCCATGACATCAAGGCCGCCGCAGTGCGCTGCGGCGGCCTGCGCATCATCTTGAAAGGAAAACCGTATGGAACTCGTTCGCATCAACACCTATGAAGATCCGCGTTTTTCCCCCGCCGTGCTGCGGCAGCACGGCGGCTTTTTGGCGGACGGTGAGCCGTACGAGTTGGAGATCGTCTCCTCGTCTGAGGCCGTCGTCCGTGGGAAGGCACGGCCAGACCTCGAACCGCTTCTGGAGGAGTTCCGCTTCTACGCCCCGCATATCACCCGCTTTTACGATGCGCTGGGGAATCTGCTCCAGGCCTTTGCGCCGGTGGAGCTTTTGCGCATCCCACTGGAACAAATCCAGCCCTCGCAGTTCTATGTGGATGAAGATAAGCTGGCCGCTGTCCGGACGTTTATCACCTGCCCGGACGAAATCATCGTGCCGGTATCGCCCTGGGATGGAAGATACATCTCCCTGGACGGCCACACCAGGCTCTACCTGGCCGCTGCCAGCGGCTGGACAGTCGTCCGTGCCGTGGTGGACGAGGCAGGAGATTACACCATGGATTTTGTCCGGGAGGCCCAGCGGCGTAAAATCCGCTGCCCGGGGGACATGACCCTGTTAAATCACCAGGACTACCAGAAACTGTGGGACGGATATTGTGACGACTATTTTGCCGCCAAAGATAACCAAGGATAGCAAACGGGACGCCGCGTGTGCAGCGTCCCGTTTTTATGTCATTTGCAATTAAGCCTTGTGGCCGATGTAGCCCTCGGCGCACAGCAGCTCGGCCAGCAGCACCGCGCCGCCGGCGGCACCCCGGAGGGTGTTGTGGCTCAGGCAGACGAACTTGTAGTCATACTGGGTGTCGGGCCGCAGCCGTCCGATGGAGACGGCCATGCCGCCCTCCAGCATCCGGTCCAGCTTGGTCTGAGGCCGGTTTTCCTCCTCGAAGTAGTGCAGGAACTGCTTGGGGGCGGAGGGGAGGTTCAGCTCCTGGGCGCGGCCGGAGAAATTGGCCCAGCAGGCCTTGATCTCCTCCATGGCGGGCTTGTTTTCACCAAAGCGCATGAAGCAAGCCGCCATATGGCCGTTGCTGCAGGCCACGCGGAAGCACTGGGCCGTAATGGCGGGGCCCTCGGCGTTGACAATCTTGTCGCCCTCGATGTGGCCCCAGAGCTTCAGCGGCTCCTGCTCGGATTTTTCTTCCTCGCCGCCGATGTAGGGGATGACATTGTCCACCATCTCAGGCCAGGTCTCAAAGGTCTTGCCGGCGCCGGAGATCGCCTGGTACGTGCAAACCAGCGCGGCCTCCAGGCCGAACTTTTTCAGCGGATGGAGAGCCGGGACGTAGCTCTGGAGGGAGCAGTTGGACTTGACGGCTACAAAGCCCCGCTTGGTGCCCAGGCGCTTTCTCTGCGCGTCGATGATCTTGATATGGTCGGCGTTGATTTCCGGCACCACCATGGGGACGTCCGGCGTCCAGCGGTGGGCCGAGTTGTTGGAAACCACGGGGCACTCCAGCTTGGCATACCGCTCTTCCAGGGCGCGGATTTCGTCCTTCTTCATATCCACGGCGCAGAATACAAAGTCGACCATCTGGGCGATCTTCTCGGCATCGCCTTCGGCGTCCAGCACCACCATCTGGGCGGCAGCTTCGGGCATGGGCTCTTCCATAGCCCAGCGATGCCCCACGGCCTCGCGGTAGGTCTTGCCGGCGCTGCGGGCGCTGGCCGCCAGGGCCACGATCTCAAACCAGGGATGGGTGCTGTTCAGGCAGACGAACCGTTGGCCCACCATGCCGGTGGCGCCGATGATGCCGACTTTGTACTTGTTCATAGTCAATCGCTCCATTTCCATGTGTTCTTGTAAGTTGGGATTGCTTCAAAACACAAAATATACTATAATATGGCCGATATGCAAGGCAGCAGTGCAGCCATGTGTGCGCGGTAGAAAGTCAAATGTCTTTGAAGGCCACATCATCATATCATATCCTGCGCTGTCTGTCAATGTTTAACCATGCAAATTGCCAGTGACGGAAAGAGGTTTGATTGTTGAAAACACACGATTTTTACTATGACCTACCGCCAGAGCTGATCGCCCAGACGCCGCTGGAGCGGCGGGACAGCTCCCGGCTGATGACGCTGGACCGGGATACCGGCGCGGTGGGCCATCATCACTTTTATGAAATCATCGACTTTTTGAACCCCGGCGACTGTCTGGTGCTGAATAACTCCCGCGTCCTGCCGGCCCGGCTGCTGGGCCATCGGGAGCCCACCAAGGGCGCCGTGGAAGTGCTGCTGCTCCGGGACAAGGGGGACGGCCTCTGGGAGTGCCTGACGAAGCCGGGCCGCAAGACCCAAGCCGGCACGGCCCTCTCCTTCGGAGACGGCGCTCTGACCGCCACGGTGGAGGAGGCCATGGAAAACGGCAATAAGCTGATCCGCTTCCACTATGACGGCATCTTTCTGGAGGTGCTGGAGCGGCTGGGCAAGATGCCACTGCCGCCCTATATCAAGGAGGAGCTCCAGGACCCGGAGCGGTACCAGACCGTCTACTCCAAGATCAACGGCTCCGCCGCGGCCCCCACGGCAGGACTGCACTTTACCCAGGAGTTGCTTGATAAAATCGCGGCCAAGGGCGTGAAGATAGCCTATGTGACGCTGCACGTAGGGCTGGGCACTTTCCGTCCTGTCAAGGCCGAGGAGATCACGGACCACCAGATGCACAGTGAGTTCTGCATGATCTCTCAGGAGACGGCGCAGCTGCTCAACGAGACGCGCCGCGCCGGAGGACGGCTGGTGTGCGTCGGCACCACCTCGTGCCGTACGCTGGAATCCCTGGCTGGGGAGGACGGGCTGTTCCATGAATCCTCGGCCTGGACAGATATCTTTATCTATCCCGGCTACCGCTTCAAGGCCATGGACGCCCTGATCACCAATTTCCACCTGCCGGAAAGCACGCTGGTGATGCTGGTCTCCGCCTTTGCCGGGCGGGAGCATATCCTCCACGCCTATGAGGTGGCAGTCCAGGAGCGCTATCGCTTCTTCTCGTTTGGAGACGCCATGTTCCTGGCCAGCGGACTTTCTTGAAGGGGGGCCGTATATGTTTACCGTTACAAAAACCGAAGGCCACGCCCGGCGCGGCGTGTTCACCTGCCCCCACGGAACCGTGCAAACGCCGGTCTTTATGAATGTCGGTACCCTGGGTGCCATCAAGGGCGCACTCAGCGCAGCGGACCTGGAAAAAATCGGCACCCAGGTGGAGCTTTCCAACACCTATCACCTCCATCTCCGGCCCGGCGACCAGGTGGTGCGCAAGATGGGCGGCCTCCACAAGTTTATGACCTGGAGCGGCCCCATCCTCACGGATTCCGGCGGCTTTCAGGTGTTCTCCCTGGCGTCTCTCCGGCGGATTAAGGAGGAGGGCGTCCACTTCGCCTCCCACATCGACGGCCGCAAGATCTTCATGGGCCCGGAGGAGAGCATGCGAATCCAGTCCAATCTGGGCTCCGACATCGCCATGGCATTTGACGAGTGCATTGAAAACCCCGCGCCTTATGACTATGTCAAGGCCTCCTGCGACAGAACGGCCCGGTGGCTCCGGCGCTGCAAGGCCGAGCTGGACCGGCTCAACGCCCTGCCCGACACCGTGAACCCCGGGCAGGTCCTCTTCGGCATCAACCAGGGCGGCACATACCCGGACCTGCGCATTCGCCACATGGAGGAGATCGCGCAGTTGGATCTGCCCGGCTACGCCATCGGCGGCCTGGCGGTGGGGGAGAGTACCGAGACGATGTACGAGATCATCGACGCGGTGGAACCCCACATGCCCCAGGACAAGCCCCGGTATCTGATGGGCGTCGGCACGCCGTCCAATATCATCGAGGCGGTGGCCCGGGGCGTGGACTTCTTCGACTGCGTCATGCCGGCCCGGAATGCCCGCCACGGCAGGCTATTCACCTGGTCCGGCGCCATCAATCTGAAGAACGCCAAGTATGAGCTGGATACCCAGCCCATTGATCCCCAGTGCGACTGTCCCGTCTGCCGCCGCTACTCCAGGGCTTACCTCCGGCATCTCTTCAAGGCGGAAGAAATGCTGGCCATGCGGCTGAGCGTGATGCACAATCTCTATTTCTATAATACGCTGATGGCGCGCATCCGCGAGGCCATCGACGGCGGCGTGTTCCAGCAGTTCCGCAGCACCTACAGCGAAGTGCTGGACCGGAAAATTTAGCGTTCTCTCTTGCATTTACACCAGGTTATCTGTATAATAGCAGTAATTTGAGAAACGGAGGATATTCCATGCCAGCAGATAGTATGTCCATGATTATCATGATGGTGGTCATGATCGGCGTCTTCTATTTCTTCCTGATCCGCCCCGAGAACAAGAAGAAAAAAGCCATGAACGAAATGCGCAACAGCCTGAAGGTGGGCGACAATATCACCACCATTGGCGGCGTCGTGGGCGACATTGTCCATGTGAAGGATGACAATATTGTCATCGAAGTCGGCGCCGACAAGGTCCGCATTGAGTTCACCAAGTGGGCCATTTCCACCAACAACACGGCGGAGAAGGCCGCGGCCAAGGAAAAGGAAGCCGCGATTCAGGCCCGCAAGCAGGCGAAGCAGAAGAAGGAAAAGAAGGAAAAATAATTTTTCTGCGGGCAGCCCGGCGCAAGCGCCCAGCTGTCAGACGCTGCGGAAAGAGTTTCACGCCATACAAGAATACAGGGTGCGTTCCGTGGAACGCACCCTCTTTTTTTGACCGATCTCAGCAGCCGGGCATAGGATGATGGGAAACCATCATAAGGAGGGATTCCCTTGCAAGAATTGTCCCTTGCCGCGCTGCCGCTGGGAGCCTGGGGCGTCATGCGCTGTGAGACGCTGGAGCCCGGCACCGGGCGGCGGCTAGGGGAGCTGGGCCTGGTAGCGGGGACCAGAGTCCGCCATCTTTACACAGCGCCGGCCGGATCGCCCATGGCGTTCTCCATTCGGGGCGCTGTCATCGCCCTGCGCACCCAGGATTGCCGCCGCATCACCGTGGCGGCGGAGGCGGCGCCATGAATGGCGCAGATCGGGAAGAGGTCGTCGTCGCCCTGGTGGGAAATCCCAATGTAGGGAAGAGTACCCTCTTCAACGCGCTGACAGGGCTGCACCAGCACACCGGAAATTGGCCGGGGAAGACAGTGGCCGTGGCCCAGGGGCGGTATCGCTATAAGGGCCGCACATATCGCCTGGTGGACCTGCCCGGTACGTACTCGCTGCGCTCCAGGTCAGAGGAAGAGCGCATCACCGCCGAGTTTCTCAAGAGCTGTCAAGCCGACTGTGTGCTGGTCCTGGGAGACGCCACCTGCCTGGAGCGCAATCTGCTCCTGATGCTCCAGGTGCTGGAGCTGACGGACCGCTGTGTTTTCTGTGTCAATCTGCTGGATGAGGCGGCGCGGCGGCATCTGTCCGTGGACTTGGCGGCACTGCACCTGGAGCTGGGCGTCCCCGTGGTCGGCATCACCGCCAGCGCAGGGCAGGGGCTGGACCGCCTCCAGGAAACGGTCAGGGAACTGGTGGACGGATTTGTCCCCACTCATCCCAGGCGGGTGATTGGCGACAGAGAACAGGTTCTTGCCCCCACTTCCCGTAAAATGACAGACCGAACCGCCACACGGTTTGTCCATCGCGCCGAGGAAATCGCCGCCCGGGTTCTCTCCGGCGAGCAGCGGCCCGTCATGTCTTGGCTGGACCGGCTGACGTTGGGCCGCTGGAGCGGAAGGATCATCATGGTGCTGCTGCTCCTGGGGGTTTTCTGGCTGACCATCTCTGGCGCCAATGTCCCATCTCTGTGGCTGGAGCGGCTGCTCACCTGGATCGGACAGCTGCTGCACGCCGGCGCTGCGGCACTGCATTTCCCCGACTGGCTCACCGGTTTGCTGCTGGAGGGCGCCTATGACACCGCCGCCCGCGTCGTCGCAGTGATGCTGCCGCCCATGGCAATCTTTTTTCCGCTGTTTACACTGCTGGAGGACTTTGGCTACCTGCCCAGGGCGGCCTTTCTGCTGGATCATCGCTTTGAGCGCTGCGGCGGCTGCGGCAAGCAGGCCCTTACCATGGCCATGGGGTTTGGGTGCAATGCCGCCGGCGTTATCGGCTGCCGCATCATCACCTCGCCCCGGGAACGGCTGCTGGCGATTCTTACCAACGCTCTGGTGCCCTGCAACGGACGGTTTCCGGCTTTGATCGTGCTGATCTCGCTCTTTTTCTCTTCAAATTCTCTGATCGGTGCTGGTATCCTCACAGCCTTTGTCATACTCAGTGTCGGTATGACCTTTTTCGCCACAGCGCTGCTCAGCGGCTCCGTCTTGCAGGGAGAGCCCAACCCCATGGTGCTGGAAATCCCACCCTTTCGCCGTCCGCGGGTCGGGCAGATTCTGCTGCGCTCCCTGTTGGATCGTACTGCCGCGGTAACTGCCAGAGCCGTGACCGTGGCGGCGCCGGCGGGAATGGTTCTATGGCTCTTGGGCCATGTGACGGTGGGGGAGCAGTCTCTCCTGCTGCATCTGGCGGCGTTTCTCCAGCCTCTGGGCGGCTTTCTGGGCATGAGCGGCGCGATTTTGGCTGCGTTTCTCCTGTCCTTCCCGGCCAATGAGCTGCTTCTGCCGCTGCTGGTGACCATTCTCAGCGGCAGCGCTGTGCTGATCGAAGTCTCAGGCGAAGCGCTCCACACGCTGCTGCTCTCCCACGGCTGGGCTTGGCAGACGGCCCTCTGTACCATTTTGTTCCTGCTCTTCCACTGGCCCTGCGCCACCACCTGCCTGACCATCCACCGCGAGACAGGGTCGTGGAAGTGGACGCTGGTCTCCATGGCGGTGCCAACAGCCCTGGGGATACTGTTGTGCGCCGCGTTGTCGTGTCTTGCCCAGGTGCTGGCGCTGTTTTAACTAGACATGGCAGAATTGATGCGCCCTCATTTCCGGAATGCTGGAAATGAGGGCGCGTCGGATTGTCAAAAAGCATTTTTTCTCCGATGGCTTCTAGGAGGACTTCACCTGGTCGATCACTTTTCGATAGGGGGCGATGATCGCTTCGGTCATCTTGCCCTTTGCCTTTTTCTGTATGGACGGAATGGCCATCAGCGCGCCCACCAGCCGCATCTGCCAGATGCGACCCACCTGCTTTTGGGGGAAGTCATAAATGCCGTTGGCCTTGTAGAATTTGTGGTCCGCCTTCATCAGTCCCTGCATCACATAGATGAGGTCGCGGAAAATCTTCATGCCGCCCACGCCATAGAAATTGGCAGGTCGCGTCAGCTTCCGCTCCATGGCGAAGCTGAGATTTTCAGCCAAAGCCTGAATCTGGGCCGTCGTCTCGGACTCGTCCGTGGCCACACCGCAGAGGTAGTTGCCGCCCACTTCCGCCCGGGCCTCCACGATCATCCGCAGGTTCGGCTCCAGGCGGTAGTCGCCGCTGATCAGGTAGGCGATGGGCGTGCCGTGGGTGACGGTGCGGTGGCCGTTGCAGAACTGCCGGTCGTCGAAGCACTTGAAGCTGGAGTGGGTGTAGTGGTCGGAGATCGTAAAGGCGTAGACGAAGCTGTCGGCAGTCTGGATTTTCTGCCGCAGGAAGGTGTCGAAGCCGTCCTTGTAGACGCATTTTCCCGTGATGGCGCAGCCGAAGCAGCCTAGGCAGCCGCCGTCGAAGGGAAACTCCCGAAGATTGACCACGCGGCTGGGGCAGGGAAGTGCCGCACGGAAATCCGCAATCATATTTTGAAGCGTCTCGTCTTCTTCGGCGCAGTTGGTTACGATCACAACGTCCTGCTTCTGCGTCTTGGGCGTCTCATTCAGTGCGGCGTGATAAATGGGTCTCGTTCCGCCCGGCGCCGCCAAAGGCGGCGTGACAAATAGGCCGTGCCGGCAGGAGAACAGCAGCTGGTCGAAGAAGTTCTCGGCGTCCCGCTGCCCCGCTTCCCGCAGCAAATCCTCCATGTCGGCGGAGAGACCCCGCACCACATGAAGCCCCAGGTCACAGCAGTTTTCCTCCACATAGCGGTGGGCTGTGACATCGTAGAAGTGCTTGGAAGTGGTGATCTGTGAGGCAAATTTTCCTTGCAGGCTGATTCCGTCAGCCTTGATGAGTTCAAAGAAGCGGTGGAGCTGGTAGGGGGCGATAAAGGTGTACACCGGGTAACAGAACAGGAGCAAATCCGCAGCAGCCAGAGCCCTGCGCGCCGGGGAGAAATCCTGCTCCAGCCGTTTGATCTGCTGCCCTGCGTGGAGCGTCGTGAAGGTATGCTCCGGGTGCAGCGCCTGTAAATACAGGGCGGTCTGGTATGTGGTGCTGTTTTTCCCCTTGGGGCTGCCGTTGATAATCAAGATCTGCATAATCGCACCTTCTTTTACGGAGATTACAGAAAAATCATACCATGCAGGCGGCGCTTCGTCAATCGGCTGCCCGCCCGGGGCAGGAAAAACGCCGCCGCGCTCGGTGGCAGATATGATGGACGGGCCATCCGGGGAAAGTGGACAAAAGGGGGAAACATACACTGAATTCGGAGGTGAAGAAATGTTTCCCGCAACCATATGGCTGATTTTCAGCACCATGATCTACACGCTGCGTCTGGATTCCGGTTCGTCCTTTCCCAAACCCCTGACCGCGGAAGAAGAGCGGCACTATGTGGCTCTGGCAGCCCAGGGCGACCTGGACGCCCGCAACATCCTCATCGAGCGAAATCTCCGCCTGGTGGCCCACATCATGAAAAAATACTACGCCCATACCTCCGACCAGGAGGACCTCATTTCCATCGGCACCATCGGTCTCATCAAGGGCATATCGTCCTTCGACCCGTCCAAGGGCGCCCGTCTTGCCACCTATGCCGCCCGATGCGTGGAAAATGAAATCCTGATGTACTTCCGCAGCCAGAAAAAGACGGCCATGGATGTGTCGCTGTCGGAGTACATCGAGACTGGAAAGGACGGCAATGCCCTTTCGCTGATGGAGGTGGTCCGGTCTGACGAAGACCTCTTTGAAGACCTAAGCACCCAGGAAATGCACGCCAAGCTCCACCAGGCTATGGAGGAACATTTGACCCAGCGAGAACGGAACATTCTGGCGCTGCGCTACGGCCTGGGCGGCTCTCAGCCGCTGACCCAGCGGGAGATCGCCGCCAAATGCGGCATCAGCCGAAGCTATGTCTCCCGCATTGAGAAGAAGGCACTCAAGAAGCTGGAGGAGGTCCTGGGGGAAAGCTCCACTTAGGCGCGGCTCTTGACAAACGGTCAGGGAATTGGGTATACTGCTTATAACAAAAGACACGCCGGGCCTGCTGGCCCGGTGGCCTGTTTTATAGGAGAAAGGAGCCTACCGTGTGGTATCATCAAGCAACCGTATATCAGATCTATCCCCTGGGCCTCTGCGGCGCCCCCAAGGAGAATGACGGCGTTTTATCCCATCGCATCCTCCGGCTGCTGGACTGGGTGGACTCCATCGCGGCCACCGGCGCCGATACTGTTCTCTTTAACCCCCTGTTCGAAAGCGACCGCCATGGCTACGACACGCGCAACTACACCCAGGTGGACTGCCGTCTCGGCTCCAAGGAGGATCTGCAGGCTGTCTGCCGGGCGCTCCACGACAAGGGCATCCGCGTGATCTTCGACGCCGTTTTGAACCACGTGGGCCGCGGCTTCTGGGCCTTTGAGGACGTGCGGCAGAAAAAGTGGGACAGTGCCTATAAAGACTGGTTCCGCCTGGATTTTGGCGGCAACACCTCTTATAACGACGGATTTTGGTACGAAAACTGGGAAGGGCACGAGGTCCTGGTCAAACTCAACCTCTCCAATCCCGAGGTGGTGCGCCATCAGTTTGACGCCATCCGCAGCTGGGTGGCGGACTATGATATCGACGGTCTCCGGCTGGACGTGGCCTACTGTCTGCCGGACTGGTACCTCAAGCAGCTGCGCAGCTTTACGGACAGCCTGAAGCGGGACTTCGTGCTGATCGGCGAGACCATTCACGGCGACTACAAGCGCTGGATGGGGCCGGATATGTGCCACGCCACCACCAACTATGAGTGCTACAAAGGGCTTTACTCCAGCCTCAATTCCATGAACCTCTTCGAGATCGGCCATAGCCTGGCCCGGCAGTTTGGTCCGGAGCCGTGGACGCTCTACCGCGGCTTCCATCTTCTGAATTTCCTCGACAACCACGACGTCACCCGCATTGCATCCATGCTCCAAAATCCGCAGCATCTGCCGGTGGCCTACGGTCTGCTGTTTGGTATGCCGGGCGTTCCGTCGTTGTACTACGGCAGTGAATGGGGCATTGAAGGAAAGAAGGGCCCCGGCGACTACGATCTGCGCCCGGAAGTGGAGAAGCCAATCCATAACCAACTGACCGACTGGATCGCGGCGCTGGCCAAAGCCCGAAAGGGGAGCCGCGCACTGTGCGAGGGCAGCTTTAAAAACGTCGTGTTGACAAACCGGCAGATCATCTTCGAGCGGGAAGTCCCGGGAGAGCGGGTGCTGGTGGCCGTCAATGCCGACAGCGTGCCCTACGTCGCCCATTTTGATGCCAGAAGCGGAATGGCCGTAGACCTCATCACCGGCGCGCCCCATGATTTCGGCGGCGGCAGCGAACTGCCGCCCTACAGCGTCGCCTTCTGGAAAACGGAGCGGTAATCGTGCGCAACACCGGCGAAGGGGGCGATGGCCTTGTCCAAAGGCTGGCAGCATTTTAAAACCATCACAAAGCACCGCCATCTGGTGATGAAACACTGTTTTCAGGTGGGGCTTTACCGGCGGGGACTGGCCCACGACCTCTCCAAGTACAGTTGGACGGAGTTCCGCGCCGGGATACGCTACTACCAGGGAACCAGAAGCCCCAACACCGCCGAGCGGGAAGCGATGGGCTATTCCCTGGCGTGGATGCACCACAAGGGTCGAAATAAACACCATTTTGAATATTGGACCGACATTCTCCCCGGCACCAAGACTTACGGCCCGGTCCCCATGCCCACGCAGTACCTGGTGGAAATGGTGATGGACCGGATCGCCGCCTGCAAAGTCTACAAAGGGAAGGACTACCACGACGGTTCCGCGCTGGAGTATCTGGAGCAATCCAGAGACACCGGACTGATGCACCCAGAAACCAGGGCAAAGCTCAGCTTTTTGCTCACCATGCTGCGGGACCAAGGCGAGAAGGAAACCTTCCGCTTCATCCGGCAGGTGGTTCTCCGGGGGCTTCCCTATGGGCCCGATACGGCTTCTCCTACCCAGGCGCATTAACGATGTGGGCGGCACCTCACGCCGCCCGGCAAGCTCAGTCGTTTCTGAACAAAGGAGGATTTCCCATGAAGGAGCAGCGTCCCCATTCCCAGCTCTCCGCCCGGATTGGGCGTACCTGGCAGCAGTTCCAGCGTGGACCCATCGCAAGACTCTCCCTGATCGTCCTGGCCTCCGTCATCATGTCCGTCAATATCAAGAGCTTCGTCAATGCCGGTGGTCTGTTCCCCGGCGGCTTCAACGGACTGACACTTTTGATTCAGCGCAGTGCCGAACAATTTGCGGGCATCTCCCTGCCGTTCACGCCCATCAATCTGCTGTTAAACGCCATCCCTGCAATCATCAGCTTTCGATTGATCGGCAAATGGTTCACCACCTACTCCTGTCTGATGATCGCCCTGACCAGTATCCTCACTGACTTGATTCCGGCCATGCCTCTGACTGACGACGTGCTGCTGGTGTGCATTTTCGGCGGAATGATTCAGGGCCTGGCCATCAGCCTGTGCCTGATGGGCCGCGCCACCAGCGGCGGCACCGACTTTATCGCAGCGGCCATCAGCGAACGCTTGGGCCTGGACGCATGGAATTACATCTTCGCCGGCAACTGTATCATGCTGGTGGTGGCTGGCATCCTCTTCGGCTGGGACAAGGCGCTCTACTCGATCATTTTCCAGTTTGCCTCCACCCAGGTGGTGCATCTGCTGGACCCTCGGTTCAAGCAGACTACTCTGTTCATCATCTCCAACAGTGCCGAGCAGATCTATCTCCATATCAAAGACACCACACACCATAGCGCCACGCTCTTCCATGGGACAGGGCTTTACAATGGGGAACCAAAAGAACTGATCTATTCCGTCATCGACAGCAATCAGGTCAAGCAAGTGACCCGCGCTGTCCGGGAAATCGACCCCCATGCCTTTGTCAACGTGCTGAAGACCAACCAAATCTCCGGCAGATTTTACCGAAAGCCCAACGACTGAAGAGTGTATGGAATCTGCGTCAGATCGAACGCCCGGAAGGCCCTCTGGCTTTCCGGGCGTCTTTCCGGGCATTTTTTAGGCGTTTTGACCGGCAGTTTAGCTACATCGCCCTCGTGCTTGCCGCCATAGGCCTTGCAAACAGCCGGGAATACTGCTATAATTTTCATGTTTAGGCAGTGCGCTGCTGCGTTTTTCCGAGAGGCAGAAGTTAATCGCAGCGGCATCTTTGGAGGAATCACCCTTGAAGCAACACACACTGCGCCGGCTCGCGGCGCTTTTCTTAATTCTATGCCTGGCTTTCAGTGGATGCAGCCAGCCCCAGGAAGCGGCGCAGACGCCCCATGCGGCAGACCCGCTGCCGGACGGCCTCACCTATGCGCTCCAGGTCGCCGTGGCTTATGACAGCACTTGTGACATGGCCGCGCCGCAGGACGTGGCAGAGCTTTTGGAGCAGTCCACGCTGTTGGGCCTCACCACAGAGCTGGTTAACCTGGAGGAGGTCTCGGATCTCTCCCAGTACGACCTGGTAATCCCCGCCGCGGCGCTGGCCAATTCTCCCAACATCGCCGCCTATGAGGCGTTACTGATCGCCTATACGGAGGCGGGCGGCTATGTGCTGTTGGACAATGCCTTCGCGCCGCTCTTTTCCGCAGACTATCTGGGGATTCGGGAGGTCGTGCCCCTCACCGGCTGTCCGGTGGAGCTGACCTTCCCGACGGTGGAGGAAGACCTCCAGCCGCTGCAAACCTTGGTGGAGGACTTCTCCGGCCTCTACCCGGATTTCTATGACTATGACGTCCTCTCCCAGCAGGATTACGGCTATGGTTTCGTCCCGGATGCGGCGGAGCCGCTGGCCATGTGGGGAGAGCTGGCACTCTACACCTACCGGGCCTATGGCGAAGGCGCCGTACTGCTGACCAACCCGCTGCTGCCCAACGTCTATTCCCTGGGCAACTTCTCCATGACCCGCCGCACCGGGGAGGAAACTGCATTTTCCGCCACCACCACCAGCTGCAACCAGCTCTTTTACAGTGGTGTGGCCACGTTGGCTGCCAAAAAGCAGTTTGGATACGCCCTGAACCGGGTCTATGGCTACAACGGCAGTCCCTCCATGAGCTGGGAGCTTCACTATGAAGAGATGACCGGCATCGCCCACAACTCCATGAAGCTCTTTTACGATCTCTGCGAGGAATACCACCAGATTCCCTCCTATACGCTGATCCGCAGCAGCTATTGGTGGTTCCTCCGCACCGAGACCGTCACGTATCTCTTAAACCAGAGCGATGACGGCATGGACTTTGCCATGGACTGGGAAGAGAGCGCCTACTCCTCGGGCACCCACATCGCCTGCAACGACCAGTGGCTGCAAATCAACTCCATCGAGGACGCAGGCAGTTACTTCCGGGAGTATCCGGAGTATGACTACCGGGCTTATCCGGCCTTCGGTGCCATTCAGGGGAAGGAGATGCTGGTCTCCGGCAGCGAGGACGGCTATTTCTACGCCTATGAAATCCTGGAATACTCGGACCGACTCCATGTGCGCGAGCCTTCACTTTTGACCGATGCCGACGGTTATCCCCTCCAGGTGGCGGGCTACTCCGCGCCGCAGCTGGTCGATCTAAACGGAGATGGACGCATGGACCTCCTCAGCGGCAGCAGTGACGGCGGCATCTATTGGTTTGCCGGAGACCCCAACGGCCACTTCACGCCCCAGGGGCTTCTGTTTACCACAGACCTGCCCGGTCAGTCCCTGCCCTGCGTCGGGGACTTCAACGGCGACGGCACCGTGGACCTGGCCGTGGGCAGTGACAGCGGCGTCCTTCTGGTGTACTACGGCCAGAATATCGACGGCACCGTCTCCTTTGACCACAGCCGGATGTCCAGCCTCTCCCGGCTCTGTGCCGATGCGGAACTGGGCCAGTGGCTTGCCCCCGGCCAGGTGGACTGGAATGGTGACGGATACCAGGACCTGGTGGTGGGCCTCTTTGAGGGATATCTGGCCATTTTCCTGAACGACGGTCAAGGCGGCTTTGCCTTCAACGGCTATATCACCCTGGACGAGCAAAACTACAAGGGCAATGACCGGGCCAAATTCGGCACCTACGCCGTGCCTGCCTTCTACGATCTCGACGGCGACGGCGCGCTGGACCTGGTCTGCGGCTCCCTGGAGTACGGCCTGGCCTATCCCATCGATTCGCCCTACTTCCCGGAGCGGGCGGCGCTGGAGGCCCAGGTGGACTTCGCCGAGGCGCATCACCTCTATGTGGGCATCCACCACTACTCCAATGCCGGTGCGTCGGAAGCCCGCGAAGCTTATGAACTGGAGCGCCACCTGGAGGCCTTTGAGGCCTATGGCTTGCCCACCGAGGGCATCGGCGCCAATCTCCACACCTGGTACTCCAGCAACCTGGGCGACACCCAGACCTTTGACAGCGAATACGCCGCCGGACTCCTCTGGAACTCCGGCTTCTCACCGGCCTACGATACCGGCGTAGCGCCGCAGTACGCGGCGGAAAACGTCATCGCCCTGCCGTTCTTCCTCCAGAAGGACGGGGAGGGGACACTGCTGGTGCAGGATAACTCCGTCCTGCCCTATGTGGACAGCGCCTGGACCGATCTCTCCGGCGAATACAGAATGCCGGTGTGCATCTACTACCACTGTGACTTCGTCTATGAGAGCGACTTAGGCGCCCGGGACTACCTGCAAAAGGTCTCGGACTTCCAGTGGAAATTCGGTTATAATTTCGTCCGGGAGGATCAGCTGATGGCAGCTTCCGCCGAAGCGCTGGCCCTGACAGTGGACGCCAAAACCCAGAACGGTGCGCTGACCATTGCCGCCAAAGACGATACTTCTGTGGGCGTGGAGGTTCAGTTCTCCCAGGACCACAGCGCCGCGGCCTTTGCGGTGGACGCAGACGTCTGGTATCAGCGGGGCAATAGCCTCTTCGTCTCTCTCAACCGCCCCGTCACCTTAACGGCAGGGGAGCCCTCCCAGACAGCCCATCTGACGCAGGTCAATCTGCCGGCGGACATCACCCTTTTGTCCAACGGGGCAGAGATCGCCTTTGAGGCCGATGGAATGCTGCAAGTAGTAGTGGAGGGAGACGCCGTCGCCGCCAGCGCCGGCTGGGACGTGGAGACCCGGGACGGCAAAACCATTTTCACCAAATACGGCGAGGCGGACACCCTGTCCCTTCGCTTCAGCAAGGAGACAGACGGATGAATTCAGCAGTTTGTATGCTTGACGAGGCCGCGGCACGCTTCGGCGCCCGCGTTGCCCTGGAGGATGAGCAGGAGAGCCTCACTTATGAAGCCTACCGGCAGCGTGCCTTGGCCATTGGCTCCGGCCTGCTGGCGATGGGCAGCGCCCGGCGTCCCGTCGTGGTGTATCTGCCCAAGAGCGCCGGGATGGTCTGCGCGTTCATGGGCGCCATGTACGCCGGCAGCCCCTATGCCCCGGTGGATTCCCACATTCCCATGACGCGACTTCAAAAAATCGTCGAAAGTCTGACGCCCGGCGTCCTCATCACCAGCCGGGAGCTGGCGGAAAATCTCACCGCCATCGACCTCCTGGGCGCGCAGGTAGCGCTGATTGAGGAGCTGTCTGCCGCACCGGTGGACGAAGCCGCCGTGGCTTCCGCCCTGGCGCAGGTGGTGGACTCCGACCCCATCTATATTATGTACACCTCCGGCTCCACCGGTACGCCCAAGGGCGTCACCATTCCCCACCGGGGGATTATTGACTACGCAGACTGGGTGGTGACGACCTTCCGCTTTGACGAAACGACCGTCATGGCCAACCAGGCGCCCTTCTACTTCGACAACTCCACTTTCGATATCTACGGCAGTCTCCATTGCGGCGGCAAGCTGGTGCTGATCCCGGATGTCCTGATGCTCTTCCCGCTGCGGCTGCCCGAATTCCTGCGGGAAAAGGAGATCACCTCCATTTTCTGGGTGCCCACAGTGATGATCAACGTGGCCAACTCCGGCGCCCTGGAGGGCATCGAGCTGCCCCAGCTCCGAACCGTCGCCTTCTGCGGCGAGGTCATGCCCAATAAGCAGCTGAACCTCTGGCGCCAGGCGCTGCCCCACTGCACCTACGCCAATCTCTACGGTCCCACGGAAATTACCGACGTCTGCTGCTACTATATCGTGGACCGGGCCTTTGACGACGCCGACCCTCTGCCCATTGGCCGTGCCTGCGAAAATATGCGCGTGGTGCTGCTGACCGAGGACGGGAAGGAGGCCGCGCCGGGGGAGCAGGGAGAACTCTGCGTCATCGGCAGCGGTGTGGCGCTGGGCTATTGGAACGCTCCGGAAATTACCGCCCGGGCCTTCACGCAAAATCCGCTGACGCCGGACTACGCCGAGCGGCTCTACCACACCGGCGATCTGGCCTATTGGGATGCGGACGGATTGCTGCAATTCTGCGGCAGAAAGGACAACCAGATCAAGCTCAAGGGCAACCGCATTGAGCTGGGCGAGATCGAAACCGCCGCCATGTGTGTGGCGGGCGTGGAAAACGCCGCCGCCATCTTCGACGCCGAGCATGAGCAGATCGTCCTCTTTGTGGAGACCCAGGGGACGCTTCCGCTGCGGAAGTTCAACCTGGAGCTGAAGCGGTATATCCCGCAGTATATGCTCCCAGCCAAGCTGGTGCCTATGGAGAAGCTCCCCCACACCGCCAATGACAAGATCGACCGGGTGACGCTCCGCAAAAGCCTTGAGACTTGATTAGCCTCCCCTTGGTCTCCAAGGGGAGGTGGCACGGCTTCGCCGTGCCGGAGGGGATCAGAAGCGGCAATGGCTGCTCGCTTTCCCGACACTTGTCAGCAGTTGTTCGTCGGGCGTGGACAACCCCTCAGTCTCGCTTCGAGAGCCAGCTCCCCTTACACAGGGGAGCCATTGACAACCCGGATCGTCATTTGAAAGGAGACCCACCATGAACTCCATTGTCTGCCTGCTGGAGCGCACCGCCGCTCAGCTGCCCCAGGCCGTCGCCCTGGAGGACAGCGACGGTGAAATGACCTATAAGGCCTTGCGCACTGCGGCCCGCATTGCCGCTACGGCGCTGCTGGCCCACGGCGTCAAAAAGGGCGGCCCTGTGGCCGTTTACCTGCCCAAGAGCTGCGGCTGCGTCGTCAGCTTTTACGCCGCCCTCTACTGCGGCGCGCCCTACGCACCGCTGGACTATACCGCCCCGGCCAACCGGACCGAAAAGACCCTCCAGAACCTCCGGCCCAGCTGCATCATCACCAATGAAGAGGGGAGAGGCAAGCTCCAGAGCCTGGACCTGCCGGAATCTCTGCTTCTGGATTATGTCACCTTGACTGCCGGTCACGAAGACGAAGAGGCTCTTTATCGCACGGTGGACGCCACCGTGGATACAGACCCAGCCTATATTATGTACACTTCCGGCTCCACCGGTACACCCAAGGGCGTGGTGATTCCCCACCGGGGCGTGTTGGACTATGCCGCCTTCATCGCCGAGAGCTACGGCATTACAAAGGACACGATCATCGGTCTCCAGTCGGGCTTCCACTTTGACAACTCGGTCTTTGACCTCTACGCCGCGGTCCTCACCGGGGCCAAGGTGCTAATCATCCCGGAAATCCTCTTTATGTACCCGGTGAAGCTGATGGAGTACGTGGCGGAAAAGCGGGTCAGCTGCGTCTTCTGGGTGCCCACCGTCATGTGCAGCGTGGCCAACTCCGGCGCGCTGGATACCGTGGCGCTGCCGGACCTCCAGACCGTGGTCTTCGCCGGAGAGGTCATGCCCAACAAGCAGCTGAACATCTGGCGCAAAGCGCTGCCGAACTGCCTCTACTCCAACCTCTACGGCCCCACGGAGATCACCGTGGACTGCACGATCTACAACGTGGACCGGGAATTTTCTGACTCCGACCCGCTGCCCATCGGCTATGCCCGGCCCAATATGCGGGTGCTGATCCTCCGGGACGACGACACTGAGGCCGCGGCAGGGGAGACCGGCGAGCTTTGCGTGGTGGGCAGCCAGCTGGCCCTGGGCTACTGGAACAATCCCGGGGAGACAGCACGCCACTTTGTCACAAATCCCCTCAACCGCGCCTTCCCGGAGCCCATGTACCGCACCGGCGACCTTGCCTACCGCGAGGCCGACGGCCTCATCCAGTACGTAGGCCGGAAGGACAGCCAGATCAAACTCCGCGGCAACCGAATCGAAATGGGCGACATTGAGACCGCCGCCCGGTGCGTCCCCTGCATTGCCAATGCCTGTGCCGTGTTCGACGCGGAGAACGAGCGGATCGTTCTCTATGTCGAAACGTCCAAAGCGCTGACGCTCCGGCGGCTCAACGTGGAGCTGGGGAAATATATCCCCAAGTATATGCTCCCCGGCAAGCTGGTCTGCATGGAGGCCCTGCCGCTGAACGCCAACCGCAAGATCGACCGCGTCGCCCTCAAGGCCATGCTCTGAGGTGGTTTCATGGAACTGACCATTCGCGAGGCCCGGCAGGAGGACCTTCCCCAGCTGCTGGCGCTCTATCGGAGCTACCATCAGGGCCTTTTGACCTGCGGTATGAACTATGACCTCAACGACGAGGCCCTGCCCCGGGTGCTGGAGACGCGCATCCGCTCCCGGTTGATCCTCACCGCTGTGGCGGAGGACACCGGCGGGACGCTATTGGGCTTTGTGTTCTGCTCGATCCTGCGGCTGAGCCCGGAGTATCTCTGCCAGGGCGCAGCCAGCGTGGGCTTCCTCAACGATCTCTATGTATCCCCCGCCGCCCGCCGCCAGGGCCTGGCCCGGCGACTGACGGCTTTTGCAGAAACCTGGCTCCAGGAAAACGGGATAAACGTCATGCAGCTGCAAATCCTCCCGGGAAATGCGGCAGCCCAGGCCTACTGGTCCGGCCATGGCATGACGCCTGTGGCCACCATATGCAGCAAGACGCTGCAATCCAATGATAAGAAATGAGGTATCACCATGGACAATGTAAAAGACACGCTGCGCAGCTATATTCTGGAGCATTTTCAGATTGAGGCCGACGACCCCGATTTCGGCGACGACGTCCATCTCTTTGACTACGGCTTTGTGGACTCGCTGGGCGCCACGGAGATCGTCCTCTTCCTGGAGGAGACCTTCCACATCCAGATCACCCAGAAGGATATCACGCTCTATCCCATGAACACCGTCAACGAGATCGCGGAAGTGGTGGAGCGGAAACTGAAGGGCTAATCAAAGCGCCCCCTGGGGGCGATGGGAGAATTATTTCGTATGTGGTATCTCAAGGTAGACACCCTGCTATTGATGTTGGCAGCGGCTGTTCTATTTGCAGCGGCCAGCGCCTTGCTGGCCCGCTTCCGGCCCGGCAAGGCGCTGACACCGTGGCTGCTGGTGCTGGACCTGGGGCTTCTGCTCTACGTGGACTGGAAGCTCCTGGCCTTTTACGCGGCCTATACCCTGGTCAGCTACCTGCTGGCCTGGAGCATCGGGAAAATCCGGCGGGGCCGGAAATTCTGTTTCGTACTGTTCTGTCTGCTGGACGTGGCCCCGCTCTTTTACACCCGCAGCGCGGCCTTTTTCCCGGCGCTGCCCCAGTGGATCGTCTTGGTGGGCTTTGCCTACAATATGCTCAAGGCGGTGGACGCGGTATTTTATGTCTACTACACCGGGGAAAGAATCCCGCTTCTCGCCTATGCCAACTATCTGCTCTTTTTCCCGGTGCTGACAGCGGGCCCCATCTTCCGCTACCGGGACTTCCTCAAGGCGTATCAGGCCCCCAAGATCCTGACGGCTTCCACGGCGGAGGCCTCGGTCAAGCGGCTGATCCTGGGCCTTTTCAAAAAGCTGGTGGTGGCGGCGTTTTTGCTCAAGGCGCTCAACCGGGTGCTGCAAATGTCGTCCCACTTCTATGTCAGCGGCGCCCTGGCCGTGCTGAGCTACCTCATTTTGTATGTGGACCTCTCCGGCTACAGCGATATTGCCATCGCCGTTGGCACCTTTATGGGCATCCCGGTGCCGGAAAACTTCAAAAAACCGTGGCAAGCCGCCAGCTTCACCCAGTTCTGGCGGAGATGGCACGTCACCCTCAGCGACTTCATCCGGGAGCATATCTTCGTGGTGGTCAACGGGAAGCGGCTCAACAAGTGGATTTCCGCGTTGATCGGCCTCGTCACCATGCTGGTGATGAGCCTTTGGCATGAGTTCAGCCTTCCGGCCCTCTGCACCGGCCTATATATGGGCGGCGTCCTGGCTCTGGAGAATCTCACCGGCCTCACCACGGTGGATAAGCGCAGAACGCCCAAGGCGCTCTACGTCTTCCGGTGCCTGGTGGTCTTCGGCCTGTTTGCCGTCAACGCCATGTTCTTCACCATGAGCGGTTCCCAGCTGCTGCAGGCCATAAGGGGGTTCTTCCGGCTATGAAATTTCTCCAATTTTGCAAGCGAAACAGCTTCCTGCTGTTGCTGTTGGTGGCCGTCATCGTGCTGGACACCGTCGTGGCCGCCCTGTTCCAGCCCTATCTCATCCAGAGTGGGCGCTTCGTCCTCAATGACTATGAGCTGACGCGCCGCGACCACCCGGAGGAGGTATGGGACAAAGTCTTTTTCGGCAACTCCGTCGTGATCTCCGCCTATCGGGAGGACGTCAGCGAAAGCGGTTATGTAAACCTCGGACTGGACTACGGCGTCGTGGAGGACCTATGGGAGATGGTGGACAAAGGCATCATCACCGTGGGAAGCGATCTGGTGGTGGGCCTTTCCGACCTGACGCTCTATGACGATTTTGAAACCAACCCGACCTATCCCTGGCACAAGGCCTTCTATGAACCGTACTGCTATTTCCAGCGAGACCGGCTGCGCATCTTCCTGGAGGAGGGGGCCAAGAGCCTCTTGACCCGGCAGGCGCCCGCCGTCCTCTATGCCGACCGGCAGAAATCCCACTACACCGGCTCCCTTTCCCAGGAGGCCCTGGAGGAGAAGGTGGCCAAGTCTCCTTATTCCCACCTTCCCATCGAGGACTTCCAGGAGAATCTTTCGGCCCTCTCCAAATTGGCGGACTACTGCCAGCGAAACGGCATTCGGCTGCGGGCCGTTTGGATGCCGCTCAACCCCACGCTGGAGGTTTCCACTGAGACCCGGGCCGTCTACGACCAGGCCAAGGCGCTGTGCGAGGAAAAAGGCGTGGAGTTTTTGGACATGGAGTCTGCCCTGGACGCATCCTGCTTTTACGACATCGGCCATCTTAACTATGAGTATGGCGCATACTGCTTTACGGAGGCGATTGACCCGTGGCTTCTCTCTTGAAAAAACTGCAATCGCTCCCCAAAACGCGGGGAGGCCGGGCAATCACCTGGCTGATCTACGCCGTGATGCTGCTGCTGGTTTGCATCTATTTCACCGGGAATGGGGAATTCATCTATGAACTGTGAGGAACTGGTCTCTCTGGCCCTGGAGCAGGGCTTTGCCAACGCCGCCGTGGTGGAGACAAAGGACATTCCCTTCGTGCCGGGCTTTCGAATCTGCTGCGAGGACAACACCTGCGGCAAATACGGTGCCAACTATTCCTGCCCGCCGGACTGCGGCAGTCCCGCGGACATGGAGCAAAAGGCCAAGTCGCACCGCTACGCCCTGCTGCTGCAAACCATGTGGCAAATGGACGATGCCATGGACAGCGCGGCGCTGAAGACGTCCAAGGGGCAGCACAACCGCATGGTGCGCCGCCTCATCGACCAGCTTTCGGAGGTCAGCCATGGCATCATGGTGGGCGCCAGCGGCTGCAATCTCTGTAACCCATGCGCCATCACGGCAGGGGAGCCCTGCCGCTTCCCGGACAAGCAGTTTTCCTGTATGTCGGCGTACTGCGTGTATGTGGAAAAGCTGGCGGAGGACTGTGGCATGGAGTACGACAGCGGCCCTGGCATTGTGAACTTCTTTGGCATGTATCTCTTTGACTGGAACGACGCAAAAGAGCCGCACGCGTAATAGCAGGGTAGCATAAGAAAGAAAATTGTTTTTTGCAGGAACGGCATGCCTTCGGTTTTGCCGTTCCTGTTTCATCCGCTTATTCCGATATTTAGGGAAATGGCAATAAAAAGACCGCCGATCTTTCACACGAGGTGGAGATCAACGGCACGTTTTTTAGTATTAAAATTTATTCTATTCTTCGGTAATAAAGACCATATCGCCCTCATGGTAAATCTCGATAAAGCCCTCGTGGAACTCTCCAGCGATTGTGATGTATCCGCTATACTTCGTTGCATGATAGCCGTATGTCTCGTCCATGACACAAAAGTTGGGGGCAGGATGTTCGGCGATAAAATCTATCAAAAACATTTTCTTTCCCGTGAACGTCCCGACATTCCCGGTATGACTAAGAAGATAAACGTAACTAAAATCCCATTGAACTTCATGAAACTCCACATAGCCGTCTGGTTGACCATATGGTGGCATTGTTGCCACCATTCCCGAATGTGTTCGCATACGAAGCGTATTGCCTATTACCTCGAATGCAGTCACGTTCATATCGTGCAAACTATAAGGCGCATGAATGCTTTCTCTGATGGTCTTTTTCAATGTGTTTCACCTGCCCACATTTCAAGTTACTGACGGCAATCAGGATCTCCGTCAGGCGGCGCAAGGGAAGCAGCCACCTTGTCGGTGCTGGCTTTGGGAGTGACAGGGCATGAGGCAGCCCGGAATAATAACTTTCTTATCAGCACCCGTCAACTGCGTGCAGCTCTTATAAATAACCGAGAGGAGAATCACTGTGTTTTTGAGACCTTACCGCCCGGAGGACTGCCCGGTCCTGGCCCGGCTCTTTTATGAAACGGTTCATACCGTTAATGCCCGGGACTATTCTCCCCAACAACTGGACGCCTGGGCAGACGGGAAGCTGGATTTACAGGCCTTCAATGCCTCGCTGCTGGCCCATTTTGCTCTGGTGGCCGAGGAAGCAGGGGAGATCGTCGGCTTTGGCGACATGGACAAGACCGGCTATCTGGACCGGCTCTACGTCCACCACCTGCACCAGGGCCGGGGCGTCGCCTCTGCATTGTGCGATGCCCTGGAGGCACATTTTGCCGTGCCGCGCTATGAGACCCACGCCTCCATCACGGCCCGGCCCTTTTTTTCGCAGCGCGGCTATCAGGTCATTCGAGAGCAGCAAGTTCTCAGGAAAGGCGTCTTGCTCACGAACTTTGTCATGGTAAAGCCGGCGCTGCCCTAAGAGACCAGCTTCCGGCAGGCAGCGGCCAGCGCGGAGAGCGTGCTGCACGGGATCATCTGGCACAGCTCCTTCACCATCTGCACGCTCTTGAGGTAGGGCCACTTGTTTTCCGGGATTGGGTTCATCCAGACTACCCGCCCGGCCTGGCGTTTGGCCTCCAGAACGCTCCGTACCGCCCGGGGCAGGTCGATGGTCTTGGTGTCGGAGAGGATCAGCAGCGTGGCCGCCGGCCCCAGCACCGCAGGGCGGCGGGACAGCAGCTGGGCCAAGGCGGTACCCAGGTCCGTGCCGCGGCCATAGAGGCCGGAGTCCCGGACATAATTCCGAAAGAGGTCCATATTCTGCAGGGAAAAGGCGTCGGCCTCCACCAGCTCCTCTGAAAAGAGGAACACCCGGGAGCTGTCGGCCGTCTGGTTCATGGCCTGGATGAACCGCAGGGCAAACTCGGAAAACTGCATCATGGAGCCGGAGACGTCGCAGAGGATCACCAGCCGCTTGCGCCGCTTCGGCTTTCGTTTGAAGCTCAGGCGGTAGAGGCTGCCGCCGGTCTCCAGGCCGCGGCGGATGGTGCGGCGAAAGTCCAGCTTCCCGGAGTGGCTCTTCTTCTGGCGCTTGGCCGTCAGTTCGCCGTTGATCTGCCGGGTGATGGAGGAGATCAGGGTGATGGCCCTGGGAATCTCCACGTCCCGGAACTGCGAAATGTCCCGGTAGAGAAGGCCCAGCTCCGGGTCGCTCTCCTCCACGCCGAGGCCGGCGTCCTCCAGCTTCATCTGCTGCTCCAGCAGGGCCCGGGTGAATACCGAGTGGATGAAGTTTCCGTAGAGATCGGGGTGACGGTCGATATTTCCCTTGTAGCGGTCCATCAGCTGGCGAAGGCGCTCTCGCTCCTCTTCCGGCATGGCGGCGTATACCTCCTTGAGGTCCTCCCGCAGGTGCATGGGCTCGCCGCGGATCTGCAGGTCTTCTTCCGCCTCCCGGCGGCCCTGCTCCAGCTCTTGTTCCCGCTGCATCTGCTCTTGGGCCTGGCGGCGCATGGTCTCCTCGCTGACGAAAAAGCCGTCGAAGACCCGGTCAAAGGTGGCCTGCTCCTCCCGGGACTTGGCAAACACAGTCTGCAGGGCGGTCTTGACCTGCTCCCGGTCCGAAAAGCCCAGGGAGATGAGAATCTGGCTGGCGTCCGCCGTCTCCTGCACGCCCACCGTCAGCCCGTCCCGCCGGAGCATCCGGGCAAAGAGGGAGAGCTTTTCCAGGTATACGGTGGGGTCATCCATGGGTTTGCCCCTCACCGTGTCCCGCGCAGTGGGAGCAGCCGGATTCCTGCGTCTGTTCCTGGGCTTGCGCCTGCTCCTCCTCATCCCAGGCGCTCAAATCCTCGCTGTTTTTCAGCACAAAGCCGGCGGTCTTGCGCATGGCGTCCGGCGTCAGCTCGCGCACGCCCAAGGCGTCCAGGGCGCTGGCCCAGTCCAGTGTCTCCGCGATGGAGGGCTTTTTCAAAATGGCCTCATTGGACCGGAGCTTCTGCACCGCCACCGCCACCTGTGCCGCCAGGCGGTCATCCACATGGGGGAGCTTCTCCCGGAGGATGGCCAGTTCCTTCTCCAGGTCGGGGTAGGTGAGGTAGACGTAGGCGCAGCGGCGCCGCAGCGCCTCGGAAAGGGGACGGGCCCGGTTGGATGTGAGGACCACAAAGGGGATAGTCCTGGCGTGGATGGTGCCCACCTCCGGGATCGTCACCTGCATCTCTGATAGCAGCTCCAGCAGGAAGGCCTCAAACTCTTCGTCAGCCTTGTCAATCTCGTCGATCAGCAGCACCACCGGCTTCTCCGAGCGGATGGATTTGAGCAGAGGCCGCTCCAGGAGATACTCGTCGCTGAAGAGGGAAGCGGTGAGGTCACCGGCCTCCCGGCGATCCTTTTGAATTTGAATGGCTAAGAGCTGCTTTTGGTAGTTCCACTCGTAGAGCGCCTTGCTCTCGTCCAGCCCCTCGTAGCACTGCAAGCGCACCAGCTCCCGGTCCAGGGCCGAGGCCATGACCTTGGCAATTTCCGTCTTGCCGACGCCGGCGGCGCCCTCGATCAGCAGCGGACGCCCCAGGGACAGCGCCACCGCCAGGGTGGTGAGCAGCGTTTCATCGTGAATATAGTGGGCGGAAGCCAGCTTCCGTCTGAGGGTTTCCAGTTCCATATTGCCTCCTATAAAATGTCTTTTCCTTCAGTTTACCCGTTTCCCGCGTCCCAGTCAATGACAAAGTCACCGTCTGTCAAACATGCGCCGCGATTTCTTTCTGCGGTGAATTTTCCCTTTCCCGGGCGCCGGTTCTGTGGTATAATAGCCGCGACGACGATGCTACAAAAACCAAGTTTTTTCTCGCCCCTTGCGGGGCGGCCGAAAAGACGCAGATCTGACGGAATTTCCGCGATGCGGCAGGGGGAGTGGGATGAAGCGGAGAAGCCTTTTCTTTCGGCTGAAATATGCGGTGCGGCTTTCCCTCCGGGATATGCTGGTGTCGCTGGGCATTCTGCTTGCCTTTGCCGCGCTCTCCTTTGCGCTGCAGGGCTTCGACCCGCAGAACAATTTTGTCTCCATGCTCTTTCTGCTGGCGGTCTTCCTGATCGCCACTGTGACGGATGGCTATGTCTACGGGATCGCCTCATCGTTTCTCAGCGTTTTGTTGGTCAACTACCTGTTCACCTATCCATATTTTCGCTTCAACTTCACCTTGGCCGGCTACCCCATCGCCATCGTCACCATGCTGGCTGTGTCCATCACGACCAGCGCGCTGACCAGCAAGGCCAAGCGAAACGCGGTGGCCCGGCTGGAGGCAGAACGGGAAAAGACCCGCAGCAATCTGCTCCGCGCGGTGTCCCATGACCTGCGCACACCGCTGACCGGCATTCTGGGCGCTTCCTCCGCGCTTTTGGAGCATGATGCGTCCATTTCCCAGGAGGAGCGGCGCACACTGCTTCAAGATATCCACCATGACGCCGGCTGGCTGATCCGCATGGTGGAAAATCTCCTGACGATCACCCGGATGGACAACGACGGCGGCGCCAAAGTCAATAAAACACCGGAAGCAGGGGAGGAAATCTTGGAATCCGCTGCCGCCAAGTTTCGCAAACAGTATCCCGGCTGGAAACTCTCCCTGGAGGCTCCGCAGGAATTTTTCCTCATTCCCATGGACGCCATCCTGATTGAGCAGGTGCTGCTGAACCTGATGGAAAACGCTGTCCACCATGCCCAGGGCGGAAATCACGTGCATGTCTCTCTCAGGCGTGAGGGCGGACTGGCGTTGTTTGAAGTCCGGGACAACGGCGCCGGAATCGACCCGCAGCTGCTCCCCAAGATCTTTCAAACCCATCTGCCCAGCGATGATTCAAATGGCGACCAGAAACGGAATATGGGCATCGGGCTCTCAGTTTGCCGCACCATCATCCGTGCCCACGGCGGCGACATGGACGCTGAAAATGCCCCCGCCGGCGGCGCTGTGTTCCGCTTTACCCTGCCTTTGGAGGAGGATACCCATGAACGACTATCATATCCTGGTGGTGGAGGATGAGCGCAACATCCGCAACTTTATAAAGACCATCCTTACCTCCAACAATTACACGGTCCTGACCGCCACCACCGGTGAGGACGCCATGACGCTGCTCTCCTCCCGCTGCCCCGACCTGGTGCTTCTGGATCTGGGGCTGCCGGACACCGACGGGCAGATGTTTATCCAGGCGGTTCGCCGGTGGAGCCAGGTGCCAATTCTGGTGGTGTCCGCCCGGTCTCACGAGCGGGACAAAGTCATGGCGCTGGACTTCGGCGCAGACGATTACATCACCAAGCCCTTCGGCACCTCGGAGCTGCTGGCCCGGGTGCGGGCCGCGCTGCGCCACGCAGCCCAGCGCTCCAGCGGGCAGCAAATAAGCCTCTACCACTGCCGGGACTTGACGGTGGATGCGGAAAAGCGTCGGGTGCAGCTTTCCGGCAGCGATATCCATCTGACGCAAAACGAATATAAAATTGTCTCCCTGCTGGCCCGCTATGCCGGTAAAGTCCTGACTTACGACCAGATCATCCAGCACGTCTGGGGGCCAAACGCCGCCGGAGACAATCGAATCCTCCGGGTTAACATGGCCAATATCCGCCGCAAGCTGGAGGCCAACCCCGCTGAGCCCCAGTACATCTTTACGGAGATCGGCGTGGGGTATCGGATGGCGGAAGGGGAGTAGCCGCCCTTTCCCATATTTGTAAAGAAATCGGAAGGAGAATTCTCTATGTGCGCCAAAGATTTTCGCCGGCGGGCCAGAGCGGCCCTGCGCGGGCATTGGGGCGTCACCATCGCCGTGGGCTTTGTTTACGCTCTTTTGGCTGGCGGCAATCCCGCGCTCTCTGTCTCTGTCAACTCGCAGAATACCTATTCCGTCTACTTCGGCGACACGCTGGACTTGTCCTATTTTCTCAGCCGGGAGCTGCTGACGATTTTTGCAACCATACTCGTCGTCATGTCCCTTTTAACGCTGGTCATCGGCGGCTGTACAGAGATGGGCTACACCGCATTTCACACCAATCTGATCCGGGGTCGCCGTGTCTCCTTCGGAGACCTCTTCTCCCGGTTTCATCGCATCTGGGCGGGAATCTGCATGGTGGTTCTGCGCAGCATCTTCGTCTGGCTCTGGAGCTTACTGCTGGTCATCCCCGGTATCATCGCCATCTATCGCTACGCCATGATGCCCTACCTGATGGCGGAGTTCCCGGATCTGGGCGCGCTGGACGCCATGCGGGAATCGAAGCGGCTGATGCAGGGCAATAAGGGGCGGCTCTTCTGCCTGGAGCTGAGCTTTATCGGGTGGTATTTGCTCAGCATTCTCACGCTGGGGATTGGGCTGCTCTGGCTCTTACCCTATGTCTCCGCCTCCCGGGCGGCCTTCTATCTGGAAATCACAGGGCGCGCCGATCAAATGCCAAATCCGGAATACAATTGATTGCGTATGCTTTCTCGCCTTCGGGGCATCCTAGCTCCGGAGGCGATTTTTTATGAAGAAAAATAAAACCTTGACCCCTGAGCCGCCCAGCCCCACGGACCCCCAGGGCAGCTATACCGGAAAGCCCATGGACCCCCGAGAGCGCCCGGTGCAGGACGCGGACGATCTCTGAGCGACTTTTGAGGAAAGTGCCCGTCGCAGAATGGAACGATTCTGCAACAGGCACTTTTTTCGTCGGGTGTCAGTCCTGCCGGAGTTTTTCCACCTCCACCACGGTCAGCACCCCGTCCCGCACTTGAAACCGGAAGTCCCAGCCGCCGAAGGCCGCGCCGTACACCCGCTCCGGGTCATGCTGATAAGAGGGCCGCGGGTCTTGCGCCAAAATCTCCAGCACGCTCTGACGGAGCCGCTCCGGCACCTGCTGAAGCAGGGCAGGAGGGAAGACCACCTCCAGCCGGTAATCCCGGACCGGGTCGGAAAAGCCGCCCAGGGCATCGGGATGACTGTCTGTATAGGCGAGATACGGCTTGATGTCCACAATGGGCGTGCCGTCCATCAAATCGGCGCCGGCCACCCGCAGCACCGGCCCCCGCGCCGTGCGGAGGTCCACCCCCAAAAGCCGCACCGACGAAAGTCCCACAGGATTGGGCCGGAAGGGAGAGCGGGTAGCAAAGACGCCCATGCGGGTCTTGCCGCCCAACCGTGGCGGAAGCACCGTGGGAGACCAGCCTTCCCGAATGGCCTTGGAAAAAATCCAGAGCAGCCACAGGTGGGAATAGCCCTCCAGCCCCCGGAAGGCGTTTTCCTTGCGGTATCCCGGCTCAAAGACAATGGTGGACACCACGCCCTCCACCAAGCCGCTCTGCCGGGGGATGGCAAATTTGGCGGTATAGTCGTTTTCAATATGGGCGATCACTTTCATCGTCAGCTGTTCCATGGCGGCCTCCCAGGTCGTTTTTTTCTATTTTATCACACCGGCGTCCGCAACACAATCGCCGCGCCCCTCTGGAAAAGCAGCGCTGTCTGTGGTATCATAGAACAAATATTCGGATATGAACGGAACAGGAGTGATTTGCATGAAGCGATTGGCGGTGCTATTCGTCCTTTTGGCACTGCTGCTCACCGGCTGCGAGCTGCCTGAGAAGACGCAAAGCGGCAGCGTCAGCGGCGCAGGCTTGACGGTCCACTATATCGACGTAGGGCAGGCCGACAGCATCCTTTTACAGTGTGACGGGGAAGCAATGCTCATCGACGGCGGCAATGTGGCCGATTCTCAAACGGTCGTCTCTTACTTGCAGCACCAGGGCGTGGAGGAACTCTCCTACGTCGTCAATACCCACGCCCACGAGGATCACGTGGGAGGCCTGGCCGGCGTGCTGGCCGCCTTCGAAGCCGACGCGGTCTGGTGCCCGGTGACGGAGTATGAAAGCCAGTGTTTTGCCGATTTTGTCACCTATACCGAGGCCCAGGGGCTTTCGCTCACCTGCCCGGAGCCCGGCAGCGTCTTTCCTTTGGGAGAGGCCCAAGTGACGGTTCTGGGGCCGCAGGAGGCCTATGACGACCCAAACAACACCTCCATCGTCCTGCGGGTGGACTACGGTGAAACCAGCTTCCTCTTCACCGGCGACATGGAGCGCACCGCCGAGGAAGACCTCCTGGATGCCGGCGCAGCCTTGGAGGCCGACGTCCTCAAGGCCGGGCATCACGGCTCCGATACCTCCTCCAGCTATCCCTTCCTCCGGGCCGTCGATCCTGAGGCGGTGGTGATCTCGGTGGGGGAAGATAACACCTACGGCCACCCGGACGAGGCAGCACTCTCACGGTTCCGGGATTTGGGCGCCGCAGTGTACCGCACGGACCTCCAGGGCGACGTCGTCTTCACCAGCGACGGCACGGAGATCACCGTCTCTACGGAGCGAGAGGCCGCTGTCACCAATCCCACAGAATATGACGGATCCGGCCAGTTCAGCGGCGGCACCACCTACATCGGCAACGTCAATTCTCAGAAATTCCACTTGCCCACCTGCTCCAGCCTGCCCGCACCGGAGAATCAGACCACCTTTTCCAGCTACGACGCCGCCGTGGAGGCAGGCTACAGCCCCTGTTCCCGCTGCCTTGGGTAAAACTTGAAAATTCCCATTGTATCAACCGGTGAAATAGTGTAGAATAGAGCTATAGCGTTCAGAAAGGATCGATTCTGTGAGTTTTGAAGAACAGGCGACGCAGCTGCACGACGCCCACTGGAATTGCTGCCAGGCGGTGCTGGGGTGCTGCTGCCAAAAGTTTCACATGGAGCCGGAAACGGCGTTCCGATTGGGCGCGTTTTTTGGCGGCGGGATGCGCTGCGGAGAAGTCTGCGGTGCCGTCACCGGCGCTCTGATGGCACTGGGCCTCGCCTACGGCGACGAAAATAACCGTGCAAGCCAGAAATCCCATGCATTTTTGAAGGCGTTTCGCGACGCCTACGGGCACCTCGAATGTAAGGAGCTGGTGGCCCCGCCCGGCATGACGAAGCGGCAGATGTGCCCCGTGTATATCAATTTTGCAGCAAAGTATTTGGAGGATGAGTTTCGATGAAAAAACCGATTGTACTGGTCATTATGGATGGCGTTGGCAAAGGTGACGGCGGCAGCGGCGACGCTGTGGCGGTTGCCAATACCCCCAATCTGGACAAGCTCTTTGCCACCTGCCCCTACACCTGGCTCAAGGCCCACGGTACCGCGGTGGGTCTGCCCTCTGACGAGGATATGGGCAACTCCGAGGTGGGGCACAATGCCCTCGGCTGCGGCCAGGTCTACTCCCAGGGCGCCAAGCTGGTGGGCGAGAGCATCGAAAACGGCACGCTCTTCAAGTCCGCCACCTGGATCGACCTGACGGAAAACTGTGTTAAAAACAACAAAGCCATGCATTTTCTGGGCCTTTTGTCTGATGGCAATGTTCATTCCAACATCCATCATCTCTTTGCTCTGCTGCGCCATGCCAAGGCTGACGGCGTGAAGAAGGCCTATTGCCATATTCTCCTCGATGGCCGTGATGTCCCTGCCACCTCCGCCCTGGAGTATGTCCAGCAGCTGGAGGATGTGCTGGCAGAGCTCAGCGACGAGACCCACGAGTACAAGATCGCTTCCGGCGGTGGCCGTATGACCATCACCATGGACCGCTATGAGGCCAACTGGCCCATGGTGGAAGCCGGCTGGCGCACCCACGTCCAGGGTATTGGCCGCCAGTTCCCCGATGCCAAGACCGCCATCGAGACCTACCGCGCAGAGCTTAACTGCATCGACCAGGATCTGCCCGCCTTCGTCGTGGCCCGCGACGGCCAGCCCGTGGCAAAGATCGCCAACGGCGACAGCGTCATCCTCTTCAACTTCCGCGGAGACCGTGCCCAGGAGATCTCCCTGGCCTTTGACCGCAAGGACTTCACGCACTTTGACCGGGGCGACTACACCGGCGTCCACTTTGCCGGTATGCTCCAGTACGACGGCGACCTCAATATCCCCGAGCATTACCTGGTGCAGCCGCCGGTGATCACCAACACCCTGACCGAAGTCCTCTGCGCCCACGGCGTAAGGGAGTACGCCCTCTCCGAGACGCAGAAGTATGGCCATGTCACGTATTTCTGGAACGGCAATCGCTCCGGTAAGGTGGATGAAAACTTGGAGGTCTATGAAGAGATCCCCTCTGACGTCATTCCCTTTGATCAGGCGCCGGCCATGAAGTCCAAGGAGATCACCGACAAGATGGTGGAGAATATGGCCTCCCACAAGTTTGACTTCCTCCGCTGCAACTACCCCAATGGCGACATGGTGGGCCACACCGGCGTCATGGAGGCCGTTGTAAAAGCCATGGAGTGCGTCGATGCGGGCGTGGGACGGATCATCGAGGCTGCCAAGCAGTACGGCTATACGGTCTGCGTCACCGCCGACCATGGCAACGCCGACCAGATGACCGAGACCAAGAAGGGCAAGACCGCAGTCCGCACCGCCCACTCTCTGAACCCGGTGCCCTTTATCATCTGGGATCCTGATACCAAGTATGTCATCAAAGACGGCCACTACGGCCTGGCCAACGTGGCTCCCACCATCGTGAAGATGATGGGCCTGGAAGCTCCCGCCTGCTGGGAAGAGAGCATGATCTAAGAACTAGATAATGCAAGCACCCCGACGGAGCCTTCCACAGCACCGCCGGGGTGCTTTGTTCAGATAGACAAGCCATTCGGAGAAAGGAAGATGCACATGGAGTACAAATACCCCCACGTCTGTCAGCCCATCACCATCGGAAGAGTGACCTTCCGCAACCGCATTTTCTCGGCGCCCATGGGCGGTACCGACATCACCAATGACGGCTGCATCGGCCCCAAGTCCACGGCCTTCTATGAGCTGCGGGCCAAGGGCGGCGCCGGCGCCGTCACCGTCAGCGAGTGTATGGTCCATCCCCAGACCGACGGCTCCCACGCCTATCATCTGGACACGGCCATCCTTAACTCTCTGGCTTCCTTCACCTACACTGCCGATGCCATCCGCCGCCACGGGGCCATTCCCAGCGTGGAGCTGTCACACTCCGGGATGTACTCCGGCACTTACATGACCGACAAGAGTCGCCAGCATGGCCTGGCGCAGTGGGGTCCCTCGGCCTGCGTCCGGCCCGACGGTGTGGAAGTGGGCGAGCTGACTGTTCCCATGATCGACGACATTGTCGAGGCCTATGGCCGCGTGGCGGGGCTGGCCAAGCGGGCCGGCTTTGAGATGATTATGGTCCACGGCGGCCACGGCTGGCTCATCAACCAGTTCCTCTCGCCCTACTTCAACAAGCGCACCGACGAATATGGCGGCTCTTTGGAGAACCGCTGCCGCTTTGCCCGCCGGGTTTTGGAGTCCGTCCGGGCAGCCGTGGGGCCCGGTTTCCCCATCGAGTTCCGTATGAGCGGCTCTGAGCTGTTTGAAGGCGGCTACGACTTGTCCGGCGGCGTGGAGATCGCTATGCAGTTGGAAGACTGCATCGACCTGCTCCATGTCTCCGCCGGTACGTATCAGCGGGGCTTCGGCGACACCCATCCCTCCATGTTCAAGCCCCACGGCTGCAACGTGTATCTGGCCGCTGAGATCAAGAAGCACGTCAAAATTCCTGTCGCCACGCTGGGCGGCATCAACGACCCGGCCATGGCCGAGGAGATCATCGCCTCCGGCAAAGCGGACATCGTCTACATGGGCCGTGCCCTGCTGGCCGATCCGTTTCTGCCCAACAAAGTCATGGCCAACCGGGATAAGGACATCGTCCGGTGCCTCCGGTGCTTCACCTGCATGGCAGAACGTGCCGCCACGGCCACGCGGCGCTGCACCGTCAACCCGCTGATCGGCCGAGAGCTGGAGGGAGACGTGGTCTATCCCGCCCCAGTTAAAAAGAAGGTCCTGGTGGCCGGCGGCGGCCCCGGCGGCCTCTACGCCGCCTATACTGCGGCCCGGCGGGGCCACCAGGTGATCCTCTGCGAGAAGGAGAGCCAGGTCGGCGGCATCCTCAAGAGCGAGCAAGCCCTGCCTTTCAAGTATGAGATGTATCAGCTCTCCGGCACCTATGCCAAGCTGGCCAAAGACGCCGGTGTGGAGTTCCGTCTAAACACAGAAGTGACCCGGGCGTATGTGGAGCAGGAGGCGCCGGACGCGCTGATCATCGCCGTCGGCTCCACGCCGCTGGTGCCGCCGATCCCCGGCCTCCAGGGCGGCAATGTAGTAGTCGTTAACAACTACTATCTGGAGAAAGATAAAGTCACCGACGATGTGGTGGTCTTCGGCGGCGGCCTGGCCGGCTGCGAGTGCGCCATCCATCTGGGCATGGAGGGGAAGAAGGTCCACCTGGTGGAGATGCGGGACGCTCTGGCACCCGACGCCAATGTCCGCCACCGTCCTCTGCTCCTGAAGGAGATCGAGAAGTACGTCACCGTCCACACAGGCTGCAAGGGCCTGGAAGTGCGGCCCGACGGAATCCTCTGCGAAACCAAGACAGGGGAGCAGGTGCTGATTCCCGGCACAAGCGTCATCTGCGCCCTGGGCCAGCGGTCCCGGACCGACGTGGTGAACAGCCTCCTGGGCAGCGCCCCCTTCGTCCGCGTCATCGGCGACGCTTCCCGCGTCTCTACCATTACCAATGCCGTCTACTGGGGTTACCACGCCGCACTGGATATTTGATATTCCATACAAACATCCCCCGTTCCCCTGCCGCTTGCGGCAAAGGAACGGGGGATACATGATTGGATATTGGCCGTACACCGGCCGCGGCGGTTACGGTTGGGTGGAGCTTTTCCGGCTGGAGCCGGTCTGCCATGGCGTAAACAACCGCCTGTTCCGTATATCCGATAACAGGAAGTTGGATAAGCAGGCTGTTTGCGCCATCTAAACCAGGCCTAATCACGCCATCTTCTGTTGTATTTCTTGAATAATCGGTTCCAACGCTTGGAAATCCGTGAAATCCACCTGCTTCCCATAAGTTTCTATGATTGCCTGGTTTTCCGCCGTTTGTTTTTCCGGAGGTATCCTGCGAAGAGATTGGTACAGCAGCTTCAGCATCATCCTGTGGCCAAAAGAGAGCTTATGATAATCGATCCCGCCGCGAAGATGAAAAATCTTCGCCTGTTCAATCAGTTCCGGGGAAAGCTGTTTTTGCAGGGAAGCGCGGATATTGTCTCTGGTTTCTGGTTCCTTGGGGTCGGCCAGCCCTACCGTAACGAGGAGCAGCTTTTGCCCGTTCTGAATGGAAAAGCCCCGCAAGGCTTTCGCCAGCCCCAGGACGCCTCCGGCATATAGGCCGCCCATATAGATAATGGTGCGCGTTCTGGAAAGATCAGGCGCTTCCTTATAGCTGACTGCCGTAATATTGGTCTGCTCGGACAGTTGTTTCGCATACCGATATGTACTTCCGTATCGGCTGGCGTAAATGATGACCTGATCCATCGCTGTTCTCCTTTCGCGCATCCATCGATTCCTGTTCAGGCAAGCAGACCTTGCCGGTGGATGATTTTATAGCTGAGGGCGCGGACGATTGTGACCATTTCCTAATGCCTTTTGAGGAAACGGCGGATTTCTCCAACTCAAAAAAACACCCCTAAAATTAATAATACAGCGGGCAGCGTTAAGAAGCTACCCGCGGTCAGTAAAAACTTTGTAAAATATATGATATGCGCGGCCCTAACCAGGAAAATCAAACAAATCACGGCACTGCCTCGCCATACATGATGCGAATGTAAACGCAAGGCAGTCCCTGCGTACACTATGCCTTTTTGTTAGCGATATAGGGCTTGATGATCCGATAGATTTCGCTGGTCTTCTTGTTGTCGAACTGCTTCATCAGGGCGTTGTTGAGGCCCTGCTTGGTCTTATATTTATCAATCATCCCCATGACCACCTGGACATCTTTTTCCTCCAGCAGTTCTTTGAGCTTGTTCGTCAGCTCCTGATCCTGGCGGCAGGTCTTTTCCACGTCCAGGTTGGAGACCCGCAGAACCTTGATGTTCTGCTTCTCCCAAAAGTGGCAGACGCTGTCAAAGCCGCTGTCCTTGGAGATGATGTGATACAAAGCACTCTGGCCATGCTCATGCACCATGTATCCCAAAAAAGACACCAGCTGAAAGTCCAAGGCATTCTTGGTGCCTGTTTCCACCTTGTAGTACCGGACCTGCGCACGGCTCTCCAGCAGCCGCTGGTGGGCGTCAAAAGTCAGCCGGTCCGCATTTTCTGTGTAAAAAATATAGACAACGTCTTCTTCCGTCAGTTTTTCCAGGCCAGTCAGGCCGGAAGCGCTGACGTTTTCATAGTCAACCAGAAATAGTGACATAAAAAAGATACCTCCAAATTTGTGCGATCTGTCCAAAGGAAACGGAATGTGAAGAATTGAATTTTCATGGTTTTCATGTTAAAATAGGGAAAAAATATGGGGGAGGTCGAACCAGATGCAAGAGGGAAAGATCATTCAATCTGTCGCCAAAGCGATGCGTCTGCTGGATCTGTTGGCAGCCTCGGAGCGCCCCATGACCCTGGCGGAGATCAGCACGCAAACAGGCTGGCCCAAGAGTACCGTCCACGGACTCCTCTCCACCATGCGGGAGTTTTCAACCGTGGCACAGGACAGCGATGGCCGCTATATGCTGGGGATTCGCCTCTTTGAATATGGCTGTACCCTCAGTAATTCCTGGACCATCATTGAAATCGCCAAGCCCTTCATCCAACATATCTCGTATGAGACAGGGGAGGCTGTATTCCTCTCGATTTTGGACCGCGGTGAAGTCATTACACTGGACCGCGCAGACAACCGCACAGGCCTCAACACAGCTGCGGAAGTGGGCTGCCGGCTGCCCATCCACTGTACGTCCCAGGGCAAATTGTTTTTAGCCTATATGCCGGAACAAGAGCGAAAAGCCGTTTTGAGCCGAACGGTCCTGGCTCCCTACACCCCCCTCACCATCACCACGCCGGAACAATTGCAGCGGGAGCTGGTGGAAATCCGTGCCCAGGGCTACGCCATTGAAAACGGGGAGTATAAGACCGGACTCCGTTCAGTGTCTGCACCGATCTTTGACCAGAATGGCGCTGTCCCCTATGCCATTGGCATCATCGGTATGTTCCGGCAGATTGAATCGGAACAGTTCACCCGTGCCACGCAAATTGTAGTGGAGACAGCCAAGAAAATTTCCAAATTTTTGTAATTTCGTGTTCTTCCACGGCCGCTGCGTATAATCCCGCCCTTGCAGGAGATACTAGAGCTGTAATCCAATAAAGGGGGAAGAAACATGAAAACGCAGGCCAACAAGTCCATTGAGTGTACTGTCAGCCAGTGCGCCCACCACTGCGATCTGGAGAACTACTGCTCTCTCAACAAGATCAAGGTTGGTACCCATGAGTGCAATCCCACCATGGATCAGTGTACCGACTGCCTTTCCTTCATGCGCAAGTAAATCCAATTGCCGCCTCAAAAGAGGCGGCATTTTTCAGCAGAAAAAGCAGAGGTAGCCAGGTGTGGAGCAGGAAAGCAAATTGCAGCAGATGCACAGTCCCAAGCACAGTTGCCGCGGGTCCATATCAAAGTGGAAGCCCTGCTGCCGGGTCTGGTATGCCTGTCCATATCGCTCAATCTGCTCGCGCATCATTTGATACTCCGTGTTATTGGGGTCCATGCGGCAGGCCTGGTTGATCTGTTCATAGCCCAAAACTCGGTTTCCCATATTGGTGTTGACGATGGCGCTGAGGAAATACCACTCCGCGTTTCGGGCCTGTGTGGGAACCGAGTGCAGCACATAGGCGGCATCCTGATAAGCGCCCACTTGAATATAGTGCCTGGCCGCCTGATATTCTGTGCGCTGGGTACGCTCTGTATCCTCCTGGTGCTGCCAACCGGCAAAGGGATCATAAGCCGACTGCGTTGTGGTCTGCTTGGGCGGATTTTTGATCTGGTCATAAGCGGCATTGATATCGTTCATCATTTTTGCCGCATAGGGGTCGCCCGGATTCATATCCGGGTGATATTTTTTTGCCAGCTGGCGATACGCCCGCTTCACTTCTTCCTCCGAAGCGCCAGGCTTGAGGCCTAGAATACGGTATGGATCATCAAACATGGGTGGCCTCCTTGTCCTTGCGGCAACTCTGATGGTATTTCAGCCAAAAACCGGAATAGAGAATATTGCGCATGAGTTCCACGTCCTGCACCAACGGCAGCCGTTCAAAGGCGTCGGTACATTCGCCCATCAAAAGCTGCAGCACCGGCAAAAATGTCTCCTTGGTCAGCCCCGCCTGGGCGCGGCTGCGGAGCGGATTGTAGCTGCCGTGCTTGAGGTCGGCAGGCAAATCCAGTAAAGCGTCCATCAAATAAATGGCCCGGCCCAGAGAAGCGCCCAGCTGCCGCAGCAGCGGCTCCCAGCGATCTTCCCGGAAGACGAACAGGTCTGCCAGCAGCGCGCCAAAGGCGTTGGCGCCTTGGTCCGGGTCCTGCAAATCCGCCTGCTCCAGCTTGCGCAGCGCATCCAGCCCAGCTGTGATGGCCTCCATCTGTCTGGGATAGGCCGCACGGATGGACCCCATGGCGCCGTCAAAGAGCTGTGCCTCCGCCCGGGAGAGCAGACTGTGGTCGTCCTGCCAGCGATCCATTCGCTGGTAGTAAGCCAGCGCCACATTCATGGCCGCGCCGTAGGACGTGCAGGCGCTCACCCAGTGATCATGGGGCTTCCAGGGATGAACCACGCAGCGGACGCTGTCCTGCCGCTCCTCCGGCTCATAGAGGGAGGTGAGCAGCAGCACCAGAAAGGCCATGTCGTAGTTGAGCGCCAGGCGCTGCAAGGAGCCATAGGACCGGCCGATTTCATGGCACAGTCCACAGTAGCAGCTTCGATACCGCTGAAACTGCGCCTCCGACAGATTTGACTTGTCTGCCAGCACATAGCCAAACATTTTGCTGTTCACCCTTTCTAAATCCCGATTATTCTACCACATTTTCCCCGAAAAACCAAATGAACTTTTCATTAACGCCGGGAAAAAGTCTCTTTGAGAATTTGCAGAGGGTGGTAACTCCGGTGGTGGAGCAGATCGGCCACCAGTGCGCCGTACAAAAAGAGTAGCAGGCAGATGTGCAGCCAAATACACGTGAGGATTAGCAGTCCGATTCCGCCGTACAGCTTCACGTAGCCGGCGAAATAGTTTACATAAATTGAAAAAGCCCAGGAGACCAGCACCCAGCAGGCCGACGCTCCAAGCCCGCCGAGAAAACACCAGCGGAATTGCAGCTCCCGCTTGGAGAAAAGCCAATAGATCAGAGCAAACAGAAGGCCAAAGAGAACCAGCAGGTAGGGGGAGCGGAGGCGATAGACGAGGGCCGCACCGCGGATCAGTCCGGGGAACCAACGGATACACGCCGCGAGCAGTGTCTCTCCAAAGACATGGATGGTCAGCATCGCGCTGAGAGAGAGGGCCATGATCAGAAAATACACGATGGAGGTCAGGCGCCGGTGCAAATACCGATGCTCCCGCTGCCGCCGGAACATCGCCTCCAGCCCGTCTACAATGGACAAGACGCCCTTGGAAGCGGACCAGAGGGTCGTCAGCGCTGAAACAGACAGCAGCGTCAGGGTGGTATTGGTCTTCACGGTGTCGAAGACATAGTCCACCACCGGGTAAAAGGGCTGGGGTACAATCTGCTCCAGCCCCTCCATCCAGCTCTCCAGAGAAATGGGCAGGTAGGGGAGCAGCGTCAGCAGAAAGAGTGCTGCGGGAAATACGGACAACAAAATGTAAAAGGACGAGCTGGAAGCATATAGCGATGCTCTGCTCTTGGTAAAGGGCTGCCACAGCTGGCTGAGGGAACGCAAACGCTGCAAGGAACCACCTCCACAGGATAGACAAATCCTTTGCTACTATGATATAATATGGGCGTATGCTTGTAAAGAGAAGGGAGCATTCTTATGAAATGTCCATACTGTGGCTATCAGGAGAGCAAGGTGGTGGATTCGCGCCACTCGGAGGACAACACCTCCATTCGACGCCGCCGGGAATGCCTTGCCTGCCAAAAGCGTTTCACGACTTATGAAACCGTGGAAAGCCTTCCCATGGTGGTGGTGAAAAAAGACAATAGCCGCCAGTCTTTTGACCGCAGCAAAATCCTCAATGGCATGGTTCGGGCCTGTGAGAAGCGCCCCGTTGCCATGGCGGATTTGGAACGCGCCGTGGATGAGATCGAACAGATCATCCAAAATTCTCTGGATCGTGAGGTCTCCACAGAGCGCATCGGCGAGTTGGTGATGGAGCGGCTCAAACCCCTGGACGAAGTGGCCTATGTCCGCTTTGCCTCGGTATACCGCCAGTTCAAAGACATCAACAGCTTTATGAATGAATTGACCAAGATTTTGGAAGAGCGCTGAGATCGCCTGTGCCGCTTCGACGGCACGGGCTCAGCGTGTCGAAAAAGTATTTTCGACACGCTGACTTAGTTTTTGCAACTTTCATAAAGTTGCAAAAACACCCTGATTGAACGTGCGGTGGGCCCTTTGCCCCCCGCACACACCCCCCCGCTTCTCTGTCACGGTGGCTTTTATCATAGTTTTTTGACAGTCTACGCCCGTGCCGCCAAAGCGGCACGGGCTTTTTCTGTTTAAAATAGATTGGAAAAATACAAGTGCTCCATCTCCTGAATGTGCCGCAGCGTCGCCAGCAGCCCGGCGCAGGTGGGCATGAATTCATCCGGGTCTCCCGCTTCCACGGTCACCTTCAGCTTTGCGAATTCTCCTACCACGCCGTCGATTTCATCGTGGCGCAGCACCGTACCGAAATACGACCCGTGGCGATCCCACAGGTTGGAGGCCTGCTGCACGCAATCTTTCGCCAAGTCCATCTGCTCCGACTGGGCATACTGGTAGGCCTGCTCCAGCTCTGCAGCGGTTTGCGCCACGGCATCGGAGACGTACCATGCCGACGCCGCCGTAAAGCCCGTGACGGCCAGTAGAATCAGCACGCCGATGATGATATGCCTCATGCCCGCTCCTTTACGCTCAGGTAAAGCTGCCCGCCCGGCTCCACCGTCAGAAGATACACCTGGGAAACGTCGCATCGGTGGGCCTGGAGTACCTTTTTCACCCAGTCCTCAGTCCTGCCGGCGACCGGGAGATTTTCCCGCAGCAGTTTTCCGCTGCTGATAATCGTCACCGGCAGCTGCGTCTGTTCCACCGTAACGCCCGCTTCCTTTGCTGTGGGCGGCTGATGCTCCGGGTAGACCAGGGCGCTGATCTGCCCATTGGTCTCCAGGATTGCATACTGTACCGTGCGCAGATCCACAACGTCTTTTTCCCGCAGCAGCTCCGTCAGCTCATCCGGCGTGATGCGGGTCTTTTTCAGGTTCTTTTGCAGCAGCACGCCGTCCTCCATCAAAATCACCGGTTTGCCGCTGAACAGTCGCCGCATCCCGGGGCAGTGATAGCAGATCACCGACAGCAGCAGTTCCGCCGCCAGAATGGTCAGAATGGGAATGATGCCGGACAGCAGGGGAATGGCCAGGTCCTGCATGGGTACAGAGGCCAGGTCTGCAATCAAGATGGCGACCACGAACTCCGTCGGCCCCATTTCGCCCAGTTGCCGCTTTCCCATGAGCCGAATGACCAAAATCAGCAAGAAATAGAGTATGATGGTGCGAATAAAGCAAATGAGCATACTGCTCCCTCCCGCGCTTCGATGCCAGCAGTATGCCCCATTTCCGGCAATGCCATGCAGCAGGGGAAAATAGCCCTGTGCTTTCCCGGGAAAGTGTGGTATAATAATCAAAAATACGCACAATCAAACGGATGCTTTCGTCCCGCGGCAGCGCCCGCCGGACGCACTGGAAAGGATGTTGACCATGGACCACACGCCTGAGGAGCTGGAACACTTCAGCGCCCAACAGAATGAGGCTGAAGCAGAAAAGCAGCCTTCTTATACCCCAAGGCCGCTGCATCATCTGGTTCTCGCCTGGGTTCTGATCGTCGTGGTGGTGTTCGCCATTTTGGGAACCTGCTACTGGATGGTCGCCTACCGCTGAGCCATGCGGATTCTGGGTATAGACCCCGGCTATGCCACCATCGGCTTCGGCGTGGTGGAGGTAAACCGCAGCGTGTTGGTGCTGAAGCAGTACGGCACCATCACCACCCCGGCGCAGATGGACTTTCCCCAGCGCCTGCAAGTGATTTTTCGGGATATGCAGCAGCTGATCGACACCGTTCACCCGGACGCCATGGCCATTGAGGAACTCTTCTGGGGCCACAATGTCACCACCGGCATCGGCGTCTCCCACGGCCGGGGCGTGATTTTGCTGGCAGCGGCAGAGAATCAGCTGCCCATTTACGAATACACGCCCATGCAGATCAAGCAGGCCGTGGTGGGCTACGGCAATGCCACCAAAAAGCAGGTGATGGATATGACCCGCCGTCTGCTCCACATGGAACGGGTCGCGCGGCCTGACGACGCCGCCGACGCCATCGCCGTGGCCCTCTGCCATGCCCGCACATCCACCAGCCTGCTCCGGCAAACATCCCATTCGCCATAGGAGGAGTTCCCTTGTTTTATTATCTCAACGGCACCGTCACCGTACTGGAGGCCAATCTGGCGGTGATCGACGTGGGCGGCGTGGGCTACGCCTGCCACACCACGGCTTACACGCTCTCTCAGCTGCAATTGGGAAAGCCCTGCAAGCTATTTACCTATTGCTATATCAAAGAAGAGGCCTTCGACATTTTCGGCTTTGCCACCCGGGAAGAGCAAAATCTCTTTTTACGGCTGCTGGCCGTGTCCGGCGTCGGCCCCAAGGCGGCGCTGTCGATCCTCTCCGCCGTCACCCCGGATCAGTTCATCCTGGCTGTGGTGACTGGAGATGAAAAGACGCTGATGCTTGCCCAGGGCGTCGGCAAGAAGATGGCCCAGCGCATCCTGCTGGAGCTGAAGGACAAGCTGACCGGGACGCTGCCCGGTCAGGACGGCGCCGCGCCTGTACCGCTGGCGGCTGCCGCGCCCGGCGGGAAAGCCACCGAGGCCGCCGCTGCGCTGGCCGCCCTAGGCTACTCGCAGAGCGAAATCGGCCTGGCCCTCAAGGGCGTGGATGTGGAACACCTGTCGGTGGAAGAGATCGTCCGCGCCGGACTGCGGGCCATGGTGAAGCAGTAAAGGAGGGGCCATATGAGTTTGGATTTTTCGCAGGACTATGAAGCGCCCCTGGTGACGACGTCTCTCACTCCTCTGGACGACGGAGAGCTGAGTCTCCGCCCCAAGCTGCTCTCAGACTATACCGGACAGGAAAAGGCCAAGGGCAACCTGTCCGTCTACATCGAGGCCGCCCGGCGGCGCAATGAACCGCTGGACCATGTGCTGCTCTACGGCCCGCCCGGCCTGGGCAAGACCACCCTGGCCGGCGTCATCGCCAATGAGATGGGCGTGCAAATTCGCATCACCTCCGGCCCCGCCATTGAAAAGGCCGGAGACCTGGCGGCACTGCTGACCAACCTCAACCCTGGCGATATTCTCTTTATTGACGAGATTCACCGGCTCAATCGGGCCGTGGAGGAAATCCTCTATCCCGCCATGGAGGACTTCGCCATCGATATCATCGTGGGGAAGGGGCCGTCCGCCAACTCCATCCGCCTGGACCTGCCACGGTTTACCTTGATCGGTGCCACCACCCGGGCCGGACAGCTCTCCAGCCCCCTGCGGGACCGGTTCGGCGTACAGCTGCGGCTGGAGCTGTATACCCCAGAGGAGCTTTCCAGAATCGTCACCCGTTCCGCCACGCTCCTGGGCATGGAAATCGACCCCGCCGGTGCGGCGGAGATCGCCTCCCGGTCCCGGGGAACGCCCAGGATTGCCAATCGGATGCTGCGCCGCGTCCGCGACTTCGCGCAAATCTACCACGACGGCGTCATCACCCGGTCCGCCGCAGACCACGCCCTCAGTTGCCTGGAGGTGGACCACCTGGGACTGGACGCCACGGACCGGCGGATGCTCGCCTCCATCATCGAAAACTACAATGGCGGCCCTGTGGGTCTGGAGACGCTGGCTGCCACCATCGGCGAAGAGGCCGTCACCTTGGAGGACGTCTACGAGCCCTACCTGATGCAGATCGGTTTTTTGACCCGCACACCCCGCGGCCGCTGCGTCACAGAGAAGGCCTACGAACACCTGCACATGAGCCGTCCGCGCCAGGCGCCGGAGCAGCTCAGCATGGATTCTATGACGTAATTCTTGCCATTCTCTTGGAAGCCGGACCAGAATATGGTCGAATCCCGTCGAAAACGTACAAAAATAAAATAAAAGATGAAATCACTTTTATTATTATTGACGCTAAAAGTCAATAGAAATTTGCATAAGTCAAGAAAAAACGGCAAAGAGCATAAATAAAAAGCGCCTTTATTGGGCGTTTTCACAACAAAATAACATGGCAAGCCAGCCGGATGGGTAAATCTCATCCGGCTGTTTTTCTTATTCTCTGTCAGGCGGAGAGGAGCTCTTTTTCAAAGAGTGTGGCCGCCGATTGCCACCCCAGCAGCTTGCGGGGGTAGCTATTCACCCATTTTTCTGCTGCCCTCACTTCCTCCGGCGTCACGGTGTCAAAGCTGGTGCCTTTGGGGAAAAATCGTCTAATCAGCCTGTTCATGTTCTCATTGGAGCCCCGCTCAAAGGCGCTGTATGGGTGGCAGAAAAACACCACGGTCCGCTTGCCCTTGCGCCGGTGGGCGGCCTCTATGCCCTCGAAGTCCTGAAACTCACAGCCGTTGTCCACGGTGATTGACTTGAAAAGTTTGTAGAACAGCTTGCCAAAGCGGCGCTCCAGGCGGTTGATGGCTTTGACCACACTGGCCGCCGTGTGGTCCTCCAGGAGCATCACAATGCCCATGCGTGTCCGGCGCTCTGTGAGGACCAGGAGGGCTTTTTTGGAGCCCTTGCACCCCATGATGCTGTCCATCTCCCAATGGCCAAAACTGCCCCGGCCCTTGACCTCCTGGGGGCGGGTTTCAATGCTTTTCCCGTTGGAGCTCCTGGCGGCCTGCCGTTTGCTGTTTGCGGCATAATGGCGGCGGCCTTTATTGTGCAGGTGGTCCGGGGTGAGGTGGAGGAACACATCCCCACGGTAGATGTAATTATAAAGCGTGTTTTCACATATCACGGTGTCATAGACTTCTCCGTTGTTCCTGATCTCCGCCAGGGCGGCCCCAGGTGCAAAGCCGTGGACCATGACCAGCTCCTCCAGCCTCCTGGCCAGGGCGTGGTCCTTGCCAATTTTGAGGTCCCGGCCTTTTTCTTTCAGAAATTCCCTATATCTCCGCTCTGCCACCTCCGGGCAGTACACCTCAATAAACTCATAGCCAGAGGTCTGCTGGACGCAAAGGCCCCGGTTGATCTCGTAGTAGATGGACCGCTCACACTTGCCCAGAGCGCTGGCAATGGCGGCCTTGGTAAATCCCTTTTTGAGCATCCGCTCAAGGGTCAGTCGTTGGTCCCATGTAAAATGCTTTGCGTCCTTGTGGTTCATGCTGCACCTCCAGAAATAAGAAAAGCGGGGCGTTTCCGCCCCGCTCCGATCTGCCGTTTATGCCGCCGTGTACTGCTCCAGCAGCTTGACCGTTTCCTCATCCGTCAAGATGTCCCCCAGCTTGCAGTCAAGGGCAAGACAGAGTTTCAAGAGCGTGGCCAGCTTGGCTCCGTTGAGGTCCTTGGCCCCCTGCTCATAGCATTGGAGCGTCCGCACATTTAGGCCGGTAGCGCTGGCCAGTTGGGATTGAGAGAGCCCGGCGTCCAGGCGGGCATTTTGCAGTTTGCTGTTTTTCTTGGTGTCCATCACGCTCACCTCCGTTGTGCCCTCATTATACTACTTTAGTTGTATAGTGTCAAGAAAAAATTTGAGGCCCGGATTGTTCCGGGCCCCTGTTTATTCATCGGCCTTGTGTTGCCTCAGTCGGTCTGCCAGCTCCGCAAGGATGGCCACATCCCGCTCATCCAGGCCGGTCACATTCACGGTGTTCAAGGGCTCCACGCCCAGCAGGTAGTCCGTGGACACAGAGAACAGCCGGGCCAGGTCCACCAGGGATGCCGGGGACGGTGTAGAAAGTCCCTGCTCCCAGGAGTTGACGCCATTCCTGGTTATACTCAGCCGCCGGGCAAGGTCTGCTTGGGTCCAGCCCCGTGCCTGCCGGAGTTCTTTTATTCGTTCTGCTATCACCAGCATCACCTCCACAATGTAAATTATAGTGTGCCTATTTGACTTGTCATTGTCACTTTGGGCTCCAACACTTGACACAGTGGCGGTGAAACCGTACAATGGAAGTGCAAAGGAGGCGGTGTCCATGGGCATTTTGAAACGGCTGGGCTTGTCACGCCCTGCCGCCGGTCCCGCTCCAGTTCGGCGGCCCTTGTATGTGAAATACTCAACGGCCTCATCTGAAAAATACGCTATCACCCCGGATGAGGAGCGTTTCTTTTGGGCTTTTGAAGATGCCTTAATTGGGCAGGGCTTGAGCACCTATATGTCACTCACCCGCATGGCAAACGGTGCAATATCTGTTTCCACAAGTTCTGCCTACATTGGGAAAATCAGATTGCAAGGCCGGAAAACCTGGATGCAGTACATGACCAGTCTTTATAACGCAGAGGTGGCGGAAAATCTCCCGCTTGAGGAATACATCCAGCTCCTCAAGTATTGGGTGCGGACCGTCAAAACAGGAGGATGGTGTTGAGATGTTTGGCAGAAAGAAAAAGGACCTCCCGGTGGAGGCCCGCATGATGCACTATGAGGGTTTGCCCGGTTTCCCCCAGGATGGCCCTTGTTTCATGGAGCAGACAGAGGCGGGGCTGGTGTTCCGGCAGACAAACGGCCCGGCGGCCACCCTCCCGCTGGAAAAGGTGACAGGCCTGGAGATGATGCCGGAGCGCAATTTCATGGCCCGGTATCACGGCACGGCGGCCACCACGGCCCATGGCAAGGCGGTCAAGGGGTTTGCCGTGTTCCACTACGCCGCCCAGGATGGGGAGCGGATGCTGGCTTTTTGGTGGGTCGATATAAAAACAGGAGCCGTTATACAAAAACTTGCCGTGCAGATCAGAGCGAAAGCACAGGATTACACTTTGTAAAGGCACAAAAAAAAGAGCCGGAGAGGGCGAAAACCTCTCCGGCTCTTTGCTTAGACTTTGAAAACCTCTTTCAATTTCTTTTCCAGCTCTTTCTCAATGATGGCAGGGGCCCGGCTTTCAAGTTGGCTTTCCGCAAGGGTCAAAAAATACTGTCCCGCCACCCAGCCTTTTCCTCCGGGAGTTCTATGCCCAAACTCCACATAGCTGGCATAGTGGACAGGGTTGATGACCTCAATGTAAAAGGTCCGCCCCCGTTTGAAAACCGGCAGGGCATTGACATAGGACGCCACCTTGTTTCTGCCGTCACCGCTACCACCGGCGGCCTCCTGCTCGGTTTTGGCTGTCCAGCCCCGGCGCAAGGTGCCGCCTTTTTTGCCGGTGCTCTTTGGGTACTGCCCCACCGGCGTGACAGGGATGACTAGTTGCAGCAGCCGGGCGGCCAGTCCTTTGGACACATCCTCACAGAATTTGTCCATGTCTATTTCCTGGAGCCTTTGCAGGTTGTCCCGCAGCTTTTGGAGCTGCTTATAGTCAACGCTCCCCCACCGCATGATTTACTCCTCTTTTCCCTGGTCAAGCTGGGCAATGGCCTCTTTCAGTTTATCAAAGCCAAACATGGCGGCGTATGCCACGAAAAAGCCCAGGACCACAGCGCCCACCACCGTGTACCAGACGATGGCCACGCCCTTGATTTCACAGTAGGCGAAAAAGGCCGCCAGGGTGAGGGCCATGGCGATGAGCACCGCCAGGATGTTGGTGGGCAGCTTGTCCCAGGTGAGCTTTTTGAGCACCTGCACCACAATGTTGGTGACAATCACCAGGACGCCCACGATGCTGAGAATGACGGACCAGTCAAAAATGCTTTCCATGATTTTATCCTCCCTTTTCTATGTTACCCGGCCAGGGTGAGGTCCTTGCTGTTGACGGCGGCGGTCACCACGCCGTTGAGGCCGATGACCACACGGTCCCCATCCACCTGCATCACCGTGTAGGTGTTGTTGTAGACATAGGAGGCCAGGCTGCCGCCGGTGTAGGTCTTGGCCCCTTTGGTGACCTTGACCTTGGAGCCCACGGTGATGGCCCCGTCCACTTGGATGTCCTTGGCGTCCACCCAGCCGTAGACGGTGGAGCCGCCGCCGGGCACCTTGATGAGGTGGTAGGGATGCTTGGCGTTCCCGGCCATGGCGGTGACCTTGGCCTTGCCAGGCTTGCAGGCGGAGCCGTTGAGGGCGTTGGAGCTCACATAATGCTTGTTGCCGGTAAAGGTCACGGTGTCGCCCACACAGGCCCCCACGGTGCCCTCAGAGGGCTTGCTGGGCTGGGTGGTGCCCTGGGACCCGCCGCTGGTAGAGGCCCCGGTGTAGTCCACATAGGGCAGCTTGCCGTGCTTGGTCCACCGGCGGGTGTTGTAGCCCGCCTTGGAGCCGATGTTGCCCACGGCGGTGATTTGCACCTTGTTCTCCCACTTGGGGCTGCACTCCACCGCCAGGCCGTCCCCGATGTAGATGCCGATGTGCCCGGACATCCAGACGGCCTCACCGATGACCATATCATCCCAGCCGGTGGTGCTCACCCCGGTGCATTTGGTAATCATGGTATCAGCGCCGATGTCCGGCACCCCGTTGATGGCGTAGCCCGCCCCGCCGTAGGTCCTGGAGGCGTCCCCGTCCCAGCCCCAGAGGATGCCCTTGATGAGGCACACGCAGTCAAAGCCGAAAACAGGCGGGCTCTGGTTGGCCGCCGCCTTAATCATGGCGGTGCGGGTGGCGTTCTTGTTGTAGGAGTGGTTGTTGCAGTAGCGGCTCACATTGGAGCCGGTGAGGGGGGCCCCAAAGCACCCCATCACATACAAGGTCTTGTAGTTCTTGGCGATGTCCACGGCCTTGTCCACAAAGACCTTGGCGGTCATTTTACTCATTGAAAACGCTCCTTTACTCAGTCTTTCAGCACGATTTCCGCCACACGGACAGCGACATCCGCCCCGTACTTGTCCGCAAACTGCTTGAGAAACCGCTGGGCATATTTGGCCCGGTTTTCGTTTTTGGCTTTCCAGAAATAGAAACCGCCCCAGGCCCCGTTGGTCAAAAGGGAGGCCCCAGCCAGGCCCGCCAGGGCCGTGACATCAAAGCCCAGGTAATTGGTGACGATAGTGGCCACGCACAGCAGGACGGAAATGGTCACATGGGCCCAGAGCAGCTTTTTTGAGGTGTCTATTTTTCATGCCCTCCTCTCCAGTCCCGCCAGAGGATTTCCACCATGCCCAGCAGGGCAAGGAAAAACAGCCGCATGGCGGGCCTCAATAAATGGCCTTGACACCCTGCTCGGTCAAAAAATCCTTTTGGGCATGTTTGACTTTGCGGGCGTATTCAAGGGCGGCGTGCATGTCCCCGTTGCAATGTGCATCCGGGATGCGCTGGACGGCCACGGCGGTGGCCTCAGCCAGCGCCAGGGCCGCCCTGGTGTTCTGTATCAGCAGGACCTCATTTTGCTCACGGGCGGCCTCCCGTGCGTCCTGGACGGCCTCCCGCTTGCTGATACGCCGCTGGAGCAGCCAAAGCCCCAGGGAGGTGATAGCCGTGGGGATGCCCAGTAGGGTGAGCAGGCCCCCCACGGAAAGCTCAATAACCATTGGCTCCGCCCTCCCTTACTCAATGAGGACCCATTGCCACAGGCCGGGGGTGCCGGGGGACCAGATGCAGGGCACCATGTCACCGCCCTCCGCCACCTGGTAGGTGTGGCCCTGGTAGCTGAAATAAACTCCGGCATGGCAGTCCATGCCGTACACCCAGGGGATGGGGTCCTCCAGGGTCCCGGCGTGGGTCTGGTCGATGGGGCGGTAAACCGCCAGCATCCCCTCACCGTGGGGCGGCTGGTGCTCCTGGGGCGTGACGCCACCGGCCTGCACCACTCGGTAAAGGACCGCTCCGTCCTTGAGGATGGTGCCCTCCGCCAGCTTTTCCCCGGCGGCCAGGACATCCTCCCACACGGGGAACAGGTCCGGCATCTGGAGCGCCTGGGCGTCCGTGATGGTCGTGGCGGTGGCGCAGAACGCCATGACCGCAATCTGGGCCTGGGCGTTCATGGCCTCAGCCTTGGCCTCAGCCTTGGCCTCAGCCTTGGCCGCCGCCTCCCGCTGCTCCCGCATGGCTTTCACACTGTCTTTTTTCCACTTAACTGCCATTACTGAAAAGCACCTCCAATGCTGGTGATGTAGCCGCCGGTGTTGCTGCTCCCCCGGCTCACATTGACCTTGAAGTTAAAAGCAAAGCCGTTGGCGGCGGTCTGGTTGGTGAAAACATGGTTGTTGCCGTTCTTCACATCCTGGGTGGCGTCCTCCCAGACGGGCTCCGTGTCGTTGGCGTTGTTGGTCACCAGGACCTCCAGGTCAGCATCCGCCGGGATGGAGCCCAGCACATTGAGCACCATGACCGTGATGGTGTCATCGGCGTCCATGGGCTCCGCCAGAGTGATGGAGGCCTCATAGACGGCCTTGGTAAAGGTCACGGTGTAGGGGGTGCTGTCCGCCTTGGTGTCATTAGCCACCACCTTGATGGTGTGGGCCCCGTTGAGGACTTTCTGCCAGTTGTCGGCGGTGACACACTGGACCGTGTTGCTCTGCCCCAGGGTGGCGGTGTAGGTCCGCTTGAGTACATTGTCCAGGTACTCTTTCACCGTCACTGTGTCATTGTCGGCATCGGTCACGGTGTAGGTCAGGTCAAAGCCGTCCTCCTTGGTCCCCAGATCGGTGCCGGAGGTCGTGGAGCTGGTGATGACCGGGATGGCGTTGTTGTCCACCGTCCGGGTTTCGCTGGTCACATAAGTGCTGGTGGCGTTGTAGCTGTCATAGGAGCGCACACGGTAGGCCACGGTGTTCCACCCGGCGGTGATGGTGTCGGTGTAGGCCAGGGCGGAGCCCTTATAGATTTGTGTCCAGGAGCCCCCGTCCACCTGCCGCTCCAGCTCATAGCCGCTGAGGTTGCCGTCACTGTCAGAGGCGGCGGTCCAGGAGATGGCCAGGTTACTGCCGCCACGGACAATGGCGGGGACGGTCAGGCTGCCGGGAGCGCCGGGGGCCCGGTTGTTGGTCACCGTCACTGTGCTGCTGGTTTTCCAGCCGCTCTCAAGTCCGGCGGCGTCATAGGCCTTGACCCGGTAGGCCACGGTGTTGGTGCCAAAGGCCACGGTGTTGGTGGTGCTGGTGGCGGTGCCCTGGTAGATTTGGGACCAGGAGCCGCCGTCCACCTGGCGCTCGACAATGTAGCCCTCAAGGTTGCCCTCTGCATCCGTGGAGGTGCCCCAGCTCACGGTGATGGTGCTGCCGCCGTCAATACTGCTGGGGACGGAGATGCTGGCGGGCGTAGAGGGGGCGGTGTTCTGAAACACTGTGCCGTCATCGCTCACATAGAGGTTGGAGGGGAGAGTGAAAGCGGGGCGGGACCCGTAGGTGAGGGTGCAGCTGAGGTAGTAGTTGACAACGCCATCGGTGTCCAGGCAGATGGCGCCGACGGTGTAGCGCGTGTACGGGGAGCGGGTCCACTGGACCACGGTGGAGCCATTCAGCTTGGCAATCTGATAATTGGTTGCATTGGGCAGCGTTGTGCCCTCCTTGTTAAACCAGCTTTCGCTCTTGCCCAGCTCATAGGCGGACAGCAGGAACACCGCCCGGTCCAGGGTGCCCATTGTGGTGTTACCATTGCCGGGAGTGTAACGGATTTTCGTGGAGCCAATCAGCGCCCGGATGTCAGCGTCCAGCATGTTTTTGTAGGTGCTGTTGAGCCAGCTGTCAATAGTACTGGATGCGTAGGCGTTCACATTGGAAGTGTGCCATTGCCGCTGGTCATAGCAGTCCTTGCGGAAAACCAGGGTCCTCCCGGTTCCGTTGAGGCTGCTTTCGTAGTTATGCACGCCAACATAAAACTCCACCAGCTTGCCGTTTTCTTTGAGCTTGATGATGGAGCCTGTGGCCTTACTGCCAAGGGTGGTTGTGGCCATTAGATTTCCTCCTTTAGAATGTTTTGAACACGGTCCCGCACCTGTTGGCGCAAGGACCAGGTGTTGCCGTGAGCAGCGTGGGCGTCCCAGGCCTGCCAGCTTTGCAGGATGACCTCCCGGCTCACAAGGCCCGCCGGGTAGTCTTTTTCCCACCGGCGGAGCTTAGAGCGCATACGCTTGATGCTGCTGTGCCGTAACTTGCGGATGACCTTGCCCTGCTCCGTCAAGTAGGTATGAAAGCCCAGAAAGTCAATCCCGTTTCTCAGTGGGAAAATCTGGGTTTTCTCATTGAGCTCCAGCCCCAAACTGGCCATGAAAGCCCGGATTTCTTTGAGGCAAAATTGCAGGTATTCTTTGTCAGGGTGGATGAGGAAAAAGTCATCCATGTACCTGCCATACATACGCTTTGACCTGCCTGTATTCCGGGTCTTTCTGCTTGACCCGCTGGATGGTGTAATCCAGCAGATCAGAGGCAAGTGGGATGATGTCATAACTTGGCATTAAAACTCAATCCTCGCATAAGTTTCATTCCAGACGCCGGTAACCACCGCACCCGTGAGTGTTCCAAAGGTGACCTCAAAGCTATTGCCGGTGACATCGGTGCCGTATTTCAGCTCCAGCACGGAGAGGCGGCTGTCCAGTCCAGACAGGGCCACCCGGATGTCCGGGTGGGAGGTTTCGTCAGAATTGTGGGTGTTCACGGTGTCCTTTACGGCCTGCCGGATGTCGGCGTGGCTCTCGGGGTCCTTGTTGTGGTCGTCAATGGCCCTCTCAAGGTCCTCCGGTGTAACGGTGTCAAGGGACGGGGAAATGGTAAACTCCAGCACAGAGCTGTCCACCACAACAATGTGCATGAGCATGGTGAGCCGCCCGTCCACGCCCGTGGAGATGGCCACCTTTTCCGTGTCCGGGGTGTTGCAGATGGCAATGAGAGTGCCGCTTTCATCAAAAAGGCCCATTTCACGGCAGATGAAGTTGCCAACACTGTCATCAATGATGATTTTCACATCCATCATGTTGGGCACAGTGGGGTTTTGTTCGGCAGACACGATAGGGCCCCGCCACAATTCCCGCACAAGTGCCGTTTGCTCCGTACTGGGCACATAGTAGCTGCCGCCGCCGTCACCGGCAGCGGCCTGGGTGATTTTCAGCTTTGTCCCAGCCAAAATGCAGTCAGTGATGAGAGCAGCTCCAGCCGTGGTTATTCTGGTGCCATACTTTTTTTCCTGGTCAGGCATTTCCGCTTTCCTCCTGTTCGTATGGATAAATTTCAATGGTCGTGCGATATTCCAGAGGCCCGGCTCCAATGACGCCGCCGGAGCTCTCCAGCTCATTGGTGAGCATGGGCCAAAGGTCCATGTGCAAAGAGCGCTCAGTGTGAGCTCCCAGCCGGACACCGCCCGTGGACTGCACCAATGAGGTCATCAAGATCACAAGGTTTTCCGGGCGGATGGTCAGCAGCATCTCCAAAATTTCCGCAGCCAATCTGCCAGGCTCAGGCAGGATGGTGTAGTCAAGCTGGATGTCCAGGGTGTAGTCCTTGAGAGAAACAGCATGACCATCCGGGCCACATAGCCCCGCCAGCCAATTCCGCAGCCAGGGCAGGGTGTAGGGCAATTCCAAATTCCACTTGGCCTTGATGCGGGCCTTGCGGGCCTCCAGGGTGTCCGTATCTTTTGGATAGAGCCTCAGCTCTTTCTCCCAGATGGCCACACCGTCCTCATCAGCGTCCTCAAGGAATTGGTTGGCCAACACCCGTGTCAGGGCGTCCCAGGCAAGGGAGATTTCCGGCTCATTGGCCCTGTTGATAGTCTGAAACTCAAGCACCTCCCGGAGCACCGGGGGCAGGTAGTTCAAAAGGCGTCTATCCATCTGTGACCTCCCCTCTGGAGGGGATGCTATCCGGGCCCAGGGCCAGGTTGCTCTCCTGCCCATTGATTTTTGTGCCGCCAATGTCGGTTATCATGCTGGAGCACTCGGAGAGGATGCGGCTTTCAATCTGGGAAATGCGGACGGTCAAAAAATCAGAGCTGGCCCAATCCTGGGACAGCTCCACAAAGTAGGCGTCAATGACGGCCTCCACATAGCTCTTGACGGCATCCCAATCCCACCCGGAGGCATAGGTGAGGTGGAGGGCAATGTCCACCTCCTCCGGCGTCACGCCGGTCACATGGACCACATGGCCGATGGGGGCCAGGCCCAGGCCCTCCCCGGCGTTCTGCTCCGGGTCAATGGCCGTCTGGATTTCCTCCAGCAGGGTGGGCGTGGGGGCCTTGTAGTCAGAGGCCATGATGACCAGCTTGACCGTGCCGCCCACCGTGAGCTTTTTCTCTTTGGCCGCCGTGTAGACTGCCGTGAGCCAGGTGGCCACGGAGCCGCTCACCGTGGAGATGGTGCTGGTGTACCAGCTTTCCACGGCCTCATCCGGGATGAGGCTGGCCGGGGAAATGTCGCCATTCCAGACGGGGTGGATTTTGAGGTCCCCCACGCCGGGCATGGCCAGCACTTTCTCCCGGTAGTCGGCCTGGTTGCCGCCAAAGGCTTGGGATTGGAAACTGTCCAGCACCCGCTGGCGGAAAGCCTCCGTTTCCTCCTCATCATCGCCGGGGATGAGCAGCTCCACCAGCTCCGCATGGGTGAGCCCCTGCACATATTCCACCGGGATGAGGGTGCCGCCGTAGTTATTGGCCGCCGCTCCGGGGGTTTCACAGGTGACCTGGTGGCTGAGGCCGGTTTCCGTGTCCTCCTCCGGGTCCATGCGGGCGGTGACCACAAAGTTGAGGTCCTCGCAGGAGAAACGGGTCCCCACCGGGACCTCAATGTTAAACTCCGCCCGATAGACGGCGGGGCTGGCCGGGTAGGGGTCCATGTTGCGGTCATGGGCCCGCTTGATGAGGTACTCACGGGGGGCCGTGATGATGTAGGTGGCCTGGAGCACAAAATCCGCCGCAATGTAGAGCTGGGCCAGCTCTGCCATGGACGGGGCCACGCCGTTCATCACCATGGAGCCCTCCCGCTTGTCCACCGGGGAGGCCACCCTGGACAGGGCGCTGGCCAGCAGCGCCTCATAGGTCCTGCTTTCAAACATTCAGATGTCAACCTCCTTTCGGGCGCTTACATCGCCATAAATGGTGTGGACGGTAAACCGGGCCGTGACCCAATTTCTGCCCGTTTCAAATTCCCAGCCGTCCAGGGAGGTGATGCGGTCATCCTGGAGCAGGGCTTCCGTGATGCGCCGCTTTATCTCGCTCATGGCGTAGTCTTTGGGCTTGCCTATCAGATCGGACAGCTCGGAGCCGTAGTTGCGGGAATAAATGGGGAAAGCGTAGCGCTCCACATTCAGAATGAGGTAAACGGCCTGGAGGACGGCATCCCGCTCATCCGTCATGCCTCTCACCCGGTTGCGGTCAATGTCCAGCTTGTGGGTGTAGCTGGGCTGGGTTTCCACCGCAAAGGTGATGAGGTCCAGGTCATCCCCCGTGGTCGGTAAAGTTGCCATTAGGTCCTCGCCTCCCATCTGCCCAGGACAATGTACTGCTGCCCGCCGTCACACCGCAGGAGGATGACCTTTTCCCCCATCTGGAGGGCGTTGTGGACTTTCCACTTTTTCCGGCCCTGGTAGCGGTGCTTGTGGGGCGCAAAAGAGGCATCCCCGGCCCCGCCGCTGGTTTCCTCGGTTTCGTGAAACTCCGGCATGGTGGTCATCTCCACGGTGTAGTCCCTCACGGCGTCCGTGAGGATGAGCTGGGCCTCGGTCAATATCTTCTTTTGGTCAACGGTGATTTCAAGCGGGGAGGTGGAGGTCACATAGCCATAGCCCCCGCTCATGGGAGCGCCTGCCTGGACGGCCTCCACGGCGGCCCGCTTGACCAGCCGCACCAGTTCATTGATGTCAAGTGACAAATGTACCACCTCGCATTTTGAGCTCCATGAGGTGCTGCTCATTGTTGAAAGTGTGCTTGACCTGCTCCACCATGAGGTAGTTTGACACATTGATGTCACCCAGCCCCAGCATGACCACCAGCAGGGTCCCGGCCCTCACCCGGATGTCCCCCAGCACATCTTGGAGCTTGAGGGTCCGGGTTTTGGTGTTGTAGAGGCTGAGGAGGGCATCCGCCATGGCCTTGGCGTTGGTGGTGCTGTCCAGCTTTTCGTAGTATTGCAGGACGCCCCATTGGTTGATGTTGGAGCTGTCCTGGGCCACGAAAATCTCCCGCTTGCCGGTGTCCTTGTTCTCATAGGAGAGCTTGATTTTGTCATAGGTCTGGGAGGTGATGGAGCTTTTATAGTCAAAGTCCCCAGCCGTGTCCTCATCAATCAAAAGCCCCAATTTCATACTGCCGATGTTCTTGAGAGTCAGCTTGCCCACATCGTCATAGAGCACATACATCTGGGAGGTGGCCTTGAGGGTTTCGTCCAAAGCCGTCTGGATGATGTCAAAGAGGGTCTGGTTGTCCTCCACACGGCTCCCGATGGTGTAGCCGGTGTCCTCCAGGTCCCCCACATTGAGCTGGAAGTCCTCCGCAATCATGCGTATCACATCGGCGGCGGTCTTGTTGGTGTAGACATAGGTGTCCTTGTTTTTGAGGTAGTAGAGCTGGTCATATACGGTGATTTGGATGATGTCATCCGTGCTGCCCTTGCGGGATTTCTCAAAGACAAAGCCATAAAAGACGGGGGTGCCGTCCACGGAAAAACGGCACGGGTCGCCCTCTTGAAAGCTCAAGCCGGGTGTCTTGACCACCTCGGCAATGAGCTTTCCCGGCTGTCCTTGGCGTTCCCACTCAATGCTCACATTCTCCACCACGGGGGGCAGCATGATGGTCCCCTGGTGTTGTATCAGCAGCTCATAGGTCATGGGATGGTGAGCACCTGCCCCACATAGATGAGGTTGGGATTGCTGATTTTATCCGTGTTTGCGTTGAAAATCTTGTTGTAGTCGGCCCCGTTGCCGTAATACTTGGCGGCGATGGCCCACAGGCTGTCACCGGCCTTGACCGTGTAGGTCTTGGCCGTGGGGGCCGTGCTGGCGTCCCGCTCCTTTTCCACCGTCACGGTGGGCGTGGTGCTCTCTGCCTTGGGCTCCTCCACGGTCACGGTCTTTGTGCCGTAGTCCCGCCATTGCTTGAGGTTGACATCCACGGCCACATCCAGGCCCTTTTTGCCGTCCTCGGTGATGTTGTAGTCCTCCACGCTTACCTTGATGTTGGTGTCAAAGAGCATCCCCCCAGAGGGGGACATCCGCACCAGCATGAATTGGGTGGTTTCCTTGTTGGCTTTCATTCGCTCCAGCAGTCCCAGGTAGTAGTCCGGGGACCGGGAGCCGGTGAGCATGGGCAGGTCAAAGGGGACGGTGAGCTCCGTGAGGCCGGGGGCCCGCAGGAAATTGACCTCTCCCTCATTCAAGAGGACCAGGGTTTTGTTTTTCCCCTTGATTTTCACCTGGAGCTTTTCTGGGGTGGGCCAAAGGGCCCCGCCCAGATAGCAGGTGTAACTCATCTTGTCACCCTCCTTTTTTCCATTGGAAAAAACTCTGTATTTCTGGCATGGGGCAGGGTCTACGCATGGACGCCCTCCGCCGCCGTCAGCAGGGCCTCTGTAAAGCCGTCTGTGAGGGTGGAGATAACGCCGTCCAGATCGGCACCGCCCTCAATGCGGTTGGTCATGCCGGTCTTTTCAAATGCCGCCCAATTCCACAAAATGCGGGGGAGCGGGAAACCGCCGAAGCCCTTGCGCTGTGGGCTTTTTGCATTTTGTGGAACGGCATGGAACAGGCCGGAATTGTGGTAAATGGGGGAAAGAATGGGGAAATTATAGGGGGTGTTTTGCTACATATCGCTGGGCCGTCCTGGCCAAATTGTCAGCGCAATTTCTGCCGCCCATGCTAAGGGCAATTTGCCGCCAGGTCAGCCGCTTTTCAAACTTGAGCATAAACAATGTCCTTATAAAATCGTCCTCTATGGCGTCAATGTAGGCCGCCAGGCGGTCCCGCTGTTTCTCCACCCGGCGGAGCCTGTCCTCCATAATGGTACGGATTTCAGCTGTTGCCGGGCCGTTCTCCAGCTCTTGGAGGCGGCGGCGCTCCGCCTCTGCCTCACGCCGCAGGTAAAATAGCTGGTACAAGGTATCTAACATCATTCAAGCCCCACTTTCCGCCGGAGGGCCTCCCGCTTGAAAACGATTTTTTCAACGGCGCTTTCCCCGGTGTTTCGTTGTGTCTGGATGCCCACCCGCAAATAGTAGGGGGTGCGGTCCTCTATGTATTGCAGCAGCTCCGCATGGAGGGCGGGGTTTATGAGCTTGCTCATGCCCCGGTGTTCGGCGTTCTTTTCGTCCCTGGACAGTTCCCGCCCCTCAAAGTATTTGCCCCGTATGGCGTCCCCCTCGGCCTCTGGGAGCCGCTGCAAGGCCCGCTCCAGGGCGGCGTGGAGCTGGTCAAGGAATATGCTGTCCTCCACGCCCTGGAGCCCCTGGGCGGCGCTGGGGTCCTCCACCAGCTCCGCAAGGGCCCTGTCATCCTCCCCGCCGTCCTCGCTGGGCGGGGCGTCCAGGCTCACCGCCCGGCGCAGGGCGTCATTTTTATGGGCCCTCCAGCCCCCGGTGTTCCCGAAAGCAGTTTGTAAAGCAAAGGCAAACCAGCCTATAAACTGCATTTCACTGTCCGGTTTGTAGGTGTCCACGGCGGCCACCAGGGCAATATAGCCGCTGTTGTATAGGTCATCAAACTCCACGCCGCCGGTGTTCGTCATGTAGCCGTTGGCGTATAAGGTCATTAGACGCTGGGCACGGTTGGCCACAAAACGCTCCACCTGGTCCCAGAGCTCCGGGAGGCGGTCCCGCTCCCCAGCCTGGATTTTTGCCACAAGTTCCTCGTTTGTCACGGGGACCGCCTCCTTTTTTCTACTGGAAAAAACTCCGTGTTTCCTGGGGCGGGGCGTGTCTACGCATGGACGCCCTCCGCCGCTGTCATCAATGCCTCAGTAAAGCCGTCTGTGAGGGTGGAGATTACACCGTCCAGGTCAGCGGAATTGCTTATATTGTTGCTTATGGTCTGTTCCACCCGGACCTCCGCCGTGGTGAAACGGTTGATGGCGTCCCGCTCGGCAATGTCCCGCAGGTATGCCAGCTCCTCCGCGGAGGTGCTGAGGGCGTCAGCGGCGGCCCCGGTGTTGGCGGCAGTCTGCCCGGTGTTGGCCGTGATGTCATCCAGATTAAAGCCGGTGTTAATGCCCTCCAGGCCGTAGTCAACACCGCCCCCCAGATTAAAGGCCCCGCTGATTTTGTCCTCAAGGCCCGCTCCAAAGTCGTTACCGGCTGCCCAGGCGTCCCCGTACTCAATCCGCTGGATTTGGTAGTCTGAGGCGCTGAGCTTTTGCATGACCTCCACCTGGTCCCCCACAATTTCCTCCACCTTTGTGGCCACGGTGCCCCGGAAATTGGACACAGCGCCGGACATATCAGTCCCCAGCACCGTGTCAATGAGGGATGCGGCGCTTTGGACGATGCCCAGAATAAAGTCAAACATCCCGGCAAACAGGTTGATGATGGCCCCCACAGGGTCATTGAACACATTTGCAAAGAAGTTCGCAAAGGTGGCGATCAGGTTATAGAGCTCTACGCCCAGGCCTATGACAAAGTTGACCACGCCCAGCACCGTGTTTAGGATAAAGGCACCGGCCACCGCAAAGGCCCCCATGATGATGCCGGTTGCAGATACGGTGGAGCCGGTTGCCTTGTTCACAGCGGCCACCACGGCGTAAATGGCCGCAATCAGCAGCACCACACCCATGATGATGAGAAAGACCGGGTTAAGGGCCATGACGGCATTAAAGGCCGCCTGGGCCGCTGTCCAGACCTTTGTGGCCAGCGCTACGCCCTGAGTTGCGGCGGCATATACCGCAAAGGCCCCGGCCACGCCCAGCACCAGGGGGCCGATTATGTCAATGTTATTGGCAATCCAGTTCACACCCGTCAAAACGGGGTTTAGGGCCTGGAGCGCCACATTGCCCATCAAGGTCCACACCTGCCCCCAGGTCATGGGCATACTTGCAAATTTGGCGTTTGTTTCGTCTGCCACAGAGAAAAGGGCGTTTTTGACCACCTCAGAGGTGATGAGCCCCTGCTCTGCATATTGCTTGATGGAGCCCTCAGCCACGCCCATATAGCTCTCAATGGCACGGGCGATGCCGGGAGCGTTCTCCAGAATGGAGTTGAGCTCCTCACCCCGCAGAGCTCCGGCGGCCATGGCCTGGGTGAGCTGGAGCATAGCGGCGGACTGGCCCTCTGCCGTAGCACCGCCGATGACGAATTGCTTGTTGACCTGCTCCATAAAGGCTATGAGCTCATCATTGCCGGAAAAGGCGTTCCCGGCGTTTGCGCCCATGGTTGCAATGGCAGAGGCTGTGTCCAGGTAGGCGGAGCGGGTTGTCATAGCGGATGCCATGATTTTCTGCTCCAGCTCCGACACGCTCCCGCCGTCATCCACAAGAAAGCTGAGCCGGGCCGTGGTGCTGGTCATCTGGTCAGACAGGTCAATTATCTTCTGAGCGCCCCAAGCCGTTGCCATAGATGCCGCAATGCTTTTGACCTTGCCCAGCATCCCGTCCGCAGCGTTGGTGCCGTTGCGGATGCCGTTGTTGAGCCGCTCCTCCTGCTCAGCTGCCCGGCGGTAGCTGTCCTCCATTTCCTGTATGAGCTGGTTTGCTTGGCCGATCTCAACTTGTGCAGCCCGTATCGTGCCCGTATCAATCGCCTGGCTGGATGCGTTTTGCACCGTCTGGAAAGCGTGGAGCGTGGCGTCCAGACCGTTGCATATTTTCTTCAATATGGCGCTCATACCGTCATTCAAGGTCATTTGGGACCGGATAGTTGCCATAAAATTCACCTCCCTTTTAGGAGAGGGGGCGCACGGAGCGCCCCCAAACCGTTATTTTTCGTTATTCGCTGGCGGGCTGGGCCTGGTAGTAAATGGCGCTCTTTTTGTTGTCCAGCACGAAAGCGCCGTAGCAGATGCGCCCCTCCACCAGGGAGCCGGAAATGCCGGGAGGATTTTCATGCACGGTGTAATCCTCCAGTTTGACAGGGGCCACAGTAGCGCAGGGGTGGGCTACCATAAAACCAAAGTCCTCCGGGAGCCGGGCGGCGGGGATTTTCTGCACGTTCATCCCGTCCAGGATACCAATGACGCCCTGGAGCCGGAGCTCATTGCCTACGTTGGTTTCCATGATGATGTCCTTGCACTGTTTCATCAGCACATAGATGGCGGGGGTGACCACCAGCACCCGGCCCGTCTCCGGGACCTCGGCGTCATCCAGCGCCTGGGAGGCGGCCAGGATTTCCGTGTAGATGTTGGTGTTGGTCAGCGCCTTGGCGGCGGGCTTGTTCCCAGCGCCGGTACACATCACGCCGTAGACATAGGCGTCCACCTCCGGGATGACAACCTCCCTGTTCTGTCGGGCCAGGGCAGAGGCGGCCTGGAGCTGGGCGGCGGTTTCGTCCGTGTCCAGCTTGTCAATGGCAAAGGTGAAAGAGCGGTCCTTGGTGAGGGTAAACTCCTCCGTGGTGGCGTCCAGGGAGTCCACGGCACCGTAGCGGCTCCAGTTGGTGCCGGTGGGGCCGGTGCGCCCGTAGTCGTTCATGGCAGAGGTGGTGACTTTGTAGACCTTGATGGTGTGAGCCCCGGTCCAGTCAAAATCCTGGTTGGTGAGGAGGCTTTTCTTGCTCTCCGTGGAAAACTGTTCATCCGTGTAAGGCTGAAATTTGGTTACAAGATTGATAGCCATAGTATAAAATCACTCCTAAAATTCTCAGATTTTAGGCTTGAAAGCTGCCGCAAGGCGGGCGTTGATGCTGTCGGGGTTTCCGTCCCTGTCCGGGCTGGCCGGCTTCCATCCCTTGAGGACGGGGTCCTGTTTCTTCGGAACGACACCGGGGAACAGCTCCACCAGCTTGTCAGCGGCGGCCTTGAATTTGGCCGTGTCGGAGCTGTCCAGGACCTCCAGGAGCGCCGCCGGATAGCCTTTGCTGTCCAGGTACTCCCGGCAATCCAAACGGGCCTCACGGGCCTCCAGAGCCTTTTCCCGCTCGTCCTTTTTCGTCTGGCCGGTGAGCTTGTCCCGCTCACGGGCAAGGCGGTCCTGCACGATACGGTTTACTTCGTCTTGGGTGAATGTTCGTTCTCCGCCGCTTGCCCCCGGCGTGGGGTCCTGGGTCTGCTGCTGGGTGGGGTTGAGTTCTTCACTCATAGTGCAATCCTCCATTTTTACGCCCTGGGTGGGCTGATTTACGGGGGGCAGGCCTGCCGCTGAAACCTTAACAAATGTCAACAAGTGTCAACATAGAGGGGTGGGGCCCCGGCGGAAAGAAGCAAAGCGCCGGGGCCCCTATATCAAAACAGGAGGCCACCCCATGACCGTGCGAGAGGTCCCCGCCGCCCAGACGGGGAGGGGGAACGCTCTCACTGTAATAATGGCGCTTGCCGTTTCAACTTTTTTCAACAGCAGAAAAGCGGGGAGCCGCAGCTCCCCGCCCTTTTTATGGCCGACTTTTTCCGCCGTTTTGCCGCTCCTCCAGCTCCTCCATGAGTATGTAGAGCTCCGCCGGGTCCGGGGCATATTCCCCCCGGATAAATTCTGGGCTGAACACGTCCAGGCTGCAAAAGCTGTATTCCCGCTTGGGGGTGTTGGCGTAGCCGTAGTATTTCCGAATGATGTTGCTTCTGATTGCCGAAACGGCGTAACTGGGAAACGGTATCCCCTTTGGGAGCCCCCATTGCATGACCTGATCTGCAACCTCTACCAGCGTTTCATAGGCGCAGGAAACGGCCTCGTCCCGGCCTATGGGGATGCCCTCACACGGCATGGCGGCATACTTCCAGGCCGCCCATTTGGCAATGTCCATAGTGTCCACAATGGCCGCATTTCGCTCCGCCAGCGTGGAAAACGGCTTATAGCGGTCCTCAGCCAAATAGCGCTCCATCTCTGCCTTTGCGGCGCTGTACTCCGGGAAAGCCTCATCCGGCTCCACCCCCAGGGCCTCCGCTACGGCCTCGGCGGTTTCGCTCTTGATGCGATTGACCGTTTTGCCTTTGCTGGGCTGTCCGGCTCTCTCCACGCCGTTGTAGTTGAACGTATAGCCCCGGCGGCGCAGCTCCTCCGCAAAGGCCCGGCGGCCCGGAAAGCCAGCCGCTTTGCGGAGTGCCCGGAGCCGCTGAACATCCACGGGCACAGTGAAAGTCCCAAGTTTCAATCCTCTGCTCATATTCAATTCTCCCCTCTTGCACCACGGCGGCCCTTTGTGGTACAATAGGGGCGCATGGGTGCTGTGATTGACTGTCGTGGCGTTTGTGCATTGCTCTCCCGGTGTTAGCAGCGCCGGGGAGCCTCTGGCGGTTTGGTCTGTTAGCAGCAGCCCAAACCGCTATTTTTATTGAGTTTTATTGACCACCCTGGGGCGGAAATAATAGGCGTTGCCGGAGCGGTACAGCTCCAGGTGGCCCTCAAGGGCCATTTTCTCCGCCTCCTCAAGCATGACGGTCCCGAAAGACACCCCCAGCTCATCCGGCGGGTATTCCCGGCCCATTGCGTAAAGGCGGGCCTCTGATATTCCCTCAGAGGGTGGGCGGCGCTGAAAAAGCGCCTCCAAAATGGCCCTTGCTTGTTCATGCCTACTCATTATCAGACCTCTCTCAAATGTTCCGGGTACTTGTTGCGGCTAAAACCGTTGCGGCACAAGGGTTTTCGGCCTTTTGCAACATTTGCACCGACTTTTTCATCTTTATTTTTATTTTGTGCCTTTTAGAGGATTTAGAGAGTACATATAAAATCCGTTATTTTCTCTAATTCCTCTAAACTACCTACATACTGCCCATTTATATTTAATGTTCCAAATGTTCCGTTCCACCCAAAAATCAAGTAATATCAAGTGTTTCCGGCGGAACATTGCAACATTGAGGGCGCTTGAAAGTTACAAATGGCGGTTTTACCGCTCCCGGCGCTTGAAAGTTACAAATTCCTCTAATTGTAACTTTCACGGCTCCTTGTTCCAGCCCTTTTGCACTCCGTAGGGGCCAAACCTGCCAGCCTTGCTGGTTTTGTTCCACCCTCCAAGGGCGGCGATTGCGGCGTTTATCTCCACGGCGTCCGCATAGGTCATGGCGTCTTGAGGCCTGCCCCAGGCCTCCACCCAGACCTCCAGGGCACACACCCTGTCACGGTCCACCAGGTCCTCCGCTCGGGTTGGATTTGCCCAAAACCTCCGCCGGGCCTCCACGCTCCAGTGTGGCCAGTCAACGGGGACTTTTCGGGCCAGAAAGTCCGGGATGCTTTGCAGGGGGAGCGTTTCCCGCCGGTGCGCCGCCTGCATTTCCTCCAGCGTGGGCAGCCCGTAGGGCTTGAGCGTGTCCCGCCGCTCCCCGGACAGATCGGGAGCGAACACGCCCAGGGCCTTTGCCACCTTGATGATGGTCTTGGGCCTGCCGGAGCCGTGGTTGAGTATCACGGAGAGGCGCTTTTGCGTCAGCCCGGCCCGCTCCGCCAGGTCTTTATAGCGGAAGATGCCCCGCTGGGCCATGAGGGCGTCCACCCGCTTTCTATCAATCTTCACAGCTCATCCGCCTCCCAGAAAAGCCCATCCAGGCGCAGGGTGGCCTCCCGGCGCTCCGCCCGGCCAATGTCCAGCACCTTGTAGCCCTGCCGCTCAAAGGCCCGCATAATGAGCTCCTTGGAGCTCTGGCCCACAAGCTGGGCGGCGTGGAGCTGGTCCAGGGTGAACACAATGGCGTCCTCTTTGGTTTCATGGGTGCGCTGGTCCTCCACCAGCACGTCAAAGCGGCGGAGCTGCACAGTCATGGTAGTTTTCAGCATTTCAAGATACCTCCATAATATTTTTCTGGGTGTTCGCCTGGACCCACGCCGCCAGGCCTGCACGGGAGATGCGGACACGGGTGCCGATACGCAGCACGGGGAAGTCCGCCCGGTGGATAAGGTTGTAAACCGTCTTGGAGCACACCCCCAGCTCCTCCGCCGCCTCCTGGACGCTCAAGGTGAGCTTGCCCTCCTGGGCCACGGCCTCCACCGGCACGATGGGCGGCGGGGTGATTTCCTCCAGGGCAAAAGAGGTGTGGCCCCGCTCCAGCAGCGCCCGCCCTGGGTCATCGCTCTCCAGCTCAAAGGTGTGTCCGCCGGGGAGCTTTACTTTCCATTTACGCATTGTTCAGTCCTCCTTTTCCATGATTTCCGTGGGGTCCACGCCCAGGGCCTTGGCGATACGCCCCAGGGTGCCAGGGCGGACGCCCTTTCCCACAATGGCGTTTTGCACCGTGGTGCCGGGCAGGCCAGAGGCGGCTACAAGGTCAGCGGTGTTCATGCACGCCCTGGCCATGGCCAGCTCCAGCCGTTTGCGGTTTACTTTCATCTGCTATCACCTCCAAAATTAGTGCGTTTAGTGCTTGCAAAATCATAATAGCACTAATCGCACTAATTGTCAACAGGTGAATAAAATAAACCTTGCTAAATGCACTAATTTGGTGTATGCTATACTTGAGGTGATGTAAATGGGCGTTGGATTGCGTCTGAAAGAGATTTTAAGAGCTAAAAGCCTAACGATAAAACAGTTAGCGGAGGTTTCCGGGGTGTCTATTAACACTCTGTATTCAATTACAAAGAGGGATTCTGAAAGAGTGGATGATGTCCTCATCCAGCGTATAGCCGCCGCTCTCGGCGTGTCGGTGTCCGATCTGCTGGGCCAAGAAAAGCAGGAGGCGCAACACGGCCCCTGGAGTTTTTCTTTAGAACAGAAACTGGCCGCCGTAGGCTGCTCTATTGGCTTCTATGAGGAGGATGCCGCCCTCTGGATAAACTACCCGGACGGCACGCTGGAGGTCACAGAGGAGGAGCTAAAGGCCCTCAATGACAGCGCTGATAGTTTCCTCCGCTTTAAGCTGGCGGAGCTCAAGGAAAGCCGCAAAGCTGATTTTAGGCCCAAAAAATAAACACCCCGCCCCGGTGCTGCTAACACCAGGCGGGGGAGAAGTCCACGACAGTCAATCAACGGCACCCGTGCGCCTTTTTGCGCCGGGTGGGAAAGGAGCACATCATGGCCAAAAGAGGCGCAAAGGGAGCGGGGAACATCCGCAAGCGGACCATCACCCGCAACGGCAAGCAATACACCTATTGGGAGGGCCGGGTCACCACGGGCCGGGACCCTACCACCGGCAAGCAGGTCCAGCGCTATTTCAGCGCAAAGACCCAGAAAGAGGTCCTGGAGAAGATGCAAAAGGTGGCGGTGGCCGTCAATGACGGCACATACACCCCGCCCTCAAAGCTCACCGTGGGCCAGTGGCTCACCATCTGGGCGGACAACTACCTGGGCGGCGTCAAGTACAACACCGCCCGCATTTACAAGGGGAACATCAGAAACCACATCACGCCCACCCTGGGCGGTGTCCGGCTCTCTGATCTGCACCCCCACACCGTCCAGGTGTTTATAAACGGCCTCAAGGACCTCTCGCCGCAGTCCGTGCGGATGGTCCACCAGGTCCTCCACCACGCCCTGGAGCGGGCCGTCATGCTGGGCTATATCCCCAAAAATCCCGCCGCCGGGTGTGTGTTGCCCCGCAAGGCCCAAAAGGAGATACACCCCCTGGACGATGAGCAAGCCGCCGCCCTGCTGGATGCTGCAAGGGGCGGGGAGCTGGAGAACATGGTCACGGTGGCCCTGTTTACCGGCCTCCGCATTTCGGAGCTGCTGGGCCTCACCTGGGATGCCGTAGACTTTGAGCGGGGTACGATAACGGTTGACAAGCAGCTTGCCACGTTCTACGCCCAGAAAGAGGCGGGGCCGTTCACCACGCCCAAAAACGGAAAGCCCCGGACCATTGCCCCGGCGGCGTCTGTCATGGCCGCCCTCCGTGCCCAGCGCCGCCGCCAGATGGAGGCGCAGCTCCGGGCGGGCCCGGCCTGGAGCAATCCCCACGGCCTGGTGTTCACCGGGGAGAACGGGGGCCGGGTGCTCCAGCAGACGGTGGACAAGCATTTCCGGGCGCTCACCAAAGCCGCAGGCCTGGAGGGGGTCCGCTTTCACGATTTGCGCCACACATACGCCGTCAACGCTATCCGGGCCGGGGATGATATAAAGACCATCCAGAGCAATTTGGGCCACGCCACAGCGGCCTTTACCCTGGACAGATACGCCCACTTTACAGAGCGGATGAGGCAGGACAGCGCCCAGCGCATGGAGGGTTTCATCAAAGAGGTAATGAAACTGTAAAGGGGGAAAAATGGGAAAAGCGCTCCACGCCATTGCATTGCAAGGCATGGAGCGCTCTTTTTTGATATGCCGGTCATATCAATGCGGACCTCCGCCGTGGTGAAACGGTTGATGGCGTCCCGCTCCGCAATGTCCCGCAAATACTCCAGCTCCTCCGTGGAGGTGCTGAGGGCATCGGCGGCGGCCCCGGTGTTGGCAGCGGTCTGCCCGGTGTAGTCAGCGATGTCATCCAGGGCAAAGTCACCGTAATTGCTCCCGGTGCCGTAGTCCGTAGCAGCGCCCAGGTCCATGTCAAACAGGCCGCCCACGGCGTCAGAGATGCCGCTGGCCACACCGTCACCCCAGTTGGCTCCGGCGCTGAAAGCATCCCCAGCCCAGCCGTCCTGCCAGGTGTCAAAGGTGCTCATGCCCTCGTTGAAAGCGTCCCCGATGCTCACAAAGTCCTGGATGTTGCCGGAGGCCTCCGCCGCCTTGGCGGCGTAGTCGCTGGCCGCATTGGTGATGCCGGAATAGTCAAACTCCACAAAGGGCAGCTTGTTCAGCGCCTCGCAGATACCAGCCACCACGGTGAGCGCCGTGGAGAGCAGGTTGTAAAACCAGGCCTGCACGCCGGAGATGACATTGCTGAACGCAATGCCGATATTTTGAGCGCAGGCCCCCAGGGCGTTCCAGATGCCCAGGGCAATGTTGGCGATGGTCAAGCCCAGGTTGACAAAGAATTGCACCACCACATTGATGCCGCCGCAGATGACGCCAAAGCCGCTGTTGGCGATGCCAGTAAACTTGGCGATGGCCGAACAGGCGGCGTAGATGGCCGCCACAAGGGCGATGACCAGCACCACAATCCAGGTGATGGGACAGGCTGCCAGGGCCGCATTGAGCCCATACTGAGCCGCAGTCTGGGCAAAGGTGGCGGTTGTCTGAGCTCCCGTTGCCACGGTGGTCATGGCCAATCTCGCTGCTCTCACGGCGTCAATGGCCGCCGCCGCCGTGTTGATGCCATTGGTAATGAGGGCCACGGCGTTGTAGGCGATGAAAGCCCCCACCAGGCCATAGACAATGGGACTTATCCAGCTCCAGTTGTCCACCACAAAGGCGGCCCCGTTGATGAGGATGTCCAGCACGCCAGTGGCCACCGTGGCCAGGGCTGTCAGCCCAGAAATAGCGCCATTGATGACCGTGTTGAATTGAGCGCTGTTGGCCACCTGGTTGAGCTTTGTGAGGATGGGGTTAAAGGCCGCCAGGGCTGTGTTTTGCATCCCTATCCATATCTGGGCCCAGGTTTTGGGCATACTCTCAAATTTGGAGTTGGTGCCCTCAATCAGATTGCCCATCTCATCATAGGTGTCCTCAGCAGCGCTCAAAAGGGCATTTTTGACCACCTCGGCGGTGATGGCCCCTTGTTCCGCATAGGACTTGATGGAGCCCTCCGCAATACCCATATAGCTCTCAATGGCACGGGCAATGCCGGGGGCGTTCTCCAGGATGGAGTTGAGCTCCTCACCCCGGAGGGCACCGGCGGCCATGGCCTGGGTGAGCTGGAGCATGGCGGCAGACTGGCCCTCCGCCGTAGCGCCGCCGATGACAAATTGCTTGTTGACCTGTTCCATGAAAGCGATGAGCTCATCATTGCTTTCAAAGGCGGAGCCCGCATTGGCTCCCATACTGGCGATGGCGGAGGCGGTGTCCAGGTAGGCCGCCCTGGAGCGCTGGGCGGAGGCCATGATTTTCTGCTCCAGCTCATCAACGGTGCCTCCATCATCCACTATGAAATTGAGGCGGGCCGTGGTGCTGGTCAGCTTGTCAGACAGCCCCAGGAGCGCTTTTGCACCGGCTCCGGCGGCCAGTGTGGCCACAATGCCTTTGACCTTGCCCAGCAGTCCATCCGCCGCATTGGTGCCGTTGCGGAGGCCCTTGTTGAGGATTTCCTCCTGCTCTGCCGCCCGGCGGTAGCCCTCCGCCATTTGGTCAACCTGGGCGTTGGCCTGCACCAGCGCCGCTCTGGCCGCCTGGATTTCTGCCGTGTCCACAGCACGCCCGGAGGCCCGCTGGACCTGCTCAAAGGCATTGAGGGTGGTGTTGAGCGCCGTGTTGATTTTTCTGAGCACGCCGCTGATACCGTCATTGAGGACCATCTGAGATCTGATTGTTGCCACGAGTTCACCCCCTCTTTTAAGAATTAGGCCCCCGCCATGCAGCGGGGGCCCCTGTTACTTCCGTTTGGCTCTGCCTTTTCTCATCTTGCTTTTCAGCTCGGCCTCCCGTTTCTTTTCATCCTCGCCTCTCACTTGGATGGAGGCGATGACAAAAGCCTTTTCCTTGACGGGCAGGTCTAAAAACTTGGACGGCTCCCAGCCAAACTTTTGCAGGCAGAAATGGGCAAAGTTGGCCTCCGGGTCACCGTCCAGGATTAGTTTTTTGCCTCAGCCACCATGTCATCATCGGTCTTGAAACCGTTGACCTGGAAAACCTCCGTGACATAATCGTCAAACTCGCCGCCAATGAGCAGCTTGCCAATCAGCTCCTCCGGCTTGGCCACGCCCCAATCATTCTGGAGTGCGGCGTTGTTGAGGTCCGGGAACACGGTGCAGCGGGCCGCCACCTTTGCCTGGAAAGTGTAGGTATCAAGCTGCTGGGTGTACTGGCCTTTCTTGCCGGGCACAGGGACCTGACGGATGCAGGCGGAGCGGATGCGGGCGTACTCATCGGCGGAAATGCAGCAGATTTCCCACTCCATGGGCTTGCCGTCCTCCCCCTTGATACGGGGGGAGGCGGCATACTTGTGGTTTTCAATCTGCTCGACATTGGCACGCATGAAAGCGGACAGGTTACTCATGGATTTTTTCCTCCTTGTGTGTTATGCGGCCTTACATATAGGCCGGGTTGGCGTACTGTTCGGGCCGGGTAAAGCTGTCACAGTAGCCCTCAATGGACTGCTCGACAAATTCACCCTCTGCATTGAACATGGACAGCAGCACATCACCATCCAGGATGCAGTCATTGTAGATTTTGGTGCTCCGGCCCACGGTGGTGGCGGGGTCATCGTTGGAGGTCTGGATGTCAAAGGTGGGCATCACGCCAGTCTTGATGAAGTCCTCCACCACCTTGTCAAAAATCTCCGTGCATTTGTAGATGGTCATGGAGAAAGACAGGGCAACGGTCTGGGCCTTGTGGCCCACCACAACACCGCCCAGCTTGTAGACCTCCTTGGTGTTGACGGATGCCGTGCCCTCAAACTCCTTGGCCATAAGCATGGAGTAGCGGGTCCCGTCAAGGGTGACAAAGCACTCCGCAAAATTGGCGCTTACGGCGTCCTGGGTGTTCATAGTCGCTCCGGGCATTTTTCATTCCCTCCCTTACTGGATAGTGCTCCTCATCGGTGCGCTGGCGGCCCTCTTTGCGGCTGTCAAAGTAATACTCCCGCATACGATACCATTTCCCGGAGGCCCGGCCCCAGAGCCCCATGCTGGTGGGGTTTACGGTGCCATAGTCCACGGAGATGTAGTAGCGGTCATAGGGCCGGGGCACATCCGGCACCACATGAAAGTCCTTGTTGAACATGGTGTAAATCAGCCCCTCCGCCACCACCCAAAGGCCCCTTATAAAGCGGTCATAAAACACGCCGGAGTATAGGCTCTCATACCTAGCCTTGACGGCGGCGGAGAGGCTGAGGTTGTCATCCATGGTGAAATGGAGGTGCAGCATGTTCCGCTTGCCTGCCTCCAGCACCCAGGTGAGATAAAACCAATGGCTGGGCCCCTCCGGGTTGCAGTTAAACCAGAGCTTGGAGCCCTCCACGCTGCACCGGGCACAGGCCTGCTCCACGAAAGAGCGGGGCATGAGGGCCACCTCATCCAGCAGGACGCCCGCCAGGGTGATGCCCTGGATGAGGGAGGCGCTGCTTTCATCCCGCCCGCCGAACAGGTAGAAGTTATTGGAGCGCCCGGCGGCGCTCACCACAATCTTGTTTTCGGTGCGGTATTCCCGGAAAGAAAACACCCCGGCCAGCCAGGTGGGCAGGTTGGTGGTCACATTGCGCCGCAGGCTCTCAATGGTTTTGCCGCACAAGGCAAAGTTTTGACCTTGAAAGCGACACATGGCCCACATGATAAAGCCCACCGTCATGGCCACCGTCTTGCCGGAACGGATGGAGCCGTCACAGATGATGCCGTCATAGTCCCCAAAGCCCGGCCTATTCCACCAGGTCATGGCCAGGTTTTGCCGGGGGCTCAATTTCTGGTATCTCATCCGTGCCTATCTCCTCTCTGGTGCTTTCCTCAATCACCTCAAAGATGTTGTTTTCCTGTTCATTGGCGGAGCCGTTGTTGGTGTCAAAGACGCCCAGGTGCTTGCCCAGCAGCTCCAGGGCCCTCACCTTGTCGTGGAGCTTGATTTCCGTGCCATATTGGCCCTCCTTGATGGAGGCAACGGCCTTTTTCTTTTCCTCCGGCACCTCATCGGTGGGGGTCAGCCGGACCAGGCCGTTGTGGGTGATGGTTGCAAAGTCGGTGCCGTTGGCAAAGGCGATGGCGGCCAGCTCCTCCAGCACCCGCTCCTGGGTGATTTCCAGCTTGCCCCGGAGCTTTGCCTGGCGCTTTTGGATTTCAGCGGAAACATGAGTTTTATTGAGTAGTTCAATCGCAATCCTGGACGCACTCTTTTCACTATACCCCGCCCGCTTTGCGGCGGCGGTGGCATTGAGGTCCACCAGGTACTCATCCACAAACCGCTTTTGCTTGTCAGTCAGCTTTGCCACACTCACCACCCCAGAACATAGTAAAAGGCCGCCCTCCCCGCACAGGGGAAAGCAGCCCGAAAAATCATAGGTGAATGGCGGCAGGGGTCTGGTTTTCAGCTCCGTCACCCTGCCGCCACCCTCAAAGGAGGTAATACCATGATGAGGCATACACCCGCAGTTACATTGTAGCACACTATGTAGCGGACAAAACGGACAACTTGCTTTAGTTCCGTTCCAGATACCGTTGCACAGCTTTTCTGCATCCGTCCTCGGTATTCCCCCCCGCCGATGCAGGCGGCCACCTGCCGCCAGGGGAGTCCATTGATAAACCGATAGGTGAAAATCTGCCGGAGGAGGCTGTCATCAATGCTGGAGATGTAGCGCTCCAGGCGGCTCCGCTCATAGAGGCATTGCTGGTGCTTGGCCTCAATAATGCCTCTCAGATCGGCAATCTCCGCCGCATACTCACCCACCTTGTCCTTGACGCCGGGAGTGTGAGGCATCCCGGTGAGGACCTGGGAGCCCGGCAGGGCCTTGACCTCCAGCTCTTGGAGGCGGCGCTTGTCCATCTCAATCTCCCGGTTGAGGTAGTAAAGCTGGGACAGTTCTTTTAGGGTCATGTGCTCAGTCCTCCGTTTTCTCTCCAGTCCACACCGGCTGGCAGTTGCCCTCACCCATCATGCACACCTTGGCGCACACCTTGCACGGGTCACCACCGGCCATGACAAAGTGCAGGTCCTTGATGGCCTTGTCCACCGTGCGCCGCAGGTCGGCCAGCTCCTCCAGGTCCTCCCGTGCGTAGGAATGGGCCTCAAGGCTGGCGATGTTCGCCGCCTGGTCCTCAATCTGCCGCTCCAGGGCCTCCATTTTCTGCCGGTCCACCTCATGCTGGATGGTCAGCCGGGCGTTTTCCCGGATGAGCTCATCACAATACACCTGGTCACCGTTCAAAATCACAGTTGGGTTATTCATGCCACACTCTCCTTTACCTTGCGTATTCTGGCCTTGAGGGCCCGCATGACAGCCTCATGGGTGTCTGCCCGGTCCCGTATGGTGGCCATGACATCCTCATCCTCACAGCCTTGCACAATGAGATAATGCACAAACACCTTTTCGTAGGGGGAGCCCTGCCGGTACAGGCGGCAGTTGCCCTGGTCGTTCAGCTCGAAACTCCAGTTTAAGCCATACCATACCACATGGCGGCCACCGGCCTGGAGGTTGAGCCCGTAGGCGCAAGAGGCCGGATGCACCAGCAGCACATCCACCTCTCCGGCGTTCCAGGCATCCTCATCCTCCACGCCCTTATACACCCGGACCCGCAGCTTGTCCGCCCGGCCCCGGTTGTACTTCTCCAGGCGCTCCAGGATGCGGTCCTTGTCGTGCTGGTAGCCGTAGAATGTGAGGCAATGCTCCCCATTGAGTTGCTCCAGCAGCTCCGTGTAGGCCTCCAGCTTGCAGTCATGCACCGGGACCACCTTGCCGTCATTGCCATACACGGCCCCATTGCAGAATTGCAGCAGCTTGCCCACCAGGACCCCGGCGGTGCCCGCCGTGATGATGTCCTCATCCACCTCCAGCAGCAGATCACGCTCAAACTGGTCATAGGCCTTTTTGGCCTTGGGGTCCAGCATGACCGGGATTTCATGTTGGATAAAGTCCGGCAGTTGCAGGTAGTCCTCCGCTTTCATGGAGATGCAGATGTCTGAAATGGCAGTCAACACGGCGCTCTCCGCTCCATCCTTGGCCTTGTAGGAAAAAATCTGGGTCCGGCTCCGCTGGTCCGGGTCAAAGTATCTCTCCCGGTAGGCGGAAAGCGTGGGCCCCAGACGGGCCCCGCCGTCCAGGAGGTACACCTGGGCCCATAGGTCAATCAGCCCCTTGGAGGACGGCGTGCCGGTCAGCAGCACCACTTTCTTGATAAACCGGCGGATGCGTTTGGCCGCCTTAAACCGCTTGCTCTGGGGGTTTTTGAAACTGGTGCTTTCATCGAAAACCACCATGTCAAACGGCCAGGCCTGCTGGTAGTAGTCCACCAGCCACTCAAAGTTTTCACGGTTGATGACATAGACATCCGCCGGAGTGTTGAGGGCCTTGATGCGCTTGCTGGCGCTCCCCAGAACGGTGGACACCCGGAGATGCTGGAGGTGGTCCCACTTAGCTGCCTCCTTGCTCCAGGTGGCCTCCGCCACCTTTTTGGGGGCCACCACCAGAACCTTGGCCACCTGCCAGCGGAAATACTTGAGGATGTTGACCGCAGACAGGGTGATGACCGTTTTGCCCAGCCCTGGCCGGAGAAACAGCCCCACCGTGGGGTCCTCCACCACTCGCTGGATGCAGTAGCCCTCACCGTTTTCCCAGGGTTTAGGGGTCATCTCGCAACACCTCCTCTCGCCATTTTTCAACGTCAATGCCTTTTTCCTTGAGCTTGTAGCGCTCCGGGTAGAGGTCATCCATTTGGTAATACTCCCTCATCCGGCGGTGTTCCCTGGCCATTGCCAGGTAGAAGTCATGGAGCCGCTTTTCCCTCCAGCCATAGCACTGGTACAGGGTCCAGAGCACCATGGTGTCCAGGTCAAGGGAAAAACGGGCATCCGCCTCAAGGCATTGTTGGTTTATCTCGTGCATCATGGCGCTCTCCATGGCCGGGGTCATCATACCCCGGCCCAGATCGGAGAGCTTGATGTTGATGCTGGGGTCCTTGGGCACCTGGATGCCCTGCTTTTTCAGCTTGCGGCGTTCCTGCCTATTCATGGTGGGCCTCTTTCACGCATTGGAGAAAGTGCTCCGTGGGCTCCCAGTCCTCCATCACAAAGACCGTTTCCTCCGGCCCCAGGCCGTGGAGGTCACACACAAAGTCACCCTCACCCAGATACATGCAATGGCCACACATGTTGGGGTCACAGGTCTTGGGCATCGGGCGGCGGCGTTTCTTGTTCTTAGACATTGCTGTCCTCCTTGGTGGCAATCTCACCTGCACAGGCCGCATAACCGGCCAGGTCCACAAAGCTGTCTGGGCTGGAGCCGGTGGCAATCCTGGCCACCTTGAGCAGCCCCATCATGGCGGCCACGTCCTTGGCGGCGATGTGGTTGACAGCCATGACCTTGGCCAGCTCCGGGTGGGCCGCTCGGAGGTAGACACCCCACAGCAGGCCGATGGTTTCAAAGTTGTTTTCCGGGGTGCCATAGTCCCGCTCACGTTCTCCGCAGACGCAGACACGGGCCGCCTCCAGTATTTCAGCTCTTTTCATGGGGCACCTCCAGGTCATCAAACACCACGGGGACAAGCTCCTGCATCCGGTGGAGCAGCGGGACGGCCAGCTCTCTCATCTGGGGATGGGCCGCCGGAGCCGTGCGGAGCTTGAAGAAATGTCGCCATTCCCGCAGGTTGGCGGTCATCACCACCTCCGTCTTGAGGCTGTTGGGCAGCACAGAGCGGGCCTCCTGGGGCGTGCAGCCAAAGGTGAGCATATCAAAATAGGCATCCTCAGCGCAGCGGCAGGCGTCCCTCCAGATGTCCCAGCCCGGCGTCCCCTCCACCAAAAAGATGGGCTTGATGACAGTGATTTCCCGGCCAAAGCCGTCTTTGGAGTAGTTGCAGTAGCGGGTGCTTTCTTGACAGTAGGAGGCCAGGCGGTGCCGGACCAGCTCATGGGACACGCCCCGGTCACAGATAAACTTGACGGTGATGTCATAGTGCTCCAGCACGGCCTCATGGCCTCGCTTGATGATGCTGGCCACAAAGGTGGCGGCGCTGGTGTCGGTGATTTTGTCCTCCGACTTGTAGCACACCCGCCCGCACAGCTCAATGTGCTTGAGGATGGTTTTGCCGTCCAGGGGCGTGAGGATTTCAAAACTGGGAGAGATGATTTTCATGTTGATGCCTCCTTAATGCTGGTTTCTTATAACCTTTATGCTGGATTTGATAGCCTGGATGAGCTCAGAAACCTCATCGTGGGTTATGTGGTCATCCAGGGAAACACGCAGACTGGACCAGGCCTCCCGCTCGGAGTAGCCCATGGCACGGAGCACATAGGATGGCTTGCCTGTCCCAGAGCTACACGCTGAGCCAGCGGAAACACAGACACCCTTGGCAGATAAATCCATGACAAGCGTTTCACTGTCTACTCCGTCAATGATGAATGAGGCAAGCCCAGGCAGCCGCATAGGTCCGGGGTCCGGGCCAGTTACCAAAACGCCGTCCATGCTGGATAATTCATCAATGATGCGGTCCCGGAGGTGACGGACTTTCTGGGCATTGTGCAGCATGAGGCCGTCTGCCAGCATCAAGGCAACAGCGGTGCCAATGATACCAGGCACATTTTCTGTGCCAGATCGGCGGCCCATTTCTTGGCCACCTCCGTCCACAAAGGAGGAGATTGCACCGTCTTTGGCGTAGAGGGCCCCCATGCCTTTGGGGCCCCCAAACTTGTGAGCAGAGAGGGAAAGAAAGTCCACGCCCAGCTCATTCACATTTACGGGGATGTGTCCCACCGCCTGCACAGCGTCAGTGTGAAACAGAGCGCCTCCAGCGTGGGCCACAGCTGCCAGCGTTTTAATTGGCTCAATGGTCCCCACTTCGTTGTTTGCCAGCATGATGCTCACCAGTCTGGTGTTGTTTCGCATGGCAGATTGCAGGTCATCCGGCTGCACAATCCCGTATTTGTCCACCGGCAGATATGTCACCTCCCAGCCCATTTGCTGGAGCGCTTTGCAGGTGTTGAGGATGGCTTTGTGTTCAATCTGGCTGGTGATGATGTGAGCGGGCTTTTCGGCAATAAACTGCTTGAGCGCCCAGTTGTCTGCCTCCGTTCCTCCAGAGGTGAAGAAAATTTCTCTCCCTTGGCACCCCAGTGCCTCACCTACAATGGAGTGAGCACCATTTACTGCACGGCGCACACAGACGGCTCCTGGGTAGACCCCACCAGGATTGAAAAAGTTATCCTCCATGTAGGGCTGCATGGCTTTGAGGACACCTGGGGCCAGCCTTGTGGTGGCTGCTGCATCTGCATAGATCACTTTTTCTCACCTCCAAAGAATTGCTCCGGGTTTCTCCACTCCACGCCGATGTAGTCCAGAACACGGTCCCAGCCGTACCAGTTGCCAGAGGCGTCCTGCTCAATGTGGTGCATCCACAAGTCCCATTCTTTGGGGTTTCGTTCCCAGAGCAGGTCAAAGCGGTGCGGGCGCTTTTCCATGTGTACCCCAAAGCCGCACATAGAGCAGCCGGTCCTCTGAGCCAAAGTGGTACACAGGAGCGGTTTGGAAAAGCTCTCATCCATGATGCCACCGTTGGCCTCCACCAGCTCCTGGATTTCGGCCTCAGAGCGGTGGCCACATTCCGCAATCTCTCCATAGATGGCGGGGACGATGGTGCCCAGGTGTATGGGCTCCTCGTAGGTCACGGCACCGGTGTCAGCATCAACGGTGATTGGCTTAAATTCTTTCCAGTGGGCGTGGTAGTAGGCGTCCATTTCCAGGGCCAATGTGAGGAGGTCCTGGCGGCTGAAAATGGCAAAGGGACAGCTCCGCTTTGTCTTTTTGCCAACATAGTTGCACCCGTTCCACATTAGAGATTTTTGACGGCGGCCACCCTCGGAGGCCATGAGCCCCAGATAGGGGAAACACTTTGTTTCTTTTGCATACAGGTCACAGGGGCGCTCTTTGAGGTAGTAGCAGCAGGCGTCTGAAACCTTAAAGGGAGCGGTCTGGTAGTTGGTCCCCTCGTTTTCATTTTCCGGCCCGCCAAACTTCTCCAGCCATTTTTGGGACATTTTCATCCGGCTGTTTTTCTTAAATCCCCCGTATTCTCCGGTTTCTCCAGTCATTATGGCGTGGCGCACGGTTGCATTTTTGCTGGTAGGGTTTTGGAGATGGCTGATTTTCTGTGCCGCCTCTTTGGATATGACAGGATAGCCATATTGCTGTATCACTCGCATTTTTGTGTATGGCCTCCCGTTTTCGTCTTTGATTGGAGGCAGGGAGCGGATGCCCAGGGCCTTGTGGACAAGCTGGATGCTCTTGTCCTCCAGAGAAGAAACGGACACGGCGGGCACATTGATGCCGATAGATCGGAGAAACAGAAACAGGGTAATGCTGTCAAGCCCACCAACGGTCACATAGCACCGTCCGGCAACATCGGGGTGCTGGTAAAACTCCCAGGCGATTTTTTCAGCATAGGCCTTTTTTTGGGGGTAGGGCCACTTTTGCTTGATGATGAAGTCCTTGGTCTTTTGGTAGGAGTCATTCTCCATCATCCGGTCATACACGGTTTTCATTGGTAACCTCCTTTGTTGTTTTTTCCGGCGGAAAAAACGGCAGTCAATCGGCCCGGAAACCATGCCGGGCAAGGTAGCGCTCCGCCTGCTGTTCCTGGGTGAAATGGCGGCTCTTGCGGCGCTCCCGGTCCCGTCCGTAGACAACGGTGGAGCCGATGCCCTGCACCAGCCAGTAGTCCTTGTTGTTCTTGCGGACCAGGTTGTAATAGACGGCCTCACCTTTATCGTTTACCATGTGCATGGTCCGTGCCTCCTTTATCAGTCTTTGGTGAAGTAGTAGCCCACCCAGCCAGCGGCTTTGAGGGGCAGATCAGGTGCCCAGGGCACCGGCTCCCCCATGATGGAGCAGACGGTGGAGAGCATGGTGTCCTCATCAGCAAAGGGGGCCACATCAATGACCACCTCATCATGCACATGGAACACCACGGGGAGCTTAGCGGCCTCCAGCCTGTCAATGGATGCGGCCAGACAGTCCCGGGCGATGGCCTGCACACAGTTCTCCACCAGCTTGCCGCCGTAGGTTTCGATGCGTTTCCAGCGCTTTGTTTTCTGGTCCATGCCCATGTAGGAGATGGAGGGCCGCCCCCATTCGTTCTGGCCAATGCCGGGGCTGATATAGTAGAGCTTGCGCCCGGAGGGGAGCCGGATGGTGAGGCAGTCGGTGCCGTTGTCATAGTCGTACTCACGGGCCAGCAGCAGGCCGTTGACGCCCACGCTGCCGCCCTCGGTGATGACTTGGACGGCGGCATTGTCCATGGAATACCACAGGTCACGGATGCGCTTGTTGGCCTCTCTCCAGCGGCTCACGATGTCCGGGAGCTCCTCCTCGGTGAGGCCCATGTCCAGGGCTCCCATGGTGATGAGGGCCCCGGTGCTGCCCTGGTAGCCCAGGGCCAGCTCTGCCACCTTGCCCTTTTGGCGGAGGGCGTACTCCGGGCGGCCTTTCTTGATGAGCTCCAGGGGGACGCCGAACATTTGAGAGGCGGATGCCTCATAGATTTTGCCGTGGGTGCGGAACACCTCCAGCCGCCATTGCTCCTTGGCCAGCCATGAGATGACACGGGCCTCAATGGCGGAAAAGTCGGCGTCAATCAGCACATGCCCCTCCGGGGCCACAAAGGCCGTGCGGATGAGCTGGCTGAGGGTGTCTGGCACGCTCCCATAGATGAGCCGGAGAGCATCCAGCTTGCGGCCCTTGACCAGCTCACGGGCCAGGTCCAGAGGCTCTGTGTAGGTCCGGGGCAGGTTTTGCACCTGCACCAGCCTCCCGGCCCACCGCCCGGTCCTGTTCGCCCCGTAGAATTGGAGCAGGCCCCGGACCCGTCCGTCCTCGCAGACGGCGGCCTCAATGGCGTCATACTTCTTGGTGGAGGTCTTGCCCAGCTCTTGCCGGATTTCCAGCATCCGGCTCACCTGGGGGCTGTTATCGTCACGGCCCAGCAGGCGGGCCACCGTGTCCTTTCTCAGATCGGCCAGCTCCTCACCAATCTCCTCCTGGAGCCATGCGGAGAGCTGGGCCACGCTATTGGGGTTAGACAGGCCGGAGAGCTGCATGGCCTCCGCCATGAGGGTCTGGCGCACGGTGTCCCCCAGAGAGAGGGCCCCGGTGACCAGCTCCAGGTTCACGGCCACGCCCCTGGCGTTGATGATGAGGTCCGTTTCCCATTGCTTTTGCACCCAATCCGGGACGGGGAAAGCGGACAGCCGCTTTTCAATCTCCATCTCGGTGACCACATCCTGCTTGCAGTATTCTTTGAAAAGCTCCCATTTGGCGGGGTCGTGCTGGGGCAGGTTGCGGCTCCGCTGGCCGTTGGCCTTGGAGGGCTTGCATGGGACGCAGAAATAACGGATGAGGGCCTTGCCGGTGTTGAGCTTTTGCTTGTCCTGGGGGAGCCCCAGGGCCTTGCCTGTGGCATCCAGGCCCGCCGTATAGCCGCAGTAGAGGCCATGGAACATGGTGCAGCGCCATTGGTCCGGCGGCAGGGTGCCCATGTACTTGGACAGACAGCCCCACTCAAAGGGGGCGTTGTAGGCGTGCTTGATGTACTCCGGGCTGGTGATGGCCTGGACCAGCCACGGGGGGAGCCTCTCCCCCCGTGCCAGGTCGATGATTTCAACAGGCGCACCATCCAGGCTGAACGCAAAGAGCAGGATTTCAAAGTCCGGGCTCTGGATGTACTTCTGGGCACCGGCCTTTGCCAGCGGCACGCTGGAGTAGGTTTCAAGGTCAATGCTGAGATGGTGCATGAGTGGGCCTCCTTACATGGGCTGTCCGGTGATGGGGTTGATGCCGTTGCCGCTGTTCCAGGGCGGAGTGTTGGCGGGCATGGGGGCGGCACCGTAGTTGGGAGCCGGAGCGGCGGGGGATGCTCCGATGCCTGCAAAGTCAGAGGCGGCGGAGGCCTGGCCGCTCAGAGGCTCCCCGTCACGGGTTTTGAGGACATTGCCCAGGCCGCAGCCGATGCCCTTGTTTCCGCTGTTGGAGTAGCCGAAAAAGCGGATGGTCACACGGCCATACATGCCGCTGTAAATGTCGGAGGGGGCCAGCTCACAGTTGATGTTGTCGATGCCCACCACCTGGGGCTTGTTCTTGGTGCTGGCGGTGATGACCCAGTGGCCCTTGCACTCATCGCCAAAGGGGACACCGGACTGGCGCACGCCGTCACCGTCGTGGATGGGCACCTTGAGCACCGGGGGCCGGGCCCCGTTCCAGGCCTTGGTCAAAGCCTCCTGAGCGGCGGCGTTGATGGCGGAGTCAATGTCTGCCTTGGTGGCCGTGTCGGTCTTGGGGATGAGCAGGGTGACGGAAAACTTGGGCTCACCGCCCTGCTGGGAGGCCCTGGGGGTGGTCAGGTTGCAGTAGGAGAGGCGCACCTCGCCGGTCAGCACTTTCATGGGGTCATTCTGATACATAATCCTTGATCTCCTTTTCTTAATTCATTGGGTGTTTCGTATCGGGAAAGAGGGTTTCCTCAAATACCTTGCGGGACGCCACCAGCCGCTCATAGCGTGCGTGGGCCTGCTTGAAACGGGTGGTGAGCTCTTTGTTGATGCGGAGCTGCTCAACCGTTTTGGGGTTGCGGCTCCTTGGCTTGTCCACCTTTCTCCAGCCGTCCTCATAGGCTTTTGCGGCGGCTCTCATGGTTTCCTGAGCCTCCGGGATGGCGGTGTCAAAGTAGGACCGGATGCCTTGGATGGCGTCCTCGTTTTCAAACTGGGCCTTTTTGGCCAGCCGAAAGAGCTTTTTGAGGTTGTGGATGGGCAGGTGCTCCAGTGCGGAGTACAGGACAGCCGCATGGAAAGAGCCGTGCCGGATGGTGAAAAAGTCGCTGCCGCTCATCCGTCAACCACCCCGGCAAAATCAGAGGCGGCGGGGGCATAGGCTTCCCGCTTGTCAGAGGCCGGGGCAAGGGTGGGCTTGCCCAGAGGCTTAGTCACAAAGCCGCCAATCTTCTCCGCAAATTCAGCCTTGCCCATGAGTTTCTCCAGCTCAGAGAGCGTCTTGGGCTTGCGGTCATAGACCAGGGCCTCATCATATCCGGCAGCAATGACAGCCTGGATGGCGGCGTCCTGGTCGGTAAAGGTCCGATTGCTCCGGCCTGCCACCAGTTTCCAGCCCGGGATTTCTTTGCCCGCCAGCAGGGCCTCCGTGGCGTAGGCCTCCAGGTCTTTGTACCATTGGACCAGCTGGGCTCCACGCTCCAGCAGATCGCCAATCTCAGCATCCGTGAGGAGCGGGTGGACCTCCTCACCAGTTATGGCTCCGGTGTGGGAGTGCTCTTGGGGGACAAGGGCATCCGCCGGGATGCTCCCGGCGGGCACACAGTCCTTGAAGTCCTCCAGGGCGGTGTTGACATTGGCCCGGGCCCGGCACTGAGCCTTGCCACGGCAAAAGCGGCAATGGTCACCGGGGACAAACTCACCCAGGCCAGAAAAGGCCCGCTGGGCAATGGGCTTGATGCTCTCGCCCCAGGCCCTCAGCTCCTCCACGGTGATTTCATCCGTGGTGTAGCTGTCCAGCCGGGGTTGGTCAATGGTCATGCGGACCCGCTTGATGGTGTCACCGAACACGGCGGCATAGCGCCGGAGCGCTCCCAGGGCGTAAAGTTTCATTTGCGGGTTGCCCACGGCGGAAACCGGGACGCCCTTGCCGTGCTTGTAGTCGGTGATGCTCAGCAGATCGCCGCCGATGATGCAGCAGTCACAGGTGCCAAAGCCCTCCGGCACATAGTCCGAAAAGTCCACCCGGACCTCCACGGCCACGGTGGGGGCGCTGTCATAGTCCATGACCTGCTCCGTGATGTGCTCCAGGTAGAGGTCCGTGGTCTTGTCCATCTCCGGGTCATAGAGGGGGTTTTTCTTGAGCTTATTGAGCCGGGTGTTGTAGGTCCGGGTGCTCATGGGGGTGCATTTCTTGAGGACCTTGAGCTCACCAATGGCGTGGGCCAGGCGGCCCTCCTCTGCATATTCGCTGGTGTTCTCCGGCAGCCCCTCCTCAAAGCGGGGGGCCGCCGTACATTTGAGCCAGCGGGAGGCGGAGGAGGCAGAAAGCAAAGCGTGTTTCTCAGGAGGCATGTGGCACCTCCTTAAATCTGAGCGCCCAGGGCCCGGAGCTCCGTGGCGAAAGCACCATACTGCTCCGGCTTGAGCTGGGTGACGGCCTGCACGCCATAGCGGCCCAGGAGCTCCAAAAGCTGCTGCATCTTCCCGGCGTCAACCAGGGAGGCACCGGCCCGGGAGATTTGGTCCAGGGTATAGGTGGGGGCTCCCGCAACAGGCACAGCAGGTGCCGGGGTGTTACCAGGGGCGGCAGATGTCGGGCCAGCAGTCGGCGCATTGGTCACAGGCGTGGGAGAGGGGCTGGGGGCCACCACAGGGGCCGCCGTAGTGGGCGCAGGTCCCGGGGTAGGGTTTACCGGCGCAGGGCTCATAGGAGCCGCCACAGGGGCCGCAGGGGCGGGCGTGGTGGGATAGGCGGAAACAGGCAGCGGCTCATCCGGGATGAGCAGCGCCGGGTCCGGGCCAGAGGCGATGGCCTCAGCCAATTTCAAGATAGAGGCGGCCAGATCGGGAGCCTCAACGGTGATTTTCATTTCCATCATGGATGTCATCCTCCTTTGTATTTTCTTGGCAATCACATTTCTCTCCGGGGTCCAGGTTGGCCCCACAATAGGGACAGGTCCAGTAATACGGCATGGCTCATTCCTCCAAAATGCTTGTCCAGTAGTCAAAGCGGTCCATGACCTTGCTGGAGTGCTCCGTGTGGTATGTACCGGAGGCCCACAGCTTTTGAGCACCGGAGGGGCCGCAGTTGTAGGCCATGATGGCCATTTCCGGGTCCCCGTAGGCGGTGAGGTAGTCAGAGAGGAACAGGACACCGGCCTCAATGTTCCCGGCTGGCGTCATGGGGTCAATTCCTTGCTCCAGGAGCCTTTATTATTATTGACAAATACAATTCTTGTGTTATAATGATGGCAAGTTCATAAAAGGTCGTTGTTGTGAACGTTCGAGTGTCTGTGCGGCAAGCACCATTCCAGCCATCTGCTGGCAATTCCGCGTTCTTTTACTTCTTTTTCAGCGGGAACCTCTTTTCATTTTTTCCTTTCCCAAGAAGCGAAAGCCTTTGCGTGTACTTGAAGGGTCGTCTTATCGCGAACGAACGTCAGTGAGATCATCATGCCCGGAGTGCCGGGCGCTTCCCGGCGGGAAGCACTGAACGGCGAGTACAGCAATTTTGCTGTTCGCAAATATCAACCCCTGACCGTAGCTTCAAATTGGGAATACTTCAGGGAAGAAATTGCTAAAGAGAGGTAACATCATGTACGAAGACAAGACTTTAGTATGCAAGGAATGTGGCGCTGAATTCGTGTTCACCGCCGGTGAGCAGGAGTTCTATGCAGAACGCGGCTTCCAGAATGAGCCCCAGCGCTGCAAGGCTTGCCGTGACGCCCGCAAGAACGCGGCCCGCGGTCCCAGAGAGTATTTCACTGCTACCTGCGCTGCCTGCGGCGGCGAGGCCAAGGTTCCCTTTGAGCCCAAGTCTGATCGCCCCGTGTATTGCAGCGATTGCTTCGCCCGCATGAAGGGCCAGGCCTAATTATTACTGCCATGCCGCTTCGTAAGATTACGAAGCGGCATTTTTGTGGCGTAAAGCGAACACCCCGCCGGTTCTCAGCCCGGCGGGGTGTTCGCTCGTTATACCATTTTTTCCTGCTTGACCTTGTGGTCGATCACATGGCGGGAGGCCAGTTCCTGATGGATGTCCTCCAAGGAAATGCCCATCTCCACCATCAGCACCATCACATGGTATGCGAGGTCCGCAATCTCATAGATGGTCTCGCGCTTGTCGCCGCCCTTGCCGGCCACAATGACCTCGGTGGTCTCTTCGCCGACCTTTTTGAGGATCTTGTCAATGCCCTTCTCAAAGAGGTAGGTGGTGTAGGAGCCCTCTTTCTTTTCGGTCTTGCGGCCCTGGAGCAGCGTCATCAGCCCCTCCAGGGAGAAGGGCTCCGGCAGGTCGCTGCGGAAGACCGGATTGGAAAAGCACGAGTCCGTCCCCAAGTGGCAGGCGGGGCCCTCTTTGACAACCTCCACAGTCAGCGCGTCGCGGTCACAGTCAGCGGTAATGGAGACGATGTGCTGCACGTTGCCGCTGGTCTCTCCCTTGCGCCACAGCTCCTGACGGGAGCGGCTATAGAAGCAGGTGCGGCCCTCCCGGATGGAGATTTCCAGGCTCTCGCGGTTCATGTAGGCCAGCGTCAGGACCTTTTTGCTCTCGGCGTCCACCACAATGGCAGGGATCAGGCCCTTTTCATCAAATTTCAAAGATTCCAAATCAATCATGGTCATAACCTCACGTTGATATTGTTCTCCCGCAGGAGCTGCTTGAGCCGGACGATCTCCACCTCGCCAAAGTGGAAGATGGAGGCCGCCAGTCCGGCGCTGACCGCGGGGATGGTCTCAAAGAGCGTCACAAAGTCCTGCGCCGAGCCGGCACCGCCGGAGGCCACCACCGGCACGTCCACCGCGTCGCAGACTGCCTGGAGCATAGGAAGGTCAAAGCCGCCCTTGACACCGTCGGTGTCAATGGAGTTGACTACCACCTCGCCGGCACCCATGGAGACGCCGCGCTTGATCCAGGCGATGGCCTCCATGCCGGTGTCCTCCCGGCCACCCTTGGCAAAGACGTGGAAGGCGCCGTCCACCCGCTTGATGTCGCAGGAGAGGACCACGCACTGATCGCCGTACTTCTTCGCAGCCGCGCCGATGAGGTCGGGGTCGGCGATGGCGCCGGAGTTGACGCTGACCTTGTCGGCGCCGCACTTGAGGACCCGGTCAAAGTCCTCCACGGTGCGGATGCCGCCGCCCACCGTCAGGGGGATGAAAATCTGGCTGGCCGCCTCGGTGAGAATATCGGTGAAAAGGGCGCGGCCCTCGGCGGAGGCTGTGATGTCGTAGAACACCAGCTCGTCGGCGCCGCAGTCGCTGTAATATTTGGCCAGGTCCACCGGCGAGGAGACGTCGCTGAGCCCGGCAAAATTGACGCCCTTGACCACCCGTCCGTCCTTGACGTCCAGGCAGGGAATGATGCGTTTTGTAATCATGTCGCCACCTCGATGGCCCGGCGCAGATCGATGGCGCCGGTGTAGTATGCTTTGCCAATGATGGCGCCGTAGAGCCCCATGGCCTTGAGCGCCTCCACATCGGCCAGGCTGGACACGCCGCCCGAAGCGATGATGTCCATGGAGTAGTCCGTGGAAAGGCGGCGGTAAAGCCCCACGTTGGTGCCCTCCATGGCGCCGTCCCGGGAGATGTCGGTGGAGATCACCGTGGACACGCCCAGGGATTGGAGCCGCCCGCAGAAGGCTTCAAAGGTCCAGGCCGACTGCTCCGTCCAGCCGCGGATGGCCACGCAGCCGTCCCGGATGTCCACGCCCACGGCGATTTTTTCGCCGAATTGGGCCACCGCGGCCTCCAGGAACGCCGGATCGGTGACAGCAGCGGTGCCCAGGATCACGCGGCTCAGGCCGATGTCCAGGTATCGCCGGATCACCTCCAGGGACCGGATGCCGCCGCCCACCTGGGCGCAGAGGCCGGTGGCGCGGACGATGCGGGCGATGGTGTCGAGGTTCGGGGTCTCACCGGACTTGGCGCCCTCCAGGTCCACCAGGTGAATCCACTGGGCACCCGCGGCTTCAAAGTCCTTGGCCACCTGCGTGGGGTCGTGGTGATAGACGGTCTTCTGGGCGTAGTCGCCCCGATAGAGCCGGACGGCTTCGCCTCCGTAGAGATCGATGGCAGGAAAAATCAGCATCTCGTCACACCTCCACAAACGCCCGGAGCATCTTGAGTCCCACGGGGCCGCTCTTCTCCGGGTGGAACTGGCAGCCATAGACGTTGTCCCTCCAGACCGTGGCCGTCAGGTCCAGGCCGTATTCGGCGGTGGCGGCCAGCGAGTCCTCACAGCCTTCAGCGTAAAAGGAGTGGACGAAATAGACGCAGTCGCCGTCCTTCGTCTCCCGGAACAGCGGACAATCGGACTTCACCAGCCGCAGGCCGTTCCAGCCGATGTGGGGGATGGGCAGGCCGGCAGGGAGGCGGCCCTCCATGGCCACCACGCGGCCTTTTAAGAGGCCCAGTCCCGGGTGAATGCCGTACTCCTCACTCTCCTCAAAGAGGAGCTGCATCCCCAGACAGATGCCCAGCAGCGGCTTTCCGGCGGCTGCCTGCTCCAGCACCACCTGGTCAAGGCCCGTGGCCCGCAGCTTGGCGGCGGCGTCCCCAAAGGCGCCCACGCCGGGGAGGATCAGCTTATCGGCCCGGCGCAGCACCGCCGCGTCGCCGCTGACCGTCGCCTCGGCCCCGACAAACTCCAGGGACCGCCGGAGGGAGAAGAGGTTGCCCACGCCGTAGTCAATGACAGCGATCACACCAGCACCCCCTTGGTGGAAGGAATCTCATCCCGGTTGGCCGGATCGATGGCCACAGCGGTGCGGAGGCTCCGGGCCACGGATTTAAAGCAGCCCTCCAGGATGTGGTGGCTGTTGGTGCCGTCCAGCTGGCGGATGTGTAGCGTGATGCCGGCGCAGCGGGTGAAGGCCAGCCAGAACTCCTCGCCCAGCTCCGTGTCGAAGGTGCCCACCTTCTCCGTGGGCAGATTGACCGTGTAGCGGAGCATTCCGCGGCCAGAGAGGTCCACCGCAGAAAGGATCAGCGTCTCGTCCATGGGCAGCGTGGTGGAGCCGTAGCGGCAGACGCCCCGGCAATCGCCCAGGGCCTCCTTAAAGGCCATGCCCAGGCAGATGCCCACGTCCTCTACGGTGTGGTGGTCGTCCACATCGTGGTCGCCGGTGCAGGTGAGGTTCAAATCAAAGCGGCCATGGCGGGCAAAGAGCGTCAGCATATGGTTGAGGAAGCCGCAGCCGGTGTCCACGCGGCTCTCGCCCTTGCCGTCCAGGTTCAAGGTCAGGGAGATCTGCGTCTCCAGCGTATGGCGGGTAATGGTGGCAGTTCTCATACTAGTTCCCCCAAGGTACGCACCAGCAGCTCCATCTGTTCCTGGCTGCCGATGGTGATTCGGTTGAAGTTGGCGATGCGCACTGGGGTGAAGTGCCGCACCAGGATGCCCCGGCGCTTCAGCTCCCGGTAGATGGTCTCGCCGTCCACGCGGCTGTGGCCTGCCAGGACGAAGTTGGCCTGGGAGGGGATCACCGTAAAGCCCAGCCGCTCCAGCTCCCGCACCGTCCAGGCCCGGGTGGCCTGGATTTTCTGGCTGTTGGCGTCGTAGTAGGCCTGGGCCTCCAGCGCTGCCACACCGGCGGCCATGGTCAGGCGGTTGACGTTGTAGGGATTGGTGGAGTATTTGATGCGGTTCAAATCGGCGATCAGCTCAGCGCTTCCCAGGGCGAAGCCCAGCCGCGCCCCGGCCAGGCTTCTCGACTTGGAGAAGGTCTGGACGACCAGCAGATTGGGGTAGTGATCGATCAGCGGCACGCAGCTCTCGGCGCCGAAGTCCACATAGGCCTCGTCCACCACCACCACGTGGTCGGGGTTGGAGGCGATGATGCGCTCCATGTCCTGCCGGGGCAGGGCGCAGCCCACCTGGGCATTGGGGTTGGCCAGGACGATCATCTGGTCCAGGTTGAGGTAGTCGTCCACGCGCACCGAGAAATCGGGCTGCAGCGGAATGACCGTGGCCGTCACCTGGTGGAGGTCCGCAAAGACCTGATAAAAGCCGTAGGTGACATCGGGGAAGGCGGCCCTGCCCGGCTGGCCGGAAAAGGCCATAAAGGCGAAGTTCAGAATGTCATCCGAGCCATTAGAGACGAAAACCTGAGCAGGGGAGAGGCCGTAAACTTCGGCCAGCTTGGCGATCAGTGGCCTGCACTCCGGGTCGGAGTAGAGCCGGAGGTTTCGTACCTGCTCGGCGTCAATGGCCGCCACCACCTCCGGCGCCGCCGGGTAGGGCGATTCGTTGGTGTTGAGCTTCGTGTACACCTGATCCTGGGGCTGCTCTCCGGGGGTGTAGACCTCCAATGTCTCAAAGCGGGGGTTCAAAAATCGACTCATAGGGCGTCATCCTCAAATCTGACCGTGGCGCTTCTGGCGTGGGCCTCCAGGCCCTCCTGGCGGGCAAAGCGTGCAACACTTCCCGCCACCTGCGCCAGAGCGTCCCGGGTGAAGTAGGTATATTGGGATTTTTTCACGAAATCATCCACCGAAAGGGGACTGGAGAACCGGGCCGTGCCGCTGGTGGGCAGGGTGTGGTTGGGCCCGGCCAGATAGTCGCCCAGGGCCTCGGGGCAATTTTTCCCCAGGAAGATGGAACCGGCGTTGGTGATGCGGTCCAGATAGTCAAAGGGCTGATCGACGCACAGCTCAAGATGCTCCGGCGCCAGCTGGTTGGCCACGTCGATGGCCGCCGCCAGGTCCGGCGTGACAATGATCTTGCCGTTGTTCTCCACGGAGGCCCGGGCGATCTCCTCCCGGGGGAGCCGGGCCAGCTGGGCCTCGATCTCTTCCGCCACCGCCTGGGCCAGCGGCTCGCTGTCCGTCACCAGCACGGCGCTGGCCAGCTTGTCATGCTCCGCCTGGGAGAGCATATCCGCCGCCACCACCCGGGGGCTGCACGTGCCGTCGGCGATGACCAAAATCTCGCTGGGGCCTGCGATCATGTCGATGGCCACCGTACCGAAGACCTGCTTCTTGGCCTCGGCTACGAAGGCGTTGCCCGGCCCGACGATCTTATCCACCTTGGGAACCGTGGCCGTGCCGTACGCCAGGGCTGCCACCGCCTGGGCGCCGCCCACCTTGAACACCCGATCCACTCCGGCAATCTGCGCCGCGGCCAGAATGGCCGCCGGGACGTTGCCGTCTTTGCCGGGAGGCGTGACGATGACGATCTCCCGGCACCCGGCGATCTTGGCCGGGATGGCGTCCATCAGCACCGTGGAGGGATAGGCCGCCGTGCCGCCGGGGACGTAGAGCCCCACCTTCTCAATGGGAATGATCTTCTGGCCCATGACCACGCCGGGCCGGTCCGTCAGGATAAAGCTGGAGCGGACCTGCTGGCTGTGAAAGGCGCGGATGTTGGCCGCGGCCTCCCGGAGGATGTCCAGAAACGCGCCGTCCACTTCCGCCATGGCCCGATCCTTTTCCGCCTGGGTGACTTCCAGGGCAGTCAGAGCAACATGGTCAAATTTTTCGCAGTAGTCGAAGAGGGCCGCGTCGCCCCGGGCGCGGACATCCTCCAAAATCTCCGCCACCGCCGCCGAAACATCCACCCGGGTGGAAACGCGGGTGAAAATCTCCTCCGGCGTCAGGGTGGTCCGTTTGATAATCTCAATCACAGGTCCTTCACCTGTCCTTTCAAGCCCGCCGCGATGGCGGAAATGATATCGCCCTTGAACTTATAGCTGACCTGGTTGGCGATCAGCCGGGCACTGATGGGCGTGATAGTCTCAAAGGGAATGAGGTCATTCTCCTTGAGCGTCGCGCCGGTTTCGACAATATCGACGATCACATCGGAAAGGCCTAAAATCGGGGCCAGCTCGATGGAGCCGTTGAGATGGATGATATCGATGTCCCGGCACTGTCCGCTGTAATACTGCCGGGCGATGTTGGCAAACTTCGTGGCCACCCGGAGCGTCTTGCTCCGGTCATCCCGGAAGGTGCTTTTGGCCGCCACCGCCATCCGACAGATGCCGGTTTTGAGGTCCAGCAGCTCGTAGACCTCCGGCTGGTACTCCAGCAGGATGTCTTTCCCGGCCACGCCGATGTCCGCCGCGCCCCGCTCCACGTAGATGGCCACGTCCGAGGGCTTGACCCAGAAGAAGCGGATACCCTTCTCGAGATTTTCAAAAATCAGCTTGCGGCCTGGCTCCCGGATGCTGGGGCAGTCGAACCCGGCCCGCTCAAACATCCCGTAGACTTTCTCGCCCAGGCGGCCCTTGGGCAGCGCCACGTTGACCATCTTATCCAACCTCCGTCACCTCCCCGTTGACCAGCCGCACCACGCGGCGGCAGCTGACCTGCTCCGCCCGGGTCCGCAGCAGCACCCGCTCTCCCTGGTCCCGCAGCGCCTGCGCCGCCGCGAACAGCGGCCCCAGGTCCTGTCCCGGCTCGTAGAGCAGCACCGTGTCGGCATCCAGGTCCGCCGGCGTCTGATCCAGCCGCTCCAGCTGATCCAGGTACACCGCAAAGCCCACGCCCCGGGCCTCCTTGCCCATCCTGGACATCAGCTGGTCGTACTGACCGCCGGAGAGGATGCCGGTGGGAATGCCCTCCACGTAACCACGGAAAACAATGCCGTTATAGTAGTTCATGTCGTTGACCACGGAGAAGTCCAGCTGCACCCGCTCGGAAAGGCCAGCCGCTTCCAGCAGCGCCGACAGCGCCTGCAGCTCTTGGCAGGCTGCCTTCCCGGTCTCGGTGGACAGCAGCGGGGCCAATTGCGGCAGCACCGCCGCCACAGGGCCGGTGAGGGTCGTCAGCGTCAGCAGCGGTGCGGCCTCCTGCGGGGCATACGCCTCCAGCAGCTGGGCCATGGCGTCCCGGTTCTTCTGCCGCAGGCAAGTAAGCGCATTGGTTTTCTCCTCCTCCGAAAGCCCCAGGGACGCCAGAACATCCGCGATGATCCCCAGATGGGAGAGGTCCAGCACAAAGGCAGGGGAGATGGCCGCCAAGCTCCAGGCCGCCAGCAGGATGACCTCCGCCAGCTGGGCGAAGTCCACCTGGCCCAGGCACTCCACGCCGGTCTGCATGATTTCCCGATAACTGTGACCTGCACCGGCCATTCGGTAGACATTTTCGTTGTAATAGACCTTTTGCAACGGCGTCTGCTCCGGGCGGTAGTTTTTCACAATGGAAAGCGTCACGTCCGGCTTGAGGGCCATCAGCGTGCCGTCGGTATCTGTAAAGGTGATGGCGCCCTCGGAAACGAGAAACTCCTTGTGATTCAAGTAGAGAGCAAAGGGCTCGAATTTGCTCATTTTAAACGGGCCATAGCCGTAGGCCCGGTAGAGCCGCCGCAGCTCCAGCACAGCCCGCTCTTCCAGTTTCAGTGGTTCAGACATCCGTATCCTCCTGTGCGGTCAACCGCTCCAGCGCCAGCTTGTAGCCGCTGCTGCCGTACATCAGGCACTTTTTCACCCGGCAGATGGTGGCAGTGCTGGCACCTGTCTCTTTGTTGATCTCATTATAGCTTTTGCCGTCCCACAGCAGCTCGGCAACCTCATATCGCTGCGCGATCTCCTGAATCTCTTTGATGGTACAGGCATCTTCAAAGAAGCGATAGCACTCCTCCACATTGTGCAGCGTCAAAATCGCCTGAAACAGCCGCTCCACCGGCTTTTGATGTAGCACATCCATGGGCCGCATCCTTTCCTGTTTTATTCTTTTACCATTTTAACGCTTCATCGCGATAAAATCAACAGTCATTTTCGAGGGAGGTGGAGAGAAACCGGCGCGATAGGCGGCCATCCTTGTAAAAATTATACAAAGGTGTAAGCTGACAGACATATGAAAAAACGGACGCTGCGGGGCGTCCGTTCGATGTGATTTAGTAAGCGACCGGGTCTGTAAGCCGGGTTCTGTCAAAGACAGTCATCTATCTAGCCGCCGCGTTGCCGCTGCGGTCCAGCCACCTCCTCGGAAACAGCCGGGCCAGCCTTGTTTCCTCCACGGTGTTGCTCCGAATAGAGTTTGCAGCGATGGACACTTCCGCGCCATCGGGTGCGCTCTTACCGCACCTTTCCACCCTTACCTCAAATGAGGCGGTATATCTCTGTTGCACTTTTCCTGAAGTCGCCTTCGGCGGGCGTTACCCGTTATTCTTGCCCTGTGGAGCCCGGACTTTCCTCATGCACGGCCTTTCGGCACTGGGCACGCGACTGTCCAACCCGGTCGCTGGATTATTTTACTTTATTTCAGCCGTATTGTCAAATGAATTGCAAATATCTTTCCAGTTGGCTATAATAAAGTCTGCGGTAAACGTCCGAAGCCTGCCGGGCAGACTTGCGGCGTAACGCCGCCGGCACTATAATATAGATAGACCATGTGGCGTTCACAGCGCCGGCTGGGCCGGCAATCTTTCAAAAATGAGGGACCAACCATGAAGGAAACTTTGGATTCCTATTTTTCCGCCCTGAAGGGAAAGCACGTTGCGGTGCTGGGCATCGGCGTGAGCAATCGCCCGCTGATTCGCCTGCTGCTCTCCTACGGCATCTCCGTCACCGCCTGCGACAAAACGCCCCGGGAGGCGTTGGATGAGGAGGTGCTGGAGCTGGAGCGGGCAGGCGCCGTTCTCCACGTGGGGCCGGACTATCTGGAAGGCCTCTGCGCCGACGTCGTCTTCCGCACCCCTGGAATGCACCCGGAAAATCCGGCTCTAGTTCGGCTGCGGGAGCAGGGGAGCGTTATTACCTCGGAGATGGAGGCATTCTTCCAGGTCTGCCCCTGTGAGATTTTCGCCGTCACCGGCTCCGACGGGAAGACCACCACCACCACGCTGATTGCGGAGATTCTCAAAAAGGCCGGCAGGACCGTCTGGGTCGGCGGCAACATCGGCCAGCCGCTGCTGCCGCTGGCAGGGCAAATGCAGCCGGACGATCTGGCGGTAGTGGAACTCAGCTCCTTCCAGCTGATGGATATGACCCATTCCCCCCGAGTGGCCGTGGTGACCAATCTGGCCCCCAACCACCTGGACATCCACAAGGATATGGACGAATACATCCATGCCAAGGAGCAAATTTTCCGCTTCCAGCACCAGGGCGACAAGCTGGTGCTGAACTACGACAATGACATCACCCGTGGCTTTGCGGATCGTGCGCCCGGCGCGGTGCAGTTCTTCTCCCGGACGGCCCAGCCGGCGGGCGGCGTCTGGCTGGAGGGCGACACAGTCTATCTCCACGGCACGCCCATTTTGACGCGCCGGGATATTCTGCTGCCCGGCATCCACAACGTGGAAAATTATATGGCCGCCATCTGCGCGGTGGAGGGCTACGCCGCCCCGGAGGACATCCGGGCCGTGGCGCAGACCTTCGGCGGCGTGGAGCATCGCATCGAGCTGGTGCGGGAGCTGGACGGCGTCCGATATTATAACGACTCCATCGCCAGCAGTCCCACCCGCACCATCGCGGGACTCCACTCCTTCTCTGAGCAAGTGATCCTCATTGCCGGCGGCTACGACAAGCACATCTCCTTCGCGCCCCTGGGCCCGGAGATCACCAGCCACGTGCGGCTGCTGATTCTCTGCGGCGCCACAGCGGGAAAAATCCGCGACGCTGTCACCGCCGCCCCGGATTACGCCCCTGGCCATCCTGAAATGGTGGAAGTCACCACCCTTGCTGAGGCGGTGGCGTATGCCCGAGCCCACAGCCACAGCGGCGACGTGGTACTGCTCTCGCCGGCCTGTGCCGCCTTCGACCAGTTCAAGAACTTCATGGTCCGGGGCGAGACATTCAAGACGCTGGTGCGCCAGTTGGAGGGATGAACCGCATGACAAATTTGCTGCAATTACTGGGTGGATTTTCCCAAAAGAACACTCATTGCACCGCTGTGGTGGTCGCAGCCGGCTCTTCCACTCGGATGCAGGGCATCGACAAGATTTTCACCAAACTGGACGGCACACCGCTCCTGGTCCATACCTTGCGGGCCTTTGAAAGTTGCCCGCTGATCGACGAGATCATTGTGGTGGCCCGCCAGGACTCCCATGAGGCCGTCCAGAAGCTCTGCCGGGCTTACGGTTTTGAGAAAGTCCGCGGCATTGCCGACGGTGGCGAGACCCGCAGCGCCTCGGTGATGGCAGGACTGGACCTGGCTTCCCCGGCCACCACCCACGCCGCCATCCACGACGGCGCCCGGCCCCTGGTCAGTGAAGTGGTCATCCGCCAGGCGGTGGAAACCGCCCTGCGCACCGGCGCGGCAGCCCCCGCAATTCCGGTAAAAGACACCATCAAGGTTGCGGAGCGGGAAGTGGTGCTGGCCACACCCAACCGCAACAGCCTCTATGCCGTGCAGACGCCCCAGGTATTTGACTTCGACCTGCTGCGGGGCGCGCTGCAAAAAGCACTGGACACAGGCGCCGCGATGACCGACGACTGTTCCGCAGTGGAGGCCCTGGGGATGAAGGTACACCTGACGCCAGGCGATGAGGAAAACATCAAAGTGACGACCCCCTTTGACTTGACCGTGGCGGAGGCCATTCTGAACAGGAGGCAGGCGATATGAGAATCGGACACGGCTACGACGTCCACCGGCTGATCGCGGGTCGAAAGCTGGTGCTGGGCGGCGTGGAGATTCCCTACATTCTGGGCCTGGACGGCCACTCCGACGCCGACGTGCTGCTCCATGCCATCATGGATGCGCTGCTGGGTGCGGCAGCCCTGGGCGACATCGGGCGCCTGTTCCCGGATACCGACCCGGCATACAAGGGCATTTCCAGCGTGCTGCTTTTGGAAACCGTCGCCGCAAGAATTCGGGAAGCGGGCTACGAGGTCGGCAATGTGGATGCCACCGTCATTGCTCAAAAGCCGAAGCTTGCCCCCCACATCCCCGCCATGCGGGAGATCGTAGCCAAGACGCTGGGCGTTGACCTGGATCAAATCAACATCAAGGCCACCACCGAAGAGCATTTGGGCTTTTCCGGCAGGGAAGAGGGCATCGCCGCCCACGCCGTGTGCCTATTGGAAAAATCCCGCGGCGCAATTCCGGCGAAATGAGGAAATTCCCGTCAGAGCGGATTTCAGCGTATTTTTTTGGCAGTCTCGGAAATTCCTCGTAAAAGCGGGGGATTTCCGAGACTGCCATCATGTGCCGGCGCTCCGGAGCATATCCGCGAAGCTGCCGGGCTGATCCCGCGGCGCCTCAAAGCCGCACCGGGGAGGCAGCCGGACTGCTGTACCTAAAGCTGCAAGGCATAGTTGGTGACGATCAAATGCTCCGCGGCCCGGTCATTGCGGCTGCGAACATTGTAGGCGTACTGCTTGTCAAACCGCCAGACGTGGAAGCCCTGGCTGTAGAGCGCCTGGATAAAGTCTGTATTTTTGATAATCAGCAAAAACTTCGCCGGCGTCCGGCTGAGGGCCACGGCCAGCCGGGCATGGTCCAGCTTGGTGAAGGCCGAGCCTTCATAGTTGGAAAACTCCGTGTCATAGGGCGGGTCCAGGAAGAGGAAGTCCCGCTCCGTCGGCGCCGTCTCCCGGAGGAAGTCCTCAAAGTCCATGCTGTAAAGCGCGGTACCGGCAAAAAGCTCCGCCACCGCCGGCGAGAAGATGGCCTCCACTTTGGAGAGGAGGTCCTTGCGGTTGTAGCTCATGCCGCCGTAGGGAATGTTGAACTCGCCCTTGGCATTGTAACGGAACATGGAGCCGTAGCACATCTCCCGGATGAAGTAAAAATTGGCCATTCTGGCGGCAGGGGAGAGGTCCAGCTTTCCCGCGGCAGCCTCGTTATAGAGCCGCCGGAAATAGAGATAATACCCGCCGGTCAGGCCGGTGATAAGGTTTTCCAGCAAATCGTTCCTGGAGAAAGGCTGCACCGCCTGGTGGCGCACCGTCCGCGTCACCTTGTCCAAAAGGCTGTGTTCCAGTTCTGCCCGGAAGTCCGCCAGGTCCGGCGTCAGCGGCGGATCAAAGAGCCGCGCCAGCTCGTCCTGCCAGGAATCCAGCAACGCGCTGACCGTCTCCCGTTCCGGCGCCTCCTCCTGGGCAGGGAGCAGCGCCAAAAGCCGCTCCCCATGCCGCTCTCCCAGGGCAACCAGCCGCCGGAAGCTCCAGGCATAGGCCCGGAGATAGGCCTCCAGCTCCGGGTCCTGGGCCTGGACCAGCCGGTAAAGCGCCATCAGATCTCCGCTGAGGTCGTTGACGGCGGCTTTGGGCGGGCACAGGTGAAAGTAGAGGGCGCCGCCGCCGAAAAAAGGCTCAAAGTACCGATCAAACCCGGGAATCATGGTGCGGAACCGGACGATCTCGCTGGATTTTCCCCCGGGCCATTTGAGAAGCGGCTTCATGGTCATCCCTCCGTGGATTTTTTGTTATTATATCAGGTTTTCCGCCCCTTGCCAAGCCGATACAAATGCCCTTTGCAATCAAACCTGGAACATGATATGATTAAGAAAGTAACTGACGAAAAGAGGAACACTATGGTAGTAATGAGCCACAGCCCGGAGGAGACCGAGGCCCTGGGCCAACGACTGGCCGCCTTGCTCCGCCCCGGCGACGTGGTAGCCTTCTGGGGCGATCTGGGCGCGGGGAAGACCGCTTTCACCCGGGGTCTGGCCCGAGGACTGGGAATCACGGAAGCCGTCACCAGCCCCACCTACACCCTGGTCAACGAGTATCTCTCCGGGAGAATGCCGCTGTTTCACTTCGATATGTATCGCCTGACCTCCTCCGACGACCTCTTTGACATCGGCTGGGAGGACTATCTGACCCGCGGCGGCATCTGCGCCGTGGAGTGGAGCGAGAATGTGGCCGACGCGCTGGAAAGCGCCATCCGCGTCTCCATCCGGCGCGTCAGCGACACGGATCGGGAAATCACCCTGGAAGGAGGGGAGCGCCTTGCAAATTTTAGCCTTTGAGACCTCGGCCAAAGCAGTGAGCGTCGCCCTGGTGGAGGACGGCGCCCTGATAGGGGAGTACTTTCAGAACAGCGGCCAAACCCACAGCCGCACCTTGATGCAGATGGCGGAGGACCTGCTGCGCAACTGTGACCGCACCGTGGCGGACGTGGACGCCGTGGCCTGTGCCGCAGGTCCCGGCAGCTTTACCGGCGTGCGGATCGGCGCGGCTGCGGCCAAGGGCTTTGCCTGGGGCCGGGAGCTGCCCTGTTACGGCGTCTCCACCCTGGAGGCCATGGTCCGCGCCGCGGCCTGGGCCGACGGGATTTACTGCGCTGCCATGGACGCCCGGCGCAATCAGGTGTATACCGCGCTATTCTCCCTGCGGCAGGGCGTGTTCACCCGGCTGATGGAGGACAGCGCCATCTCCCTGGAGGAGCTGAAGGAAAAGCTGCTGGCGCTGCCGGGAGAAAAATTTCTAGTTGGAGACGGCGCATCTCTGTGCTATAATACCCTTGGCAACGACGTCCCCGCGCTTCGGCTGCTTCCGGAGCATCTCAGGCAGCAGCGCGCCTCCGGCGTGGCCCTCCTGGCCTGGGAGATGGCGCAGCAGGGGCTTTCGCCCTCCGGCGCCGACCTGATCCCCAACTACCTCCGGCTGAGCCAGGCGGAGCGGGAACGACTCAAACAACTATCGACTGAAACTAGAGAAAGAGGATGAAACCATGGGCAGCGTACACGTTTTGGATCACCCGTTGTTGCAGCACAAACTCTCCATTCTCCGCAATAAGGACACCGGTGTGAAGGAATTCCGGGAAATTGTCGGTGAAATCGCAGCTTTGATGTGCTATGAGGCCACCCGCAACCTTCCCACGGAAGAGCGCACTGTGGAGACGCCCATCGCCACCGCCACCGTGCGGGTACTCGCCGGCAAGAAGCTGGCCATCGTGCCCATTCTCCGGGCCGGCCTGGGTATGGTGGACACCATCATCAACCTAGTTCCCTCGGCCAAGGTGGGACATATCGGCCTCTACCGCGACCCCGAAACCCATGAGCCGGTGGAGTATTACTGCAAAATGCCCCCGGATATCTCCGAGCGGCAGGTCTTCGTGGTGGACCCCATGCTGGCTACCGGCGGCTCCGCCGCGGACGCCATCACCTTCATCAAGAACCACGGCTGTAAGTCCATCACTTTGATGAACATCATCGCCGCGCCCGAGGGCATCAAAAAGGTTCAGGAGACGCACCCCGACGTGGACATCTTCGTCGCCGCCGTGGACCCCTGCCTCAATGACCACGCCTATATCGTCCCCGGCCTGGGCGACGCCGGCGATCGCATCTTCGGTACAAAATAATGCCGTTCGGCATGGAAAAACCGTACCCCGACGGGTGCGGTTTTTCCATATCATCCGGCGGAATCCCGCCGCGCCGGTCAACTGAAAAGGCCAAACTCGCACCAAACGGCATAATCAGGCGCGATCCGGAAAAGGACGGGCAAGCTGTCCGACTTGTCCGTCCTGCGTGTATCTCGATCAATCTGATTTTACTTCTGCTTTTTTATAGCTGCGATGTCCCTGACCAAATAAGTGATTGCTGCAAAGAACGCTATCATCGAGGAGATGTATACAATCTCTCTTTGTGTTGAGAAATTAAAAATAACTGCCGCAGCTGCCGCAATTACAAGCAAGATTTCAAGCACAATTCTAATTCTGTCCTTCAACTTCATACAATCGCGCTCCTTCTATGGTTTTCACCGCGCCGCCTCCAAGAAACCCGTGATGCTGCCGCAGAATCTTTTCTTGATGATCCCACGGATTTCTCCCGCTGTCTATCGCTTGACTTATCGCGCAGGATTCGGTATACTATCCTTGTTAATTTGGGTATAAATGTCTACAGGACAGGCTCCCAAGGATTATGGAACTATTTTGGAAAGGAAGAAGTCCATATGATTTACTCTACCGAAGTTCAGCATATGTGTCCCGTTGCCAAGGGCGCATATCATGGCCCGGCTCCCATCCCCGAAGAGGGCAAGTGGGTGCAGGCCAAGGAAATCAGCGACATCTCCGGCTTTACCCATGGTGTGGGCTGGTGCGCACCCCAGCAGGGTGCCTGCAAGCTGACCCTGAATGTCAAGAACGGTATTATTGAAGAGGCGCTGGTGGAAACCCTGGGCTGCTCCGGCATGACCCACTCCGCCGCCATGGCTTCTGAGATCCTCATCGGCAAGACCATCCTCGAAGCCCTCAACACCGACCTGGTGTGCGACGCCATCAACACCGCCATGCGCGAGCTGTTCCTGCAGATCGTCTATGGCCGTACCCAGTCCGCCTTCTCCGAGGACGGCCTGGCCGTCGGCGCCTCTCTGGAGGACCTGGGCAAGGGCCTGCGCAGCCAGGTGGGCACCATGTTCGCCACCAAGGAAAAGGGTCCCCGTTACCTGGAAATGGCCGAAGGCTATGTCACCCGCGTCGCCCTCAACAAGGACGATGAGATCGTCGGCTACGAGTTCATCAATCTGGGCAAGATGATGGACTTCATCAAGAAGGGCGACGATCCCGCCGAGGCCATGAAGAAGGCCCAGGGTCACTACGGCCAGTTCGACAACGCGGCCAAGTATATTGACCCCCGTCAGGAATAAGAGGAGGACACGAAAATGGCTTTGTTTGAAAGTTACGAAAGAAGAATTAACAAAATCAATGGCGTCCTCGCTCAGTACGGCATCGGTTCTGTGGAAGAGTGCAGAGAGATCTGCAAGGAAAAGGGCTTCGATCCCTACGAGATCGTCAAGGGCATTCAGCCCATCTGCTTTGAGAACGCCTGCTGGGCCTACGTGGTGGGCTCCGCCATCGCCATCAAGTCCGGCGTGAAGACCGCTGCTGAGGCTGCCAAGGCCATCGGCATCGGCCTGCAGGCCTTCTGCATCGACGGTTCCGTCGCCGACGACCGCAAGGTCGGCCTGGGCCACGGCAACCTGGGCGCCATGCTGCTGAGCGACGAGTCCAAGTGCTTCGCCTTCCTGGCCGGCCACGAATCCTTCGCCGCCGCTGAAGGCGCCATCGGCATCGTCAAGAATGCCAACAAGGCCCGCAAGGAGCCCCTGCGCGTCATCCTGAACGGCCTGGGCAAGGACGCCGCCCAGATCATCTCCCGGATCAACGGCTTCACCTATGTGCAGACCAAGTTTGACTACGCCACCGGCAAGGTCAACATCGTCCGCGAGATCCGCTACTCCGAGGGTGAGCGGGCCAATGTCCGCTGCTACGGCGCTGACGACGTCCGCGAGGGCGTGGCCATCATGCACCTGGAGGGCGTGGACGTGTCCATCACCGGCAACTCCACCAACCCCACCCGGTTCCAGCATCCCGTGGCCGGCACCTACAAGAAGGAGTGCATCGAGCAGGGCAAGAAGTACTTCTCCGTGGCCTCCGGCGGCGGCACGGGCCGTACGCTCCATCCCGATAACATGGCCGCCGGCCCCGCTTCCTACGGCATGACCGACACCATGGGCCGGATGCACTCCGACGCCCAGTTCGCCGGTTCTTCCTCCGTGCCCGCCCACGTGGAAATGATGGGCTTCCTGGGCGCCGGCAACAACCCCATGGTCGGTATGACCGTGGCCTGCGCTGTTGCTGTAGCCGAGAGCATGAAGTAATTTCCCCTTTGCGCAGTATCCCCCGGTGCAGTTTTGCACCGGGGGATTTTTGATCTCTTCGCGCTCAATAAAAGTCCAAGTTGTCTACGATTTGATGGTGGTTTTCAAAGGTGTACTCGTACACCGCCAGAAAGCCGTTCTCCACGTTCAAGGGGCGATAGAGCTGCACGAAAATGGTTTCTCCGTCCTTTGTTTCGAACACAGCCTCCTGGTCCGTCGCTGAGCGCAGCGTACCGCGCTCCAGGCCCAGCGTGTTGTAGAGGAAATTCAGAGTGACGCTCTCCGGGTCCAGCCGCCAGGTCAGATGCCCCTCCCGTACCTGGGCCTGAATGTCCAGCGCCTTTTCATAGAGATCCTCCCGCAGATACTCCACCGTGACGCCATAGCCTTGGATCACCGTCCGGCCATGCTCCTCCGTCAGCTTCAGCGCTTCCTGGTAGATGTAGGTCTCCCGGTCTGAAGTCTCCGTGCAGTAGGTGATCACCGCCTCCGCTCCATCCAAAGCGATCTCGTAGTCAACCACCCACGGGCTGGATACGCCGATGGTCCAGGGATGTTCCGTGCCGTTTTGCGCCGTCAAGGCTTCGTAATAGGGCGCTTTGGCGTCGGCGCTCAGCAGGGCATAGCGCGCCTTGCCGTCCCGCTCTTTCAGCGCCTCGGCCCATTGGCTCGCCACTGTATAGCCATCCTGCGTTTCTCCAAGAGCCGCCTCGCCTGAAACCCTGTTCTCTGGCGCAGTGGGTTCATGCAGCTGAATTTGCGCCGTGGTTTCTGGCCGGAGAGCAAAGGCCGAGGTGATGCCCACGACCAGAAGCATTGCCAAGAATACGGCAACAGCGGAAGCACGCTTGTATTGCATGATGGATTTCACCCTTTCTTCCAAAAAGTTGCGGCTCAAGCGGCTGAAGCAGGGGAGAAGCCCGCTTCTCTTTTCCTCCAATGCCAGCAAGGCCAGCGCATAGGCGGCCCGGTACTCCCGCCCCACCCGCCGGACGACAGCGGCATCACAGGAAAGCTCCAGGTCCCGGTTTCCGAGCCAGTAGAGCAGCCAGACCAGCGGATTGAACCAGTGCAGCGCCAGCGCCGCGGCAAACAGCAGCTTGATCAGCGCGTCCCAGCGCCATACATGGACCCACTCGTGGGTCAGTACAAACTGCAATGTCGCCGTATCCCGGCGGTCCAGGGTCTTAGGCAGGAGAATTACAGGCCGGAAAATGCCATAGGTCAGAGGCGAGGTGATCTGATCGGAACAGCGGACGCAAACGCGCCGCGTCAGCCGATGCTCCGCCAGCCACGCCTCCACTTCCGGCGAATGCTCCGGCAGAGAAGTCTGGAAAGTCCGCAAGCAACGGACATAGGATACCGCAAAATAGGCCGTGAGCAGCACAACGCCAACCAGCCATAGAAGCGTCCACGGTGTCACCGCCGCAGCAGGTTGATGAGTGTCCGTCTGCGCCGCGCCGAAATACGGCAGCGTATTCTCCCAGGTCCAGGCTTGGCCGGTGGCAGCCGCGTCCGCAGCCGGCAGCGGCGTCGCGGGGGCCGGCATCGGCACCGGCAGGGCAAGCGACAGCGGCAAAAGAAGCCGCAGCGCTGCCACAATCCACAAAGCCCGGAATACCGTCCTGGGCAAAAATCGCTTCCCCAGCGTGCGCAGCAGAAGAATCACGAGAACCATGGTCCCGCCCCAGAGGGTTTGTTGGAGCAATTCCATGCTATCCCTCCTGATCCAGCGCCGCAATCATCCGGCGCAGCTGCTCGATCTGCTCCCGGGTGAGGCGGTGGCTTCCCAGCAGCGAGGCAAACAGCTGCTCCGGCGCGCCGTCAAAGAGCTTTCCCAGCAGTTCTTCCGTTTCCGCTTCCTGGACCGTCTCCCGGGTGACCAGAGCGTGGCAAAGAAAATTGGGCTCACTGCGGGCAATGGCCCCCTTGGCAATACATTTTTTGATGACCGTATAGGTCGTGTTCATGTTCCAGCCAATCTCTTCCTTGAGGATATCTGAAATGCGTTTGGCCGTCTGATCGCCCTCCCGCCAGAGTACCCCCATGACCTTCAGCTCCGAGTCAAACAGCTTGACCGCCATCTGCGCTCACTCCTTTCAAACTACTGCAATAGTTTCTATAGTCATACTACTACAATAGTTTCGCAATGTCAAGCAGCGAGATAAAAAAAAGAAGCGGCAGAGCACTGCTCCGCCGCCTCACATCGTATTAGTATTATTTCGCGTCACAATCAAAAAAGGGACCGGTTTCCCGGTCCCCAGTGGGTCAATATTCCACTTCCTGCGAAAGCGGCAGCTCCAGCAGGGAAGGGTTCTGCAACAGGTGCTTGAAGAGGCGGATGGACTTGGAGTAGTAGTAGCCGTCGGCCAGGCGCTCATCGATGGTGAGGCCGATGTCCAGCAGCTCCTTCATCTCCATATTGCCCGCCGCGTCGAAGACGGGGCGGGCGCTCTTTTCGCCGATCAGGCAGAAGATGGAGCAGGTACCCCAGTTGGTCAGGTGGTGATAGCCGCACTTGAGCTTGATCGAGCCCACGTTGGAGATCAGCACGGAGCTATAGTAGGGGTCTGTAGCAATGATGCTCTGGGGAATCCATCCGTGGATGTCCAGCCGGGTCAGCAGCCAGACCAGAAACTTCGAGAGGAAGCGCGGCATCTTGTTGAGGATGTTCATCGCATCCGTGGAAGCATCCACTTCTGTGTCGGACCGGCAATAGGAAATCTGCTTGAACAGGCTCTCATGGAGGGAATCCAGCGTGCTGTCCTCCTTGGCGTGGAGGAAGGCCAGGGCCTCTTCGCCGGTGTCGGAGAAGCGCTTCTTGACTACAAATGCAGCAGTCACTTCGTTGCGCTGATATGTATTCTTGTTGGCGATAAACCGGTTGAGCTTAGGCCGCAGGACGATCGTCTTCAAAAGCGCAGCCACCACCAGATGGAACATGGTGAATTTAAACTCCGGGTCTCCGGCGTTTTTCTCCGCTAAATAGGCATTGATGTTGGTGAGATCCACCGTCTCGGCGATATAGGCCTCGTTGTCGCAGCGATTGGGGTAAATCAGAGGGGTGATAAAGTGCATGGAATCGAGATCCCGCAGCAAATAGCCGTCTTTCCGGTCTCCCATCCGGCGTTTTTGTTTCTCCAAATCTCTCAAACCCTTTCGATCCATAAAAATCCTTAAGTATTATAGCAGGCAGGGAAGAAGGTGTCAAGTCGGTGTCAGATTTAGCAGGCAATGGTGTCTATAAAAGTGAAAGGAGGAGTAAAGCCATGGAGGATGAAACCATTGTGGCGCTCTACTGGGCGCGGGACGAAGCTGCCATCCCGGCCACGGCGAAAAAATACGGCACCTACTGCGCCGCCATCGCCGGGAATATCCTGGAAAGCCCCCAGGACGCCGAGGAGTGCGTTAGCGACACCTATCTCCACGCCTGGAACGCCATGCCGCCCAGCCGCCCGCAGGTGCTAAAAGCCTTTCTCGGAAAGATCACCCGCAACCTCTCCCTCAACCGCGTCCGGCACCATCACGCCTTGAAGCGGGGCGGGGCAGCGGCGGTGGAGGAGCTGGGGGAGATTGTCACCAGCTCCGACCCGGTGGGGGAGGCGATGCAGCGCCGGGAACTCCTGCGAGCCATCGACGCCTTCCTGGAAGGCCTGCCGAAGCGGCAGCGGCAGCTCTTCGTATGCCGGTACTGGTACTTTGACAGCGTGACCGACCTGGCCGCCCGGTTTCAGATGACCGAGAACCATGTCTCCGTCACCCTGCGCCGAATCCGGAAGAAGCTCCGCCGAAATCTCACGGAAAGGGGGTTTGAGCTGTGAAAAAAGAGGACTTCTGCGACGTCATGGGAGAAATTCAGGAGGATTTTATCCTGGAGGCGCGGGAGAAGGTCCAGAAGCGCCACTGGGGAAGGTGGGTCGTGCTGGCGGCCTGTCTGTGCCTGGCGGTGGTGCTGGCCTCCACCAGATGGCAGCCTTCCACAACGAACACGGAGGCAGTCGCCTGCGGCTTTACCATGGAGGCCGTTCCCGACGCCATCTATTTCCCCGTGACCAGGGAGGAGCGGGAGCAGTACAATCTTGCCGAAGCCCCCGACGAGGACGACCTGGGGGCAATCATGGGCACTGTGACATCCTGCGAAGACGAGACGCTCATCGGCAGCAGCGTCTACCACGTCGCAGCCTATCCCGCGCTGGATTCCCTGTGCATCGTGGCATCGCCGGACGGCTATACCTATTACCTGTGCGAGGCGCTCTATGCCTCGGCGGCGGAAGGGGAGACCCTGGAGGTACTCCTGGAGACCTACGGGCTGCCGGATTCCCTGGCTAGTGTGGAGGTGCTGGAGAAGGATTTCACGCCCCTGTACACGATGGAAGATTCGCAAAAAATCGACACGATGTTCGCCATTCTCTCCACCACCGTCAACCAGGGCAAGGAGGCCGGGGAGCGCCGCTTTGCCGACGTCTGGTACGCGGCCTATGGCAATGACGATGTGCGGTATAGCGAGGCGGAAGGCCACTGCGTCTTCGCCGCCGACGAGACGCCGTCAGAGCCGGTCACAGAGACCGACGGCGCGGGCAACATCGTGGTGTCCAACAGCAGGCCGCCGTCGGACTCGGTCTATGACAGAGCCCAGGCGCTTTGGACCGCCGGCGAGCGGATTTTGCGCCTGACCACGGCGCAGGGCTTTTCCCTGGAGCTGGACTTTTTCCCGTCCATCCAGGCAATCTTCTGTAACGACGGCTGCTTCATCCTCACCGATTCCCAGTCGGAAACCCTCGCAGAGCTCCTGGAGATCTCCTAGGGGCGGCTGCGCCCGATCGGCTGTAAATGCACCCCACTGTAGGGGCGCATTGCATGTCAAGAGCAACATAGGTAACACAAGAGAAAGAACATGGGTTACAGTTTTCTGATGTTTCGATTCAGGCGAACACCGGTGTTTGCGTCGATCTCGGCGATCTGAAAATTGCGGTAACAGACCTGGAAGGTATCAGCGTCGCCGGCACGGATTTCAAGATAGGTGTCAGCCATTGTCTCGCTGAGATAAACACGAAACGGTCCAAACCGCAGGTAGCCCCAGTTGTTGACCTTGCAAAGCCTGGCGCCCTCGGGATACTCATAGGGCCGCGGCTCAAACAGTTGCCTGGTGCTGGGCTGATAGACAGAGGCAGGAGGCCTGTGCCCCAGCGCCTCATGGGGCCGGATTTCATTGTACTTCCAGCGCCAATACTGAAACAGCCTGTCTGCCTCCAGCAGATTTCTCGGGGTCTGCCGCAGGATCTCCTGCTTCATGGTGCGATGAAAGCGCTCAATTTTTCCCTGGGTCTGCGGGTGGCGAACACGGCCATGGATGGGCAGGATGTCCAAATCCATGAGGTAGCGCTCAAACTGCGTGATGCCTCGCCGAAAGCCGGCGAACTGGGCGCCGTTGTCTGATAGAATGGCGTCCGGCAATCCATACTCCTCAAACACTTGAATAAAGCTCTCTTTTACGCCGATTGTAGAACTTTTAGGCTCGATCCGAAGGCAGAACCGGCTGTGATCGTCCAGGATCGTCAGGGGGTAGCAGCGCGTGCCGTCGCCATAAGGTAAGCGCACAACAATCCCCCGCCTTTCGTCTCTCTCGAAAATGTGAGACAATATCCCAAAACTCGAAAAACTGACAGTGAGTTTTTTGAGACTTCACACCAGGAGGGAGAGGCATGGGAGAGGTATTGGCAGTACGAAATGAGTATCGGGCGCAGAACTGGGTTCAAGTAATCCAAGAGTGTCGAGCCAGCGGTTTGACAAACCGGGCGTTTTGCCAGCAGCGGGGGATCCCGGAGAAGAAGTTCTACTACTGGCTTCGGAAACTTCGCACGCAGGCATTGGAGGCGGCACAGCCACAGATTGTGCCCATATCTCCTGGGGCTGTAGCAGAGGATGTGCTCCAAATTCATTTTCGAGGCGCAGAGCTGCGGCTTCCCGGAACTGTAGATCTCGACGCAGTGGCCGCGGTTTTGCGTTCCATTCAAACGGTATGATAGACCTCAGTCAAGTGCGCCGGTACTATGTCGCCTGCGGGTACACCGATCTGCGCCGCGGGATCGACGGACTGGCCGCTATTGTCACGCAGCAATTTGGTGCACAGCTGAATGAGGAAAGCCTGTTCCTGTTTTGCGGTCGCCGGACGGATCGGATCAAGGCGCTCTACTGGTCTGGAGACGGATATCTTCTGCTGTACAAGCGGCTGAGTAACGGCAGCTTTCAATGGCCGAGGAACGAGGCCGAGCTGCGGCTGCTGGATCCGCAGGCCTTCCGCTGGCTCATGGAGGGGCTATCCATGGAACAGCGGACAGCCATACGGAAGGAGCCTCCCAAGGATTTATTTTGAATATCGCACATATTTTCCTGTACTTTTCTGCAGATTTATGATATAATTTAGACAGAAAAGTTACGAAGAGGGTGACATTTGCATGGCGAAAAATACAAATTATCACCGTGCGGATGTCACCCTTCTGCAGTCTGAAGTCGCCCGGTTGCAGGAAGAAAACGCGGCGCTGGCTGCTCAAGTGGAAGAGCTCAAGCGAAAGCTGGAGCACATGACAGAGGTCTTCGCCAATGCCCAGCGTGCGCAGTTCGGGCAGTCCAGCGAGAAGAGGCGGTATGTCCTGGGCGAAGACCAGCTGTGCCTGTTCAACGAGGCGGAGGCGGTACAGGATCATAAAGCGCCGGAGCCTACGGAAGCAGACCTCACAGTCAAGGCGCACACCCGGAAGAAAAAGCGGACGCTTGACCAGATGATGGAGGCGCTTCCGGTGGAGGAAATCATACTGACCCTGCCGGAAGACAGGATGATCTGCGACAAATGCGGCGGAACCTTCCGCTTGATTGGGAAGAAGCTGCTCCGCCGGGAGATGATTATCATTCCGCAGCAGCAGAAGATCCTTGCATACTACAGCTGCAGCTATGCCTGTGACCGGTGCGAGAAGGAGACGGGGTATGCCCATATCCTGACGACCCAGGCGCCTCCGCCGCTGATGAAGCACTCCCTGGCGTCGGCGTCCACGGTAGCAGATGTGATGACAAAGAAATATGCTGACGGGCTGCCCCTGGCACGGCAGGAGAAGATCTGGGCGCGGCAGGGTGTGACGCTCGGCAGAGCGACGCTGGCCAATTGGATCATCCAGTGTGCGCAGACGTGGCTGAAGCCGCTGTACCGGCATATGAAACAATCTCTGCTGGAGGAGCCGCTGATCCACGCCGACGAGACCGTGGTGCAGGTGCTGAAGGAGGAAGGCAAGGCAGCTGCGTCGGAGTCCCGGATGTGGCTGTATGCCAGTGGAGAAATGAGCCGGAAAAGGGTTCGCCTCTTTGAGTACCAGCCGGATCGCAGCGGAAAGCGTCCAGCGAGCTTTCTGAGCGGTTTTACGGGCTGCCTGGTGACCGACGGATACGCAGGTTACAACCAGGTTCAGGGCGTGACGCACTGCGGATGCTGGGCGCATGCCAGACGGAAATGGCGGGATGCCATGCCGGACGGGGCCACGGTCAAGACCAGCAAAGCGGCCGTGGGTTACCGGTATTGCACCAAGCTATTTACCCTGGAGAAGCAATACGGTTACGCGACAGCCAAGAGTCGCTACGAGTACCGCCAGAATGTGGTTCGGCCACTGCTGGAGGAGTATTTTTGCTGGCTGAAAACGGTTCGCCCGGAGAAGGGCAGTAAATTGGAAGAGGCAGTGCGCTACTCACTGAACCAGAAGGAGCAGCTGACGGCATTCCTGGAGGCACCTGAGGTTCCGATTAGCAATAATCTGGCAGAGAACGCCATCCGCCCCTTCGTGCTGGGCAGAAAGAATTGGCTGTTCAGTGACAGCGTCAAGGGCGCGGAAGCCAGCGCCATTGTATATTCGCTGGTGGAAACGGCCAAGGCCAACGGTGTGGAGCCCTATGAATACCTGCTGCTGGTGCTGAGCCGACTGCCCTATTATGGCAAAACGCCATCCCACGAAATCCTGGAGCGCCTGATGCCCTGGAACCCCGACGTAAAACAGAGGAAATATCTGGAGACGCCTGATTGCGAATAAACGAACCCGGTAGGTTTGTGTGAAGGCCTACCGGGTTTTGACTGTATACGGGCGGTTGTTGAGCGCTTACCTTCATTCTACCAGAGTTCTGCAAACCATGTCTCTTTTTATCCTATTTTCAATTTGCGCAACTTATTGTACTTTATCCGGCGCCCAGTCCATTTTTTGGTAATGTCCATCATGGCCAAATACAGCATTTTCAGCAGACTGTCATCAGTGGGAAAGACTGATTTGGCCTTGGTCACCTTGCGCAGCTGGCGGTTGAAACCCTCAATGGCGTTGGTGGTGTAGATCAGGCGCCGTACCTCCTGGAGATACTTGAAGTAGGTACTGAGATTTGCCCAGTTGGATCGCCAGGACTGGGAGATTTTCGGGTATTTCTTGTCCCAGCGCTCCCCAAAGGCGTCCAGAGCGTCCAGGGCTGCCTGCTCGTCCACAGCCGCATAGACCGCCTTCAGGTCGGCCATAAGGGCTTTCAAATCCTTGTAAGACACATACTTGCTGGAATTGCGCAGCTGGTGGATGATGCAGTTCTGGATCTCAGTCTGAGGAAAAACTGCGTGGATCGCTGCGTCAAACTCTGTCAAATTGTCGGTACAGGCGATGAAAATGTCTTCTATCCCTCGGTTTTTCAGGCTGTTGAGTACAGTCGCCCAGAACTTGGCGCTCTCGTTTTCGCCAACCCACATCCCCAGAACATCTTTCCGGCCATCCAGATTGACGCCGATGGCAATGTAGACTGCTTTCTTCACAATCTGCCCTTCGCTGCGGACATGGTAGTGAATGGCATCCAGAAATACCACAGCGTAGATCGGTTCCAGAGGCCGCTGCTGCCACTCTTTGGCGATGGGCAAAATCTTGTCCGTGATCCGGCTAACCGTGCTGTCTGAGACAGATATGCCGTAAATATCCCGAATATGCGTCTCAATATCGCTGGTGGTCATGCCCTTGGCGTACATGGACAGGATTTTCTCCTCGATGTCCTGACTGATGCTGGTTTGGCTCTTTTTCAGCACCTGGGGTTCAAATTCTCCCTTGCGGTCTCGAGGAACCGACACATCCACATCCCCGAAGCTGGTGCGCAGCGTTTTGCTGCTGTGGCCGTTGCGGCTGTTGTCTGTGTCCTTGTTCTTGTAGTCGTACTTGCTATAGCCCAGCTCGTCATCCAGTTCTGCTTCCAGGCCATTCTCCATGAATTCGGCAATGGTTTCCTTGAACAGGTTTTGGATGTCATCCATGCTGCCGATGTTTGCCATTTGCAGCAGCTCGCGGATTTTTTCTCAACGGGCATTTTCTTCCGGGGTGCGGTTCTTTCTGGCCATATTTAAGGCAGCACCGCACAATTCGGCAAGAGCATTCGGCCAAAGATTTTGCCTCATACGAAAGTTATAAAAGGGCGGGAATACTGTATGTATTTCCCCCTTTTATAACTGCACGGATGGGGCAAAAGATTGGGCGAAGGCTGCAGACACAATTGTGCGGTGATGCCTTAGCTCACGTAAAAGAAAAGCAAACAAAATGGGAATTTCCGCTCGCTGTTCTGTTTGCCGTTGAAGATATTTCATTTGTGACCATTGCCAAGCGGCCGGGAAACGGTTCTCGGCGTTTCGGGGGCGGATGAAAACTAAATTACATTTTACGCTTGTCTGAGCGATTTATTTACACGCCTTATGCTATACTCCCATTGTACGAAAATGCTGCATTGAAATGAGGAGGTTAACCCTTATGAGTTCCGTACAAAGCAAAGCTGCCACCCAATCACAGAAACTGATGATCTTTGTCCTGACCATGTCCCTGTATGGACTGGCCACGCTGTTCACTGAGCTGATCCCCAAGTTCCAGGTTGGGCTGGTGGAATTTTCCGTGGAGTATTTCCTGTTTATCCCTCTTACACTGGCCATGCTGTTTGACCCTCTGTCCGCTGCCCTGGGCGCTGCAACCGGCGAGCTTGTGTTCAGCGAGATCATGCTGGGACAGTTCGGCGGCCTGGGTGAGCTGGAAAAATTCATCACGGTCACCATTGGCGTTTACATCGCGGGCCGTCTTGTGAAAGATCCCAAGAATCGCGTTATGGTGGGCGTCGCCGCCATCGTGGGCACCGCTGCTCAGCTTTTGATGGGCACGATCGTCGATATTGCCAAGGTTCAATTTGCGGTTGAGGATTTTGAAGCTGTGGCTGGACTTCCCGAGAGCGTCTTTGCCACCGAAGGGTTTGCCTTCTTAAACGACCTGCTGTTCTCCGGCATCCTGTTCTGCCTGCTTCCCACGCTGTACCTGGTTCCCAAACTTTATGGGAAGATTGAGCCCCTTTTGGGCATGGCGCCCCGCACTTCTGAAAGCGTAGTAGCCGGCTTGAACCCCAAGGCCATTGTGGTGTGCGTCATAGGCTTTGTCTGTGCCGTTGCCGCGGAGCTGGCTGCCACTGCCGGCATGTCCCTGGTGGAGTGGGAAGCTGCGTGGGCCGAGAGCGGCACCGCCATGGCTGTCGGAATGGTCGTTGCAGCCGCACTGTGCCTTGTTGTTGTGCTGGTGATGAAAAAGAACAGTGAAAGGAATGTGGCTCGTTAAGTATGAATGCGGTTGAGATCACGGGCCTGACCTATTCCTATCCGGGCGCTTCTCAACCCACTCTCAACGGAATCTCTTTGAAGATCGAGAAAGGAGACTTCCTTGCGGTCGTTGGCAACAACGGTTGCGGGAAGTCTACTTTATGCAAGGTCCTCAATGGTCTGATCCCCCATTTTATTACGGGGGATTTTCGCGGGGAGGTCCGTGTAGAGGGGTTGAACACACTGGAGAGCGAGGTAGGTACGCTGGCTCAAAAAGTCGGGTATGTCTATCAGGACTTTGAAAATCAAATCGTCCGGCCCACCGTGCTGGATGACGCCTCCTATGCTTGCCTGAACTATGCGTTTCCCGACTATCTGGAGCGGGGAAGGGAGGCGCTGGAGCAATGTGGATTAAGGGGCCGTGAAAATGAGTATGTTTGGCAGCTTTCCGGCGGCCAGACCCATCTTCTGGCTCTGGCGGGCGCTGTATCGCTGCGCCCGGATATTCTGATCCTGGACGAGCCCATCGCGCAGCTTGACCCGCTCCATGCGGATCGTATCTATGAGGTGCTGCGGGAGCTGAACGAAAAGCAGGGCAAAACCATCATTGTGATCGAGCATCACACCGAATACATTGCGGACTACTGCCGCCATGTATTGCTGATGAAGGATGGCCGGGTGCAGTGGATGCTTCCCGCCCGGGAAGCCCTGCAGCGGGTGGACGAGCTGGAAGCGTGCAACATCTTTCCCCCGCAGGTCACACAGGCGGCGCACTGCCTGCTGAGAGAGGATGGAAGAGAGGCAGCGACACCGCTCCCCACCACCATTCAGGAAGGAAAGTCCTTTTTCTCCCGCCTGGTGTATCATCCTGCCGAACCGTCGCCTGAAAAAAACGGCGTCGCATCTCCGGCTGTCGTGGCGTTTCAGGATGTGTCCCTTTCGTACCGTTCTGTAAAGGGAGAGCCCAGAGTGGTTTTCGACGGGCTCAATCTGCATATCCATCAGGGAGAAAAGGTCGCGCTCATCGGGTCCAACGGTGCGGGAAAGTCCACTTTGATGAAGATGATGGTGGGCTTGCTTCGCCCGCAAAGCGGCTCGATTGCCTTGTTTGGCGAAGCCATCGGCGAAAAAAAGGCGGAGGATCTGTCAAGACTGATTTCTCTGGTGTACCAAAATCCCGAAGAAATGTTTATCAAGGATTCCATCCGGGCTGACATCGCCTATGCCATGCAGGTACGGCAGGTGCCGGACTGGCAGCGGCGCACGGAGGATCTATTGGCGCGCTTCCGCCTGACAGATCTTCAGAATCGGGATGGCCGTCTCATGTCCGGCGGTCAAATGCGCCGTGCCAGCTTGGCCATCGGAGTGGCTCTGGAGCCCGGCATCCTGCTGCTGGATGAGCCGACCGCCAATCTGGATATCGCCACGCGCCGGGAGATCATGGAGGTCCTGGAGAATATGAAGGACATCATTCAGACGGCGGTCATCGCCACCCATGATATGCAGCTGGTCTGCCAGTGGGCAGAACGGATCATCGTGCTGTGCGGCGGCAAGGTCGTGGCAGATGGCACGCGGGACGAGATATTCTCCCGCCAAGACCTGGTGGAGCTGGTTGGCATCCGCCCCCCGGAGGTCTTCTCCATGGCCCGGGAACTGAACTCCAACGCCCTGTGTTATACCATCGAGGAATTTACGCGATGCTTTCGGGAGGCTTAAGTATGGAAAAACTGATGAACAAACTGTCTGAGAATATCCTCGATAAATTCTCCATGGATTTCCTCCGCAATCAGGTTTTGAAAAATGCGTATGGAAACGACGATACTGTCATTGCGGCGCTGGACCCGCGGATTCTGATCGCATGGTATCTGTTTTTCGGCTTGGTTCCATGGTTTGTCAATGATCTTTCGTTTCTCTTGGTCAGCTTCCTGCTGGTGATGGTCACTACGATCATGGCGCATGTGGCAGGACTGGTGCTGTTTCTGTTTGCCCTGGGCGTCTTTTCCCAGACCGGTTATCTGTTTTTGGTGACGCTCCTTTTCGGCGGCGATGCTTCGGCCATCGCGCCGCTGCTGGTGCTTACCCTGAAGGTCGCCACCATTTCCCTTGCCTCCGTGACCGTATTCTCCGGGCTCGATCCGGACCGGCTTTCCAACGGGCTGATGTGGTTTGGATGTCCGGAACGGCTCAGTTTTTCCATTTCCTATGCCTATCGGATGCTTCCCATGCTGATGGAAGAATTTCAGAATGTTCTGCTTTCTTATCGTCTGCGTGGGAATCCTCCGGCTCACGATACCTTTATGGGGAAGGTGCGGTATCTTATGTATCAGGTGAAGATCGTGATGGAGTCCTTCTATCCGCTGATGCTCAATACCGCAAAACGCTCCCGCACCACGGTGGAAGCGCTGGAGCTGCGGGGGTACCGGTATGCGGCGATCAACAAAACCGTGAAAAAGATGAAGCTCGCCACTTTGAAGGTGACCTACAATGATCTGCTCTTTTTGGCCGTCTCCTTTTTGTGCGTGGCGCTTTCTGTCCTTTTCTCCACTCTGTTCTGAAGGAAGGGTTTTCTTTTGCAGCTTGATTTTCACACCCATGGAAAACTGGCAAAGAAACTGCCATTTTCCCCGGCCTACACCGACTGGCTTTTTGGGGAAGCCCGTGGAGCTGGTCTTGATGCACTGTGTCTGACAGAGCATTTCAACACGCTCCAGTTCCATGACCTTTACCAGTATCTCTCTTCCGTCAGCCGGCGGGTGGACGATGCTTTGGAACTGGAAAACGGACTGTACATTTTCCCCGGCATGGAAACGGATGTGTCGGAGGGCGGTCATATTCTCTCCCTTGGCCCCCTGGAAGCCATCCTGGAGCTGAATGAGCGCCTGGAGCCCCACAAGGAAAGGGGGAACTTTCTGCCCTTCGAGGCTCTGATGAACCTGTTTTCCGAATATCCCGTTTTGGTGGGCTGCGGTCATCCGTTCCGGGACGGCGGGCACGTGCCGGAGCTGCCCCTGGAGCAGCTTCGCCGGTTGTCCTTTTTGGACCTCAACGGCAAGGACCTGGCGCTGGACCGGTCCCGCACGGAAGCACTGACCTATGCCCTGGGCAGCCGGCTGGAGATCCCGGTGGTTTCCGGCAGCGATACCCATCAGGCGGTCCAGTATGGCTGTGTCACCACCGTGTTTGACCATTCCTTCACATCGGTTTCCGCGCTGTGGAACGAAATGAAAGCCGGACGATACAAGATTCAGCTTTCGAATCAAGCCCCGTTCCTGGTGCGCACCGCCAGTCTCCTCAAGCGCTCGCTCAAAGAGATCCATGCTTTGGGCGGGGATTATGTCGCGGTTCTCACCGGGGATGCAATCGCATGAGCGCGGAAACCAGCACCGGATGGATACGCTGAATCGATAGGAGAAAAACCATGGAACTGAGCCTTGCAATTTCACCTGGGGAACTGACCCGTTCGGAGCAGAAGATCCTGAACTATATCAATACGAATCCGGATTCGTTTCTGCTCGCCTCCATTGGGCAGCTGTCTCAGCACCTGGGGATCTCCGATGCCACAGTCTCTCGCTTTGCGCGTCACGCGGGGTGTGCGGACTTCAAGGGACTGAAAACCATGGTGGTCGAGCAGGCCGCTGGACCTGCCGCGAAGATTGCGGGCACTCTCTCGCAGGATGGCGGCTTTTCTCCGGCTGCGTGGCTGGAACGCCAGCAGCATTATCTCAGGAAAACCATCCAGCAGCTGGATGACGCGACCTTCCGCAAGGCCACGGAAGCCCTGCTCCAGGCCAATCGGATTTTTCTGCACGGAAAGAATGCGTCTTATCCTTTGGCTCAAATGCTGGCTTTTCGTTTGCGGCGGCTGGGACTTCCTGTCGTTGTCCTCCCCGCCGGCGGCTCTGAGCTGATGGAGGGCTTGTTCCAAGCGGGGGAAAACGACCTTGTGGTTATGTTCAGTTTTTCCAAGCTGTCAAGGGAAGGCAGCGTGATTCTCAACCACAGCAAGTCGGCAGGATACAAGACCCTGGCCTTTGTCAGTCGTACGTTCATTCCTCCGGAGGAGCGAACTGACATCAGCCTGTTCGCCTACCGCGGCGAGGAAAAGGAATATCATTCTATGGCCGCGCCCACGGCGCTTCTGGAAGTGGTGGTGCTTGCTGTTTCAAGTCAATTGGGTCAGCAGGGAGCTGACTCCATGGAACAGCTGCACGAGTTAAAAAAACGGTATTTCCCTATGGGGTAAGCGCGCGGTATACTGCTGGCCGAACCGAACATCATAACAAAGCTTGGCCTGCGTAACCAAGTTTATGATACCGGCGCGGGCTTCCGCATGGCATGAGATAGCATTGACGTCTGTATCCTACCACGATTGTGATACTGAATTTTGCCCCTGCCGGGAGTTCTCGGCAGGGGCAAAGGTATTTTTCCTTGATTGAGTATTCAAAGATGGAAAAGTAAAAGACGTCAGCCCTTCACTTCCGTTCAGAGTAGCTAAGAAATATTCAACAATATATAAGCAACCGGGCGACCTCAAAAAAAACGAGGGATGCCCGGTTGTACTTTTGGATAGTTTATTGGAGAAGCAAGCTGGAGGAAGTTGATGGCTGCACACCTAACGTTCCTATCGGAATAATGTATACTGCAACACCTTATCACGACTTTCATACTTCAAAATCGATTCGGCTAAAACGCAAATCCCAGACAAAAGCTACAAAAGGAAAACACCGCTGCTTGATAACAGCAAACTATATAACTCAGGATAATACTCTCCAAGAGATTGTTCTCAGCTTCTATATTCGTTTTCTATTCTTATGGCTCTACTCGCATCATGCGATACCCGACCCCAATATGGGTTTGGATATACTGCGGAGAACCCGGCTCTTTTTCCAATTTCTTACGCAGCGTAGCCATAAATACGCGAAGTGAGGCAACATCGTTTTCCCAGCTTCTTCCCCAAATCTGCTGGGCGATGAAAGTATGGGTCAGTACCTTGCCCACATTTTTACAAAGCAGGCACAGCAGTTTGTATTCACTGGGGGTCAGGTGAAGCTCTTGTCCATCCAGGAAAGCGCAACCAGCAGCATAGTCCACTTTTAGCTTGCCGTTTGTAAATATCGCATCTGTATTCACAGCGCCAATCTGCAATGCTGCTAACCTCCGCTGTGTCACGCGCAGTCTTGCCAGCAGCTCTTCCACTGAAAAGGGTTTGGTCAGATAATCATCCGCGCCTGCATCCAGGGCATCAATTTTATCCGTATCCTCACTCCGGGCGCTGATTACAATAATGGGTATATTAGACCAGGAGCGAACTTTGCGAATGACTTCCACACCATCCATATCCGGCAGCCCCAGATCCAGCAAAATGATTTCAGGATTGTGGGAGGAAGCCTCCAGAATAGCAGTTTCTCCGTTTGCCGCAGTCAAAAAGCGGTAATCATGGGCTTTTAAGGTTGTAGTAATTAAGTTGCGAACGGGTGTATCGTCCTCAACCACTAAGATCACAGGTTTATTCATGTAGTTCTACCTCCCCATCTGGAACAGAAAATGTAAAAATGGATCCATGTGGCAACTGATCCGTAACCATGATTTCTCCTCCATGTGCATTGACAATCGATTTGCACAGTGCCAAGCCCAGACCCATGCTGCGGCGGCTATCCGCAATTTGATTGGCCGCACTGTAAAACATATCGAAAATATGCGGCTTGGCTTCGTCGGAGATCCCCGGGCCGTTATCTGCAATGGAAATATAGATGTAACTTCCTTTTCGTTTCCACCCAATGTCGATTTCAGAGCCCGGCGGTGTATACTTAATGGCATTGTCGACGATGTTAATGATAACTTGCACAATGAGCTTTGCGTCAATCTGCGCCAAAAGGTATTCCTCGCTGTTCTGTACGTTCAGGTGATACGCCGCGCTCTTCCGGTTAATATGACGCAGAGCCTCCGCAACCACCTCGTCAATCAACTCCGTAGATACATGCAGGTTCATCCGTCCTTCTTCCAACCGACTGACAGACAACAGATTTTCCACCAGGTTAATGAGCCACATGGCATCATCATAGATATCGGTATACATCTGTTCCTTGGTCTCTGCGTCAAACAAGTCTCCATTGGAGAGTAAGTTGCTGGCGTTTCCCG
>NBJMC04202__coassemble_1167_pt1 | contig 152698 bp, 137 predicted proteins | sample NBJMC04202__metabat2_high_PE_003 | metagenome-assembled genome bin NBJMC04202
CGCTCTCGGCCTGCTTCATGCGGTTGGCGCCCTCGAACTTGAAGGGCTTGGTGACGACGCCGACGGTGAGGATACCAGCCTCGTGGGCCAGGTCCGCGATGATGGGCGCCGCGCCGGTACCGGTGCCGCCGCCCATGCCGGCGGTGATGAAGACCATGTCGGTCCCTTCCAGGACCTTGGAGATGGCGGCCTTGGACTCCTCCGCGGACTTCTGGCCGATCTCCGGCTTGGAGCCGGCGCCCATGCCGCCGGTGAGCTTCTCACCGATCTGGATCTTATTCCGGCAGTTGGACTTGTTGAGGTCCTGCTTATCGGTGTTGACCACGACAAATTCCACGCCGCCCACACCGGCTGCAATCATCCGGTTGACGACGTTGTTGCCGGCGCCGCCGACACCGATCACTTTTATGGAAACGACTTTTTCTTCAAAATCAGGCATGGGTTGTTCCTCCTATGTAAAAATGCTGCCAAGCGTTTACGGTTCACATAATTATACTCCATTATAATATCGCGTAAACCTGCTGAGGTCAATAGAAAATCGAGAAATCTTACCAAATTTATTCCGTTTGCTCCCACTCGCGGAAGCGGGCCACCCGCTTCTCGTCAAAGGTGAGGTCGATGGTGCCCCGGAGATACGGGTCCAGCTCATCCAAAACGGCCTGGAGGTACTGCATTTTATAGGGCAGCTCATCGGTGCCGCCCAGCAGGATTTGGTACTGATCTCCGGCCAAAAGCTCGATATCATACGTCTTTTCCACGTTGATCGTGGTGATTTTCTCCATCAGGCCGGTGCCTTCCATGGCGTCGATGATCTCCAGCGCGGCGGCCATGGCCTCTTCCTGGCCCTCGGTAGGCCGGGCGTCCTGGCCGGTCTGGGGATTGACCAGGGTGAAGCCGGTCATCTCCACCACCTGGCCGCTGAAATTGTCCAGAGAACTGCCCAGGACCCGGCCCTCGGTGTTGATGTACCAGCTGCCGCCTACGTCGGCCTCGACCAGGCCGGCAATCTGGCTCTCCTCCACCTGGATGACGACGGTGTCCGGCAGGATGCGGCCCACGCTGACGTTCTGCACGTAAGGCAGCTGGGCCTTGATGCTGCCGGCCACGGCCTCGCGGTTGAGCATGAAGAGATTGTCGCCGGGGGCGACGCCGGAGGCGTTGGCCACCTGCTCCCAGGAGTAGATGCTGTTGCCCTGGACCTCCACGGTGCGGACCCGGAAGAAGATCGCCACGCCCAGCACGATGGCCGCCACCACGGCGGCCATAATCAGCAGCCGCCCGAGGACGCCCGTATGAAGTTCGCGGCGGCGGCTGGGCCGTCTTGCCCGGCGGCGCGCCCCATTGCGTGAATATGCCATGATGACCTCCAAAAGAGGGGAGACTAGCTCCGACTTACAGAGTATTATACACCATGGCAGAGAAAATTTCCAGTCGTATTCTTTCCCGGGAAATTTTCAACTTTCTACCGGTTTTACGGCGACATTTGCCCCCAGCGCCCGGAGTTTTTCCTCCAGGTGGTCGTAGCCCCGGCGCAGATGGCCCAGACCCAGAACCAGGCTCCGCCCCGGCGCCTGCAGCGCCGCGATCACCAGCGCCGCCGCCCCCCGCAGATCGGTGCCCTCCACCCGGGCCGGCTCCAGAGCCGCCACGCCCCGCACCCGTGCCCCGGCCCCCACCACCTCGATCTCCGCGCCGAAGCGCCGGAGCTGGGCCACGTGGGCAAAGCGCTTTTCAAAGATCGTCTCGGAGAAGCGGCTCTCCCCCTGGGCCCGCAGCAGCGCCGCCATCATCGGCGCCTGGACATCGGTGGGGAAGCCGGGGTACGGCGCGGTCTCGATCTCCCGCACCGCCCGCAGGCGGCCCTGGGTCTGGAGCGTCACGGTGTCCCTGCCGCGGCAAACCCGGCAGCCGGCGTCGGTCAGGGCGTCCAGCACCGGCCCCAGGTGCCGCCCGTCGGCGCCGCTGAGCAGGATTTCGCCGCCGCAGCCGGCGCAGGCGCACAAAAATGTGGCCGCTTCGATCCGGTCCGGCATCACCGTATAAGTAGTCTCCCGGAGGGGCGCGCCGCCCCGGATGGTCAGCGTATCGGTACCGGTCCCGGCGATCTCCGCCCCCATGGCCTGGAGGAACCCGATCAGGTCCGCGATCTCCGGCTCCCGGGCCGCGTTTTGCAGCACCACCGTCCCCTTGCAGCTCACCGCCGCCAAAAGGACGTTCTCCGTGGCGCCGACGCTGGGAAACAGCAGCTCGATGACCGCCCCGTGGAGGCAGGGCGCCTCGCAGAAGATGGCCCCCTCCTGCAGCACCACCGAGGCCCCCAGCCGCGCCATGGCGTCCAGGTGGAGATCGATGGGCCGCCGCCCCAGGGGGCAGCCCCCCGGCGCCGTCAGGGCTGCCCGGCCAAACCGGGCCAGCAGCGCCCCCAGGAACAGCACCGACGCCCGCATCTTCCCCATCAGCGCGCCGGGGATGGCGTCGCCCCGGGCCTCCCGGGTGTCCACCACCAGGCTCCCGCCCCGGCGCTCCACCCGTCCGCCCAGAGTTTCGATGATCTCCCCGGCCAGCGCCACATCGGCGATGTCCGGGCAGCGGTGGATGGTATAGACGCCGCCGTGGATCATCGTCGCCGCCAGGATGGGCAGCGCCGCGTTCTTGGCCCCGCTGATCTCCACTGTTCCAGTCAGGGGTCTTCCGCCGTCGATGTACAGTCCCTCCATAGGTCTCCCTCCGTTTTTTTGCCATCCTATGCAAAAAACCATCGAGGGGTTACGGCGCCGCGTATGGCCGCTCTCTCGTTCCATCCGGCGCGGAAGATGCGGGAATAAAATGAAAATCGCGATTTCCGGTTGTCTGCGCATCGGAAATCGCACTTTACACCCCAAAAGGTTCGACAGCTTTTCGAAGAAAACCGAGAACCTTTGGGGGTATAATCCCCTTTGTCAAATAAGCGTAGCTTTTTTGACAGTCTGACGCCCCGGGCGGTACGTCAGGTACCGCCCGGGGCGTCAGGGGCTTGGCGCGTCCTCGGCTTACAGCATCGACAAAATCTGGGCCTTGGGGCGGGCGCCGGCAGACTGTTTGACCACCTTGCCGCCCTTCATCACCACCAGGGTGGGAATGCTCATCACCCGGAAGGCCGAAGCCAGCTCCTGCTGCTCATCGACGTTGATCTTGCCTACCTTGATATCGGACCGCTCCTGGGCGATCTCCTCGATCACCGGGCCGACCATGCGGCAGGGGCCGCACCAGCTGGCCCAGAAGTCCAGAAGCACCGGCTTGTCGCTTTCCATCACTTCGCGCTGGAAATTCTCTTTGTTGATCGTAAGGGCTGCCATATGGATTACCTCCCGTTGGTTTATTCTTTATGGCCTTATCCTATCAGATAGGATGCCCTATTTCCGTGACCATATCACAAACCAACGGTCTTTTACTCCATAGACGCTGCGTAGAGGGTATTTTTGGAAAATCCCGTCTGGGCGGCGGCCTCCCGTGCGGCGTCCTTGCGACTGAGGCCCCGGTCCATCAGCGTCTGCATCAGTTCCAGCGCCTCCTCCAAGGTAACGCTCTGGGCCGCCTTGGGCGCGGCGCCCGCCACCACCAGGACGTACTCGCCCCGGGGCGGCACAACCTCGCAGTGGGCGATGGCCTCAGCCAGGGTGGTGCGGAAAATCTCCTCGTGGAGCTTGGTCAGCTCCCGGCAGAGGCTGATCCGCCGGTCCCCGCCGAACACGGCGGCCATGTCCTCCAAGGTGGCAGAGAGCTTGTGGGGCGCCTCGTAGAAGACCATGGTGCGCACCTCGTCCCGGAGGGAGTCCAGGTGTTCCCGGCGGCTCTTGCGGTTGGTGGAGAGGAAGCCCTCGAAGGTAAACCGCCCGGTGGGCAGGCCCGAGACGCCCAAAGCCGTGATGACGGCGCAGGGTCCCGGGATGGCGCAGACCGGCACGCCAGCCTCGGCGCACTGGGCCACCAGCGCCTCGCCGGGGTCGGAGATGGCCGGGGAACCGGCGTCCGACACCAGGGCGCAGGTCTCCCCCGCCAGCAGCCGCCGAAGAATCTTCTCCCCGCTCTCGGCCTGGTTGTGTTCATAGTAGCTCACCAGGGGCTTTTTGATCCCCAGGTGGTTGAGGAGCTTGAGGCTGACCCGGGTGTCCTCGGCGGCGATGAAGTCCGCCAGGGCCAGGGTGTCCCGGCAGCGCTGGGAGATGTCCCCCAGGTTGCCGATGGGCGTGGGCACCAGGTAGAGGGTACCGGCCATGTCAATCACATTCCTTTCCGTCGCGGTGATAAAGGGCGCGACACTGGGCCGTCTCGCGGCCCGCCTCATCCCGCAAAATGAGGTCCGGCTCCAGCAAAAGGCCGGGCGCGGCGCCTTTTTTGGCCTCCACCAGCAGGAGGCTTACCGGCTTTTGGGGCTGGTGGCGGAGCAGCTGCAGCCGCTTGGGCTCCAGGCCGCAGGTTTTGAGGTGCCACATCACCTCCGCCAGCCGCTCAGGCCGGTGGACCAGGGTGAAGCCGCCGCCCCACTTGAGCAGCCACGCCGCGGCGCGGCACAGCTCCTCCAGGGAGAGGGTGTCCTCCCGCCGGGCCTGGGCGCGGCGTCCGGCGGGGCCGCTGCCCGCCGGGAAGTAGGGCGGATTGGCCACAGCCCAGTCCATGCCCCCGGCGGGCAGCAGCGACGAGACCTGCCGCAGATCCCCCTCCACCACCCGGAAGGCCAGGCCGTTGCGGCGGGCGTTCTCCCGGGCGGCCTCTGCGGCCAGCTGGTCCAGTTCCACACCCGTGACCTCCAGGCTAGGGTCCGACGCCAGAAGCATCAGCGCGATGGCGCCGCCGCCGCAGCCCAGGTCCGCCACCCGGGCGCCCCGGGGCGGACGGGCAAACCCGGCGCAGGCCACCGCATCGGTGCCCAGCGGGAAGATGGAAGCGGGCTGGGACAGGACCACGCCGTTCCACAGCGTTTCCTCAGCCATGGCAAGCCTCCTTCCTCTTATAATCAAAAAGCCTGTGCGCTAAAAAACGCACAGGCTCAGCGTGTCAAAAAAGAATTTTCGCCCCGCTGATCCTCGTTTTTGCAGCTTTAAGAAGCTGCAAAAACACCATGATTGAACGTGCAGTGGGCCCTTTGCCCCCCGCACACCCCCCCCGCTGCTGTAGTCCCGGGAGTTCCAGCGTTGCATTTTGACAGTTTGAGCCTGTGCGCAAAACGCACAGGCTCTCTACTGTGCTGTGTACAGAAATTAGCCCTGGGAGATGGCGCCGTTGGGGCATTCACCCTCACAGGTGCCGCATTCCACGCAAGCGTCGGCGTCGATGACGTACTTGCCGTCACCCTCGCTGATGCAGCCCAGAGGACAGGCCTCAGCGCAAGCACCGCAGCAGACACACTCGTCGGAAATCACATAAGCCATGCAATAACACCTCCACATTAGATTGCGTTTTTATTCTATCACGTTTTGCCGAAAATGCAAATGAAATTATGCCCCTGCTGAAATTCTCTCCGCTGGTATAAATCTCCTGGGCCGGGGCAAAATGGATCTACAGTACGAGAGGCGGTGAAACCATGGAACTGAGCAGAGAAGTCACGCGAATTCTGGCTGCGGCGCGTCAGGAGGCCATCGGGCTGGGCCACAGTCTGGTGGGCAGCGAGCATCTGCTGCTGGCGCTGGTGTCCCGCCGGGGCAGCGACGCGGCCTGGCTGCTGGAAGAGCGGGGCTGGACGCCGGAGGCCATCCGCCGGCTTTTGCGGCGCGCCGGCGGCAGCGGCACGCCGGGCCTCCCGCTGGCCCAGGGCTTTTCCCCCAGGGCGCTTGCCATTCTGGCCGGGTCGGCGGCGGAGGCCAGGCGCCTGGGAGCCGCAGAGGTTCAGCCGGAGCATCTGCTGCTGGCCCTGCTGCGGGCGTCGGACTCCACGGCCGCCAGGCTGCTGGCGGTAAACGGCACCTGTCTCGACCTGGTGTTCACGGATCTATACGAAGATCTTCTGGCCGGCGTATCCCACCGGCAGGAGGCAGAAAGGGGCGTTCCGATGCGTCTACTGGAACAGTTTTGCGAGGATATGGTGGACCGGGCCGCGGGAAGCGACCCGGTGATCGGGCGAGAGCAGGAGATCGAAACGGTCATCGCCATCCTCTGCCGGAAAAACAAGAACAATCCCGCCCTGATCGGCGAACCGGGGGTGGGGAAAACGGCCATCGCCGAGGGGCTGGCCCAGCGAATGTACAAGGGCCAGGTGCCGGAGCAGCTCAAGAGCAAGCGGCTGTACTCTCTGAATCTGGCCTCGGTGCTGGCCGGGACCAAGTACCGCGGCGAATTTGAAGAGCGCGTCCGGGACATCGTCCAGGAGATCCGCCGCAGCGGCAACGTGATCCTCTTTGTGGACGAGATGCACACCCTGGTGGGCGCCGGGGCCGCCGAGGGCGCCATCGACGCGGCCAACCTTCTCAAGCCCGCCCTGGGCCGCGGGGAGATTCAAATTCTCGGTGCCACCACCCTGGAGGAATACCGCCGCCACATCGAGAAGGACGCCGCCCTGGAGCGGCGGTTCCGCCCGGTGACGGTGCGGGAGCCGGACCGGGAGACGGCCCTTTTGATGCTGGAGGGCCTGCGGCCCGGCCTGGAGCGGCACCACCGCATCCGCATCAGCCGGGAGGCTCTGGAGGCGGCGGTGGACCTGAGCCGCCGCTTTCTCCCCGACCACTTCCTGCCCGACAAGGCCGTGGACCTCCTGGACGAGGCCTCCGCCAGGGTCAGCAGCCGCTGCCAGGGCGACAGCAGCGAAGAGGCCCGCCGTGCCCTGAGCCGGGAGCTGAGCCTGGCCGTCCAGGAAAACCGCTTCGAGCAGGCCGCCACGCTGCGGGACAAATTGCAGCAGCTGCTCCGGCAGCAGCGGGGACTTCTGGGCCAGAAGAGCGTCGGGCGGGAGGACGTGGCAGTGGCCGTCTCCCAGCGGACGGGCATCCCTGTGGGCAAGGTAAGCCAGTCGGACCGCACCCGGCTGCTGGGTCTGCGGGAAACGCTGTCGCGGCAGGTGCTGGGCCAGGAAAAGGCCGTGGCGGCGGTGGCTGAGGCGGTGTGCCGGGGCCGGATGGGCCTGGCGGACGAACGGCGGCCCGTGGCGTCGCTCCTGTTTCTGGGCCCCACCGGCGTGGGCAAGACGGCCCTCTGCAAAGCCCTGGCCGAAGCGGTCTACGGCAGCCGGGACGCTTTGGTGCGGCTGGATATGTCGGAATATATGGAGCAGCACACCGTCTCGCGGCTGCTGGGGGCGCCCCCCGGCTACGTGGGCCACGGCGAGGGCGGCGAGCTGACCGAGAAGGTGCGGCGGCGGCCCTACTCGGTGGTGCTGCTGGATGAGCTGGAGAAGGCCCACCGGGACGTGACGGCCCTGCTGCTGCAAATCCTCGAGGACGGCGTCCTCACCGACGCCATGGGCCGCCACGTGGACTTCCGCAACACCATCGTGGTGATGACCTCCAACCTGGGCAGCGGGCGCAACAACCTGGAGCAGGTGGGCTTCCTGGGCAGCAAGGTCGCCAACCCGGCAGGCAGCGCCCTGAAGGACTATTTCTCCCCGGAGTTTCTCGGGCGGCTGGACTGTATCACCCAGTTCTCCCCCCTCTCTGCCGAAACGCTGGAGGCCATCGCCCGCCTGGAGCTGCAGGAGACGGTGCAGCGGGCGGAGCGGGCCGGCGCGGCGCTGACCCTGGACGATGGCACCGCCCCCTGCCTGGCCGGCCAGTGCCGCCGGGGCACCGGCGGCGCCCGGGACATCCGCCGGGCCATCCGTACCCAGATCGAGGCCCCGGTAGCCCAGCGGCTGCTGGAGGCCGGGACGCGGACGGCCCTCCGCACCGCCGTGGAGGACGGGCGCGTCGTGGTGCTGCCCGCCAGGCCCTAGCGACCCCGCGCAGCGCGCTGCCGGGCCGCTCCGGCAAAAGCCGCGGTGCCCGTCCGAAAAATCCCCGCCCCGTTCCGGGGGCTCCACAGATCTCCCAATATTAGAACATTCGTTCTAATATTGGGAGATCGACGTGATTTGACGGGTTTTTCGGCAGTTTCAGCCGGCAAAAATCCGGGGATGGGGATTGCAATTTCCGAGGAAATCTAGTATAGTATAGCCAAGTGGAGCAAAATGGTGTAAAAATGATGAAAGTGGAGCGAGGTGAGGCCCAGTGGTCGGAAAGTACAGGCATACAGTCGATCCCAAGGGCCGTCTCTTCGTCCCCGCCAAGCTCCGGGAGGAGCTGGGCGACAGCTTTTACGTCACCCTGGGCCTGGAGCATTGCCTGAGCGTCTACACCGAGGCAGGCTGGCAGGCCATTGTGGACAAGTACAACGCCCTACCCCTCTCCCAGGCCCGGAAGATGCGGTTTTTGTTTGCCAACGCCGCCAAGTGCGAGCCGGACAAGCAGGGCCGCTTCCTGATCCCCGCGGAGCTGCGGGAGTACGCCGGGCTCCGGGACGAAGTCACCTTCCTGGGCCAGGCGGGCCACGCCGAAATCTGGGACAGCGCCACTTATGACGCCCTGGAGGCCGAAACGCTGACGCCGGAATACATGGCATCGGTCATGGAGGAGCTGGACTTCTGATGGAATTTGTGCATCAATCGGTGCTGCTTCGCCCCGCCGTGGAGGCGCTGGCCATCCGTCCGGACGGCATCTACCTGGACGGCACCCTGGGCGGCGCGGGCCACTCCTATCAAATCGCCGCCCGGCTGACCACCGGCCGCCTCATCGGCCTGGACCGGGACGAGGTCGCCCTGGCCGCGGCCCGGGAGCGCCTCAAGCCATACACCGACCGCGTCACCCTGGTTCACAGCAATTTTGCCCAGCTGGCCCAGGTGCTGGACCGGCTGGAAATCCCCGCAGTGGACGGGATGCTCTTCGACCTGGGCGTCTCCTCCCCCCAGCTGGACGACGCCGAGCGCGGCTTTTCCTATATGCACGACGCGCCTTTGGATATGCGCATGGACCGCTCCGGCGGCCTCACCGCCTATGAAGTGGTGAACACCTGGCCGGAGGCCGAACTCAAGCGCATTCTCTATACCTACGGCGAGGAGCGCTACGCCCCTCGCATCGCCGCCGCCATTGAAAAGCGCCGGGCTGAAAAGCCCATCGAAACCACGCTGGAGCTGGCGGAGATCATCCGCGGCGCCATGCCGCCCCAGGCCCTGCGGGAAAAGCAGCACCCGGCCAAGCGGAGCTTCCAGGCCATCCGCATCGCCGTCAACGACGAGCTGACCGCCGTGGAACAAATGCTCACCGCCGCCGTGGACCGTCTGAACCCTGGCGGTCGGCTGGCTGTCATCACCTTCCATTCCCTGGAGGACCGGATCGTCAAGTCCGCCTTCCAGGCCGCAGCCCAGGGCTGCACCTGCCCCAAGGAATTTCCCGTGTGCGTCTGCGGCAAAACGCCCAAGGTGCGCATTCTCACCCGTCATCCCATCGTCGCCGACGAAGCGGAGCTGGCGGAAAATCCCCGCGCCAGGAGCGCCAAGCTCCGGGTGGCGGAGCGCATTTAAGAAAGGAGACGCCTATGGCTAGAAATACGCGTGAGCGCGATCTCTTTAACGGCTCCGCCGCCTATCAGCTCTACCCCGATTACCAGGGCTCCGCCGCCCCGGAAATCCAACAGCCCGGCCTGCCGGAAGAGCGGCGCCTGCCCCAGAAAAAGCGCCGCGTCAAGGTCAAGGCCGCCGTGGCGCCGGTGGCCGTGGTGGGCCTGCTGGCGGTGACCTGTATGCTCATCCTGGTGGTCTTCGGCTACGTGCAGCTCTATGAGGCATCAGAGCGGGTCAGCTCCCTTCAGAGCGAGCTGAGCGAGCTCCAGGAGCAGCGGGTGGTGCTGGAAAGCCTCTACGAGGAGGGCATCGACCTGCCCTATATCGAGGAGCGGGCCGCGGAGCTGGGCCTCTCCCTGCCCGGCAAGGACCAGACCGTCTACCTCAACCTCTCCGGCTCCGACCAGGCGGAGATCTACGCCTCTGAAAGCACCAACATCTTCCAGCGCATTCTCCAGGCCATCGAGAGAAGCGCCAGCGGATTGGTGGAATACCTGTCCTGACGCGCCGATACACTTGTAATAGCCAGGCGGGGCGGCAACTTCGCCGCCCCGCCTCTTTTCTATGGTGTGAAACTGTGCTATAATATGGTGTTGCCGGCGGCGCCGTTTCCGCCGGCCCAGGGACCGCTGCCGCTGCGCTCCGGGCCATTCTTCCCGCAGAAAGGATCGAACCCATGGCAAGAAGAAAGCTTCGCCTTTTGAAAAACCGGCGCCGCCAGGCCGGCGACGCCGCCGAGCGGGCCAACCGCCGGGTGCTGGGCCGCACCTTTTGGCTGATGCTCCTTTGCGGCGTGGTGCTTTTTATCCCGCTGATCGCTACGCTCTACCGGCTGATGATCGTGGAACATGACCAGTACGAGGAGTGGGCCCTGCGCAACCAGACCCGCAGCACCACCCTCACCGCCTCCCGCGGCGTGATTTACGACCGGAATATGAATATCCTTGCCTCCAACGCCACGGTGGAAACCGTCTTCCTGGACCCCAACGCCCTGGCGCGGCGGATCGAGGAGGAAACCGAGAAGCGCGAGGCCGGCAAGGAATATAACCCCGCGATCTCGGTGGACTTCATCGCCGCCGGCCTGGCGGACCTTTTGGACGTGGAGCCGGACTTCGTCAAGGAGCAGGCCGCCGACACCGCCTATTACTATAAGGTCATCAAGCGGAAGGTCTCAGAGGAGACCGCCCAGGAGGTGCGGGAATTCATCAACGAGAACGAACTCTCCGGCATCATCAACCTGGAACTGGATTCCCGGCGCTACTATCCCTACGGCTCCCTGGCGGCCCAGGTGGTGGGCTTTGTCAACCTGGATGATGTGGGCGGCGATGGCTTGGAGGCCTATTACGAAACCACCCTCACCGGCAACGCCGGCGCGATTATCACCACCAAGGGCAACCGCGGCACCGAGATGCTCTATACCTATGAAAAATACTACGACGCCTCCGACGGCAACTCCTTGGTCCTGACGCTGGACATGACCGTGCAGTACTACCTGGAGAAGAATCTGGAGGAGGCCATCGAAAGATACGACGTCCTCAACGGCGCTTTCGGCCTGGTGATGAACGTCGACACCGGCGAGGTGCTGGGCATGGCCACCCTGGGCAGCTACGACCCCAACAACTACCAGGAAATCTACGACGAAGAACTGCGCGACGAGCTGGAGAACCAGTACCAGGCCGCCCTGCGCATGGGCGAGGGCACCCAGGCCTATACCGACGGCTTGGCCGCCTACAACGCCGCCGTGTCCACGGCGCGGCTGCGGCAGTGGCGCAACCGCTGCGTCTCCGACGGCTATGAGCCCGGCTCCACCTTCAAGCCCATCACCCTGGCCACCGGCCTGGATACCGGCGCCGTCACCGTCAACGACAGCTATGAATGCACCGGCTCATATAAATTCGAGGGACGCGACCAGGTCGTCAGCTGCTGGAAGGCGGCAGGCCACGGCACCCAGACCACCATGGAGGCATTGGGCAATTCCTGCAACATCGCCTTCTCCAACATGGGCCTGAAGATCGGCGCGCAGACCTTCTTCGAATACTTTGAGGCCTTCGGTTTTCGGGAAAAGACCGGAATCGACCTGCCCGGCGAGGCCGAGGGCATCTTCTTCCCCTACGAGCAGTTCACCCAGGTCGGCAACAACGCCAACCTGATCTCGGCCTCCTGGGGCCAGACCTTTAAGATTACCCCCATCCAGCTGGTGCGGGCCACGGCGGCGCTGGTCAACGGCGGCTACCTGCTGGAGCCGTATGTGGTCAAGGAAGTGCTGGACAGCGACGGCAACGTCGTCACCCGCAACGAGACCACGGTCCTCCGGCAGGTCATCAGCCAGGAGACCTCGGATATCATGTGCGAGATGTATGAATACGTCGTCGCGGGCGGCACCGCCAGCGGCGCGGCAGTCCCCGGCTACCGCGTCGGCGGCAAGACCGGCACCTCCGAAAAGATCGACGTCTATGACGAGAACGGCGTCCAGGTCGATGACAAGATGGTCTCCTTTATCGGCGTGGCGCCGATGGAGGACCCGCAGTACGTAGTGCTGGTAGTGCTGGACACCCCCAGCACGGCCACAGGCCTCTATATCTCCGGCGGCATCATGGCCGCTCCCACCGTCGGCGCCGTCCTGGGCGACATCCTGCCCTACCTGGGCGTGGAGCCCAACTACACCGACGAGGAGCTGGAGCTGGTCACCGTCTCCGTGCCCGATGTGGTCGGCATGACCGAGGCCGAGGCTGCCGCCGCGCTGTCGGAAGAGAAGTTCACCTATCGCACCGTCGGCTCCGGCGCCACCGTAGTCGATCAGGTCCCCGCGGCGGGCGCCATGATCCCCGGCAAATCCGAGGTGGTCCTCTACTTCGGAGAGGAAGCCCCCGATGAGCAGGTGGAGGTGCCCGACTTCTCCGGCATGACGCTGGTCTATGCCCAGCAGTACGCCGAGAGCCAGGGGCTTTATCTGCTGGTGACAGGCACCAACCAGGACCGGGCCGACGTCACCGCTACCTATCAGGACATTGAAGCCGGTACGGAGGTGCCGCTGGGCACCACCATCACCGTGGAGTTCACCAACCACAGCGCCCAGGATTGACGCGTCCCATTCCACCGATACAAGGAGGAACCTACCATGAAACTCCAGGATTTGCTCCAGGGGCTTGCCCCGCTGGAGTTCCACGCCGACCCGGAAACGGAAATCACCGGCGTCGCCCATGACTCCCGCGCCGTACAGCCCGGCAATCTCTTTGTGGCCATCTCCGGTTTCGACACCGACGGCCACAAGTATATCCCCATGGCACTGGAACGGGGCGCCGCCGCGGTGCTGTGCGAAAAGGCGCCCGAGGCCGGCAGCTACGTCCGCGTGGCCGACACCCGGCTGGGCCTGGCCCAGGTGGGCGCCAACTGGTACGGCCACCCGGCCCGGCAGATGACCATGATCGGCGTCACCGGCACCAACGGCAAAACCACCACCACCTACCTGGTCAAGCACATTCTGGAGGATTGCCTGGGGGCCAAGGTGGGCCTGGTGGGCACCATTCAGAACATGATCGGCAGCGAGGTGCTGCACACCGAACGCACCACTCCCGAGAGTCTCGAATTGCAGGCCCTCTTCCGCCAAATGGCCGACGCCGGCTGTACCCACGTGGTGATGGAGGTCTCTTCCCACGCTCTGAGCCTCCACCGGGTGGGCGGCGTCACCTTCGACGTGGGCCTTTTCACCAACCTCACCCAGGATCATCTGGATTTCCACCACACCATGGAGGAATATGGCCGGGCCAAGGCGCTTCTCTTCCAGCAGAGCCGGGTGGGCCTGGTCAACACCGACGACCCCTGGGCGCCGCTTCTGATGGAGGGCGCCGCCTGCCCCATCCACACCTACGCCGCCCGGCGCGACGCCGACCTGCGGGCTTTGGACATCGACCTGGAGCCCCACGGCGTGGCCTTCACGGCCCGCTGGCAGGGCAGCGAGACACCCTGCCGCCTGGGCATCCCCGGAGCCTTCTCGGTCTACAACGCTCTGGGCGCCCTGGGCATCGCTCTGGCCCTGGGCATCCCGCCGCAGCAGGCGGCGGCGTCTCTGGCCACGGCTCAGGGCGTCAAGGGCCGCGCTGAGGTGGTCCCCACCCCCGGCAAGGACTACACCGTCCTCATTGACTATTCCCACACCCCCGACAGTCTGGAGAACATCCTCAAGACCGTCAAGGAGTTCGCCCGGGGCCGGGTCATCGCCGTCTTCGGCTGCGGCGGAGACCGGGACCCCATCAAGCGGCCCATCATGGGCAAGATCGCCGTAGACCTGGCGGATCACGTGGTCGTCACCTCCGACAACCCCCGGACCGAGGACCCGATGGCCATCATCGACCAGATCCTCGTGGGCACCCGGGACAGTGCCACGCCGGTGACAGTCATCGAAAACCGCCGCCAGGCCATCCGCTGGGCCATGGACCACGCCGGCGCCGGGGACGTGATCGTCCTGGCCGGCAAGGGCCACGAGACGTACCAGGAGATCGGACACGAAAAATTCCATCTGGACGAGCGGGAGGAAGTCGCCGCCCACCTGATGGGGAATTGAGGGTTTGCCATGAAGGAACTGACACTGAAGCAGCTGGCCGCCTGGTGCGGCGGCGAAATCCACCCCGACGGCGCGGACGCCGCCGTCACCGGTACGCAGATCGACTCGCGCCTGATTCGCAAGGGCGACCTCTTTGTGGCCATTCCCGGCGAAAAAGTGGACGGCCACGACTTTATTTCCAAGGCCCGGGAGGCCGGCGCTGCCGCCGCCCTGGTCAGCCGGGTGGTAGACGACCCGCTGCCGCAGATTCTGGTGGTGGACACCGTACTGGCCTACGGCGACATCGCCCGGTCCTACCGAGAGGAAGCCGGTGTGGACGTCGTAGCTATCACCGGATCAGTGGGCAAAACCACCACCAAGGAGATGATCGCCTGCGTACTGGCGGGCAAGTACCGCGTCAGCAAGACCCAGGGCAATCACAACAACAATCTGGGCCTGCCCATCACGATCTTTGAAATGCCTGCCGACACCCAGGAGGCCGTGCTGGAGCTGGGCATGAACCACTTTGGGGAGATGCACTATCTCACCACCATCGCCAAGCCCAACATCGTGGTCATCACCAACATCGGCACCATGCACATCGAGCACCTGGGCACCCGGGAGGGCATCCTCAAGGCCAAGCTGGAGATCATGGACGGCATCCAGGACGACGGCGTGGCCGTGTTCAACGGCGACGAGCCGCTGCTGTGGAACCTCCGGGAGGGCAGGCACCGGCGCATTTACTTCGGCATCGAGAACGACCAGTGCGACGTGGTGGCCGAGGACGTGCGGCAGATGGACGGCGGTATGTACTTCATCGTCCGGGGCATGGGCCAGCGGTTCCACGTCTACGTCCCCCAGGAGGGGCAGCACACGGTCTACAACGCCCTGGCTGCCATCGCTGTGGGCCTGCTGCGCAATGTCAGCCCCGAGACCATCCAGTATCAGCTGGGCATCTTCCACAACACCGGGATGCGGCAGCGGATTTTTGAGGAAAAGGGCTTCACCATCATCGAGGACTGCTACAACGCCGGGCCCGAATCCATGGAAGCGGCGCTGAAGGTCCTCAAGGAGCATAAAACCGAGGGCCGCCGGATTGCCGTGCTGGGCGATATGCTGGAGCTGGGCAGCCGCACCATGGCCGAACACTATCGGGTGGGCCGGCTGGCCGCCCAGACAGCGCAGCTGATCCTCGCCTACGGCAAGCACTCCCAGCGTATCATCACCGGCGCCATCACCGGCGGCATGAGCAGCAAGTGCGCCCTCCACTTTGACGACCAGGTGGAGCTGGGCAACACCCTCAAGCGCATGGCCCAGCCCGGCGACGTGATTTTGTTCAAGGGCAGCCGCGGGATGCGGATGGAGCGCGTGCTGGAGCAGTTCCTGGCCGAAGGAGAGAAAAAGTAAAGGCCCCAAGGGCTTGAAATTGAACAAACGCCCGCCGGAGATCGTCATCCGGCGGGCCGGAAAGGAATATCCATGGGTATCATCGTCACACTGCTGGTCAGCTTCGCCCTGACCGCCATTCTGGGCCGCTTCCTGATCCCGGCCCTCCACGCCCTGAAGGCCGGCCAGTCCATCCGGGAGATCGGCCCCAAGTGGCACCAGGTCAAATCCGGCACGCCCACCATGGGCGGCATCATGTTCATCGTCCCCACGGCGCTTCTGGTAGTCCTCGGCTCCATTCCCGCCATGAAAAACGGGGAATACGACCACCTGCTGGTGCTGGGCCTCTCGCTGGCCTTCGGGGCCATCGGCTTTCTGGACGACTTCGTCAAGGTCCGACTCCATCGGAATCTGGGTCTGACGGCCCTGCAAAAGCTGCTCCTACAGCTGGCGGCGGCCTTCGTGTTCCTGGCGCTGCTGCGCTGGCACGGCAACCTCACCTACAGCCTCTACCTTCCCTTCTTCAACGTGTCTTTCCCCGTCCCCTGGGCGCTCTATATGCTCTTCGCGGGCTTCGTCATCGTCGGCTGCGTCAACGCCGTCAACCTGACCGACGGCATCGACGGCCTGGCCGCCGGCGTCACCACGCCGGTGATGCTCTTCTTCGCTGCCACGGCCTACCTCTGGGGCAGCAATACGCTGACCCTCTTCCCCGCCGCCCTGGCCGGCGGCCTGCTAGGCTTTTTGATCTACAACTTCCACCCAGCCAAGGTCTTTATGGGCGACACTGGCTCGCTGTTCCTTGGCGGCGCGGTGTGCGGCATGGCCTTCGCACTGGATATGCCCCTGGTGCTGATCCTGGTGGGCATCGTCTATATCGTGGAGACGGTATCTGTCATTCTCCAGGTGGGATATTTCAAGCTGACCCACGGCAAGCGCATTTTCCGCATGACGCCCATCCACCACCACTTTGAAATGGGCGGCTGGAGCGAGGTGAAGATCTTCACGGTCTTCACCGGCGTCACCGTCGTCATGTGCCTGCTGGCCTGGCTGGGCGTCTTCCAGCGGTTCTGAGCCCCGGCCCGGAACCGGCTACTCCCTCTCAGAAAGGATCTTTCCATGAACAATGCCATCCAATATCCCGGCCCGGTGGGCGAACGTCTGCCGGACCCGCCGGCGCCCCAGCCGGAAAAGCGAAAAAAAGAGAAGATCCTCTACGATGAGCGCGGACTTTTGGATCTGCCGTTTCTTCTTTTGACGGTGCTGCTGGTGCTGATCGGCGTGGTGATGATGTTCTCCGCCAGCTACGCCTCGGCCTATGTGGAAGAGGGCAGCTCCACGGCCTACTTCGCCCGGCAGGGGCTCTTCGCCCTGGTGGGCATCGGCATCATGCTCTTCGTCAGCCGCCTCAACTACCAGATGTGGCGCGCCCTCTCCTTCCCCATCATGGCCGGCACCATCTTCCTCCTGATGCTGGTGCCCATCTTCGGCACCGAGGAAAACGGCGCCCGGCGATGGATTTACCTGGGCTTCACCTCGTTCCAGCCCTCGGAGATCGCCAAGCTGGCCGTCATCCTCACCTTCGCCACGCTGATGTCCTCCTATAAGGACAAAATGAAGACCTTCCGCCACGGCGTGGTGCCCTTTGTGGCCATTCTGGCCGTCATCGCGCTGCTGCTGGCCCTGGAGCCCCACTTCTCGGCCATCATCATCATCTTCTGCGGCGGCGGCGCCATGATGTTCCTGGGCGGCACAGACCTCAAGTGGTTCGGCCTGGCCATCGTGGTGGCAGGACTCTTCGGCTTCATCTACCTCAAATTCATGGGCTACGCCTCAGACCGCATTGTCGCCTGGCAGGACCCCTGGGCCGACGCCTCCGACAACGGCTATCAGATCGTCCAGTCCCTCTACGCCATCGGTTCCGGCGGTCTGATGGGCCTGGGCTTGGGCCGCGGGCGGCAGAAGTACCTCTACCTCCCCGAGGAACACAACGACTACATCTTCGCCATCGTCTGCGAGGAGCTGGGCTTCGTCGGCGCCATGGTGGTCATCCTGCTCTTTATGCTCCTGATCCTCCGGGGCTACTGGATCGCGGTCCACGCCCGGGATCGCTTCGGCGCGCTGATGGTCGGCGGCCTCACCACGCTTTTGGCCCTGCAGGTCTTCTTCAACATCGGCGTCGTCACCAACTTCCTCCCGGCCACCGGCATCTCCCTGCCCTTCTTCTCCTATGGCGGCACAGCCCTCTTGCTCCAGCTCTTCGAAATGGGCCTGATCCTCAGCGTCTCCCGCCAGAGCAACAACCGGCTTCTTCTTTGATCGGAGGCTTACATGAACGTCATTTTCACCTGCGGCGGCACCGGCGGCCACATCAACCCGGCCATCTCCGTGGCCAATCTTCTCCGGGAGCGGATGCCGGACAGCAAGATTCTCTTCATCGGCGCCGAGGACGGCATGGAGAAAAATCTCGTGCCCCGGGCCGGCTATCAGCTGGAGACCATCCGCATCTCCAACTTTCAGCGCAAGCTGACCCCGGCGGGGATTTGGCACAACGTGACCACCGCGTGCCACATGGCCGGCTCCATGCAAAAGGCCAAGAAGATCATCCGGGCCTTCCAGCCCGACGTCATCGTGGGCACCGGCGGTTACGCCAGCTACCCGGCCCTCCACATGGGCGCGAAGCTGGGCATCCCCACCGCCGTCCACGAATCCAATGCCGTGCCGGGCCTCACCACCCGCATGGTGGCAGGGCACGTCAGCCGCATCATGGTCTCCCTGGCAGACAGCCGCAGCCAATATCCCGACCCTGAGAAAGTGACCGTCACCGGCACGCCGGTGGACAGCGCCTTCCTCTACGGCGACCGGGAAAAGGCCAGGGCCGCCCTGGGCATCGGTGAGGAACCGCTGATTGTCTCGGCCTGGGGCAGCCTGGGCGCCCGGGAAATGAACAAGAAGATCGCCCGCTTTATGGTACGCGAGGCCCAGGACGGCCTCTACCGCCACGTCCACGCCACGGGCTCCTACGGCTGGCGGTGGATGCCGGCCTACGTCCGGGACCAGGGGCTCCTGTTGGAGAATCACCCCTGGCTGGATATGCGGGAGTACATCTACAATATGCCGGAGCTCCTGGCCGCGGCGGATCTGATGCTCTGCCGGGCCGGCGCCGGCACCATCAGCGAGGTCTGCGCCTCGGGGACGCCCTGCATCATGATCCCCTCTCCCAACGTCACCGACAACCACCAGGAGAAAAACGCCCGGGTGCTGGAAAAGCGCGGCGCAGCGGTGGTGGTGCGGGAGAAGGACTGCGACGGCGACAGCCTCTACGAGACGGCCCGGGAGCTGCTCTCAGACCCGGACCGGCTCCGGGAGATGCGCCTGGCCGCCCGACGCCTGGCCGTGGTGGACGCCGCGGAACAAATCCTCCAGGTCATTCGAGACTTGGCGGCAGGAAAGGCATAGCCGCAAGCTAAATCAAAAAGGGATGTTTCAAAGCGATGTCTTTGGAACGTCCCTTTTTTTCGGCCTGATGCGGCAAGCTCTTCGTTAATTTACACAAAAAAAGTGTCGAGCTATGCTGCGCCGCCCAATCTGTGATATACTAAAAATTAACAAATTCCAGGGAGGGATTTCCATGCGCAAAGGACTGCTGGTGCTGCTGATTCTATCGATGTGCCTGCTGCTGGGCTGCGCGGCACAGGAAGCGGCTGCGGAGGAGAAAACGCTCTGGGTCGTGACGGAGCAGTCCATGTCGGACGGGATGCGCTACCAGGCCAATGAGATCGCCAAGGCCTTTATGGACGCCCACCCGGATATGACGGTTCAGCTGGATATCCTGCCGGTGGACGCCGACCAGCGGGAGCTCTATCTCTACCAGCTGCGGACGGAGATTCTCTCCGGCGGCGGACCGGACGTCTATCTGCTGCCCACCGGCAGCACCCTGTACCGGGACGTCAACTACGGCCGGGTGATGGAGTACGAGATCGAACCACTCTTCCCCGATGTCCAGCTGGCCATGGTCAACGGTCTCTTTACCGACGTGAGCGCCTACTACGACCAGGACAGCGCACTCCACACGGAGGCGCTCAATGCCGCCGTGATGGATGCCGGTGTGTTGGACGGGCGGCGGTATGTGCTGCCGATCCGCTACAATCTGCCTGTGCTGCTGGCAAATCCGGAGGCCATCGAAGTCCGGGAGGACCTCTGCCTGGAGGACTTGGCCGAGCTGGCCGTGGAGACCCAGGACACCATGCTGGCCGTGTCCCTCCAGATGCCGGACGACCTCTCTTGCTTTGCCCAGGTCTTTGACTACGAGGCCGGCGAAGTGCTGCTGACCCAGGAAGAGCTGGTGCGCTACTTCACCCTCTATCAGCAGATCCACGCCATGACGCCCGCCGCCATCCGGGCCATGGGCGAGGCCACCTTTGAGACGCTCTACCAGGACTACCCAGAGGAATTCCGGCCTGCGCTGGAGGAGTGGCTGGAGACCTACCCCTATCAGAACAACTATTACTGCGAGGTACCGTACTTCACCAGCCACCGGACCTATTGGCGCACCGACGGCTTCCCGGTCTACACCGGCGACCTCATCGACACGCTCCACGCCGTGGCCGTGGACAAGTACCTGGAGGTCCAGTCGATCTATCAGCCCCTGCGCACGGCCCGGGGCACCGTCACAGCCACCGTCACCTACTTCGGGGCCGTGGGCGCCGGATGCGGCGACCCGGCGCTGGCCTATGAATTTCTCCGGGCATTCCTGGACGAGGACGCCCAGTGGGAAATTCTCCGGCCCAGAGCGAACTACGAAAACTGCCGCTTCCTCTGGGAGCTGCCGCCCGAGCCGCAGAACCGCGGCTTTATCGAAAACAGCTGGCCGGTGCGCACCCAGGGTTCGGTGTACTATCTATGGGATACCCTGGAATATCAAATGCTGGGCGCCGGCTTTTTGCGGGGCGGCACCGGCACCAGAGGGCCTTATGACATCAAGCAGACCACCAAGCAGGTCTACGCCTTCTGCAACCGTCTCCCCATGGGGGAGGAGGATATGCCGCTCCTGTTCACCGATATCGACGAGGTGCGCTTTCCGGTCCACCTGAGCCAGGCGGAGTCCATGGCCCAGGCGCTCCAGCAGCTGAACGAGGAAGACGGTACGCCTACCGATGCCGATATCGAAGACTTGGCGGCACAGCTTCACCAGAATCTCTGGTGGCACCTGGCGGAGGGATGAAACCATGAAGCACGCAACACTCAAAGCCAAAAATGCCCGGGACGGGTATCTGCTCATCGCGCCGCTGCTGCTGGGTATGCTGGTCTTTTACGCCGTTCCCTTCTTCCTGGTGGTGCGCAAATCCGTCTACCACGGTGTGGGCAACTCGGAGCGGTTTGTCGGCCTGGATAATTTCCGCGACATTCCCGGCAACGCCGTGTTTCAGCTGGCCTTCGGCAACACCCTCAAGTTTCTGCTGGTGTCCCTCCCGCTGATTCTCATTCTCTCCTTTGCCATCGCGCTGCTGCTGCGCAGCCAGGCCCAAAAGCACGAGACGCTCAAGTCCGTGCTGCTCCTGCCCTATATCATGCCCGTGGCCGGCACGGTGCTGCTGATTCAGGTGCTGTTCGCCCAGGCCGGCGTCCTCAACCGGGGACTCTACACCCTGGGCCTGCCCATCACCGACTGGCTCCAGTCGGAATACGCCTTTGGCGTGGTGGTGCTGCTCTACCTGTGGAAAAACACCGGCTACGGCGTGATCCTTCTGCTCTCCGGCCTGGTGACGCTCTCAGAGGAACACGACCAGGCCGCGGAGCTGGACGGCGCCACCCGCTGGCAGCGGCTCTGGTACATCACCATCCCCCAGATGTGGTACAGCATCTTCTTCACCGCGGTGTTCTCCCTGATCAACGCCTTCAAGTGCTTCCGGGAGATTTTGCTGGTGGGCGGCGTCCACCCCCACTCCAGCATCTATATGCTGCAGCACTTCATCAACAACGCCTTTGAAAATCTCAACTATCCCAAGCTGTCGGTGGCGTCGATTCTGCTGCTGCTCCTTCTGACGGCGCTGTTTGCCGCCACCTACTGCTGGGTGATGAAAAAGGAGGCTTACAAGGAATGAAGCAGCGTTCCCTCTCCGTCTCCTGCCTGGCCCTGGTGCTGACGCTGGCGTGCGTGGCGCCCTATGGCTATGTGCTGTTCCAGAGTTTCTTCCGAGACGGCGGCCTGACTTTGTGGGGCTACTTCCAGGTGTTCCTCAACGAGACGCAGTATCTGGCCCGCTTCTGGACCAGCCTGGGGCTGACCTCCCTCATCGCCCTGGCGCAGCTGCTGGTCTCTCTGCTGGCAGGCTTCGGCTTTGCCAAGTGCAATTTCCCCGGAAAAAAGGCCATTTTCTTCGTCTTGATGATCCTGATGATCCTGCCCCTGCAAGTGACGCTGGTGCCCAACTATCTGATGCTGGACCAGCTGGGCTTGCTGGACACCTACTACGCCCTGGTGCTGCCGGCCATCTTTGTACCCCTGGGCACCTTTATCATGACCCGGAGCTTTCAGTCTGTCCCCAAGGAAGTGGTGGAGGCGGCGCGGCTGGACGGCTGCACCACCCTGGGGGTGATCTTCCGCATCACCGCGCCCATGAGCAAAAGCGGCCTGGTGTGTACCCTGCTCCTCTCCTTCCTGGACGCGTGGAACATGGTGGAGCAGCCCATGGTGTACCTCAAGGACTTTTCCATGTACCCTATCTCGGTGGGACTCGCCGCCATGCCGCCCACAGAGGTGGTGGTGCAGATGGTCTGCTGCATTCTGGTGGCGCTACCGCCGCTGTTCCTCTTCGCCTTCTTCAACCGGGAGCTGGTGGAGGGCATCGCGCTGGGAGGTGAGAAAGGATGAAAAAGCGGGTCCTGCGCCTCTTTTCCCTGATTCTCTATCTCCTTTGCGTCTGCACCATCCTCAGCTGGAAGATCGAAACGGAGCAGATGGCGCTCATTCAGTACGAATCGCGGGTCACCGAGGAATCCCGCACCTCCACCGATGTGCGCATCGGCGCCATCTTCACCGACGCCGACGGCGTCAATCACCTCTTCCAGGTGGTGGACGGCGCCGGCTGGGAGGCCGGGCTGCGAATCGAAGAATTGTCCCCGGAGATTTGGTCCGTGGCCGTGAACCCCAACGGCCAGCCCTACGCTACAATCCTCGGCGGCGCCAATTACCGCATCGTCACCAGCGCCGCCCGCCAGCCCCGGGACGGTGAAAAAGCCCAGGTGGTGGAAGACTTTGAGACTGTAGAGGACACCTACCTGGCCCTCTACCCCGACGGCGTCACCGAGCCGCTGAAGCTGCCCGACCAGCTGACTCTGGCCCGTCAGGGAGAGAGCGCGCTGCTCTTGACTTGCCAGGAGGGGCAGCTGCCCTTCCTGCCGTCGTCGCTCAAGGCCGCCTCCATCACCACCGGAGAGGCCCAGCAGATCTATAGCCTCACCGAAGCCACCCAACTGCTCCAGGCCCTGCCCGCGGCGGCAGCCCTGCCGGGACTGGTACTGTTGGGGCTGGTGCTGTGGGCGCTGAGCTGCTGCTTCAGCCTGCGGATGCATGAAACCCGCGGCCTCGTCTATCTGAACGTCGTGCTGATCGCGGCGTCTCTGGGGGCGCTTTACTGGGTCGCTGCCAGCTTTGACCTGCCCGCGTCCATGCTGCCGACGGCCGGCGTCCTCCAGTGGCGCGACTATGCCGCGGCATACACGCAGATTTTCGAAGCCCTGCAGTCCCTGGGCATGGGCGACCATCCGCTCTTCTCCCTCCTTCCGGCCATGCTGGAGCAGGCCGCCGTGGTGCTGCGCGTCAGCCTGGGCCTGCTGGTAGCCATACCGCTCTTGGAGGTCGCGGGACTTCTGCTCTGGACGCGCCGGGCCCGCCGCCGGGAAGCGCAGCCGTAGGCGCGGCGATTGAGGGAAGAGGGAATAGGGAAGAAGTGCGCTTCGCACGCTGTAGGGGCGGCCTATATGGCCGCCCCTACAGCACCGGCGATTACCACCAGCGTCGGATGAGTCTGAGCATCGTAGGGGCGCGCATCGCGCGTCCGCCAGCCCGCGCGTCCACCGCACGTGCGGTAACGCACCAGCAAAGCCTCCCCTAACGCCCGCAGGGCTTTAGGGGAGGTGTCATGGCCTTTGGCCATGACGGAGGGGTTGTTTGGCACTGCCGATCTCCATAAGGCTTGCGGTGGTCGGCGGTTCTGATCCCCTCCGTCACAGCTTCGCCGTGGCGGACCGCAACGCGGGCCGGGAAGGCTTCGTTGCAACCCGGAGGTGGCGCGAAGCGCCGGAGGGGATCAGAACTTGAGACTATTGCAGGTTGACAACCCCTCAGTCAGCCTGCGGCTGACAGCTCCCCTTACACAGGGGAGCCTTTTGGTGCCGCCCGCGCTGGGGTGCGTATTGCATCGGCCTGCGGCGGGAATCGCAACCTGGGCACGGGCGGATATATAATCCGCCCCTACGGCGGCGACGGGGGTGCGGCGGGAATCGCGGCCTGGGCACGTGCGGCCATACAGGCCGCCCCTACGGCGGTACCGCTGGCGCGGTGGGAATCGCCAGCAGGCGGACGCGCAATGCGCGCCCCTACGGTTGGTGCGTTGGCGCAGGTGTGTCTAGCGCGCCAGTGCGGCACGGGCGGCCATCAAGGCCGCCCCCACAGGTGGAGGCGAGCCTGCGGGTGTGCGGGCGTTCTGGAAGCGCCCTCCTACGGCTCCGCCAGGGCCTCCAGCCCGGCGGGGTCCGTCAGCTCCACCGTGCCCCGGGCCAGCCGCACCATGCCCTCGCTTTGGAAATACCGCAGCATCCGCGTCACCACCTCCCGAGCAGTGCCCAGGTGGGCGGCGATTTTTTCATGGGTCAGGCGGAGGGCCTTTGCTCCCTCCAGGCGGCTCTCTTCCAGCAGGAAGGCAGCCAGCCGCTGGTCGAACCGCCGCCACATCACCTGCTCCATCAGCCACATCACCTCAGAAAACCGGGTGGCCATGATCTCGTTGGTGTAATTGGCCAGCTGGGCCGATTCCTCCATCAGCCCCTGGTAGATCGGGGCCGGAATCAGATAAAACCCGGCGTCTTTCTCCACTTCGATGGTAATGTCAAACTGGATGCTGCGCATCATGCACGAGGCGGAAAAGAGGCAGATATCCCGGGGGAAGAGGCGGTAAATAGTGATCTCCCGCCCCTCCGGCGAGAGAAGGCTGGCCCGCAGCTGCCCTTTCGCCACCAGCAAAAGCCCTAAGCAGTCGTCCCCGCCCCGGCGGAGAATCGTCCCCGCCGGCGCCTGCCGCCAGGCGGCGCTCTCCTCCAGCCGCCGCCGCTGCGGGGGCGTCAGTTTCTCCCACATGGGGAAAAATTCCGATACGTTCATAAAGACCCTCCCCGTCAGGGAAACGCTGATTCAATCGCAAAAGTAGGCGGCGAGAGATTTTGTTTCAAATGAAAGTTTGGAAACCGCCGCAATACTGGATGTCTTGCCAGATTTCCAAGCTGCACCGTTGGAGCAAAAGATCCGCCGGCTGCCGCTGTCTATTGAATCGGCGTTTACTCTGGAAGTCGTTGCGTTCTTCGCGCAACACCAGTATAATATAGACTGCACCGGAAGGCAAATGGTGATTTCGTCACGGTAGTCTTTCGGCTTTTCGGATAAACTAAAGAAAAAACGAAAGGGGCGAGGCCAATGGCAGCGCAGCAGTGGACGGATGTACAGTGGAAGGAAGGACTTTCCCAGGAGGACAAGCTGGTTTTAGTGGAATTCTGGGCACCCTGGTGCGGATACTGCCGCCGGATCGGCCCGGCCCTGACCAAGGTGGCCGAGCAGTACGCCGAGACCGTCACCGTGGCCCAGATCAACATTGACGACTTCCCCGCCCTGGCGGACGATCAAGGCGTGGAGCTGGTGCCCACGTTCCTCCTCTACCGGGGCGGCACGCTGCTGGACACCCTGGTGGCTCCCGGCTCCAAGGCCGCTCTCGACGCCTTTCTGGCGCCGCATCTCAAATGATCTAGGAGGTTCTCCATGGACAAGATTTACGATGTTATGATCGTCGGCGGCGGCCCCGCCGGCTACACCGCCGCCCTCTACTGCGCCCGGGCCGGCTTCTCCACCCTGGTGCTGGAGAAGCTCTCCGCCGGCGGCCAGATCGCCCTGACCGAGCAGGTGGACAACTACCCCGGCTTCGACGAGGGCATCGACGGCTTTACCCTGGGCCAGAAGATGGAGGCCCAGGCCGAGCGCTTCGGCGCGGAGACCGAGCTGGCGGAGGTCCTCTCCCTGTCCCTCCAAGGAGAGGTCAAATCCGCCGTAACCACCGAGGGCACCTTCCAGGCCCGGGTGGTAATTCTGGCCACCGGCGCCAACCCCCGCCCCCTCGGCGTGGCGGACGAAGAGGCCTTCCTGGGCCGGGGCGTCCACTACTGCGCCGCCTGCGACGGGATGTTCTACCGTGGCAAGACCGTGGCCGTGGTGGGCGGCGGCAACACCGCCGCAGCCGACGCGCTGCTGCTCTCCCGCGTGGCCAAGGAGGTCCACCTGATCCACCGGCGCGACAGCCTCCGCGCCACCAAGATCTACCATCAGCCGCTCCAGGAGGCCTCCAACGTGGTCTTCCACTGGAACAGCACCGTGGAATCCCTGCTGCCCGGCGAGGCCTTCACCGGCCTGCGGCTCCGGGACAAGGTCAGCGGCGCCGTGACCGACCTTGCCTGTGACGGCGTGTTCGTCAGCATCGGCAGAAGCCCCAACACCGCGCTGGTGGCGGGCCAGGTGGAGCTGGACCCGGCGGACTACGTGGTGGCCGACGAGACCACCCGCACCAACCTGCCCGGCGTGTTCGCCGTAGGCGACGTCCGCACCAAGGCCCTGCGCCAGGTGGTGACTGCCGCCGCCGACGGCGCCGTGGCCTCCCACTACGCCGAGGAATACCTGGCCGAGCTGGGCCGGTGAGGAGGCGCAAATGACATATCTCATCTCCTTCCTGGAGGGGATCATCACTTTCCTCTCCCCCTGCCTTCTCCCGATGCTCCCCATCTACCTCTCCTACTTCGCCGGCGGCGGCATCCGTTCCACCGGGAAAACCCTCCGCAATGCCCTGGGCTTCATCCTGGGCTTCACGGTGGTCTTCATGGCCATGGGCGCCCTGGCAGGCACGGTGGGCAGTTTCCTCAAGGCCCACCAGACAGCGGTCAACATCGTCTCCGGCCTGATCGTCATCGCCTTCGGCCTCAGCTTCCTGGGGGTGTTCCGTCTCTCCTTCCTCAAGGGGAGCCGCTTCCGGGTGCAATCGGAGCAGATGGGCTTTTTCTCGGCGCTGGTCTTCGGCGTCGTCTTCTCCCTGGGATGGACGCCCTGCGTGGGCGCGTTTTTGGGCTCGGCCCTGGCCCTGGCCTCCCAGCAGGGCCACGCGCTGACGGGCATGGGGATGCTCCTGGCCTACTCCCTGGGCCTGGGCGTGCCGTTCCTCCTCAGCGCCCTGCTGATCGACAAGCTCAAATCCGCCTTTGACTGGGTCAAGGCCCATTATCAGATCATCAACACCATCAGCGGCGGCCTGCTGATCCTCATCGGCGTGCTGATGGCCACCGGTACCCTGGGCCGTCTGCTGGCCCTGCTCAGTTAGGAGGCGCCATGGACAAGAAAAAGAAAACCTGGATCATCCTGGTCATCGCCCTGGCCGTGCTGCTGGGCGGCGCCTATGCCCTCTACACGGTCCTGAGCCCCCAGCTTTCCCACAGCGCCCTGACCGTGACAGGCGGCTCGCCGGAGCAGGAGCCTGCTGCATCACCGGAGGAGCAGCCGAACGAGGATGCCGGCGCGGCGCAGGACCCAGATAGCGAAACTGACCCTGACGCGCCCCAAGACGCGGATGGTGAAACCGAGCCTGATGAGACACAGGCCGCGGAAGGCGAGGCAGATACCGATGAGACGCAGGGCGCGGACAGCGAAGCCGAGGCCAATCCGGTGCCGGATTTCACCGTGGTGGACGGCGCGGGCAACGAGGTGGCGCTCTCGGACTACTTCGGCAAGCCCATCGTCCTCAACTTCTGGGCCAGCTGGTGCGGCCCCTGCCAGAGTGAAATGCCCGACTTCCAGGCGGCCTATGAAGCGCTGGGCGAGGACGTGCAGTTCCTGATGGTCAACATGACCGACGGCAGCCGGGAGACGCTGGAGAGCGCCCAGGACTATATCGCCCAGCAGGGCTTCACCTTCCCGGTCCTCTTTGACACCGCTTCCAGCGCCGCCATCGCCTACGGCGTCTACTCCCTGCCCACCACCTATTTCATCGACGCCCAGGGCAACGGCATTGCCCAGGCCCGGGGCGCCATCGACGCCGAAACGCTCCAGACCGGCATTGACATGATCTATACCCCATAACCCAAAACACCGCCGCAGCGCATATGGCTGCGGCGGTGTTTTGGGTTCGGCTCACAGCAGCTGCGGCAGCTGGGCCAGCTGGGCGATCTCGTCCAGCAGATACTCCGGGTGCGCCTGCGCCTGGAGTTCCTCCACGGAGAAGGTGGTGGGTACGGCGGCGGCGTCCATCCCGGCGGCATGGGCGGCGGCGATGCCGCTGAGGGCGTCCTCCACCACCAGGCAGTTCTCTGGTGCGACGCCCACCCGGCGGGCACCCTCCAGGTAGATGTCCGGGAAAGGCTTCTTCCGGGCCACATCGGACCCCGTCACCAGCGCGGTGAACAGCGACTCCGGCGCACCCACGGCCTCCAGATTATAGCGCACCTTCCGCAGGTCCGCCGCCGAGCAGACAGCCAGCTTCAGCCCCCGGCTGTGGAGCGTCTCCAGCATCTCTGCCACACCCCGGGGCACCCGCGCCTCGGCCCGGACGCGGCTGCCGTAATAGTCGTAGGCCCGTTCCTTCATGGCCGTGTCATAGGGGACGCCGTGCTTCTCCGCCACACCGCCCACAAAGCGGTCCTCGCCGCAGCCGGTGAACTCCAGGAAGTCCTCGTCCCGGGCCGTGACGCCGTAGTCCGCCAGGGCCTGGATGGCCGAGGCCCGCATCAGCCACTCGGATTCGATCAGTACGCCGTCCATGTCGAACAGTACAGCTTGATATTGCATCGTTACGCCTCCTGTGAAAGTGAAATTCGTGCGTTCGCACGTCGAAGTTGCTTTTTGCACCCTCTGTGCCGCGCCAAAGGCTCCCCTGGGTAAGGGGAGCCGTCTCGCAAAGCGAGACTGAGGGGTTGTCTCAGCCACAGCCCGCCGGAGGCGGGTCACATTGCCGCAAGCGCTCAGACACCGCAGGCTGGTGTTGCCTCCGGCGGGTGACTCTTCACCGCGGAAAAGTCCCCAAAACGCGCCGGGGGCTGCGGCCCTCGGTCCCCTGTACGGCCCCGCGGCGTACATCCCAAGAAAAGGCATCTCCCAGGCAGTTACGCTCCACCAGGTCATCCCGTTCCATACTGCCTACCCCTTCCCGGCTTCGCGCAGGCCAGTATCATCTGTCGCTCGTTACGGCTAAAGGGGTTTTCTCTAAGGCCGCACCCACTGCCTCGGAACACGGGACGTCAACTGCACGCGGCAGTATTTCTCCGCAACATCCGGTTTTGCCGTAGGGGCGCGCATCGGGGGTCGTGCTGTTGCCGCAACTGCCCGGAAATCGCCAGATAAGCGGGCCGATGTGGGCATCGGCCCCTACAGAGTCACCCCTCCGGCGTTGCGCGCCGTAGCCCCGGTACAAAAAAGAGGACGCGGCGGAGCCGTGTCCTCTTACAGGCGGAATTAGAGCGCCTTCTTGGCAGTCTCCGCCAGCAGGGCGAAGGCGGCGGGGTCCTGGATGGCCATCTCGGAGAGGGTCTTGCGGTTCATCTCCACACCGGCCTTCTTGAGACCATACATAAACCGGGAATAGTTGAGGCCCAGAGGAGCCACAGCGGCGGAGATCCGGGCGATCCACAGCTGCCGGAACTCGCGCTTCTTCTGCTTGCGGCCCACGTAAGCGTAGACGCCGGACTTCATCACGGCCTGCTTGGCCATCTTAAAGTGGGTAGACTTGGAACCCCAGTAGCTCTTGGCCAGCTTGAGGGTCTTATTTCTTCTCTTGCGCGTCATCATTGCGCCTTTGACTCTTGCCATTTCGTTATCCTCCTATCTGAACAAAACCGAATTATTTGTAAGGAATCATCTCGCGGATGGCAGCGCTGTTGGTGACATCGGCGTAGCCATTCTTCCGGAGGTTTCTGGTGCGCTTGGTGGTCTTCTTCGTGAGGATGTGGCTCTTGAAGGCGTGGGCTCTCTTGACCTTGCCGGACTTGGTCAGGTTGAATCTCTTCTTGGCGCCGCTATGGGTCTTAAATTTCGGCATGATGGGTACTCCTTCCGTAAATTACGTTTTATTTCGCTGCTTTCGGGCTGAGGAACATGGTCATCAGACGCCCATCCAGCTTGGGGTTTTTCTCAACGGTGGCGATTTCAGCGCACTGCTCGCCGAACTGCCGCAACAGAACTTCGCCAATGGAGGTGTGGGCCATTTCCCGCCCGCGAAAGCGCACTGTCACCTTGACGCGGTTGCCTTCCTTGAGGAACTTCTGGGCGTTTTTCAACTTGACGTTGAAATCGTTGGTGTCGATGTTGGGAGACATACGGACTTCCTTGATCTCCACCACCCGCTGGTTCTTCTTGGCTTCCTTTTCCTTTTTCATCTGCTCGAACCGGAACTTGCCGTAGTCCATGATCTTGCAGACCGGAGGCGTGGCATTGGGTGCGATCTTCACCAAATCCAGATCCTTTTCATAGGCAAGTCTCTGCGCATCGGCAGAGGACATGATTCCCAGCTGCGCCCCGTCAGCGCCGATGAGCCGAACTTCCTTGTCGCGGATTTCCTCATTGAGCTGATGTTCTAATTTACCGATGTGAAACACCTCCAAAATAAAAAACGCGGATGCACGATGGCACCCGCAACAAAACACCCGCCAAACTGGCGATGATGAAACCCTGTTGAACCTTTTCGCGCTGGCTGAAGGTGAGGTGCGGGGCCGCCGCTCCTTCTTTGTTTTGACCAAAGTATATTACCACAGCCAATGGGCGAAGTCAAGGATTTTTTTCCGCCAAAAGCCGCTCCAGCGTGATTTTGGCGGCCACGGCCCGAATCCCTGCCGAGACTGCCGGCGGACAGTCCTCTCCCGCCGGCGCTTCCGGCGCCAGCAGCAGCCGCTCCAGCTCCCCGGCGAAGGCGTTGTAGCCCTCGGCGGCAGTGCGTCCGGCCTCCACCAGCTCCACCAGCGCCGCGATCTCCTGCATGGACAGGACCCGCTTATAGAGGCAAATCATCAGAAACCGCGCCACATGGCTCCGGCCGTACTTTTTCTTCTCCGCCGGGGCAGTCAGCTTCAGCTTTACATAGTTGTTGAGCATCGCCGCCGTCACCGCCGGGGCCTCCCCCACCGTCACCGGCTGGAGCGCCGTGTTGAGGACCAGCAGCACTTGGTCCATATAGAGCGCCAGGTCCGGCAGCTCCTCCCACCGGGGCAGATGAAATTCCTTCTCCATTTGTGTCTGCGTTCCTTTCATCTTGGGTATGATTCTGGTATAAGCCGCCGAAAGAAGTATACCACAAGAGATAAAAGGCTGTCAAATCCCTCTTGACGTTTTTATAATATCGTGCTACTATCATATTACCTAGTATTGAACACCAGATGTCCCAAGGAGGGTTCTGAGATGAAAGTACAGATTTACGGCGATTCCCTGATGAAAGGCGTCATCGTCGATGAAAACTACAAATATAAGCCCGTGGCCGGGAAGCTCCTCTCGGAGCTGGAGACCGCCACCGGCGTGGAGACGGTGAACCGCGCCCACTTCGGCTACACGGTGGACAAGGGCAAGGCCGTGCTGGAGAAGGACCTCGAGAAGGGCCTCACCTGCCAGTACGCCATTTTGGAGTTCGGCGGCAACGACTGCGACTTCAACTGGAGCCAGGTGGCGGCGGAGCCGGAGTCGGTCCATCAGCCTCACACGCCCATCGGCACCTTCTTGGACACCGTGACCCAGATGGCCCAGTCCCTGCGGGCGGCCGGCATCAAGCCGGTGCTGATGTCCCTGCCGCCGCTGGACGCCCAGCGCTACCTCAATTTCATTGGCCGCCTGGGCAACGACACGACCCGGATTCTCCACTGGCTGGGCAACGTCAACCGCATCTACCGCTACCAGGAGATGTACTCCGCCCAGATCGCCAAGCTGGCCGGGAAGCTGGGCCTGCCGCTGATCGACGTGCGCAGCCGCTTCCTGGACCGGCGGGACATTGACAGCCTCATCGCCCGGGACGGCATCCACCTGACGGAGCCGGGCTACCGGCTGCTGCTGGACGAGTGCCGCCGCACTCTGGCGGCGCTGGCGTAAAAACATCATATAAAAAGGGGTGTTGTAGATGCAACACCCCTTTTTGAGCTTGTTACGTTGCCGCAAGCGCTCTGGACACACGGGCCAGTGCTGCCTCCGGCGGGGCACTTTTCACCGCGGAAAAGTGCAGAAAACGCGCCGGGGGCTGCGGCGTGCAATGTTGCTGCCCTCACCGTAGGGGCCGATGCCTACATCGGCCCGCGCCGCGCAGCGGCCTTTCATGGAGGTCGCGATGGCCGCGCAAGGCCAGGGGGGCAGATACACCCCTCCGTCATGGCTTTGCCATGCCACCTCCCCTAAAGCCCTGCGGGCGTTAGGGGAGGCTTTGGCCTGTACGTTTGACGATGTGGCTCCAACAACGCGGCTGGGCGGGCGGCTGATAGCCGCCCCTACGGCGGAGGCCAGAGGCATATCGGTGCGGGGGTAGCCCGCGTCTGCATCAGTGGTCGCGGCTGGCCAGGCGGCGGGTCAGTTCCATCAGGAAAGACGGATTTTCAAAGGCGGAGAGGGCCGAAAGGGCCTTCTCCGTTTCTTCTTGGAGGAAGGCCTCGCACCGCTCCAGGCCGTAGAGGGTGACGAAGGTACTCTTGTTCCCATCCATGTGGACGGCCTTGCCCAGCTTTTTCGCGTCGCCCACGGCGTCGAGCATATCGTCGCGAATCTGGAAGGCCAGGCCCAGGGCATCGGCGTAGCGGGTGGCTGCCTCCCGCTGGGCGACGGAGCCGCCGGCGGCGATGACGCCCATGGTGCAGGCGGCCACGATCAGCGCGCCGGTCTTGCGGCTGTGGATTTCCAGCAGCCCCTGGGGCGTGAGGGTCTTCCCCTCCCCTTCCATATCCAGCACCTGGCCGCCCACCATGCCCAGCTCACCGGCGCAGCGGGAGAGCGTCCGCACGATCTCCACCACGGTCTCCGCCGGGGCGTCGGCACCGGCGGCAGTGGAGAAGGCGGCGGTCAAAAGGCCGTCCCCGGCCAGCACCGCCTGGGCCTCGCCGTAGACCTTGTGGTTGGTCAGGCGGCCCCGGCGGTAGTCGTCGTTATCCATGCACGGAAGGTCGTCGTGGATCAGGCTGTAGGTGTGGATCATCTCCAGGGCCGCGGCAAAGTCCATGGCCTTTTCCCAGTTTCCGCCGCACAGGCGGCAGAACTCCAGCACCAGCACGGGGCGAATCCGCTTGCCGCCGGCCAGGAGGCTATAGCGCATGGCGTCGAAGAGCGTCTGCTGGGGCTGGGTCTCGTCAGTAAAGCAGCCGTTTAAATAGGTCTCCACCGCCTGCTGGTACGCTTTAAGCGTCGATTCAAACGTTGTTTCCATCTTCAAACTCCAATTCTACCGGATTGCCGTCCGGTCCCTTCATCAGCTTGACCACCTTCAGCTCCGCTTCGTCCAGCATGGCGCCGCAGGCGCGGGCCAGGGCCGCGCCCTCCTCAAACAGCTGGAGCGACTCCTCCAGGGGCACGTTTCCCTGCTCCATGCGCCGGACGATCTCCTCCAGGCGCTTTAAGCTCTCTTCAAAGGTCTTCTTCTCTTCCATGGCTGCCTCCTCGAATGGCGGTGATGGCGGCGTCCGCCTCCCCCTGCCGCAGGGTGATGGTGACGGTGTCGCCGATGTGGAGGGCGGCGCTGTCGGTGATGACCCGACCCGCGCCGTCCCGGGTCATGGCGTAGCCCCGGGCCAGGACGCCCATGGGGCTCATGGATTCCAGGGCCGTCCGCAGCCGGACGTAGCCCTGCTTTTTTCGGAGCAGCGCCTGGCGCACGGCGGCCAGGAGCTTGTTTTGCTGGTAGTCCACCAGCAAGCGCCGGTCCTCCAGGTAGTTGGTGGGGCTTTGCAGCACCCGGGCGGTGCGCAGCTTCTCCACCTCCTGACGCCAGAGCTTGAGGCGCTTGGTCTCCGCCTGGGCCAGACGGGTCTGGAGCGACAGCAATCGCTCTCGCAGCTCCCCCTGGTCCGGCACCGCCAGCTCGGCGGCGTTGGACGGCGTGGCCGCCCGGAGGTCGGCCACAAAGTCCGAGATGGTGACATCCGGCTCATGGCCCACGGCGGAGATCACCGGGATCTCCGAAAGGTAGATCATCCGGGCCACCCGCTCGTCGTTGAAGGCCCAGAGGTCCTCCATGGAGCCACCGCCCCGCCCGGTGATGATGAGATCGGCCAGCCGATGGCGGTTCACATACCGGATGGCCCCGGCGATCTCCGCCGGCGCCTCCGCGCCCTGGACCCGTACCGGCAGCAGGATGACCTTGCTCAGGGGGTAGCGCTTGCCCAGGATGCGGAGCATATCGTGGATGGCTGCGCCCGCCGCCGAGGTGACGATGGCGATTCGCCCCGGGAACTGAGGCAGCGGCTTTTTATGGGCCGGGTCGAAGAGGCCCTCGGCCTGGAGCTTCCCCTTGAGCTGCTCGAAGGCCACGTAGAGGTCGCCCACGCCCTCGGGGGTCAGCCGCTCACAGTAGAGCTGATACGCCCCGTCCCGGGGGAAGACGGTGACGCGGCCGGTGGCCAGCACCTGCATCCCGTTTTCCGGGCGGAACCGCAGCGCCGACGCCGCGCCCCGGAACAGCACGCAGCGGATGGCTCCGCCGCTGTCCTTCAGGGAAAAATAGTGGTGGCCGGAGGGGTAGACCTTGTAGTTGCTGATCTCCCCGCGGATGCACAGGCCGGCCAGCAGCCCGTCCCGGTCCATCTGGGCCTTGATATAGCCGTTGACCTCGGACACGGAATAGATTTTCGCTTCCATGGCGTCTCCTCTCCCGCCGCTACGGCGCGGGCCATGCCGCTGGGGCAGCGCCTGCCTCCAGCAGCCGACGGCCCAGGATGGCCACGCCCATGGCATTGTCGGTGGAAAACTGCGGCGCGGCGAAGACGCCGAATGGGCAGATCTTCCGCAGCGTGCGGTTGGAGGCCACGCCGCCGGAGAAGACCACCTCTAGCCCCGGGTACTGGGCCTGAGCCGCCCGGGTCAGCCGCAGCACCGCGTCCACCACCGAGCCGATGGCGAAGGCCGCGGTATCGGCGGCGCTGCCGGTCTTTTGATAAAAGGCCCGGATCTGATTCTCCAGTCCCGAGAAGGAGAACGTGAGGCCGTCGGTCTTGACCCGGAAGGGCTTGGCCGCGCCGGTCTCGCTCAGCGCATCCAACGCCTTCCCCGCGGGGAAGGGCAGCTCCAGCAGCTTGCCGGTGCGGTCCATCACCTGGCCGGCAGAGATATCGCTGGTGCCGCCCAGCTTGGTAGCCCGGACGTTGGCCCCCTCCGGCTCCACCAGCAAAAGCTCCGTGGTGCCGCCGGAGAGATGCCAGGCCAGGTGGGGCCGGTCCAGCAGCTCCGGCCGCCCGGCGGACCACAGCGCCGCCGCCACGTGGCCCTGCTGGTGGGAGACGGCGTAGCACGGTACGTCCAGCGCTGCCGCCGCGGACCGCGCCGCCATCACGCCGGCCAGGAAACAGGGCATATAGGAGCCCTCCACGGCCCGGGGCCGGGTGGAGACAGCCACCGCCTCCACCGTCGGATGGCCCATATCGGCCAGAAGGCCCTCCAGCAGCGCCGGCAGGCGCTTGACATGGGAGAAGACCGCGTCGCTCTGCCGGAGGCCCAGCTGGCCCGGGGCCACATCCAAAAGCCGGGAACGGTTTTCCCCGTCCCGGCCGTCAAATACTGCCGCTGAAGTGGTATAGTTGCTGGTGTCAATCCCCAGAACCATTGGAAGCCCCCAAATCTCTGGCAAAGGAACCCAGGATGCCGTTGACAAAGGCCACCACATCCTCGTCCTCATACTTGCGCGTCAGCTCCACGGCCTCGCTGATGGCCGCATCCACCGGCACGTCATCCACATAGAGAGCCTCGTACATGGCCACATGGAGGATGGCCCGGGCCACCTTGGAGATGCGAGAGACGCTCCAGTTGATGGCGTACTTGGCGAGATAGCCGTCCAGCTCCTCCTGCTTCTCCTGGATGCCGCGGACGGCATCGCGGATATAGGAGAGCTGGCCACTGGGTTTCTGGGCGTAGGCCTCGGACTCCTGGCCCAGGGTGTCATAGTAGATCGGCTCCAGGGTCTGCTCCACCACGTTCTCGGCGCTGTCCCGGGTGAAGTTCATCTCATAGATGAGGTTGGCAACAATCTCTCTGGCGTTTGACCTGGTCATATGCTTTCTCCTTGCCGCCGCGGTACTCCGCGGCTATGGTCATTCTTCGTTTTCTTGATTATACCAGACCGCCGCGGGAAAATAAACTGTCTTTCCAAGAAAAAAGTACGGCGGTATCTTGGCCGCCGCACTTTCAGTGTGTCGAAAACGTGTTTTCGCCCCGCCGCCCCGTCTCCCCCTAGCGTTCGGACGCCCGGGGCCACGCCCGCAGCTGCGCCTCGCCCCGGGCCAGCACGGCATCGGTCTCCGCGCCCAGAGCCTCCCGCAGCAGCTCGTACTCCTGCGCCACCGCCGCGCCGTGGTAGACAGCGTAGGCGCCGGCGTCGGTGCCCAGCGCGATGGCCGCGCCCCATGCCGCGGCAGTGGCCACGTTTTGCTGCTGCAGCTCCAGCAGCGGGCAGAGGACTTGGTCCGGGAAGCGGCCCAGGCCGCGCAGATTGCCGATGGTGACAAGGGTGGGGACCCACACCGCCTGGGATTCGGCCAACTGCCGGAGCGTCTCCGGCAGGAGGTAGGCCCCATGCTCGATGGAGTCGGCGCCGGCAGCCAGGGAGGCAGAGACGGCCTCCGGGCCGTTGGCGTGGACCATCACCGGAAATCCGGCGTCATGGGCAATGGAAACCAGATCCCGCATCAGCACAGCGTCACAAGGCGTGTCGGTGAGGCTGCCCAGCTGGTGAAAGTCCATCAGGCCCGAGGCCATCAGCTTGATGAAGTCGCCGCCCAGGGTTTTGACTTCGGCCACCAGGGCGCGGTATTCCGAAAGGTCCGCAAAGGTGCGGCCCAGGAAGGCGCCGTAGTGCCCGGCCCGGCAGATGTTGAAGGCCGGAGACCGGTAGTCGATGCCGTAGTCCCCGGCCAGGGCCTTGGCCCGCAGGCCCACGCCCCACCGGTCTCCGCCGTCGCGCAAAAAGGCCACGCCCCTGGCCTGGTAGTCCGCCAGGCGGGCGTGGATCAGCGCGTCATCGGGCCTGTCCCGGTGGCGGGCAAAGGCGGCGCGGTAGTCCACACCGTCCAGAATCATATGGATATGGCAGTCGCCCCACATGGCGCTCTCTCCTTTCCGGGGTCTCGCCCCACGGACAAAAGGAGCTGCCGGGTCGTCCCGCAACTCCTTTGATCCGCTTTATTGCCGCTCCGCGCTCCTAGAGCAGCGGCGCGTAGCCAAAGACCACGGTGCAGAGAATCCACACCGCCGCCAGCGCAGGGAGCATCAATGTCAAAAATGTCCGAAATTCCGTAGCGCCCTTGTGTCTCACAGGTGATCTTCCTTTCCTCGCCGGGACATGGCCCGGCGGCTCTATCATCATTCTCTTCATGGTTGTATCCACATCGCATCACGGCGCCGTATAAACGGGCCGCCAGCTGAAATTTTCTCCGTCGGCATACTGCTGATATGTGACCTGGCCGCCGGTGGTCTTGCCTCGGAACACAGCCTCCGGCTTTCCGTTCTCCAGGTACTCCAGGCCCAGATAGTTGGCCCAGCGGCGCTCCCAGTCGGCGCTCTGGAACTGCGCCGCCATGATTTGCAGCACGCCCTGCCCCTCCTGGTTGGAGATCCAGAAGTCAAAAGCCGTGATCTTCCGCTCCCACAAATCCATCTCCAGCGTCAGCGTTCCGTCGCTGCTGGAGAAATAGTAGGAGGCAAATGCCGCCATCTGCTGGCTGTCCGGCTGGTAATAATAGATGACGCTCAAGTCATTGTACTTCCCCAGCAAGGCGCTGTCGGAGAGATTGAGCAGCAATTGCAGTTCCCGGCGCAGTTGATTGGTGAGGTCCTCCCAGCGGCCAAACCGGTCTCCCACCATCTCCTGGGCCAGCCAGGAGGGCACCGCGTCCGGGTCCACCGTCAGGTTGATGCGGTCCAGCAGAGACGGGCTCTGCCGCTCCACATGATATTCCCCCTGTTCCACCGTTTGGGTCTGGGCACGGCCCAGCAGGACCACCTCCTGCTGGTGCAGCAGCAGGTACGGCGCCGCCAGAATGACGGCCAGGAGAATCAGCAGGGCGATGACGCCCACCCAGGCTCTCCGGCTCATAGGACACCTCCCAACTCCACGGTGACAGTGGTGCCCTGTCCCTCGGTGCTTTCAAACAGCAGCCGGCCGCTGTGGACCTCCACGATCCGCTTGGCGATGGAGAGGCCCAGTCCCGCGCCGCCCTCGGCCCGGGCCCGGGATTTGTCCACCATGTAGAACGGCTCCGTCAGCCGGACCAGGGACTCCTTCGGAATACCTCGGCCGTGGTCGCGGATTTGGAAGCAGTAGTTCTGCTCCATCCGGCGGCCCACCAGCTCCACCACCGCGCCGTCCGCTGAGGCCTTGCGGGCATTGTCGACGAGGTTATATAAAAGGTTGTGCAGCAGCGTCGGCTCTCCCTGGATTTCCGCGGGCTCCACGTCCAGCTGGAGCTGCATATGCTTCTCCCGCAGGCGGAAGCGGCTGCTCTCGGCCACCGCCGCCGCCACCTGATCCAGCTTCACCGGCTTCAGTTCCGGCGTTGCCCGCTCCAGGGAGAAGAGATCCAGCAGCGCCAGCGACATGGCCTCCATCCGCTTGCCCTCGGAGAAGATGTAGTTGGCTGCCCGGAGCTGCTGCTCCCGGGGCAGTTCCCGGCTGCGCATGGTGTCGGCATAGCCGATGACCGAGGTCAGGGGCGTTTTGATCTCATGGGCAAAAGAGGCGGTGAAGTCCCGCTGGTGGCGGGCCGCGTCCTCCAGCTGGGAGATCTGCTGCTCCACGGTGTCGGCCATGCGGTTGAAGTCCACCGCCAGCTCGCCCAGCTCGTCGTGGCTCGTCACCAGGGCCCGGCGGGAATACTGTCCCTGGGCCATCTGCCGCGTGGTGCGGGAGAGCCGCCGGATGGGCGAGACAAAGTAGAGCGAGACCAGCACGATGACCACCGTACTGACGGCCAGCGCGCCAAAAATGGCCAGATAGCTGATGTGCAGGTTTTGATTCCGGGTTTCGAAAATACCGGTGACGTCCCGGAAGAGATAGACCGTGAACGTCTGGTCATCCACCAGCAGCTGCTGGTACGTCTCCATCACGTACCGCGGCCCCTGGCGAAACACATGGGCCACCACATGGCCCGTATCGACCTCTTCGGCGGTGATCTGCGGCGTAAACTGCTTGGAGGCCGCCAGCACATTGCCCTCGCCGTCCAAAATCTGATAGGCATAGTTCTTGAGATGGACGCCGTTTTTCAAAAATGCCTCTACCCCATCCCGGGCATCCGCCCGAAAGTCGGCGTTCATAAATTGGACTGCCATGGAGCCCATAGAGGCGCAGAACAGAGCGCTCTCCTGCATGGCGCTTTCATACTGAGCGTCTAGCTCCGATTGAAAGCTGCCGCTGAGCAGAACCGTGGCGCACAAGCTGACAGACAAAGCCACAATCAGCAGTGTGGCCAAAATCAGCTTGAACGTCAGTCTCACTTGGACACCTCCAGGCGATAGCCCACTTTATAGACGGCGCTGAGCCGATCCTGCCAGCCCAGCTTCTTGCGAAGCCGCTGCACGTGGAGATCCACCGTGCGGCTGTCGCCCAAAAAGTCGGATTCCCAGACCCGTTCGTAGATGGTGTCCCGGAACAGGGCGATGTTAGGGTTGCGGACAAAGAGCAGCAGGAGGTCGTACTCCTTCCGGGTCAGCTGCACCGGCACGCCGCCCTTTGTCACCTGCATGGAGCGGACGTCCACCTCCACGTCTCCCACAGAAAAGTGTTCGTCGCCCTTGCCGGCCCGCCGCAGCACTGACTCCACCCGGGCAATCAGCTCCACGATCTCAAAGGGCTTGACCAGATAGTCGTCCGCGCCGGCCCGGAGGCCCCGGACCCGGTCAGCCGTGCTGCCCTGGGCGGTGATGAAGATCACCGGGATGTGCAGGGGACGGATCTGCTCCATCAAGTCATAGCCGGAAAGGCCCGGCAGCATCACATCCAGCAGCACCAGGTCGTAGGCGTTTTTCTCCAGCAGGTCAGCCGCCGCGATGCCGTCGTACACGGTGGTGCAGGCATAGCCGCTGGCCGTGAGATTCATCTCCACCAGGTCGGCAATCGGACGTTCATCTTCGACGATCAACACTTTCAGCATTGCTTTTCCTCCTGTCTCCCGGCCTTTCGTCAGCGACTCTATCTCTCTTAGACGCAAAAACCGGGCCTCTGGTTTCACTCCTGCGCCCGTTTTCAGCATATTTTTCGGCACATGGGTAAAATAAGTATAGCGCATTTAAACAAGCAGTGCAAGTTAAACAGCAAATTTATTAACCTGTCAGAATTACCATGTTAAACTTAAAGTGGTGATAGGGATGGTTGACTACAAACTCATCGACGCCCGGCTCAAGCGGAGCCGGGAAGCGGCGAAGCTCACCCAGGAGGCTGCGGCGGAAGCGGCGGAAATCACGCCGATTTACCTCTCCAAAATTGAAAACGGCCATGCCAAGCCCACGCTGGACACGCTGGCCGCTCTGTGCGGCGCCGTAGGCTGCGACCTGGGTACGCTGCTCTCGGACATCGCACCGGAATCCCAGCAGTACCAGGCAGAGCGGGTGGTGCAGATTTTCCGTGCCTGCGCGCCGGAGGTCAAGCCCATCGCGCTGAGTCTTCTGGAGCAGCTCTCCCGGCTGACCATGTCATAGTGCGTCCGCGCCCTTCTGCCCTGCTGGCGGCGATACCGCCGGCGGGGCAGTTTGCAGCTGGAACCTCAGTATAACAGCATACCACATCTTCCCCTGAAGCGCAACCGCACCCGGACAGGATCGCAGAACGGCCCCGCCGATCTACATGATCGGCGGGGCCGTTAAATAGATGGCGGTGATTTCTCCCGCCCTCAGAAGCTGTCTTGATTTACGCCCGCAGGACATACTCGTACGGCACACCATCGATTTCAATGGTCACCACCACGGATTTCCCGGAGGTGTCCACCTCCACCGGGCACTCGATGAGGCCATGGGCCTTGCAGGTCTCCAGCGGCAGGGCGGCTGTATAGCTGCTGGCCCAAATAAACTGGTTGTCGTCCCCCACCACGGTAAAGCCGGGGTACTGATACTTGCCGTCATAGCACGCGGAGACAGTGAACAGCTCGTCCATGCGAATGTTCCGCTCCATGGTGTTCTTCACGTCGGCAGACACATCGACATAGACCTTCCCGCTGTCCGCCGGATAGCTGGTGTAAACGCTGCTGGTGTTGGGCGGCAAAACTTCGTAGGAAAATTCCACATTGGTCAGGGTAAACTCATAGTCCGCGGCGATGATCGTATCGCCCAGAGTAATCGTCTGAGCGGCGGTCTCCGTGGCAGCGGTCTCCGTGGCAGCGGTCTCAGACGCAGCGCTGCTCTGTGGAGCGGCGCCGGACAGTGTCGCCGTCAGGGCGTAGAGGTTCTCGTAGTCCACCGTCTCGGTGCCGTCCACGTTATAGGTGGTCGTCAGCATGCCCAGGTCGTCCTTAAAGCCAATCTCGAACGTAACTGTTTCAAAGAGTTCCGCCAGCTTGTTCGGGACATTGATATAGAGGAGATAGTCCACGTCCGTGTACGGGTCGACTTCAAAGTATTTATCTCGGATAAACAGGAGGTCCACATCGTAGCCATCCACCACATATTCTCCGTTCACCGTAGCGGAGCAGTAAAAGGCACTTTGGGAGATGACGGACATGCCCGTATTGGTCAAGTGCCCCTTGACCAGCAGCAGCTGGTACCCCTCCTCCACATAGCACGACATTGAGGAATTCTCGCTCAGCCGGACGTCGTATTCCGGCAGCAGCTCCAGCGTGTCAAAAGTCATGGTAAATTGCGCTGTTTCGATCTGATCTCCCAGGGCCAGGGGCGTCGCGGTCAGTGCCGGTACTTCCGCCTCCGGCGTCTCCTCCGGCGCATCCAGCTCGGCCTCGATCTCCAGCGGTTCTGCCTCCGGCTCCGTTTCTCCAGCGCCGGCAGGCGTTTGCTCTGTCTCCGTTTGGATGTCTTCCGTTTTCTCCAGCTCCGCCGCCTGCTTCCCGCAGGCCGCCAGAGACAGGCACAGCACCGCTGCCAGCCATAACGCTACAATTCGTTTCATCCAAGATGCCTCCCAATCTTCCCCGCGCGGCTGCGTTTTTCTCTGCCGAATTGCCTGCAGGGCTGTTTCGTATCAGTATATCCCCTTCCGTCCTGCAAAACAATTAACCGGCAGCATAGGCATCGACGGGCCAGTCGCAAAATACAGCTTTTGCGCCTAACGGGGACATCATTGCGTGACAAAAAGACCGTGAAGCTCCCAGCATGAAGTTTCACGGTCTTTTATCGGCGAACGTTTTGGTAAATTTTGTTTTTACAGCAGGCCCGCCGCTTCCCGCTGTGCTTGCCGCAGGCGCGGCAGGAAGCGCGGGGGAGCGGACGCGCGATGCGCGTTATCTACGGTCGGTGCGGGTGCCGCGGGCGCTCCGTAGGGGCCGATGCCCACATCGGCCCGAACCCGCAGGCGCAGGATGCCCCCGGGCCGTCACTCCTGGGTGGCCCCGGACAGGTCCACCGGGTGATCCGCCGGGTTGTCCAGGTCCACGCCGTTGCCGGTGAATACCGAGCCGGTGAAGTCTAGGACCTCCGATCCCCGCAGGGCCAGAATACGGATGGCCGTCTCGTTGTCTTCGAAGCGGTTGTTGTAATAGCCCGGCGCGCTAAAGCCGGATTGATTGCTTTCAAAGTGCAGGCCTGTTCCATTGTCGGAAAAGGCGCAGTCCTGCGCGACAATCCAGGCCCCGTCCCTGGCCAGGGCGGCAGTCCCCCAGCCGGAGAAGGCGCAGCCCAGGAGCATCACGCCGTCTGATGCGGAGAGGCCAATCCCGCCCTGCCCGGAAAAGCACAGGCCGGTCAGCTCTGCGATCTGCGGCTGCATGGTCTCCACGTATACGGTGCCGGTGAAGGTGGTTTGGTTTTCCCCATCGGTGCTGCCGTGGAGGGCGTAAGAGCGATCCCGCATGGTGATGCCGCCCTGATACGTCACCGGCGGTAGATAGAGGCTGACCGCCGTCTGAGGGTCCACTTCCCGGGCGATCTCGTCCAGCAGGGCTTGCAGCGCCTCCACGGTGCCCATCTCCACCTCTTCATAGTAATAGTTGATCGAGGGCTGGGGCTCCGCGCGGACGGCGTGTTCCAGGACGATGGTGTCGCCGTTTTTCATCTGGAGCGTCCAGCGGACGCGGTTGGTGCCACAGGCGTTGTCGTAGTGGATGTCCGCCATCAGGGCGGCATAGGGGAAGCTCTCCTGGCGGCCCGGCGGGGAGAACCACATGGCCTTGGCCCCCGCCTCGGGGATGGTCTCCAGGGTGTAGTCCTCCACCAACTCCAGGAAGGTCTCCGTCACATCGGCCTCGTTTCCCGCCTCATAGACGTGAAGCTGGGAGGGGAAGGCGTAGGACTCCCCGTCGGCCACCACGGCGGACGCCAGCTCCTGGGGCTGCCGCGCCACGCCCTCGGTGATGGCGAAGGTCAGCAGCAGCTGGTATGCATGCCCGTCCGCCGGATAGCTGAGTTCTGCCCCGCCCTCGTAGCGCTGCGGCGGGGCGGGTTTGTGCAGTGCCCAGGCAAGGCCTGCCGCGGCCAGCACCAGCACCGCCAGCGCGACCAGCAGGCCCTTTCTCCAGCGCCGCGGCGGACGCACCGCCCGGCGCTCCACCTGGCTCTTGGCGCAGTGGGGGCAGAAGGACGCCGCCTCCGGCAGCGTGGCGCCGCAGTTCCAGCATTGCTTTTCCATGGTTTCTCCTTTCTCACCCCAGCGCTTCCATCAGCCGCAGCACATCTGGGTAGCGGTTCTGCGGATTCATCATCGTGCATTTGCGCACCACCCGGCCCAGCTGCCCGCCCGCCAGCGCCCGGGAGGGGTGCTGCCCGGTCAGCATCACGTTCAGGAGGACACCCAGGGCGTAGATGTCCGCCCGGCCATCGGTCTGGGAGAGGCCGTACTGCTCCGGCGGGGCGTAACCCGTGGTGCCCAGCACCTGGGTATCGGCCTCCTGCCGGGGTTTTACCAGCCGGGAGGCGTCAAAGTCGATGAGAACGGCCTCGCTGCCCCGCAGGATCACATTCTCCGGCTTCACGTCCCGGTGGACGGCGCCCAGGCCGTGCAGCACCCACAGCGCCTGGCAGAGCTCCCGGGCGATGCGCCGGGCCACGGCAGGCCGAAGGCACTCCGCCTCCAGGAGGCTGGAGAGGGTGTCCCCCTCCACGTATTCCTCCACCACGGCCACCTGGTCCCCGGCCTCCGCCACCTCCAGAATCTGCGGCAGATGGGGCGAGGAAAGAGGCAGCAGCCGCCGGTACACCGCACCGCTCCCGGTGAAGCGACGGAAGAGCAGCCGTGTGCCGCTTTGCCGGTGGCGCAGCAGCGTCACGCAGCCCCGGGGGCTTTCTTTGAGGCAGCGAATCGTGTCATATTCCCGCTCCAACGCCTCCAGCAAGCTGGTATAGAGTTCCATATTCTCCCCCTCGCCCTATGCTGTGGGCATATTGATTTTCCATGCTATCGACGGTAATATAATAACAATTATATAAATTGACAGGTATTTTGTAAAGGCGGTGATGTGCATTGCCCCATGAAACGGACGATTTGCGGCAGGCGCTGATGGATGCGCCCAATCTGCAGGCGTTTCTCTCCGACCACGAAGATTCCTTTTCCCACGAAAGCGTCCGGGAATTGCTGGGCCGCCTGCTGGCCAAGAAGCGCATTTCCAAGGCCACCCTGGCCCGCAGGGCCGGCATGAGCGAAATCTATCTCCACCAGATTTTCGCGGGACGGCGCAATCCCTCCCGCAATCGGCTGATCTGCCTGTGCATCGGTCTCTCGGCCTCCCTGGAGGAGACGCAGTTCCTTTTGAAGCAGTGCGGCTGGGCGCAGCTCTACGCCAAAAACCGCCGGGACGCCATCATCCTCTACGGCATGGCCCACGGCCAAACACTCCCGGCCATCAACGACGCCCTCTTTTCCGAGGACGAGGAGACCCTCTGCTAGTGACAAACCCGCGGCAGCCCATGTGGCTGCCGCGGGTTTTGATTCTCACGCAAGCTCAGTCCTGATCCCAGTTGTGCCAGATGTTCTGGACGTCGTCGTCGTCCTCCAGCATATCGATGAGCTTTTCCATGTTCTTGATGTCCTCTTCGCTCTCCAGCTTCTGATAGTTCTGGGGCACCATCTCGATCTGGGCGGAGACGAAGCTGTAGCCCTTCTGGGTCAGGGCTTCGGTGACGGCGTTGAAGTCGTCGGGCTCGGTGTAGATCTCAAAGACGTCGCCCTCGGCCTGGAAGTCAGCCGCGCCGGCATCCAGAGCGTCCATCATCACGGCGTCCTCTTCATAGTCGCCATCCTCGTTGTCGATGACGACCACGCCCTTCTTGTCGAAGCTCCAGGACACGCAGCCGGAAGCGCCCAGGCCCTTGCCGAACTTATCGAAATAGTGGCGCATATCCGAAGCGGTGCGGTTGCGGGAGTCGGTCATGGTCTCGACGATAACGGCCACGCCGCTGGGGCCGTAACCTTCGTAGGTGATGGACTCGTAGTTGTCGCCGGAGCCGGCGCCGGAGGCCTTCTCCAGCACGCGCTTGATATTGTCGTTGGGCATATTGGCAGCCCGGGCCTTGGTGATGACGGTGGCCAGGCGGGAGTTGTTGGCCGGATCGGCGCTGCCACCCTCCTTCACCGCCACGATCATCTCCTTGGAGATCTTGGTGAACATATTGGCCCGCTTGGCGTCCTGCGCGCCCTTGGTCTTTTGAATGTTATGCCATTTAGAATGTCCTGACATCGATGCTCTTCCCTTCTCGGTCTAGTCAAAATTCTCCCGATATTTTACCATTTCTCGGGGCAAAAATCAACTATCAACCGTAGAAATTCATGTAGTCCCGGTGGTTTTCGGCACATTCCACAGGAATTTGCGGAAAAGCGGCCCGGAGCTTCGCCGCCAGCACGGCCACCACCGGGTTTTCCGTGGCGAAGTGGCCCGCATCGATGAGGTTCACCCCGGCGGCCTTGGCGTCGTAAAATTCGTTGTACTTGACGTCGGCGGTGACGAAGGTGTCACACCCGGCGCGCAGCACCGCCGGCAGCTCGTCGGCGCAGGCGCCGCCGCCCACCGCCACGGTTTGGACCGGTTTGCCGCCGTCCACGTACCGCAGGCCCTGGGCCTGGAGCCGGGCCTTGACCTGGGCCAGGAACGCCTCCAGCGGCTGCTGATCCACGGTGCCGGCCCGCAGGAGGCCCCAGGGCCTTCCCTGGCTGTCCTCCCCCATGGGCTCCAGCACCCGGATCTCCCTCAGGCCCAGGGTCTCGGCCAGGACATCGTTGACGCCGCCGGGGGCGCAGTCCAGATTGGTGTGGGCGTTGATGGCGGAAATGCCGTTTTGGGCCAGGAAGAGGATGGAGCGGCCCACGTCGTCGCCGTCGGTGACGGCCTTGCGGGGGTGGAAAATCAGCGGGTGGTGGGTGACGATCAGGTCCGCCCCCTTCTCCGCTGCCTCCCGGCAGACGCCCTCAAAGGGGTCCAGGGCCACCAAAATCTTATGGACTTCCTGCCCGGCGCTGCCGCAGAGGAGGCCCACGTTGTCCCAGTCGTACTTCATCGAGACCGGCGCGAAGGTCTCCAGAAAGTCAAGAATCTGCTGCACGTTCATAGGAATCCCTCATTTCCCGCACTTCATCCAGTGCCTGTTGATAGTATTGGAGTTTTTGCTGGTCGCCGCCGGCGCGGATGCCCGCCACGGTCCGCTCCAACGCCGGCAGAATCCGGTCGAAATAGTCCGGCAGCAGCGGGTCTCCGCTGTGCAGGAGCTGCGGCGAGAGATACTGCTCCCCCGGCGTCAGGGGCCGTCCGCCGCCGTAGCGGGCCAGGATGGTGAAATAAAGAAAGCCGCCGTCGCGCACCAGGCGCTCCGTCTCGATGAAAAACCCCGCCCGGCCCAGGTAGCGCCGCAGGTCGTTGCCCGAGGTCTGCGGCTGGAGAATCAGGGTATACTGGGGGTCCCGCACCCAGGGGGCAGCCTCCAGAATGGCGGCGATGTTGTCCCCGCCCATGCCGGCGATGACGATGGTGTCCACGGCCTCTGGGGCCACAGCGGCCAGGCCGTCGGCCACGGAGAAGTCCATCCGGTCCGCCGTGCCGAACTGGTCGGCGTTTTGGCGGGCCTTCTGGAGGGGCTTTTCCCGGAGGTCCGTGGCGACCACCCACTGGACGATCCCCTCTCGCAGGAGATAAATGCCCAGGTAGCCGTGGTCGCAGCCCACGTCGGCCACCCGGGCCCCGGCGGGCACCAGACCGGCACAGCACAGGAGCCGCCGGGAGATCGGTACTTTCATGGTTTTTCACCTGCCCTCAGAATTTTGGCCTAGCCTCACAGGACCGAGCCAAGGGCAGCAACGCATCATTTGGCAAGCGCATTCGGCCAAAGATTTTGTCTCAGCCGAAGGTTTTAAAAGAGCGGGAATACTGTATGTATTTCCCTCTTTTATAACTGCACGGATGGGGCAAAAGATTGGGCGAAGGCCGCAGACACAATGGTGCGGTGATGCCCTATAACAAAGGAGGACGCCGTGCGTCCTCCCTGTTGCCGGAATATTACTGCTGCTCCTTGGCGGCAGCCTCGGTGGCCTCAATGAAGCGGTTCACCTGAGCCAGGAAAGCGTCGGCGTCCACACCGTGGACCATGCAGGCCTCTTCCACAGTCTCGCCGCGGGAGGAGGGGCAGCCCAGGCAGTGCATACCGATGGCCATGAACAGCGGGGCAGTCTGGGGGGCGATGTCCAGCACGTCGCCGATGATGGTGGTCTTTTCGATTTTAGCCATAATACATTGCTCCATTCTTAGGGCAGCAGCGCATCATTTGGCAAGCGCATTCGGCCAAAGATTTTGTCTCAGCCGAACGTTTGAAAAGAGCGGGAATACTGGATGTATTTCCCTCTTTTCAAACGGCACGGATGGGGCAAAAGATTGGGCGAAGGCCGCAGGCACAATGGTGCGGTGATGCCCTTGATCGATGGTTTTATTATACTGAAATTCAGCGGTTTTTCAACAGGAAATCTGTCTGCGATTCTGCAGGCGCGCGGAAAGCGGCTGCGGGCGGCTGATAGCCGCCCCTACGGCAGAATCGCAGGCTGGCACATTTGGCGCAGGAACTCAGATATCGCTGGCCAGCGGGCCGATGTGGGCATCGGCCCCTACAGTTCCACCATGCCCCTACGGGAACGCGCCTATGCGTTATACCCGGGAGAGGATGGTGGCTGCGGCGGCGATGCCCTCCAGCGGGACCTCTTCCATCCGGCCCTGGTCGAAGAGCCGGGCCGTCTCCGGGTCGATGGGCAGCCGGGCCAGCACCGGGATGGAGTAGCTGAGGGCCACCTCGTCCAGCTTGCTCTCGCCGAAGATTTTGTGTTCCTTGCCGCAGTCGGGGCAGCGGAAGAAGCTGTAGTTCTCCACGAAGCCATAGATGGGCACATTCATCATCCGGGCCATCTTCACAGCCTTCCCCACGATCATCTGCACCAGGTCCTGGGGCGATGTCACCAGGATAATGCCGTCAATGGGCAGGGACTGGAAGACCGTCAGCGCCACGTCGCCGGTGCCGGGGGGCATATCCACGAACATATAGTCCACGTCGCCCCAGCAGACGTCGGTCCAGAACTGCTTGACCGCGCTGGCCAGGATGGGGCCGCGCCAGAGGACGGGGTCGGTCTCCTCGGGCAGCAGCAGGTTGATGGACATCACCTTGATGCCCTCTTTGGTGACGGCGGGCACCATGCCGGCCTCGCTGGCTTCGATCTCGGTGTGGAGGCCGAAGGCCTTGGGGATGGAGGGGCCGGTGATGTCGGCGTCGAGCACGGCAGTTTTCAGCCCCATTTTAGAGAGGGCCACGGCCAGCATCGAGGTGACGGTGCTCTTGCCCACACCGCCCTTGCCGCTGACCACGGCGATGACTTTTTTCACATGGGAGTTGGGATTGGCTTCGGCCAGCAGGCTCTCGTGCTTGCGGTCAGAGCAGCTCTCGCCGCAGCTGGCGCAGTTGCCGGAACAGGATTCGCTCATAGGATTAGCTCCTTTTCCTGATTTTTTCTTAGGCAGCATTGCGGCATTCGGCAAGCGCATTCGGCCAAAGATTTTGTCTCAGCCGAAGGTTTTAAAAGAGCGGGAATACTGGATGTATTTCCCTCTTTTAAAACTGCACGGATGGGGCAAAAGATTGGGCGAAGGCCGCAGGCGCAATGGTGCGATGTTGCCTTAATTGTATTGCCTTTTTCGCCAATTGTCAACTTGAACCCAGCCGGGTCTCGGCCCAGGCCTTGACGAAGGCGTAGACCTCCCGCACGCTGGCCGCCAGCCGCGCCGCGGTCGGCGTCTCGCAGGAGAGGCCCACGGCCTCCTGCCCCTGGGCATGGGCCAGGTACTGGGCCCGGGTTTGGTGGTAGTCGCTGGTGAGGATCAGCACCGTTTGGGTCTCGAGGCCCAGGGATTGGGCCAGCGCCCGGGAGAATTGCAGATTTTCCCGGGTGTCCCGGGCCTGGTCTTCCTGGTAGACGCGGCTCAGATCGGCGCCGTGGGATTCCATCCAATCGGCCATGACCTGGGCCTCGGTGATTCCGTCGCCGTCGGGGTCGCCGCCGGAGAGAATCAGCACGCCGTCGGTCTCAGCCAGGTACTGGAGTCCCAGCTCCAGTCGGTTTTGGAGTTCCTCGGTGGCCTGCCCGTCCTCCAGGGCTGCGCCCAGGACCACGGCGTAGTCCGGCTCCAGGGGCGCATTCTCCGGCGGGCTGTAGACAATGGCGGTGCCGATGGCCACCAGCACCAGGACCAGCAGCAGCGCGGCGTGGAGAATCCGGCGCACCGTCTTTTTCAGCAGAAAGCCCAGCAGCAGGCCGCCGGCCAGCACCGCCAGGGTAAGATAGAGATAGTTCATGACTCCAACTCCAGGGAGAGCTGCTCCCACTGCTCCATCAGTTCCTCCAGCTTCGCCTCGGCGGCCTCCTTTTCCTGGAGGAGCCGGGTCAGCTCCTGGTAGTCCGAAGCAGCGGCGGCGATCTGCGGATCGAAGCCGGCCACCAGGGCCTCCTGCTTCTCCACTTCCCGCTCCACGGCTCGGAGCTTCTTCTCCAGGGCCTTGTCGCCGCCCTTTTGCTTCGGCTTTTCCGCCTTGGGCTTTTCCGTCTTTTCGGCCTTGGGCGCCGGAGCAGCCTTGGCCTTTTCGGCCTCGTGGGCCAGGATGGAGCGGTACTTCTCGTAGCCGCAGCGGTAGTCGCGGATGGTGCCGTCCTCCAGCACCCAGATGCGGGTGGCGAAGCGGTCCACAAAGTAGCGGTCGTGGGAGACGAACAGGAGCGTCCCCTCATAGTCTTCCACAGCGGACTCAATCCATTCCCGGGAGGCAATGTCCAGATGGTTTGTCGGCTCGTCCAGGATCAGAAGATTGATTTTTTCATCCATCAGCATACAGAGCCGCAGGCGGCTCTGCTCACCGCCGGAGAGGGTGGAGACGGTCTTGAACACGTCCTCCCCCTGGAAGAGGAAGGCGCCCAGCCGGTCCCGCGCCACCTGGGGCGTGCAGTTCTTCTCGTAGAGCATGGTGTCGTAGAGCGTCCGCTCCGGGTGGTCGAAGTGGATGATCTGGGGGAGATACGCCGTCTTTACCGTGGGGCCGAACCTGATCCTGCCGTGGTCGGCCAGGGTCTCTCCCAGGAGGATTTTGAGAAACGTGGACTTGCCGGTGCCGTTGTCGCCCAGCAGGGCGATGCGCTCCCCGCCCTTGACCTCCAGGTCCACATGGTCGAAGAGCGTCTTCCCGTCGAAGGACTTGCCCAGGTCGCGGATGGTAAAAACCTCGTCGCCGAAGAAGTCCTTTTCCTCGAAGCGGAGCTTCAGCTGCTTCTCCTGCACGGGGCGCTCAGTCTTCTCGATGCGCTCCATGCGGTGCTGGATGGACATGGCGCGGCGGTAGAGACTGCGGTTGTTGATGCCCCAGCCCTTCATCCGCTCCACAGTGTAGCCCAGCTGCTTGAGCTTGGCCTGCTCCTGCTCATACTGCTTCAGCTGAAGATCGAACCGGGCCTGCTTCTCCACCACATAGGCCGAGTAGTTGCCGGTATAAAATTCCGCCTTGCCGCCCCGCAGCTCCACGATCCGCTGGACGATCCGGTCCAGGAAATAGCGGTCGTGGGAGATGGTCAGCACCGTGCCCTTGAAGCGGAGGATATACTCCTCCAGCCACTCCACGCTCTTCATATCCAGGTGGTTGGTAGGCTCGTCCAACAGGAGGATGTCGGTCTTCTCCAGGAGGAGCCGGGCCAGGTTGACCCGGGTCTTCTCGCCGCCGGAGAGCATGGAAAACTGCCGCTGGCGCATCTCCGGCGGGATGTTGAGGCCGTTGACCACCTTCTGGAGGTCCACCTCCATCTCGTAGCCGCCGCCGGTGGTGAAGCGGTCCGTCAGGGTGTCGTACTGCGCCAGCACCGCCCGGTCCGGCTGCTCGCCCATCTGGGCCTCCAGCTGGCTCAGCTGCGCCTTCCACTTCTCCAGCTCCCGGAAGGCCGTCCGCAGCACCTGCTCCACGGTGTAGTCCGCCGGGTAGTTGGGAATTTGCGAAATCAGCCCCACCTTTTTCCCGGGGGCAAACGTCACCTCACCGGAATCGCAGCCGATTTCCCCGGTGAGGATGCGGAAGAGGGTGGTCTTACCGGCGCCATTGCGGCCCATGATGCCCACCCGCTCTCCGGCCTGGACTTCAAAGCTCAGGCCGTCCAAAATATTGTCATCTGCGTCAAAGGATTTGACCAGGTCTTTTACAATTAAGTCGATCATTGTGTCTCCCGGCGCCCCCAGGGCGCCAATTCACTATTCGCTATTCACTATTCACTATTCACAGCCCCGCACGGCGCGTTTGCCGTGGGCGCTCTCACGGCGCGGGCCGGCGGGCCGATGTGGGCATCGGCCCCTACGGGGGGGACGGTGGCCTGTGCGTTCGCCGCAGCCGCGTGGAAATCGCCGCTCAACGGACGCGCCATGCGCGCCCTTGCAATAAAGGTAGCAGTTTGGCGTAGGGGCCGATGCCTTCATCGGCCCGAACCCGCCGCTGGCGGGTCACATTGCCGCAAGCGCGCGGAAATCGCCGCTCAACGGACGCGCCATGCGCGCCCTTGCGGCGTCCACAGGGCGCAACTATTCACGCTTCAATATTCAATCCCGGCCCTTACGGCTGAAATTCCTGCAAAAACGCCTCCCGGGTGTAGAGGAGGTTCAGCGCCTCCAGGAGCGCGTTGGCGCTCATGTGGGCCGGAAGGCCCAGCCGCTTTAAGAGGGCCAGGCGCTTTTCTCGACTGCCGGGGCCGCCGGAGAGGCCCAGGTCGTAGAGGTCGGCCTTGGTGATGGGCTGGCCGCCGGGGCGGGCCGCCGCTTCCTCCACAAAGGTGGCCCCGGCGCGGCGGAGGGCCTCCAGCAGCACTGCCGGCTCCATGCCCTCCACGCCCAGCTTGCCCTCCTTGCCGGGGGCCTTCTTCCGCCGCTCCTTGCCGGGGACGTCGGGGATATAGGCGTGGCGCACCCGGTCCCGGGGCAGCGCCCCTTTAAGGTAGTTGCGAATGACGAACCCCGCGCCGTCGGAGTCGGTGAGGATGATGAGGCCCCGGGCCTCGGCCACGGCCCTCAAAAAGTCCAGCAGCGCCCGGTCCTTCAGGACGCCGAAGCCGCGGGTGGGGATCACCGCCGTGTCCACGATCTGCCGGAGGGTGTTCTGGTCGTACTTCCCCTCCACCACGATGGCCTCGCGAATCTTAACCACGGCCCGCCTCCTCCCGGAGGGACAGCACCAGCAGCTCCAGCGCCCGGCCCGGATCGGCGGCGCTGCTCTTGAGCTGCCAGTCCGTCTCCATGCACCGGCGCACCGCGCCGCGGCAGAAGGCGTCCGAAAGCCGCCGGGCCGCTGACACGGTCTTGCGCAGCACGTAGGGGTGGGGCGCCCGGCCCGTGGCGGCCTTGAGCAGTTCACCCAGGGCCTCCTCCCCCTTCCCGGCAGCCAGGCAGGCCCGGGCATAGAGAAGCCGCCGCATCTGGCTTCCGATGGCGGCCAAAATCAAAATCGGTTCGGTCTGCATGGCCAGCAGCTGCCGGAGCTTCTCCAGCGCCGCGGCGTAGTCCCCGGCGGAGAGGGCGTCGGTGATTTCAAACACCTGGGCGTCCAGCACCGGGATCACCACCGCGTCGATGTCGGCCCGGGTGATCTCCCGGCTCTGGACGTAGGCCGTCAGCTTGTTGAGTTCCGACTCCAGCGTGGTCATGGCCCCGCCGGTGCGGAACGTCAGGTACTCTGCCGCCTGGTCGGAGATGTCCTTGCCGGCAGCCAGGGCGTGCTTGCGGATCCAGGCCGTCAGGTCCCGCTGGCTCTGGCGGGCAAACTCCACCGCCACGCCCCGCTCCAGCGCGGCCTTGAACTTCTTATACCGGCCGTCCACCTTGTAGGGCACCGTGTCGAAGGTAAAGACCACAGTGCAGTAGTCGGGGATATCGGAGAGAAGGGCCGTCAGGGTCTCCCGCCCGCCCTCGGAGAGCTTGGAGAAGTCCAGGTCGTCCACCTCCACCAGCGTGGCGTCGGCCATCATGGGCACCGCCTCCACCGCGTCGGCCAGGGCCTGGAGATCCACCGCGCCCTGGGGGAAGCGGTGGAAGTTGAAATCCGCCGCCGGGCCGTCCAGGAGCTTTTTTCGCAGCATCCCCAGATAATGCTCCAGCAGATACCGCTCCTCCCCGTAAAAGAGGTACAGCCGGGCAAAGTCCCCGGACTTGAGGTGACTTTTCAGCAGCGGCAGCCCGCCGGTATCCGTTGTCTTGGCCATGGCTTCACCTCCGAAAGAAAATCGTTCCCAGTTGATCGGTACGGTACACCGCGGCGCCCGCCGCCGTCAGCCGCTCCAGCGTCTCAGGCGACGGGTGGCCGTAGGGATTGTCCGCCCCCACGGAGATCACCACGCTTTCGGGCCGCACCCGATTGAGCAGGGCCTGGGACGTGGATGTCGCCGCGCCGTGGTGCCCCGCCACCAGAAGCTCCGCCTGAGGCAGGGCATAACGGGACAGGAGCGCCAGCTCCGAATCCCTGGGCAAGTCGCCGGTAATTAGCATATCATATTCTCCCACGCTTGCCAAGATGGAAAGGCCGTCGTTGTCCTCTTCTCCCGGCGGGGGCAGCAGCCGGAGGCTGCCGCCGTCGAAGGCGACCCGGGTCTCTTCCGTGACGCGCAAAACCTGTACGGCCCGGGCCTGAGCCGCCTCCGCCACCGCCCGGGCCGTGGGATCGTCCTCCGGCGCGGCGGGAAGATAAAGCCTGTCCACCGTCAGGCGGTGCAGGAGCTGCACCGCGCCGCCGGCATGGTCCAGGTCGTAGTGGGTCAGCACCAGGGCGTCCACCGTGGTGAGGCCGGCGCTGAGCAGGGTGCGGGCCATGGCCTCCCCTGCCTCCTCGGGGTAGGACCCGCCGCAGTCCACAACGGCGGTAAAGCCGCCGCTTTCCAGCAGCAGGCACTGGCCCTGGCCCACGTCCAGCGCCGCGAAGGTCATCTCCCCGGCAGTCAGGGAAGCTCTTCCCCACAGCGCCGCCGCCAGAAAGCCCACCGCCAGCAGCGACGCCCAAAGCCGGATCCGGCGTCCTCCCAGCGCCGCCAGCCCCACCGCCGCCGCGACAGCCGCCACGGCCCAGACCAGCAAGGCCGGGTTCTGAACATAGGCCGCCGCGTAGGGAAAGCGCGAAAGGGTGCGGCAGAGCCAGAGGATGCCCTCAGCCAGCCACCCCGCCGGAGCCGCCAGCACCGGTCCCAGCGGCCCGGCCAGGCAGGCCGCGATGCCCAGGACGAAGCAGCCGGTGACGGCCCAGAGGCACAGGAGGTTGGTCAGCGGCGCCACCAGGGAGACGGTGCGGAAATAAAGGAGGCTCAGCGGCAGCGTGAAGGCCGTGGCGGCCAGCGTGGTGGAAAGCGCGGCGGCCAGGCTGTCCGGCAGGCGCCGCTTCACAAGCCACTGCCGGATGGGGCCGGAGAGGCAGTAAAGTCCTGCCACCGCCGCGAAGGAGAGCTGAAAGCTGACGCTGGCGATGGCCCAGGGGTTCTGCACCGTCAGGCCCAGGCCGGCGGCGGCCAGGGCCGTGGGCATATCGTACTCCCGACGGCACAGCGGGGCCAGCAGCAGAAAAACCTGCATCACCGCGGCCCGGCAGGCCGAGGGCGAAGCCCCCGTCATCACGGCAAAGGCCGCCGCCAGCGGCACGCCCACCCAGGCCGTCAGCCGGGGATTGCCCCGGAACAGGAAGGACAGGCACGCGATGAGGATAGAGACGTGCATCCCCGACACGGCTACGGCGTGGCTCAGGCCCGCCACCGCCAGATCGTTCTGGGTCTGGTAGGAAAAGCCGCTCTGATCCCCCGTCACCAGCGCGCGGAGGAAGGACGCCGCTTCGCCGGAGAAGAGGGCCTCGATCCGCCCCTGGAGCCAGAGCCGCAGCCGCGCGTACCAGGTGGGCTGCCCCGGCGTCACCGTCAGTGTTTCCTGGGCGCTGAGGATCAAAAACGTCCCCGAGGCCCGGTGGGAAAGCCGCTCCCCGCCCTGGAAATCCACACCGGTCCGCTCCACGGTGCAGCGGCCCGTGACCGTGTCCCCCGGGGCGGCCTCCGAGAGGGCGTCGTCGCCGTAGAGGACGGCCCCGAAGCGCCGCCCCTCCAGTGTCAGCTGCACTTCCGCCTTCCAGCCGTACTGGGTGGGTTCCGGCTGGCCGCTGACGCGGGCCTCGCAGACTGCCGTCTGTCCCACGGCCCGGTTGGCCGGGCCCAGGACGGTCTGCTGATAGAAAAAGCACCAGGCGACGCCCACGGCAGCGCCCAGCAGCGCGATGGACGCCCGCCGCAGACGCCAGTGGCGCGCCGCCAGGGAAAGGAGCAGCGCCGCCCCGGCCAGCGCCAGCAGCAGAGCGTCGTGCCTTCCATAGACGTACGCCGCTGCCGCCAGGGCAAAGCCCCCGGCAAACAGGCAGAGCTTTCGCACTGTGCCCCCTCCTTCCCGCGTTTCAGCCAAGCATCGCGCCGCGCGCCCGCTGATGCAAGCAAACGAACAAGCGTCATCGGGCGGGCGAAGCGCGGCGATTGCGACGCGCAGTATCCCGGCCCGGCGCAGACCAAGGCCCCGTATCCCTGGAGAGATACGGGGCCGAAGGGTCAGTTGAAGCTCCCCAGCTCCTTGCCCGAGAGGACATGGAAGTGGAGGTGGCGGACGGTCTGACCGGCCAGGGCGCCCACATTGGTGACGACCCGGTAGCCCTCGGCAAAACCCAGCTCCCGGGCCAGCCGGGCGATGACGGCATAGATGTGCCCCACCACCGGCGCGGTCTCGTCTGTCACGTCCGCCGCCGAGGCCAGATGCACCTTGGGCACCACCAGGAAGTGGGTGGGCGCCAGGGGCGAGATATCGTAAAAGGCATAGCAGAGATCGTCCTCATACACTTTGCTGCTGGGGATCTCTCCGGCAATGATCTTGCAGAACAGGCAGTCTTCCATGGCGATTCCTCCTTTGTTTCCACTATTATAGCAGAGAATCGTCCCGTTGGCAACCGGCGGCGCACCTGCCGCCCGCCGCTTATACCACCAAAGCCGTAAACAATGTAAATCCCATCAGCAGGCACAAAAGCGCCGCGTTGAGCAGGATATAGAGGACGCTGCCCCGGCGGCCCTTGGCTTCGCGCAGCCAGCCCCGGGTGAACGCCGCCGTGAGATAGGACGCCAGGTTCGCGCCGGCCGCCACCGAAAGGAGCAGCGGGATCGCCAGCTTCACCACCTCGGAACTCGGCTGATGCAGCGTAAGCAGCGACAGCACAAACCCCACCGGCAGCAGCATCAAAACCGCCAGAGAGAGCCAATACCCGTGTCTTATCAAGGCAATGCATCCTTTCTTCGGCATTTTATGCGCAGCGGCGGACGGCTAACCGCCGCGAACGGCGCCTACGGCAGCGGCAGCCGGATGACCCGGTCAAACTTGGATAGATAGTCCCTGTCGCCGTTGTGGGTGACAACGATGCGCGTGAAACCAGTCAAGTCGAAAATCAGCTGTTCAATCGCTGCTCTGTTCTCCGGGTCCAGGCCAACCGTCGGCTCGTCAAAAATCAGCACTTTGGGCTTTCTAAGCAGCACGCGGGCCAATGCGATTCTCTGCCGCTCTCCGCCCGAGAGCATTTCTCCGGCATCGCCCAGCGGCCTGTCGCCCAGGCGCTCAGCCAGGTTGGACAGCTTCAATTGCTCCAACAGGGAAAGATAGGCCGGAGAATCCCGGCGCAGGCCATCGGCGCCCAACGTGATATTTTCAAAAAGGCTGGCATTCAAAATGTACTCGTTCTGGTTGACCAGCCCCACCTGCTGGTACAGCGCCGCTTCGGGGATTTGGCGCAGCTCCGTTCCAAACAGCGTGATGCTGCCGGTGTAGGCAGGGTCGTATTGGAGCATCAAACGAACTAAGGTCGATTTTCCCACGCCGCTCTCTCCGACGATGGCATAGCACTTCCCTGCCTCAAACGTCAGCGATACGTGGTCAAAAAGCGGCCTTTCATGGTCCTCATACGTGAAGCACACATCCTGATAGCGGATTTCCCCGTCGGCAGCGGAGGGCGTCCAGACCTCCTCGCCGCGCCGGGCCTGGGGCAGCTGCGCTTCCACCTTTTCCTTGATCGGGTGCATGGACTTTCGCGCCATATGCATTTCCAGGAAATTGTTGATGCCGCTGCACACATATGTAGAGAGCATGGTGCAGCTGAGCAGCTGGCCCGTTGTAATCTGGTCGGTGATAATCAGATATCCACCGACACCCAGCAGGGCCATTTGGGCCAGGGTGTCGATCATATCGATGGAGAGATAGGAAAGGCTCTGGAAGACCCCCAGGCGAACAGAGGCCCTTGCCTTCCGGCGGCTGCTCTCCTGGAAGCAGTGCAGAATGCCGCCGGACTTGCATCCGTTCAGCTTCAGCATCTCATAGCCCTCCACAACTTGCAGCGCGTCGGCATGAAAGCCCTCATTGGCCTGGGAGCAGGCGCTGCTGTACCGGGGGATGCGCCGTTCAAAGAAATAGGTGACGCACAGCGGCACAAGGGAGAAGACCAGCGCGACCCCAAACATCCCGACATGGATCACCAGCATGGCCGCGATAGAGCCGACGCACAAGGCCAGAAACTTGATCTCGATGGAGAAATTCATATAGTAGGACTCGCACAGATTGTCCACATCCGCTGTGAGAAGGTTCATATAGTAGGCATCCTGGCTGCGTCTGAACCGGGACAGGTTCTGGGCAAAGAAGCCCTTGACCAGCTGATTCCGCAGGCTGTCCGACACGGAATGCCCGAAGCGGTAATTGGCGTAGACCGACAGCAAAAATATCAGGTTGCTGCCGAGGGTCAGGCCCAGCAGGAGCAAGCACACCTCCCACAGGCCAGACAGATTGCCCGCCACCGCTAAATCCACCGCGCTGCCGGTGAACAGGCTCGCGGCAACGACCAGCGCCTCCGAGATCACGGCTGCCACGCAGGCTGCCACGCACAGCAGCACTTCTTTAGAGTGGGGGAATGACGATTTCATAAAAGCTGCCTCCAATCATTCGCTGTATGATTGATCTAGTTGCGCCGGAAAAATCGATACAGCAGTGTCTACTTCTGACAGGCATCTTTTCCTCTGTTCATCTGTATGGTTGAAAAGGCGCCTCTAATCCATCGCCGTTCCCCTTGTACAGGGTACACGCAAGCGATATTTATTGCAATATCGTTTCGTGTTAGCAAAAAATAACACAAAACGATATGTACATCCGTGGCGGCTGGCGATAGTCTTAAGACAAATACGTTCGAAAGGATTATCTGATATGAAAGCATTCAAAAAGTTCCTTTTTGCCGCCGCGCTCTGCCTGCTTTTGGCTATGTCGCCCCTGATGGGGACCATCCATGCTGCTGATTGTGAGACCCTTCCCACCGAAGTCAGCACGCAGCCTTGTGATGAGGGCGATGGCTCTACCAATCCGGAGCAACCCACAGAGCCGACTGAAGGAGGCGAAGAAGGAGAGGACGAAAAGGGAGGCGACGACAAAAACGTCACCAATCCCTGCGGCGCTGAAATGCCGGACGGCGAAGGAGAAAGCTTCTAATCACAGGTTTCGCAATACGATTCCCAACCTACTCCATATCAAGCCGCGCCGGCAATCCTGCGAAAAAGCCACCCAACGCAAGCATGCGCTGGGTGGCTTTTTCTGGATGCGGCATATATGCTCAAGTACAGCCGCGATATGCCCTGAGGCAATCTATCACTCCAAAATCAATCCCAAGCGCTCCCTGGCCTCAGCCTGGATGATAGACCGGTTTTTTTCATTTTTGATTACCTCATACAAATAATATGCTTGACGGTATAGCGCCGCGCTTCGGGCGGAATCTCCTATAAAGAAGCAGCATTCTGCCAAAATAGCCAGCAGGCCCGGCAAAAATTGATAGTGTCCATAGTTGATGCAGATATTCTTTGCCTCTTCCGCAATCTCAATGGCCTCCGCGTAGCGCTTGACAATTCCCAGCTCCCGGGCGTAATTGCAGGCCACCAGCGGGATATACGCCCGGTGCGGGGGTATTTTTTCCCAGCTGGTCTGCAAATAACCAAGGAGCTGGCGCAGGATATCGAGGGCCTCCACGTGTTTTCCCGCCCGGGAATAGCATAAGGCCATATTGTTGAGGAGCTTGACCTCCTGCTCTGTGTACAGCCCCTTCTCGATCTGCCGGATGTCAAATCGCGGCTTGGTCAGCCGCATAGCCTCCAGCAGCATGGCCATGCCCGTCTCGAAGTCATAGCGTCCCTGTTCGGTGCCCAGGAGATAGCGGGAGCGGAGGATCAACTGCTGGGAGAGCGTGTCATCGCCGTCGATCACCTGTTCCAGCGCCTGGAGCTTGGCCAGCGCTTCCGCCCGGGCAACTTTCTTCTCCTCGCCCTCGGCCCGTTCAAAGCGCACATTGCAGCTGACGATCTCCTTCTCCAGCCTGCTGATTTCCAGTTCCTTGGCGCTCAGGAGGCCGTAAAACCGGTCGTCAGGCAGGCCCAGCCGCTGCAGCAATGCCTTGACGCGATTGCGTGACGGCGTCTGTTTGCCGTTCTCCATCCGCGAAATTGTGATCGGCTCGCAAATTCCTTCGCATACTTCCTCCTGCGTCAGTCTCAGCTCCACCCGCCGCTGCCGGATGACCTCGCCTAAAAAGATTTCCCGCACCGTCTCCACCTCCGATCCAATTCGCCTTTTTTCTTATAATACCATATTTTCCTTTCCAGCACAATCCCAGTTCCCCGACGTTGGAACCGCGGGTCGGTGCGTTGCCGTCAGCGCTCCGGCGTGGCGGCTTCGCGGCACGGGCCGATGTGGGCATCGGCCCCTACGGTAAAGACGGGGTGAGCGTGCGTTTCCCGCCAGCGCTCCGGCGGGGCGGCATAGCGGGCGGCTGATAGCCGCCCCTACGATATCTCTCCGTCAGGCCTGGTGCGTTTGGCGCGGGCGCTCAGGCGACACAAACAAACGGACGTGCGATGCGCGCCCCTACGGTGGGAATGGGAAATCATCAGCGCCGCGTGCCCCTACAGGTAGACAACGGGCGCACCGCTGACTGCGGTGCGCCCGTTTGTGTCTATTTATTGCTCTTTCACTATTTATTACTCTTTCACGTGGGAATCGACGAAGTCGTCCAGGGCCGCCAGGCAGTCGTCCAGCTTCAGGACGTCGCTGCCGCCGCCCATGGCGCTGTCGGGCTTGCCGCCGCCCTTGCCGCCGCAGATGGGGGCCAGGTTCTTGATGATGTCGCCGGCCTTGATGCCCCGCTGGATGGCGTTCTTGCCGCAGGCGGCCAGCAGGGTGATCTTCCCGTCGTTGACGGCGGCCATCAGAGCCACGCAGTTGGGAGCCTTGTCCTTGACAAAGTCGCCCATCTTGCGCAGGTCATTGGCGCCCATGTCGCTGCGGGTCATGGTGAAGACCTTGAGGCCGTGGATTTCCTTGGCGGAGAAGAGCGTCCGCTCGATCTCGCCGGAGAAGAGCTTGTCCTTGAGCCGATCCACGCTCTGGCGCATTTCCTTCATATCCTGCACCGTGGCGGCGGCCTTGTGGAGCAGCTCCTGCGGCGTGGTCTTGAGGATGGAGGCGGCCTCGCCGATGACGGCGTTCATCTTCTCGATCTGGTCCATGACGGCTCTGCCGGTGTAGGCCTCAATCCGGCGGACGCCGGAGGCGATGGAGGCCTCGGAGAGGATGCGGAAGGCGCCGACCTTGGCGGTGTTCGTGAGGTGGGTGCCGCCGCAGAACTCCAGGGACTTGTCGCCCATCTTCACCACCCGGACGGTGTCGCCGTACTTTTCGCCGAAGAGGGCCGTGGCACCCAGCTTCTTGGCCTCGTCGATGGGCAGAACCATGGTGGAGACGTCCATGCCGTCGAGGATCATATCGGTCACGTCCCGGCTCACCTGCCGCAGCTCGTCGGGGGTGACAGCGGAGAAGTGGGTGAAGTCGAACCGCAGGTGGTCCGGCTCCACCAGGGAGCCGGCCTGGTGGCAGTGTTCGCCCAGGGTCTTCTCCAGGGCGGCCTGGAGAAGGTGCGTGGCGGAGTGGGCGCGGGCAATGGCGGCGCGGCGCTCGGTGTCGATGCTGGCGGTGACGGTGTCGCCCACCTTCAGCTCGCCGGCGGTCATCACGCCGTAGTGCATGAACTTGCCGCCCTTGTTCTTCTGGACGTCCCGCACCACAAAGGTGCCGCCGTCCGCCGTGGTAATTGTGCCGTGGTCGGCCACCTGGCCGCCCATTTCGGCGTAGAAGGGCGTCTGGTCCAGAACCACGATGGCCTCCACGCCGGAGGCGATGTCCTGGCGCTGCTCTTCCTCGGCCACGATGGCCAGCACCTGCGCCTGGACGGACGAAACGCTGTAGCCCACGAACTCAGTCTCGGGAATCTCCTGGCCGAAGTCCACGCCGGCCCAGCCCAGGTCGCCCAGGGCCTCCCGGGCCTTGCGGGCCCGCTGGCGCTGCTCCTCCATCCGCGCCTGGAAGGCGGCGGTGTCCACGGTCATGCCCTCTTCCTCCACCATTTCGGCGGTCAGGTCGACGGGGAAGCCGTAAGTGTCGTAGAGCTTGAAGGCGTCGTCGCCGGAGAAGACCGTCTCGCCCTGCTGCTTGTGGCTCTCCAGCAGGTCATGGAGGATGCGCATGCCGCCGTCGATGGTCTTGGCGAAGTTCTCCTCCTCCACGCGGATGACCTTGGTGATATAGGCCTGCTTCTCCCGCAGGTCGGGGTACTGGCCCTCGTTCTCGCGGATGACGGTGTCCACGATCTCATAGAGGAACGGCTCGCCCATCCCCAGGAGCTTGCCGTGGCGGGCGGCCCGGCGCAGCAGCCGCCGCAGCACGTAGCCCCGGCCCTCGTTGGAGGGCAGCACGCCGTCGCAGATCATAAAGGTAGCCGAGCGGATGTGGTCGGTGATGACCCGGAGGGAGACGTCCATCTTGTGGCTCTTGCCGTAGTAGGCGCCGGTCAGCTCGCTGACGCGGTGGGTGATGTTCATGACGGTGTCCACGTCGAAGAGGGAGTCCACGCCCTGGCAGACCACGGCCAGGCGCTCCAGGCCCATGCCGGTGTCGATATTCTTCTGGACCAGGTCGGCGTAGTGGCCCTCGCCGTCGTTGTCGAACTGGGAGAAGACGATATTCCAGACCTCGATATACCGGTCACACTCGCAGCCCACGGTGCAGTCGGGCTTGCCGCACCCGTACTTCTCGCCGCGGTCATAGTAGATCTCGGAGCAGGGACCGCAGGGGCCGGAGCCATGCTCCCAGAAGTTGTCCTCCTTGCCGAACTTGAAGATCCGGTCGGCGGAGATGCCGATCTCCTCGTTCCAGATGCGGAAGGCCTCCTCGTCGGCGGGGGTAGTCTCATTGCCGGCGAAGACGGAGGGGTACAGGCGGTTGGGGTCGAGGCCCACCCACTCCGGGCTGGTCAGGAACTCCCAGGCCCAGTGGATGGCGTCGCGCTTGAAGTAGTCGCCGAAGGAGAAGTTGCCCAGCATCTCAAAATAGGTGCCGTGGCGGGCAGTCTTGCCGATGTTCTCGATGTCGCCGGTGCGGATGCACTTCTGGCAGGTGCAGACCCGGCGGCGGGGCGGCTCCTGCTCGCCCTTGAAGTAGGGCTTCATGGGCGCCATGCCGGAGTTGATGAGCAGCAGCGAGGCGTCGTTCTGGGGGATCAGGGAAAAGCTGGGGAGGCGCAGATGGCCCTTGCTCTCAAAGAAGCTGAGGAACATCTCCCGCAGCTGATTCAATCCGTACTTCTTCTGTTCCATGGGGGTTCTTTCTCCTTTTTCCGAAAAAAATAATGCCCCGCCCAGCATAGGGGCGAAGCAAGCTTCACGGTACCACCCTAATTGCCGCGGCGCGGCGTCTTAGCTCACCGGGTAACGGCGGTGGACCGCCCTGCTCCTCGCAGGGATGCTCCGAAGCGGCTGCCCCAGCTGGTGTGCAGAGGGCTTGCACCGTCCCCTCCTCGCTCCGGCCCCGTGGCTGTGGCTGACTTCCTCATGGCAAATGGCCATATGTTTCACAATACCGCTATTCTACCACGATTTTTGCCGTTGTCAATAGGCCAGAGGGGGGATTTTGCCGAAGGATTTGCAAAAGCCCCCGCGGCAGACAACGCAGCGCCCCGCCGATTCCGCTGTAGGGGCCGATGCCGCATCGTTGTTCGTAGGGGCCGATGCCTACATCGGCCCGCCAACTGCCGATTCCCCCCGCGCACCCGGCACACACACCGCACCCCGTGGGGGCGTGACAGCGTGTACAGCGCGTGTACAGCGGGCCGCGTACACGCAGCCTGACTGGATTTTCCCTGAAAAGTTTCAAAGCTCCTTGGAATTGTCCAAAAACCCAACACTATCCACGCTATTTTGTTGTGACAATTTCGGCGCGGGGGGGTGTGTACGGTGCGAACAGCACTTTTGTCTAAAAAGGGTAAATTCCTAAAATCAGATTTTCTGGTTTTTTTACAATTATGCCGTACACACCGTACACAGTCCCGCAAACCCTTGGGAATACTGGGTTTGCGGGTTTTCACCCCCTAAAATTGTGCCGTACACGCGCCGTACACACCGTACACGCTATTCGATCATGTCGCACGACAGCACGCTATTGCTGCATACCCGCATGGGCAGCCTCCTCATCCGCATGGTCTTCCCTGTCAGACGCCTGCGCTCCATGCGAAGGCCCACCCGGTCCAGGGCGCGCGGGCGCGGCGGGAAGCGCCAGCTGGCGGGCGGATGTGGGCATCTGCCCCTACGAAAACTGCGCGGCGTAGAGGCGGTAGTAGGCGCCCTTTTGGGCCATCAGCGTCTCGTGGGTGCCCTGCTCCACCACGTCGCCGTGGTCCATGACCAAAATCCAGTCGGCGTTCTGGATGGTGGAGAGCCGGTGGGCGATGACGAAGCAGGTCTTGCCCTGCATCAGCGTCTGCATGGCCCGCTGGACCTGCTGCTCGGTGTTGGTATCCACATTGCTGGTGGCCTCGTCGAGAATCAGCATATGGGTGTCGTAGAGCATGGCCCGGGCGATGGTCAAAAGCTGCTTCTGCCCCTTGCTGATGTTGCCGCCGTCCTCGCGGATGACGGTCTGGTAGCCCTGGGGCAGCCGCATGATGTAGCTGTGAATCCGCGCCGCCTTGGCAGCCGCCACCACTTCCTCCATGGTGGCGCCCTCCTTGCCGTAGGCGATGTTCTCATAGACCGTGCCGTGGAAGACCCAGGTGTCCTGCAGCACCATGGCGTAGGCCCGGCGGAGGGAATCCCGGGTCAGGCGGCAGATGGGCGTTCCGTCCACCCGAATCTCGCCGCTGTCCACGTCGTAAAACCGCATCAGGAGGTTGATGATGGTGGTCTTGCCCGCGCCGGTGTGGCCCACGATGGCAACGGTCTGCCCCGGCTTTGCCCGGAGGCTCAGGTCGTGCAGCACCGTCTGCCCCGGGAGATAGCCGAAGCGGACGTGGTCCATCTCCACCTCCCCCGCCACCCGGGAAAGCACCTGGGCGCCGGGGGCGTCGGCGGTCTCCTCCGGCTGGTCCAGCAGCGCGAAGACCCGCTCCGCCGCCGCCAGGGCCGAATAGAGTTCGTTGAGGATATTGGCCACCTCGTTGATGGGGCCGCAGAACTTCCGAGAGTAGAGGACGAAGGAGGATATCTGCTCCATGCCGGTCAGGCCCAGCAGGTACAGTACCGCCCCGGCCATGCCCACCAGGGAGAGGCCCAGGTTGTTGATCATATTGATGGTCGGGCCGGTGGTCATGCCCAGGGCGTCGGCGGCCCGGTAGGCCTCGGCGGCATCGCGGTTGATTTGGGAGAAGTCCTCGCAGACCTGGTCCTCATAGGCGTAGGCCAGGATGGTCTTCTGGCCGGAGAACATTTCCTCCACATAGCCGTTCATCCGGCCATAGGCGGCACTGCGCCGGGCGTAGAGGGGCCGCGTCCGCTTGCCCATAAACCGTGTGAAGCCGATGGCCATGGGAATGGTGATGCACAGCCCCGTCACCATGGGCAGCGAGATCATGCACATCATCCCGAAGGAGCCCACCACGGTGACGACGCTGGTAAGAATCTGAATGAGGTCGGCGGAGAGGCAGGTCGTCACCACGTCGATGTCGTAGGAGACGCGGCTGATGATGTCGCCGGCCTGGTTGCGGTCAAAGTAGCTGACCGGCAGGGCCATCAGCTTGTCAAACACGTCCTGGCGCATCTGCCGGGCCACCCGTCGGCCCAGGCGCATCATGCCCTGGTTCACCAGGAAGGAGAGGAGATTCCCCACCAGATAGGCCCCCAGCATCCACTTGGCGTAGTAGGCCACCACGGCGAAGTCCACCTGCCCGGCGTCCACCGCCGCGCCGATGGCCTTGCCGGCAAAGGTCGGCCCCAGCAGGTTCCCCACGTTGCTGACGAGGGTGCAGACCAGCAGCGCCAGCAGCACCCACCGGTAGCGGGTGAGGTAGCGGGCGATCCGGCGGATCGTCCCCCGGGTGTCCTTGGGTTTTTCTTTTTTCGCGCCCAAGCCTCTCGGCGGCATGGCGTCTCCCTCCCTTCGATCTAGTAAACGCTGATTAAATCGCAAGAGCAGGCGGCGAGAGATTTTGTTTCAAATGAAAGTTTGGAAATCGCCGCAATACTGGATGTCTTGCCAGATTTTCAAACTGCACAGTTGGAACAAAAGATCCGCCGGCCGCCGCTGTCTGTTTGATCGGCGTTTACGTTAAGCCAGCGCGCCCATCTGGGCGCGGTAAATCTCCCGGTAGGCCGGGCAGGTCTCCAGCAGCTCCTGGTGGGTGCCGTAGCCGATGGCCCGCCCGTCGTCCATCACCAGGATATGGGTCATGGACTGGATGGAGCTGACCCGCTGGGCCACCATGATGGTGGTGGAGCGGCTGTGGTGGGCCTGGATGGCCCGGCGCAGCGCCGCATCGGTCTGATAGTCCAGGGCCGAAGAGGAGTCGTCCAGAATGAGGATTTCCGGATCGCCGGCCAGGGCCCGGGCGATCAGCATCCGCTGCTTCTGCCCGCCGGAGAGGTTGGCGCCCTTGATCTCCGCCTGGTGGCTGAGTCCGTCGTCCAGGGAGCCGACGTACTCCATCGCCGCCGCGTCCTCCACCGCCGCCAGCAGCGCCCGATCCTCCAGCGGGCGGCCAAAGCGGATGTTCTCCCGCAGGGAGTTATAGAACACCATGTCGTTCTGAAACACCACGCCGAACTTCCGCCGCAGTGCGTCCAACTGGTAGGTGCGCACGTCGCGGCCATCCACAAAGACGCCGCCCTCCTCCACGTCGTAAAACCGCATCAGGAGGTTGACAATCGTGGTCTTGCCGCAGCCGGTGGGGCCGATGATCCCCAGGCTCTCGCCCCGCTTCAGGGCAAAGCTGATGTCGCTGAGGCATTTTTCCCGCTCCTGACCGTCCCCGGCGTCGGCATCGTAGTGGAAGGACACATGCTCAAAACGGATGAACTCCTCTCCCTGGGGCGTCTTGGCCTCCTCCGGCAGCAGGACGCGCTGATCCGGCTCCAGGGAAAGCACCTGCTCGATGCGGTTGGCGGAGGCCGTGGCCTTGCTGAGCATGATGAAAATCCGGTTGATGCCCATGACGCCCTGGATGACCATGTTGAAATACGTCAAAAAGGCCAGAATCACGCCGGGTTTGATGGCCCCGGTGTAGACCCGCCGGGCGCCTACCCAGACCACCAGGGTGAGGCCCAGGTTCAGGCACATCTGCATCAGGGGGCCGGGGATGGCCATGATGGTGCTGGCCCGGATGTCGGCCCGGGTCATGGCTTCGTTCTCCCGGGCGAAGTGCTGCTTTTCATAGGCCGTCTTGCTCAGGGCCTTAACGACGCGGATGCCGGTGATGTCCTCCCGCATCACCCGCACCACTTCGTCCAGCCGCGCCTGCACCCGGCGGTAGAGAGGGATGCCGTAGCGGGAGACGCAGAGGATCACCACCACCAGCACCGGCACGATCACCAGCAAAATCGAGGCCAGGGGCGCATCCATGGCCAGGGTGACGGCGATGCCGCCCAGGAGCATCATGGGCATCCGCACGCACATGGTTTGCAGCGCCTGGACGCAGGACTGGACGTTATAGCTGTCGCTGGTCATGCGGCTGATGAGGCTGGGCAGGCCGAAGCGGTCAAACTGCGCGCCGGAGAGGTTGGCCGTCCTGGCGAAGAGGGCCTGGCGCACGTCGTAGGAGACGCGGTGGGCATTGTCAATGGCGATGCGGTTGGCCCAGACGTTCAGCTGCCGAGTGAGTATGGCTGTCAGAATCATCAGCGCGCTCCACAAAAGCACCAGCTCCAGCCGCCCCAGGGGCACCACCTCGTCGATGAGATGCTCCAGGATATAGGGAATCAGCAGCTCCGTCATGGCGCCCGCCAGCTTAATGGCCATGGAGATCGTGATTTTTCCCCGGTAAAGGCCCATCTGGCGCAGAATTAGTTTCATGGCTTCCGTCCCTCTCTTCCCAAGTCTTATTCCCATTGTAGCATATTCCCGGCGCGCCGGGGAAATTTTCTCCGGTGGAAAAAGACGAACCCCGCGGAGGACGGCTAGTGCCGTCCTCCGCGGGGGAATTGGAACGTGCTATTTCTCGCCCAGCAGGCGGCGCTCCATATACCGGTGGGCGCTCTCTTCCAGGGTGTCGTCCAGGGGCGGCAGCTCCACGGCGCCGTACTTCCGCGCCAGCGCGGTTTTGAGGATATGGTCGCAGAGGACCGGGTTCTTGGGCAGCAGGCAGCCGTGGGAGTAGGTGGCGAAGACGTTTTTGTACCGCGCGCCCTCGGTGCCGTCGGCGCCGTTGTTGCCGTAGCCCTTCAGGACCTTGCCCAGGGGCTTGACGCCGCTGCCCAGGTAGGTCTTGCCGGAGTGGTTCTCAAAGCCCACCACGTTGACGCCCAGCTCCTCGCAGGTGAAGGCGTAGTTGCCGATCATCCGCTCGGCGCTTCCCTCGGTATAGAGGTCCAAGGCGCCGGTGAAGTCGCACTGCTGGCCGTCCCAGGTCTTATAGTAGGCGCCCAGCATCTGGTAGCCGCCGCAGATGGCCAGGAACGTGGCCCCGTCCTCGATGGCGGCCTTCAGCTCGGCGGTCTTCCCGGCGGCCAGGTCCGGCAGCAGCACTTCCTCCTCGAAGTCCTGTCCGCCGCCGATGAAAAAGAGGTCGAAGTCGGAGGCCTTCAGCGGCTCACCCACCGAGACGCCTGTGGTGGTGACGTCGATGCCCCGCCACTTAAGGCGCTGCTCCATGCAGAGGATGTTGCCCCGGTCTCCGTAGAGGTTGAGGACATCCGGGTAGAGGTGACAGATTTTCAGTTCCATGTGCCCCTCCTATTCCCAGAAGGCCTTGAAGCCGTAGTGCTTGCTGATGGTGCCCCGCAGCTCCAGCATGGCGGTGTAGGTGGGCATGATATAGACCATTTTGCCCTCTTGAATCAGGGATTCCACCAGCTGGCCGTAGTCGCGGATGACCTCGATCTTGTCGGTGGGCATCCCGGCGTACTTGAAGCGCATGGCCATATCGTCGGCCCGGATACCGGAGACGACGATCTTTTGAAGCTGCTCCATGGCCACCAGCCGCTCGAAGTCCACGTCCCAGATCCAGCTGACGTCCTTGCCGTCCTGGGCCCGGTCGTTGAGGCAGGCCACAAAGACGAAGGGCTCGGCGGTGTCGGTGAGGAAGTTCAGAACCTGGTTGCACCCGGCGGGGTTTTTAATCAGGATCATCCGCAGGGATGTGCCGCGGATATCGAACTTCTCCATCCGTCCGAAGCCGCAGGAGAAGCTGCCCAGGGACTTGGCCGCCAGCTCCGGCGGGATGTCCAGCGCCTTGGCCACCGCCATGGTCGTGGCGGCGTTGTAGATGTTGTAGCCGCCGGGCAGGTTGATGACGGCGGGGACGGTCTTGCCGTCCAGGGAGAACTCCACCCGGGAGCACTGGGCGTCGGAGGAGAGGACGCGGGAAACGTGCACCTGGGGCGCGGGGCGATGGCTGCCGCAGTGGGGGCAGCGATAGCCGCCCAGGTGGCCGTAGGTCACGTAGTCATAGACGTAGGCGTGCTTGCAGTGGGGGCAGTAGGGCGCGTCGGACAGCTCCGCCACCCGCGTCTTGTAGATGGGCGTGTCCACGCCGTAGTAGAGGACGGGGTTGGGCATCTCCCGGCCCAGGGAGCCGGAGAGGGAGTCGTCGGCGTTGAGGCAGAGGGTGGCGTTTTTGCTGTTGCCCACGCCGATTCGGATGTTGTCCAGGGTGTGGCTCACTTCGCCGTAGCGGTCCAGCTGGTCCCGGAAGACGTTGGTCACGGCCACCACCTTGGCGTCCACAAACTTGCTGATGGCCTTGAAGGCCGCCTCATCTGCCTCGATGAGGGCATAGTCGTACTTGCATTTCCCCGTCAGGGTGGAATGCATGGCAAACTCCGCGGTGACGCCGCTGAGGAGATTCGCGCCGGACTTGTTGGCAAAGTAAGAAATTCCAGCGTCGGCCAGCACCTGCTCGATCATCCGGGAGGTGGTGGTCTTTCCGTTGGTGCCCGTGACGAGAATCGTCGTCACGTTCTTTGCCAGCACGCCCAGCACGCCGGGGCAGAGCTTCAGGGCCACCCGGCCCGGGAAGTCCGTCCCGCCTCTTCCCAGCAGCCGCAGCAGGGCCCGGCAGAGTTTGCAGGCGAGAATGGAAAGCGTTACTCGTATCATCATAGCGTAGTTATACCACATTTTGTCGCGCGGCACAACCGCGCCGCGAAAGAAAATGAAAAACCACCTTGTGAAGCGGCTCGAATTTTGGTATACTGGTTCCGTTATGGATTATGGTAACTGATTTTGAGGAGGATGGCTGATGCGGCTCATTTCCTGGAACGTAAACGGCCTCCGGGCCTGTCTGAACAAGGGCTTTATGGACTTTTTCCTGGCGTCCGGCGCGGATTTCTTCTGCCTGCAGGAGACCAAGCTCCAGGCGGGCCAGGTGGAGCTGGATCTGCCCGGCTACAGCCAGTACTGGAGCTACGCCGAGAAAAAGGGCTACTCCGGCACGGCGATTTTCGCCAAGGAACCGGCGCTTTCCGTCACCGAGGGCCTGGGCGACCCGGCGCTGGACGGCGAGGGCCGCATCCTCACCCTGGAGTACCCGGACTTCTTCCTGGTCAACTGCTACACGCCCAACGCCCAGGAGGGGCTCAAGCGCCTCGACCACCGCATGGCCTGGGACGACGCCTACCGCGCCCACCTGACACAGCTGGACGCGAAAAAGCCGGTGATCGCCTGCGCGGACTATAACGTGGCCCACCAGGAGATCGACCTCAAGAACCCCGGCCCCAACCGAGGCAACGCCGGCTTCTCCGACGAGGAGCGCGAAAAGTTCACGAAGCTGCTGGACGCCGGCTTTACCGACACCTTCCGTTACCGCAATCCCGACGCCACCGGCGCCTACTCCTGGTGGAGCTACCGCTTCAACGCCCGCAAGAACAACGCCGGGTGGCGCATCGACTATTTCCTGGTGTCCCGGCGGCTGCAAGGCCGCATCGCCGACACCCCCATCTACCGGGACATCTACGGCTCCGACCACTGTCCCATCGGACTTTCCATCGAGGTGTTACCATGAAATTGATGAAACGTACTGTCACATTGCTTTTGGCGGCGTGCCTGCTGCTGGGCGCCATTCCCGCCGTCTCGGCGGTGGAGGGCTTCTCCGGCGTGGACGCCTGGTTTGAGCCCAGCCTGCGGGAGATGCAGGAGCTGGACCTGCTGCCGGACTCCTACTACGGCATGAACGTCTCCAAAAACATCACCCGGGGCGAGATGTGCGAGCTGGCCGTCCATGCCCTGGAAAAGATCTGGGGCTACAGCATCGACCCTGAGCGGACCGACTACTTCTCCGACACCTCGGCGGACTACATCGTCAAGGCCTATGAGCTGGGCATCGTCAGCGGCTACCCCGACGGCACCTTTCGGCCCAACGCCCGCCTGACCCGGCAGGAGTTCTTCCAGATCATTGAGAACTTCTGCAACGCCGCCGCCTTCCTGCCCGAGGCCGACGAGAGCTACCTCAACAAGTTTGACGACAAGGGCGCCGTGGCCGCCTGGGCCCGGGAGGCCGCCCAAATCTGCGTGAAGTACGGCTACGTCAACGGCCGCGGCACCGACCAGGGTGCCCAGCTGGACCCCGCCGGCGCCACCGCCCGGGATGAGGCCATGGCCATGTTCCTCCGGGCCTACAAGAGCCTCAACGAGTACTACTACTATATTAAAAACGCCCAGGTCTCGGTGGACGACAACACCGGCTCCTCCGGCGGCGAAACCGGCGAGAACACTGTGGTGGACAACGTGGAGATCACCGGCGTGGATATGCACATGCTGGTGGACACCGATACCCTCAACGTCCGCTCCAGCTGGTCCACCGACGGCAAGATCCTCGGCACCGTCCGCTACGGCGCGGACCTGACCGTCACCGGCCTGTGCGCCAACGGCTGGGTGCAGATCAACTACAAGGGCCAGACGGCCTACGTCAGCGGCGACTACGTCACCGAGTACCAGGAGGTCGATCACGACGCCACCGAGGGCGCCGTGGAAGTGGCCAACTACGCCCTCTCCTTCGTGGGCTATTCCTACGTCTACGGCGGCAAGGATCCCAGCACCGGCTTTGACTGCTCCGGCCTGATGTACTACTGCTACGGCCACTTCGGCTACAGCCTCAACCGCGTGGCCGACGATCAGATGAACAATGGCACCGCCGTCTCCTACGACAACCTGCAGGTCGGCGACCTGGTGTTCTTCGGCTCCGGCACCTACGCCAACCACGTGGGCATGTACATCGGCAACGGCAACTTCGTCCACGCCGCCAACCCCTCCTCCGGCGTCCGGGTCTCCAGCCTGAACGAGACCTACTACGCCAACCGCTACATCGGCGCCCGGCGGATCATTGTCGATTGAGCCTGTGCCAAAACGCCGCCGCGCCGCCCCCATCGCTGCGGGGGCGGCGCGGTTTTTGCTGCGCCATATTTGGAGACAGCCTACATCGAAATGCGTAACCGAAACCATTGATCTCCCCGTATGAGGATTTCACTTGCGTTACTTCATCAGCAACGATTGCCGGTATTGCTCTGCCTCGGGCACATCGCCCCATTCTACGGTCTTATCAAAATTTTGCCGGACCACCGTTTTGATCTCATCCAGACTGACATGGAAAAATTCCCGACGCTTATTGATTTTGTTTACCTTGTTCGCTTCAAAAGCCGTGTGCAGCGCGTTTTCCAGCGCCGGGGCATCCTCCGTAAAAATCAGCGCATGGACATCAAAATCAAACGGTACCGACGCGTCGCCCAATTCCTCAATCCGCTCCATGGGTTCCAGCCGCCGCGTCATGCCGATTTTATAGACGTCCTGCCCAAAAGCGCCAATATTGCTGATAATGTACACATATCCTGCCTTTCGATTGGCCTCCCGGTAGTCCACATTGGCAATGGCCTTGGCCGCATCCTCCAGCTCTGCCTCCAGATTGTTCTTCTTCTCCAGCAGCTCAGGCGTCTCTCCGTTGGTTTGAATTTGCTTCATCAGCGCATCCAGCGCATTTTGATAATGTGTTTTTTCTTTTTGTAGTTTCTTCCTGGCCTCTTCTATTTCCTTTTGCACACGTTTTTCTTCGCGCTCTTGCTCTCGTAATTCGCGGAGCCGTTCCTTTTCTTCCTGCTTTTTCTGTTGAAAATCCAGTGCCAATAGCAGCTCTTGCATTTTGAGATCTATGTATCGCTGGGAAATTGAGATAGACATCATACCGCCGAGTTTTGAAATCTGCTGACTTGTCGTGATGATTCGCTCTTTTGCCCGCTCAACATTGGAGACTTTGACAGTGTCAACGATGTTGTCGCACTCCACATTAAATGCGCGCAGCAGCAGCTTCTGCATATCCTGCACCATTTTCTTTCCTTTGGAAGCACTCCCATTGACTGTCCAATTCATATTGCCCAAGCAAGCCTTGCCGTCTTTTATGCACTGCTTCTGATCAGCTCGAACTGCCTTAAGCCTCTCTGCATATAGGTCTGAATTGGCAAACTCATACGTGGGCTGATACAAACCGTATTCCTGCAAGGCAATGTCATCCGTCAGAGAAAGGAGCTGGCCTCTTTTGTACTCCAACTCTTTATCCATCTGGACAATGGCATCATTTCTCTGGCGGATTTCCTGGCGCTGCTGGTTCAGGGCATCTTCCAGCGTAATCTTCTGTTGAGACAACTCCGCAATCTGTCCTTGCAGCGCTAAAATCTCTTTCTGTTCCGGCTGCAATTGATTTTTCAAAAATGCAACCTCTTCCTGAAGCGCTCTCTCCTTTTTACTTGGTCCAAACAGTCCCATGTCTTTTTCCTTTCTCTCGTAACTCTTTTTTCAAGCGATAGGGGTGTTTCGTAATTTCTATATAAAATACGCCGATAGACATATATCACCGCCACAAGGTGGCACATGGCGGCGATATATGTCTACTATATTTTACCATTAACGTTCCTATGTGTAAACAACTTTCTTCCTTTGTATATCATGGCTCATAGAGCATAGTATCGTCTGGCGGTCAGCCTGCGGGCAGCATCGGTGCGCCTGCGCTGTCCAGCCGGAGCCGCCAGTAGCCGTCCTCCACCGAGAACAGGCAGAAGAGCGGCGGGCAGGGGCACGGCCCCTGGGGATCGTAGGGAAATTGCAGTGTCTCCCCGGCATCGTCCCGGCGGGAGAGACCCTCGGGCAGCGGATAGCCCAGCACCCGGCCCGTCCAGGGGGCGACGGCCGCGGCGGCGGGACTGAGGGAAAACTGCCCGTTCTCCGGCGGCAGCGAAGGCCACCCGGCCTTGGAAAGCCGCCGCCGCAAAGAGAGTCCCCCGTCCTCCGGCTGGAGGACCCCCAGCCGTTCCCCGCCGCAATAGAGCCGCTCCACCTGGTCCGACACCGCCTCGCACCGGCAATCAAGCGCCCAGTATAGCCCGTCGTCGGCGAGGCTGCACCGCCCAATCTCCTGTCCGTTGTAAATCACCGGATATTCCATAGAAGACCTCCTGATCTTGTTCGATTTGCAGGGGGTCACTCCCCCACCGAACGTCGTAGGGGCGGCTATCAGCCGCCCGCTTGTCAGGCTGCGATTTCAGCAGGCTGTCGCTGAATGCAGCCGGTTTCGGGCGACTGATAGTCGCCCCTACCACAGAGTCCTACCCCCATCCGTTCAGCGAACCGCTCAGGAATCGCTGCCACCCGTAGGGGCGCGGTTCCTGTGCAGCTGCTGGGAACGCTGCGAGGCGCAAGTGAAAAGTGAATAGTGAAGCGTGCATAGGTTTTGCGCCCGGTGGGCGCAAAAAAGCGCCCCTCCTGCACAAAACCTATGCAGAAGGGGCGCCCTTTATTCCATTTAAGGCGTTTGCAGGCCAAAGCTCACGGCAATGGCGGAATCAATCTGGTTCATCACTCTGTCGTCCACGTGGCCCATATGTTCCCGCAGACGGCGCTTGTCAATGGTGCGGATCTGCTCCAGCAGCACGATTGAATCCTTGCTCAGCCCCACTTCACGCCCGGTGAGCGCGATGTGGGTCGGCAGTTTGGCCTTGCCGGTCTGACTGGTGATGGCGGCGGCAATCACCGTCGGGGAATGCTTGTTGCCCGTGTCGTTCTGGACAATGAGGACGGGCCGCGTGCCGCCCTGCTCACTGCCGACGACGGGACTGAGATCGGCATAGAAAATATCGCCTCGTTTTACGTTGGTATCCATCCGCTTCACACTCCGTGAAAAAATGTGGCGCACCGGGTCATCTCCCGATCTGCTACAGTTATTCTCCCACGCAGCGGCGATTTTATACCACCAAAAGGCTCCCGAAGCATTCTATGCCAGCTGCCCGCCGCCGGTGCCCGCTCGGGCGGAATTCCGCCGCTCAGACGATGTACTGCAAGATTTCCGAGGCCTTGCCGCCCTGGAGATAGATCCGGGGGATGCGCTTGTTGATGCCGCAGAGGACCTCATAGGAGATGGTGCCCATCTGCTCGGCCAAAATCTCGCAGGGCCGCTGGGGCGAGATCACCGCCACCGTGTCCCCCTCCCGGGCCTCGGGGATGCCGGTGACGTCCACCATGCACATATCCATGCAGATCCGGCCCACCACAGGCGCCAGCCGCCCCCGGAGCAAAAATGCCGCCTTCCCCGAGAGGCTCCGCAGCAGCCCGTCGGCGTAGCCGATGGACAACACCGCCAGCCGCCGGGGGCCGCTCGTCCGGTAGGTGCGGCCGTAGCTCACGTCCACCCCCGCCGGGAAGGCGCGAATCTGCGAGACGGTGGTGTAGAGCCGCAGCATCGGCTCCAGGTCCAGCACGCCCCGGGTGTCCGGCGCGGGGTTGAGGCCGTAGGTCATGATGCCGGGGCGCACCATATCCATGGCGTACTCCGGGTAGAGGAGCGTCGCGCCGGAGTTGCAGCAGTGGCGCAGCTCCGGCTTGACCCCCACGGTCTCCAGATAGGAGAGCGCTTCGGTGAACCGCCGGTATTGCAGGCGCGTGAAGGCCACGTCCGCCTCGGCGCGGCTGTCGGCCACGGAGAAGTGCATGAAGGCCCCCTCCACGTGGAGGTGCTTCAGCTGGGCCGCCGCTGCCAGGTCCCGGAGGGCCGCCTCATCGCCGTAGGCCGTGAAACCGATGCGGGTCATGCCGGTGTCCAGCTTCAGGTGGACGTTGAGGATGAAATTGGTGCCGTTCAGCGCCTCGTTGAGGGCCTGGGCGTACTCCAGGGAGTGGACCTCCTGGGTCAGATCCAGGTAGATCATATTCTCGGCGTACATGGCCGGCGTGTAGCCCAAAATCAGAATCGGGGCGCGAATCCCGCCCCGGCGCAGCTGCACCGCCTCCTCCAGATTGGACACGGCCAGGTATTCGGCGCCCAGCTCCACCAGGGCGTGGCTCACCGGCACGGCTCCGTGGCCGTAGGCGTCGGCCTTCATCACGCCCAAGAATTTGCACCCCGCCGGAATGTGGCCGCGGATGGCGCTGTAATTGTGGGCCAGGGCGTCCAGGGACACGTCGGCCCAGGTTCTCTTCAGTAGCTTCATATTGCCTCCGTAGGATGATATCCAGAATGCTTTGTAGGGGTCGATGCCCACATCGACCCAACCGCCGTCAGGCGGCATTTCGTTCAGTTACTTTGGTGCAAACAGCTGCCGGCACGCATCCGGCCTTGCAGGAAAGGCCGCTTCGCGGCGCGGGCCAATGCGGCATCGGCCCCTACGGGTACAGCGCAAAGTCGGAAATCTCTGCCGACAGGCACTTGGCACCGTCGTAGCTCACCTCGCACCGGACCGGAAGATTCTGCTCGTCCAGCCAGGTATCCACAGTCAGAGTCTCGTCGCCGTAGCCGTGGAGGTAGGTGACGCGCTCCAGCGCGCCGTCCGCCCCGGCGGCGGAGATGTAGTCCCCCGTCCAGCTCTCGCCCAAGAGCCACGGCAGCGTCAGCGGCGCCGTCCCGTCGGCCAGGGCGCCGAAATCCAGCGCCGCGCCGTCGAAGGAGAGCTGCGTCCCGTCCGCCGAGATTTCGGCGGTAATCCCCGCGATCTCCTCCGGCGCCGTGACCGTCACATTGGCGGCGCCGTCGGCGGTGACGCTGCTCTCCAGCGTGAACTGGTACACGCGGCCTCCCACGTCGGCGGAAACCGCCGCCGTGAAGGCGCAGCCGCCCGCTTCCATCAGGGCGGTGCGAAAGTCCAGGGCCTTCTGGGTGGGGGAGCCGCTTGTCCCGGCGCAGCCCGCCAGCAGCAGCGCCGCCAGCAAAAGGGGCAGCAGTCGTTTGAAAAACAATCCCATCACATCCGCTTCATGGCAAGAGTCGCGGAAGGGCCTCGATCAAATCCCCCGGCGCCAGGCCGTACTGCCCCCTCCGGGCAGCCGCCCGGTCTCCGGCCCGGCCATGGAGCCAGGCCGCGGCGGCTGCCGCCTCCAGGGGCTTGGCCCCCTGGCCCAGCAGCGCCAGCAGGATGCCCGCCAGGGCGTCGCCGCTGCCGCCGGTGGCCATGCCCGGGTTGCCGGTGCGGTTGACATAGCTCCGCTGCCCGTCGGTGATGAGCGTCTCGTGGCCCTTTCGGAGGACCACCGCCCCGGTCTCTCGGGCCAGGGCCATGGCGCCCTGGAGGCGGCTTGTCTCCGGCTCCGGCCACAGTCGCCGGAACTCCCCCTCGTGGGGGGTGAGGATCAGCGGACAGGCTGCTCCGCGCAATCTATCTCTATGCGCCGCCACGGCATTTATGCCATCGGCGTCCAAAATCAGCGGGCAGCGGCAGGCGTCGATCACCGCGGCGACCAGCCGGTCCAACTCTGCCGAGCGGCCCAGGCCGGGGCCCAGGAGGCAGGCGTCGGCGGTCTCCAGCCGGGCCAAAAGCTCCGGCAGCGCCGCGCAAGAGAGCTTTCCGGCCCCGTCATCGGGGAGGGGCAGCACCATGGGCGCGTCCAGCTTCCCGGCCACAATGGGGTAGACCGCCCGGGGCACGGCGGTGAAAATCAGCCCCGTCCCGGCGCGCAGGGCCGCCCGGGCCGCCAGTACCGGGGCGCCGGTGAAGCCCTCGGCCCCGGCGACGATCAATATCCTGCCGTAGTCGCCCTTGTGGCTGTCGGGCCGGCGGGGCGGACAGAGCCGCCGAATCAGCGCCGGAGACGTGCGGATGCAAACAGGTACCGTCGCCATGGTCTCTCCTTTCCAGCTGAAACCCCACATGGGGGCGTTATTTCCATTGTCTGATGTTCACGCCGGAGGCGCCCAGGCTGCGATGTCAGCGTGCTGCCACCGCGCCACCGCCCCCACCATAGTGACGGACAATCTTTGCATCTAAAGCTGCCATGTGCAAAATCCAACCCCTGTTCCGAGGCAGTCGGTGCGGCCTTTGAGGAGCCCTCTGTAGCCGTAACGGTGATCTGATTCTACTGGCCCGCGCGAAGCCGGGAAGGAGCAGGGGCCAGCGAATCGTACAGGGTTGGTGGAGCGTAGCGCCATAGACTATGCCGCTCCTTGGGATGCACGCCGCGCAGCCCAAAGGGGGACCGGGGGCCGCAGCCCCCCGGCGCGTTTTCGGCACTTTTCCTCGGTGAAAAGTGCCCCGCCGGAGGCTGGTGAAAGGCCCGCGAATCGCAATCGCCGTCTCATCTGCCGAAAGTTTCGTTCGGCGAACCACTCAAACAGCGCAGCCAGGCGGACGCACGATGCGCGCCCCTACGGTAAAGACGGTTGCCTAGTGGGGGTGTAGGGGCCGATGCCCACATCGGCCCGCGCCGCGTCAGCGGCCTCTCATGGAGGGTACGGTGGTTGCGGATGGCCGTTTGTACCAGCGATTTTCCGTCGCCGTCGTAGGGGCGGCTATCAGCCGCCCGGAACCGCCTGCGTTCGTCGGCAGCCCGCCGGGATCGCTGCCTGGCAAGCGGGCGGCTATTAGCCGCCCCTACGGTGGAATCGCACTCCGGGCGCGCGGGAGCGCGCTCAGACGTTACTTGGATGATTATACTCCATCAAATTCCTTCTTGCAAGGCCGGGAGAAGTGTGCTATCATAGGGAATGATATCGAAATGGCGATGACCGAGTTGTCAACGACCAGAACACAGCCAAAGAGAGGGCGGGGTTGGTGGAACCGCCTGCTGTGGGTCCGCGGCCTTCCCTCGCGAGCCGCCGCCTGAACGCTTGGCGCTAGGGTGGGCCGGACTGCCCCCGTTACGGGCAAGAGTGCGCTTATTCCCATAAGCGAATGCGGGTGGTACCGCGGAAGCATGGTCTTTCGTCCCCAGGGGGACGGAGGGCTTCTTTTTTTTCGCCCTGGGCGTGTTGCTTGCATTCACCGCGGGCCAGCCCCGGCGGTTCGGGCCGATATTTTCCCTTGTAATCCACACATTATCATAAAGGAGACCGACTATGAAAGAGCAGCTGGAAATCATCCGGCGCGAGGCCCTGTCCGCCCTGGAGCAGGCGGCGGACAGCCAGGCGCTGGAAGCGTTGCGCGTCAAATACCTGGGCAAAAAGGGCGAGCTGACCGCCGTCCTCAAGCAGATGGGCAAGCTCTCCCCGGAAGAGCGCCCCGTCATGGGCCAGGTGGCCAACGCCGTTCGGGCAGACATCGAAGAAAAGCTGGAGCAGATGAAATCCGCTCTGGCCGCCAAGGCCCTGGAGGCCAAACTCCGGGCTGAGGCCGTGGACGTCACCATCCCCGGCGTGCCCGTGGCCCACGGCCACAAGCACCCCATGAGCATCGTCCTGGACGAGTGCAAGGACATCTTCGTGGAGATGGGCTTTGAAGTGGTGGAAGGCCCCGAGGTGGAGCTGGAGAGCTACAACTTCACCAAGCTCAACGCCGAGCCCGGCCATCCCTCCCGCGACTGGTCCGACACCTTCTACATCACCGAGGACAGCTCCGTGCTGCTGCGGACCCAGACCTCGCCCATGCAGGTCCGGGTGATGGAGCAGCGCAAGCCCCCCATCCGCATTGTGGCCCCGGGCCGCGTCTACCGCAAGGACGAGGTGGACGCCACCCACTCCCCCATGTTCCATCAGATGGAAGGTCTGGTGGTGGACGAAGGCATCACCATGTCCGACCTGAAGGGCTGCCTGGAGCAGATGGTCAAGAAGCTCTACGGCCCCGACTCTGTGGTGCGGTTCCGCCCCCACCACTTCCCCTTCACCGAGCCCAGCTGCGAGATGGACGTGCAGTGCTTTGAGTGCCACGGCGCCGGCTGCCGCACCTGCAAGGGCGAGGGCTGGATCGAGCTCCTGGGCGCCGGTATGGTCCACCCCAAGGTCCTGCAGTACTGCGGCATCGACCCGGAGAAGTACTCCGGCTTCGCCTTCGGCGTGGGCGTGGAGCGCATGACCATGCGCCGCTTCCAGATCAGCGACCTGCGGCTCCTGTTCGAAAACGACATCCGCTTCCTGTCTCAGTTCTAAGTTAGAAAGGGGAAATATTGCTATGAATCTCTCCAGAAAATGGCTGGGCGAATTTGTGGACGTGGACGCCAACGACAAGGACTTCGCCGAGATCATGACCATCGCCGGCTCCAAGGTCGAGACCTATGCCCGGCTGGACGCTGAAATCAAAAACGTGGTGGTGGGCAAGGTTCTGTCCATGGTCCGCCACCCCAACTCCGACCATATGTGGATTTGCCAGGTGGACGTGGGCAAGGGCGAGCCGACCCAGATCGTCACCGGCGCCCAGAACGTCCACGAGGGCGACCTGGTGCCCGCGGCCCTGCACAACTCCTACCTGCCCGGCGGCGTCCACATCACCAAGGGCAAGCTCCGGGGCGAGGTGTCCAATGGAATGCTCTGCTCCCTCAAGGAGCTGGGCCTCACCCTCAACGACTTCCCCTACGCCATTGAGGACGGCATCTGGATTCTCCAGGAGGACTGCGCCGTCGGCCAGGACATCAACGAGGTCATCGGCAACGACGACACCGTGGTGGAGTTCGAGATCACCAACAACCGCCCCGACTGCTTCAGCCTCATCGGCCTGGCCCGGGAGGCCGCCGCGGCCTTCAACCAGCCCATGCGCCACCACGAGCCGGTGGTCAAGGGCGGCGGCGACGGCGTGCTGCCCGAGCTGCTGGACGTGGAGGTGCCCGCCACCGACCTGTGCAGCCGCTACACCGCCCGGATGGTCCGCAATGTGAAGATCGCCCCCTCGCCCAAGTGGATGCGGGAGCGGCTCCGGTCCGCCGGCGTCCGGCCCATCAACAACATCGTGGACATCACCAACTACGTGATGATCGAGTACGGCCAGCCCATGCACGCCTTCGACTACCGCTACGTCAAGGGCGGCAAGATCATCGTCCGCCGGGCCGAGGCCGGTGAAACCCTGACCACCCTGGACGGCATTGTCCGGCCTCTGCAGCCGGGGATGCTGGTCATCGCCGACGAGACCCGCCCCGTGGGTCTGGCCGGCATCATGGGCGGCGAAAACAGCGAGATCGTGGAAGACACCGTGGACGTGGTCTTTGAGTCCGCCAACTTCAACGGCACCTCCATCCGCCAGACGGCCCTGGCCCTGGGCATGCGCACCGAGGCCTCGGCCAAGTTTGAGAAGAATCTGGACCCGCTGAACACCCTGCCCGCCGTGGACCGGGCCTGTGAGCTGGTGGAGCTGCTGGGCGCCGGCGAGGTGCTGGACGGCGTCATCGACATTCTCAACTGCGTGCCCCAGCCGGTGGTTTTGCCCCTGGAGGCCGACAAGATCAACCGTCTGCTGGGCCTGGAGATTCCCGAGGCCGAGATGGTGGAGTACCTCCGCCGCCTGGAGATCCCGGTGGAGAACGGCATGGTGAAGGTCCCGTCCTGGCGGTCCGACCTCAAGTGCATGGCCGACATCGCCGAGGAGGTGGCTCGGCTCTACGGCTACAACCGCATCCCCACCACCCTGCCCCACGGCGCCACCACCCAGGGCGGCTACTCCGCCGAGGCTACCCTGGCCCAGAAGGCCGGCATCGTTGCCCGGGGCCTGGGCTATTCCGAAATCCTCACCTACTCCTTCGACTCCCCCAAGATGTTTGACGCCATCCGCCTGCCCGCCGACAGCCCCCTGCGGGAGACTGTGAAGATCCTCAACCCCCTGGGCGAGGACACCTCCGTCATGCGCACCACGGCTCTGCCCGCCATGCTGGAGACCCTTCAGCGGAACGTGGCCTTCCACAACAAGGCCGCCAAGTTCTACGAGGTGGCCACCGTTTACCTGCCCCAGCCCGGCCAGGTGCTGCCCTATGAGCCCAAGGTGCTGAGCCTGGGCGCCTACGGCCCCGACGTCACCTTCTTCACCATGAAGGGCGAGATCGAGTCGCTGCTCCAGTGTCTGGGCATTCAGGAGGCCGAGTACACCGCCGTCACCGACGATCCCAGCTTCCACCCCGGCCGCTGCGCCCGGCTGACCATCGCCGGCCAGGACATGGGTATCTTCGGCCAGATCCACCCCCTGGTGGCTCAGAACTACGGCATGGACTGCGAGGTCTACGCCGCCCAGCTGAACTTCACCGGCTTCATGGCCGTGCGCAAGCCCGACTGCGTCTACTGCCCGCTGCCCAAGTACCCCACCGTCAGTCGCGACCTGGCCCTGGTCTGCGACGAGGACAAGACCGTCGGCTGCGTGGAAAAGTGCATCGCCGCCGCCGGCGGCAAGCTCCTCAAGTCCGTCCGCCTCTTTGACGTCTACCGCGGCCCCGGCATTCCCGAGGGCAAGAAGTCCCTGGCCTTCTCCCTGGAGCTGCGGGCCGACGACCGGACCCTCACCGACGAGGATTCCGCCGCCGTGGTGCAGAAGATCCTGACGAAGCTGGACCAGGACCTGGGCGTCAAGCTCCGCTAATCCGCTTTTTCCGCCTCTTACGTGAAAGGAGTCCCCATGAGCGTACACACCGTCCCCGATTTCGGCCCCGTTTCCAACGCCGCGGTCTACGGCCTGGAGGAGAGCATCGTCCGGGCCAAGTTCCCTATGGCCACCGATGTGGCGTCCCTCAACAGCGACATGACCCGCGGCATCCTGGCCCTGGCCCAGAGCGCCAAGGGCTCCGGCCACGACAACTGGCTCAACGGCGTGGTGGTCCAGTTCGACCTGACCTTCACCGTCAAGGCCTGGACCGAGGCCGAGCGGTACCACTTCCTGGATTTCGTCTCCAGCCAGTCCACCATGCACCGCATCGCCCGCTTCGATCTGGACAACCAGTATGACCCCCACACCGATCCCCGGGTGGTGGAGATCATGAAGGAGCTGGTGGCCAAGTACAACGAGACCCAGGACCCCGAGGATTACCTGCGGCTTCTGATGACCAACCCCTGCGGCTTCAAGCTGACCGCGGGCATGACCACCAACTACCGCCAGCTGAAGACGATCTACGCCCAGCGGCGGACCCACCGTCTGCCCGAGTGGCGCGCCTTCTGCGGCTGGATCGAGACGCTTCCCCTGGCCGCGGAGCTGATCCTCCCCGGCGCAGCGGAGTAATGAAAAAACCGCCCCGAAATCCACGGATTTCGGGGCGGTTCGTCTGTTAAATAAGGATTTTGGCACGCGAAACGGCCTCTATCACACAAGGCAGCTGCTGCGCACAGTTTCCCGCCACACATCGTAGATTACGCGCATCGCGCGTCCGTGCCGCGCAGCGGCCTCTCATGGAAGGTACAGTGGTTGTGGAAGGCCGTTTGTACCGCCGCACCCAAAGTCCCCTTTACATAAGAGTGCTGTCAGCCGCAAGGCTGACTGGGGGATTGTTGACCCCTCCGGCGCTGTGCGCCACCTCCCCTAACGCCCGCAGGGCGTCAGGGGAGGCTTTGGCCGGTACGTGCTGCGAAGGCGCTCTCGCAGCGCAGGCCAGGCGGGCGGCTGATAGCCGCCCCTACGGCAAGTGCGGTAGTTTGGTGAGGGACCGTAGGGGCCGATGCCTTCATCGGCCCGTGCCGCGTCAGCGGCCTCTCTTGGAGGATGCAGAGGTTACGCGAGACCATTTGTATCGCCGCACCCGAGGCTCCGCTGGAGAGGTGTCCTGGCAGGCAGGTCTGCTCGGCGAAAGCACTCTGGCTATGCGGGCTAATGCTGCCTCCGGCGGGGAACTTTTCCGCGCAGAAAAGTTCCCAAAATGCGCCGGGGGCTGCGGCCCCCGGTCCCCCTTTGGGCTGTGCGGCGTGCATCCCCGGAAGCGGCATTGCGCGGGCAGCCGCACTCCACCGGGCCGTCCCGTCCGCTGCCCCCTGCCCCTTCAAGGCTTCCCGCGGGACAGTAAAATCGCAGAGCCGTTACGGCGACGCGGCGATTCTCTAAGGCCGCACCGGCTGCCCCGGAACGGGGCGGGCTACAGCACACGGCAGCATTGCAACCCCTCAGTCACGGCTTCGCCGTGACAGCTCCCCTTACACAGGGGAGCCTTTGGCCTGTGCGGTCCGGCAGCTTGTGCGCCGTAAGGGCGGCTAGCAGCCGCCCGCCTGACTGCGCCGCCTGAGGGCTTTCGCCGAACAGATAGGCTCCTATTTTCGCCGTAGGGGCGCGGCGGCAAATGCAGCCCACAGCCTGGCGGCTTGCGGCAGACAAAGGACCCCGCCGCAGAACTTTCCTTTCTGCGGCGGGCCCGTCTTTTTTGCAATCGAGGGCGCGAACCGGCTATGGCTTTTTCTGGGAGTGGTTTTTGGGGAGGATCACGTTCAGCACCACGGCCACCAGGGTGGCCACCACCACCGGGGACTTGCCGAAGATCGTCGTCACCCACTCCGGGAAGCTGGACAGCGCCGACGAGGCCTGGGAGATGCCCATGCCCAGGGCCGCCGCCAGGCCCACGATGGAGGAATTGCGGTAGTCCATCTCCGCCGAGGAGACCAGCTTCATGCCGGTCATGGCGATACTGGCAAACACCGAGACCGTCGCGCCGCCCAGGACGCACTGGGGGATGGTGGTCAGAAGCGCGGAGAATTTGGGAATCAGCCCCGCCAGGCCGAGAATCAGCGCCGAGAGCCCCAGCACCACCCGGTTGATGACCTTGGTGGTAGTAACGATGCCCACGTTCTGGCTGTAGGTGGCCGTGGGGAGGCCGCCGAAGAGGCCACCGATCATATTCATCACGCCGTAGCCCACGATGCCGTTCTGGAGTTCCCGGTCCGTGGGCTCCCGCTCCATGGCGCCCACGGTGGTGGCCGTCAGGTCACCGATGGCCTGGACTGCGTTGATTCCAAAGAGGATGCCGATGGCCACGCAGGCGGAGATTTCAAAGTCGATGCCGAAGTACAAAAGCTGCGGCAGCTGGAATACCGCCGCCTCGCCGACGCTCTGGAAGTTCACCATGCCGAAGCAGGCCGACAGGGCATAGCCCGCGCCGATGCCCAGCAAAATGGACGAAAGCTTCCAAAGGCCCTTGCCGTAGTGGTTGAGGGCCGTCACCACCGCCAGGGTAAAAAGGGCCACCAGCCAGTTCTGCCAGGAGCCGTAGCCCACGCTGCCGACGCCGCCGGCCATGTAGTTGATGGCGGTGGGATAGAGCGAGAGGCCGATGGTGAAGACCACCGTGCCGGTGATCAGCGGCGGGAAGAGCCGCCGGAGCTTCTTCACGAATAATCCCACCAATACCGCCACGGCGCCGCCGACGATCTGTGCGCCCAGGATGGCCGCTACGCCGTAGCCTTCGGCTATGGCCTGCATCGTGGGGACATAGGCGAAGCTGACGCCCATGATGACCGGCAGGCCGGAGCCCAGCCCCAGCGGGAGCCTGCGCCCCAGGGGGAAGAGCTGCAGGAGTGTGGACAGCGCGGAGATCACCAGCGCCGCCTGGATGAGGATCACCTGTTCATTGGCCGGAAGCCCGGCAGAACCGGAGACGATGATCGCCGGCGTCACGCAGCCGACGATCATGGCCACCACGTGCTGCACGGCCAGCGGCAGCGCCCGCCGCAGCGGCGGCACTCCCTCCAGCTCAAAGAGGTTTCCCCGGAAGAGTTGCGGTTTCGACATGGGCAGCAGACCTTTCCTATGTTTTCAAGTGAAGGCAGCACCGCACAATTGTGTCTGTGGCCTCCGTCCAATCTTTTGCCCCATACGTGCAGGTTTAAAAAGGGGAAATACATACAGTATTCCCGCTCTTTGAAATCTTTCGGCTGAGACAAAATCTTTGGCCGGATGCGCTTGCCAAATGATTCGGTGCTACCTTAAGTATACCAGCAAAAGTTCACAAAAACAATTAGGAATGCTTAAAAATTTTTAGGATATAATTTGGGCATTCCTCCAAGACCTTGTCCATCGTCCCGCAGCGCCCGCCGCCGGCCCCGGGGTGCCCCGGGGCATCCCAAGAAGAGGCTTCCTGGACACAAAAACCGCGGCGTGAAGCGCGCCGCGGTTTATATTGGGACATCACTTGATTTCCGGCACCTGGGGGAGCTTGGCAAAGGAAGCGGCCAGCTCTTCGTCGGTGGGGATATAGTCGGTCATCTGGCCGTCGTTGAACTTGCCGTAGGCCACCATATCGAAGTAGCCGGTGCCGGTGAGACCGAAGACGATGGTCTTCTCCTCGCCGGTCTCCTTGCACTTGAGGGCCTCGTCGATGGCGGCGCGGATGGCGTGGCTGCTCTCGGGGGCGGGCAGGGTGCCTTCGCAGCGAGCAAAGAGTTCGGCTGCCTTGAAGACCTCGGTCTGCTCCACGGAGACGGCCTCCATCAGCCCATCGTGGTAAAGCTGGCTGAGGACGCTGCTCATGCCGTGGTACCTGAGGCCGCCGGCGTGGTTGGCCGAGGGAATGAAGTCGCTGCCCAGGGTGTACATCTTGGCCAGGGGGCAGACCATGCCGGTATCGCAGAAGTCATAGGCGAACTTGCCGCGGGTGAAGCTGGGGCAAGAGGCCGGCTCCACGGCGATGATGCGGTAATCCCGCTCACCCCGGAGCTTCTCGCCCATGAAGGGGGAGATCAGGCCGCCCAGGTTGGAGCCGCCGCCGGCGCAGCCGATGATGATATCAGGCACGATGTTGTACTTGTCCAGCGCGGCCTTGGTCTCCAGGCCGATGATGGACTGGTGGAGCAGCACCTGGTTGAGGACGCTGCCCAGGACATAGCGGTAGCCCTCCTGCTTGGAGGCGGCCTCCACGGCCTCGGAGATGGCGCAGCCCAGGGAGCCGCTGGTGCCGGGGTGGGCGGCCAGGATTCTGCGGCCCACTTCGGTGGTGTCGGAGGGAGAGGGCGTCACCGACGCGCCGTAGGTGCGCATCACCTCCCGGCGGAAGGGCTTCTGCTCATAGCTGACCTTGACCATGTAGACCTGGCAGTCCAGATCGAAGAAGGAGCAGGCCATGGACAGGGCCGTGCCCCACTGGCCGGCGCCGGTCTCAGTGGTGACGCCCTTCAGGCCCTGCATCTTGGCGTAGTAGGCCTGGGCGATGGCGGAGTTGAGCTTGTGGCTGCCGGAGGTGTTGTTGCCCTCGAACTTATAGTAGATCTTGGCCGGCGTGCCCAGCTTCTCCTCCAGGAAGTAGGCCCGGACCAGGGGCGAGGGACGGTACATCTTATAGAAATCCAGCACCGGCTGGGGGATGGGAATATAGGCGGTGTCGTTGTCCAGCTCCTGGCGGATCAGCTCGTCGCAGAAGACGCCTCGCAGATCCTCAAAGGTCATGGGCTGGTGCGTGCCGGGGTTCAGCAGCGGCGCGGGCTTGTTCTTCATATCCGCACGGACGTTGTACCATGCCTTGGGCAGCTCGTCTTCACTGAGGTAAATCTTGTAGGGAACTTCGTTGTGCTGTTTCATGGGATATTCTCCTTTCGATTTTTCCGGTGAGAAGGGCAAAAAAACAGCCCTTCTCCCAACCTTTTGCTGGGACAAGAGCATACTCTCCTGCGGTGCCACCCGGCTTGGTATCGTTGATACCCACTTTTTCTGCGCACAGTCATGCGCCGCCCTTGGTAACGGAGCGCCCCTCCGTCTCGCCTACTGGTTTCCGTTCGGCTCGCCCTCGCAAACCCATTCGCCTCTGCGACCATCACCGCACTCTCACCACCGGCGGCTCTCTTGAGATGTCGTGCAAAGGGTACTCCTTTTGCTCATCGGTTTTGTTGTTTCGCATTATACTCCGATAAAGTCCCCTTGTCAAGAGGCAAATTTCCCATCGCCCCGCACCGCCCACGCCTGACTCAACTACAAGCAAGGGAAATGATTTCTATTGGAAAGTATAAGCTGTGTACACTATAAGCAAGGAGGATCACGGCTTATGGTTGATTTTTCACAGAGACTGAAAAAGCTGCGGCAGGACAAGCACCTCACCCAGGCTCAAGTGGCTGCCCGGGTGGGCGTGACGGCGTCGATGGTGTCCAGCTACGAGACGGACATCCGTCTGCCTTCCTTTGAGGTGATGGTACGCCTGGCCGATCTGTTCGGCGTCACGGTGGACTATCTCCTGTGCCGGGAGGACCGGCGGTTTTTGGACATCTCCGCACTGAGCGACGAGGAGGCCGCCGCGGTGTGCAGCCTGGTGGAGCTTTTGAAAAAGCGCGCCGGCCCAGCCGCAAGCGACATTTGACAAGGACCCTATTTTTGGTATATGATTACACGGCACACTGGGCGCAGCGCGGCCGCCGCGGCTGGCCCAAATCCCCGCAAAGAAGGACTTTCCATGCGCATTGCAGACATTCACGCCCATATTTTCCCCCACAAGCTGGCGGAGAAGGCCTCGGCCTCCATCGGCAGCTTTTACGGCACCCACACCGGCCACCTGGCCTCGGTGGAGACCCTTTTGCCGCTGGAGGCCCAGGCAGGCATCACCTACTGCGCCGTTTCCAGCTCCGCCACCTCCGCAAGCCAGGTACAGCACATCAACGATTTCATCGCCTCCGAAGTTCAGGCCCACTCCAACCTGATCGGGCTGGGCACCCTCTTCCCCACCATGGAGGGCTGGGAAGCGGAAGTGGAGCGCATGGTGGCCCTGGGGCTGCGGGGCGTGAAGATCCACCCGGATTTTCAGCACATTCCCATCGATTTGCCCGAGGCAGTTCCCATGTACCGGGCCGTAGCCAAAGCCGGGCTGCCGGTCCTGTTCCACATGGGCGACGCCCGTTACGACTACTCCTCCCCCCAGCGGCTCACCAACCTGATTCGCCAGGTGCCGGACCTCATTGCCATCGCGGCGCACTTCGGCGGCTGGCAGGCCTGGGACAAGTCCTACGATCACGTCCAGCCGGAAAACGTCTTTTACGACACCTCCAGCTCTCTGATGTTCCTGGGCAAGGAGCGGGCGCTGGACTTCCTGGACAAGCTGGGCGCCCAGCGCTTCCTCTTCGGCACGGACTTCCCCATGTGGACGCCGGCGGAAGAGCTGCAGCGCTTTTTGGACCTGGGATTGGAGGAAGCCCTGCAAGCCCAAATCCTATTCGGCAATTTTAAGCGGCTGTTCCGCCTGTAAGGCGCGCCGCAGAAGGGAGAATCCACCATGGGAGAACACGACGGCCATCGGGAACGGCTCAAGCGGCGATTCCTGGACCACGGCTTGGATGCCCTGCCGGACGACCAGGTGCTGGAGCTGCTGCTCTTTTATGCCCTGCCCCGGCGTGACACCAATCCCCTGGCCCGGAAGCTCCTGCAGCACTTCGGCTCCATTGCCGCCGTTCTGGACGCACCGCTCCAGGAACTCAAGGCCGTCGCCGGCATCGGCGACAGCGCCGCGGCGCTGTTGCTCCTGATCAATCCCCTTTCGCGGCGATACCTCCTTTCGCGCTCCAGCAAGGGCACGGTCCTCGGCTCCACCCATGCCTGCGGCGAATATCTCATGCCGTACTTCTTCGGCGCCACCGAAGAGCTGGTATACCTTCTGTGCATGGATGCCCGGTGCCGCGTCCTGGGCTGCCGCCTTTTGCAGCGGGGCAACATCAACTCCGCCTCCTTCTCCCTGCGCAAGGCCGCGGAGATCGCCATGAGCCTCAACGCCAGCTCGGTCATCCTGGCCCACAACCACACCAGCGGCGTGGCGCTCCCCTCCCAGGCCGACTTTGAGACCACCCGCCGCCTCCGGGACGCCCTGGAACCCCTGGACATCCTCCTGGCGGATCACATCGTGGTGGCCGACAACGACTTCGTCTCCATGGCCGACAGCGGCTACCTCCGCTCGCTGTAGTTTGCCATTGACATTTTTCGCCCTGTTGGCTATAATACTCCCGAACCGCAACAACCGAACACAGGGGCGCTGAAGGCTGCTTCGGCTGAGATTGAAAGGAATGGCCCTTTCATGTCCCTTAACCTGATCCGGGTAATGCCGGCGTAGGAAGCTGTTTTGGATTTCTTTGATTCGCTTCGTACCGCACTGCCGCTCAGGTTGTGCGGTATTTTTTTCTGGAGGTTGTTTCTATGAACACCAAAACCCTGACCCGCCACCCGGCCGTACTGGCCCTGTGTGAAGGGGCGCTGCTGATCGCCCTGGCGGAAATCCTCAGCTTGTATCCCCTTTACAAGATGCCCTGGGGCGGCGCCATCGATCTGGCCATGCTGCCGATCTTCATCTACTGCGTCCGGTGGGGCTTCGGCCCCGGCATGATCGCCAGCCTGGCCCACGCCGTGCTGCAGACCCTCATGGAAGGCGGCATCGCCATCGGCTGGGAGAGCATCATCGGCGACTTCCTGGTAGCCTATGTGGTGCTGGGCTTCGCCGGCCTCTTCTGGAAGATGAAGGGCGGCTTCTTCATCGGCACCACCGTCGGCTGCGCCCTGCGCTTCCTGGTCCACTATGTGGTGGGCGCCACCATCTGGGCCTCCTATATGCCCGAGGTGTTCTTCGGCATGACCATGACCACCCCCTGGTTCTACTCTGCTCTCTACAATGGCTTCTACATGGTCATCGACTGGGCGGTCATCATGCTCATCGGCTTCCTGCTGGTGAAGACCCCCGCCAAAAACTATCTCCGGCCCTACGGCCAGAAATAAACCCGTCTGAACACTGGACACACAAGAGGATTGCGCCCCAAAAGGTTCTCGGTTTTCTTCGAAAAGCTGTCGAACCTTTTGGAGCGTAAAGTGCGATTTCCGATGCGCATGTCCCCGGAAATCGCGATTTCAATTTTATTTCGCCGCTGCGGCGGCGAAACTCTGCGAGGCTTATTTTCCGCTTCCGGAGGTTTTTTGACACGCTGCCCCGCCCGGACCTCCGGCTGATGCCGGAAGTCCGGGCGGGATTTTCGTTTTGAAGCGCGTCACCGGCGAGAACCGCCGAAGCCGCCGCCTCGGCTGGAGCCGCCCCGGGAGCCGCCGAAGCCGCCGCCCCGGCCGGAACCGCCGAAGCCGCCGGGCCGTCCGCCGCCGGGGCGCGGGCCGGGGCCGGGGCGCGGGCCGGGGCCGTGATGGGGCCCCGGAGGCGGGCCGAAGGGGCCGGGGCCGCGCCAGGGGCTGCGCCAGAAGGGGCCGGGGCCGAAGAAGAAGAACCTGGGCCGCCAGCCGCCCACCACGCGCCGCCCCACCCGGACGGCGGAGGCGGCCACAAAAGCGATCACCAGTGCGGCCAGTACGATCAACACCAGCAGCACCCGCGCAATGGAGGAGAAGACGGAAGTGTGGCTGCCCTCCTGCTGCGCCAGGGGCAGATTGTCCTGGCACCAGTCCTCCAGCTGGGTATAGAGGCTGATGATCTCCCGATCGGGGCTGCGGAACAGATCTCCCATGGCGCCCCGGAAGAGAATCTCCAGCTCATTGTCCACATAGTAGCTCAAATCGCCGCCGAAAACCAGGTACCAGTCCTGGGCGCCTCTGTCCAGGAGCAGCAGGAAGTCTCCGTCCCCCAGGCCCAGGGCGTCCTTGGCGTCGTAGGCGGCCTCCTCCATGTCACCCGCGACGCCGGCAGTGGTGTAAAGCCCCAGGATGGTGCCGTAGCGGTAATCCAGGGCAGCATTTTGTTCGGCGACGGTCTCCAGCGCGGCGTCGGAGAAGAGGCCCGCACCGTCGTCGACAAAGCGCTCGTAGGCGTCGGCGTTCTCCCTGCCCCACTGCTGGGCGGCAGAGGCGCTCTCGGGGGCGTATTCCCCGCCGCCGCGGAGGCGGTATTGGCTGATGCCCACCGCGGCAGCCACCAGCAGCACGGCCACCACCACGGCAAACCAGCGTTGTTTCAAAAGTTTCATCGGGTACCTCCCTGAAAAGGTCAAGCGCGCGTTTTTGGGGCGCTGGGATCAGCCCCGCAGCTCCAGGAGCTTCCGGCGCAGCTCGCCTTCCATGCGCTGGAGCTCCTGCGAGGCCTCTTCCCGCTTTTTCCGCCCCTCCTCCTGGATCTGCAATACCTCGTCCAGGGTGGAGATCAGGCTCTGGTTGGTGTGCTGCAAGGTCTCCAGGTCCACCACGGCCCGCTCGGACTCCTTGGCCGTCTCCACCGAGGCCATCTTCAGCATATCGGCATTGGTGCGGAGCAGCCGGTTGGTCATGTCCGTCACCTGCCGCTGGGCCTCCATGGCCTGCTGCGTGTGATGCAGCCCCAAGCTCAGCACCATCTGGCTCTTCCACAGCGGGATGGTGTTGACCAGGGAGGTCTGGATCTTTTCGGTCATCAGCGTGTCGTTGTTCTGGATCATGCGGATCTGCGGCCCCATCTGAAGGGAGATCATCCGCGTCAGCTCCAGGTCGTGGAGCTTCTTTTCAAAGCGGTCGATGAGATTGGCATAGTCGTTGGCGGCCTGGGCATCCTCGGGCCGTCCGGTCCGGGCCGCGGTGGCCCGCAGCTCCGCCAGGGTCCCCGCCCGCTCGGCCTGCACCTTCTTCTGCCCGGCCAGGAGATACATGGTCAGCTGCTTGAAGTAGGAGAGGTTTTTCTCATACATCTGGTCCAGCACCGCGATATCCTTCATCAGGGTGAGCTGGTGCTGCTCCAGGGCCTGGGAGATGCGGTCCACGTTGGTCTCGGCCTTGCTGTACTGAATCTTCATATTCTCCAGCGAGTCCGTCGCCCGGCGGAAGAGGCCCGCCAGTCCCTTTTTCTGCGGCTCCGGCGCTTCGATCCGCCCCAGCTCCGCCACCAGGTCCGAGAGCATATCCCCCACCTGGCCCATGTCCTTGGTGCGCACCGTCTCCAGGGCGCCCTGGGAAAAGTCCGCGATGTTCTTCTGGGCCGCGGCGCCGTACGTGAGAATCTGCTGGGAGTTGTGCAGGTCAATCTGCTGGACGAAGTCGTCCACGGCCTTGCGCTCCTCGGGGCTCAGCAGTGCCTCCGGCGCGGCGCTGACCTGCGGTGCCTGGGGCTTTTCCTCCAGGGAGAGGTCCGGTGTCAACGTCAGTTGGGGAATGGTATCTGCCATGTGTGTCACTCCTTAAAAGTCTCTTTGGTTGGTCAGCCCGTTCTGGGCCATCATCTGTTCCATCACCTGGATGTCCGCGGTGATGTCCACCACGTCCCGGGCAAAGAGCCCGTCCAGCTGCTTCTGAAAAGCCACGATGACCTTGTCCAGCATGGCCTCGATCCGCTCCATGCCGGTGGTGATGTTCTCCCCGGGAAGACCCACCTCCTGCAAGTTCACGTACTGCTCCAGGAGCTTAATGGTGGTGGGGAGATAGTAGTCCATAAACTGCCGGACCGCCTTGCGCTTGTCCGGCTTCTTCTCCACCTGGCTGAGGATGGAGGAGGTGAGAATCTCGATCTGCTTGAGCTTGGCCGACATCCGATAGTCGGGGATGGCGTCGTTCAGCTCCTGGATGCGGCGCACTGCCTCCCGTCCCCGGCGCAAGAGCGCCTCCAGCTCCGGATCCCCGGCAGGCTTGTCCTCCTGCTTGGGCGGGTCCTGTTTCGGTGGCTCTTGTTTCGGCGGGTCCTTCCGGGGCGGAGCCTGCTGCGCCTGGGCCTCTTGCGCGGGGCGGTCCTTTTTCACGATGCCGCCCACCAGCAGGTAAACCACCCAGGCCAGCAGGGCGCATTTGATATAGTCGCCCACGCTGCCCAGGGTAAACAGCAGGCTGTAGCCCAGCACCGTCAGCCCCAGGGCGTAGATGGGCGCCACGGATCGGTTCTTCGGTTTCTTCCCCATGGAATGCCTCCGCTTCCGCCGGCCTGGCCCAGCCGCCCGGCAGGTGATTTTCTCCAGTGTAGCACGGTCCGCGTCAAATTGCAAGAACCGCCCCCGGCCACCGCCGGATTGACAGAATTTTTAATCCTGTTATAATGAAGCTGACATCATGTTCTCATTGGAGACTGCGCACCGGCTGTGCGCAGCCTCCTATCTAAACGGCAGAGCAGGCCTGCGCGGCAGCTGGGGAGCCTTCCCCCGCACTGCCGTATACTCATTAGTATGCCGCGGCCGGCGCCGCCGGTACAGGAATCTACAAATTATTTACCTGGAGGTTAGATTATGGTCAAGGTGTCTCCTTCCATTCTTTCGGCGGACTTCGTAAACCTGGAGCGGGATATCCGCGCCCTGGGCCCCGCCGGGGCCGATTACGTCCATGTGGACGTCATGGACGGGCAGTTCGTCCCCAACATCTCCATCGGCATCCCGGTGGTAGAGGCCATTCACCGCATTTCGCCCCTGCCTCTGGACGTCCACCTGATGATCGACCGGCCCCTGCGGTACGTGGAGCGGTTCTGTAAGGCCGGGGCCGACATTCTGACCATTCACATCGAGGCGGACACCCAGGAGAACAACCTGGAAGCCCTGCGGCGCATCCGCGATCTGGGCGTCCGGGCCGCCATCAGCGTCAAGCCCGCCACCCCCGCCGAGGCCGTGCTGCCCTACCTGGAGCTTTGCAGCCTGGTGCTGGTGATGACCGTGGAGCCCGGCTTCGGCGGACAGTCCTTCATGGCGGATATGATGCCCAAAATTACGGAAATTCGCCGTTATGTCACGGAAAAAGGCCTCTCCTGCGAGATCGAGGTGGACGGCGGCGTCAACGAGGCCACGGGCCGCACCTGTGTGGAGGCCGGAGCCGACGTCCTGGTGGCCGGCAGCGCCTACTTCAAGGCCCCCGACCCGGCAGCCTTTGTGGCCGCGCTCCACGCCCTGAGGAAATGAAGCGCGTATCGTAACGCGGTGCCGCCCGAAACCGCACTCCACTTTGCACCAGTGGGCAATGCTTCTACCTTGCAGGGGCCAATGGCCCAGATTGCCGCCAGTCCTTCCCGGCCCGCGTTCCGCGATTTCCCCGTAAAGGCGCACATCGTTTTTGTGGCCGCATATACTGCAAAACCGGCTCTCCCGTATGGAAGGGCCGGTTTTGAATGTCACAGCTTTTTTTGATAGCGCAGTTCCGGTGTGCCGAACACGTTTCGAACTGCAGAATCCGGCGAAAATCCAAGGGCTTCATAAAAAGCCCTGGCGCGGCGGTTCTCCGCAAAGACCCAGAGAACAGCCCTGTGGAATGCCGCGCAGCGCATTTCCGACAGCACCCTCTGCATCATAGCAGAGCCATAGCCACAGCGCCAGCGGCTGGACAGGCTGTGTATGCAGAACAGCTCTGCAACATCCTCTGCCAAGCCATCCCGATTGACGCTCCATGCCGCAATGCAATGGGGCGTCCCGCCGACTGATCCAAGGAGAATAAAAACCGCAGGATGCTGCAGCACACGCCGGTACATGGCTTCCACCTGTACAAAGTCTGTGTGGGCCTCCAGAATTTCCGATGGGAGAAAGTCTGCAAAGGCGTCACGCCAGGAGGCCGTTTGAACCCGCGCCAGAGCAGCAGCATCATCTGGCCCGGCCTTCCGAATAATCATGGTTTCCATAAAATCCCTCCCACCTGTTGTTGCAGCGTCGGCGCGAACAGGCCGTCCGCCGTACAGTCACAGCGCCCGGGCTTTGGCGGCGCAGGCGTAGGCCGTCTGGTAGTCCTCCAGGGCCAGGGCGCTCTGCTCCAGCGCAGCCAGGCAGCGGCGGCGGTCCGGCAGGCTGAGTTCTCCGGCCTCGGCCCGGGAAAGCTGGGCGGCAGCCTCCCGGTGGCGGCCCCGGGCTGCCTCCAAAAGCCCCCTGAGCAGCGCCGTCTCCGCTGCCGGGCCTCCCTCCGCCCGGCGCAGCGCCTGAGCGGCCTCCCGCAGCCGACCTTCGGCCAGCGCCAGCCGCGCCAGCAGCAGCTGCCGCCGGGCCTCCGCCGGCGCCCAGGCCGCTTCCCAGGCCGCCTGGGCCGCAGCAATCCCCTGCCCCTGCTCCAGCGCCAGGCGGAGCCGCAGCTCGCACAGCGCCACGTCGGTCTCCGGCCCCAGGTAGAGGGCGTCTGCGGCCCAGCGCTCCGCCAGCGCCGCCATGGATGCAGCCTCCGCCGCATCGCCGCAATTCAACGCCGCCCAGCCCGCCGCCAGGGCGGCGCGGCAGCCCAGCAGCTGCCCCTCCTCGGTCAGCGGCGTCCGCTGCGCCTCCAAAAGCCGCACGCAGGCGGCAAAGTCTCCGCTTCTGTAGCACTGCCGCGCCTGCTCCAGCGCCGAAGCGCCGTCGCCGTCCTCCAAGAGCCAGCTGAGCGGCACCTCCAGCCGCGCGGCCAGATACCGCAGCGTTTTCAGGGAGGGCTCCGCCTGGTCATGCTCCAGCTGGGAGAGCATATTGCGGGTGATGGCCTCCCCCGCGGTCTGGGTCTGGGTCAGGCCCCTGGCCTGCCGGGCTGCCGTCAGCTTTTCTCCCAGGGTCATGGGCCACCTCCTTAGAAAACCGCCTGTTCGAAAAATCGCCCGGCGGTCTCCCGGCCGGGCTGTTGGATCGGAATATCGGGATGCGCTTACGCTTTCACGGTACCGTCCGGATGGAATACCGGCAGTTTCTCCAGGTAGAGGATATCGTCCCGGTTCTGGGCGTCGCCCTCGGCCAGGATGGCCATGCGGCCGCAGATGACGCCGCCGGCAGCTTCCACCAGCCGCTCCAGCGCCGTCAGGGATTCGCCGGTGGAGATCACATCGTCGATGATGAGGATGCGCTTGCCCCGCATCAGGGCGGCATCTTCTCCGTCCAGATAGAGGTGCTGCTCCCGGGCGGTGGTGATGGAATGGACCGAAACCTCCAGGACGTTGTTCATATAGAGCTTGGGAGCCTTCCGGGCCAGGAGATACTTGTTCTGACCGCTCTGGCGGGCCATCTCATGGATCAGGGGGATGCCCTTGGCCTCGGCAGTGATGAGATAGTCGTACGCCGGGGCCTTCTTCAGCAGGGCGGCGGCGCAATGCTCCGTCAGCTCCACATCCCCGAAAATGACAAATGCGCCGATGTACAGATCGTCGGACACCTTGCAGATGGGCAAATCCCGCTTCAGCCCGGCGATCTCCATGGTATGATACAGCATTTAAAACACTCCTTCTTGCGTGCAGTCCGGTACTTTTATTATAGTCCATCTTTCCTTCCGCCGCAAGTCCGGAGGCAAAATCCCCCGTATTTTGTCAATGGGCAACTCACTCAAAAACGCAGTGCGAATTTGTTACTCCTGTCCACATCATGTCTCTTGTAATTGATTCACAAAATGTTTATAATTTAAGTATCAAAATTAGCAGAATTTTCACATTTTGCAAGGAGGTCTGCTCAATGGAACAATTCTTCCACATCCGAGAACGAGGCTCCACCGTCCGAACAGAGATCTTCGCCGGTCTCACCACCTTTATGGCCATGGCCTATATCCTCATGGTCAACGCGGGCATGTTTTCCACGCTGGAGGGCCAGACAACCTATGGCGCTGTATACATCGCCACGGCCCTCTCGGCTGTGGTGGGCACCGTACTGATCGGGCTTTTGTCCAACCTGCCCCTGGCGCAGGCCTCCGGCATGGGCCTCAACGCCTACTTTGTCTACACCGTCTGCCTGGGCATGGGCCTCTCCTATGCCAACACCCTGGTGCTGGTGCTGGTGGACGGCCTGGTCTTCCTGCTCCTCACCGTCACCGGCCTCAGGAAGCTGATCTTCGAGGGCATCCCCCAGGAGGTCAAAGTTGCCATCTCCGCCGGCATCGGATTGTTCATCGCCTTCATCGGCTTCCAGAACGCCGGCATCGTCGTCAGCGACGCCTCCACCTGCGTGGCGCTGAACTCTTTCAACGTCTACTCCGGCAATGCCACCTGGGCCTCCATCATGCCCATGCTCATCACCATCTTCGGCCTGCTGGCCATCGCCATCCTGGCCCACAAGAAGGTTCGCGGCGCAGTCCTCTGGGGCATCCTGGGTTCCGCCGTGGTGTACTACATCCTGGGCCTCCTGACCGTGCCGGATTTCTACGCCACCGCCGTGGCCCCCAACCTGGCCGGCGACTTCTTCGGCGCCTTCCGTGACTTCGCCGATTTCTCCCTGTTCGCCGTCTTTAAGGAAGGCTTTGACTTCTCCGCTTACATCGCCGCCAACGGCACGGGCAGCTTCATCGTCATGTTCCTCACCACCATGCTGGCTTTCTGCATGGTCGATATGTTCGACACCTTGGGCACCCTCTACGGCGCCTGCTCCTGCGGCAATATGCTCACCAAGGAGGGCGAGGTACCCAACATGAACCGCGCCATGCTGGCCGACGCCCTGGCCACCTGCGTGGGCGCCGTCTGCGGCACCTCCACCGTCACCACCTTCGTCGAGTCCTCCTCCGGCATTTCCGAGGGCGGACGCACCGGCCTCGCCTCCCTGGTCACGGCGGCGCTGTTCTTCATCGCCATGTTCCTGGCCCCGGTGGCCCAGCTGATCCCCACCTACGCCACCGCCACGGCCCTCATTTACGTGGGCGTTTTGATGATGTCCGGCGTCAAGAACATCGCCTGGGACGATCCCGCCAAAGCGCTGCCCGGCTTCCTGACCATCGCCGTGATGGTGTTCACCTACAACATCTCCTACGGCATCGCCTTCGGCCTGATTTCCTGCGTCTTCATCAAGGTCTTCTCCGGCAAAGCCAGGGAGCTGAGCTTCGCCACCTGGATCATCGCCATCCTCTTCGCCCTGACCTTCTTCCTGACCCACTGATCCGCTCTCTGCGCATCGCCCCCGGAAGGCTCCGCCTTCCGGGGGCTCTTTTCTTTCAAAATCGTTCAAAAAAGAGGCGGTTCCCCGGTGGGCGCCGCCTCTTTTGAGCAGGGTCGATTATTTTTCGATGATTTCCAGCACTTCCATGGGACAGGCCTTGACGCAGATGCCGCAGGCGATGCACTTGCTGGCCGCCGGCGCGTCGTCGGCCTTGACCAGAACATGGAACGGACAGATGTCCTTGCACTTGCCGCAGCCCACGCAGAGCTTCTTGTTGATCATGTACACGCCCTTGGCGTTCTGGGTAATGGCGCCATGCTCGCAGACCGTGGCGCACTTGCCACACTGGACGCAAGTCATGGGCTTGGCGGCGCCGTTCTTCTCGATGATCTGGATGCAGGACTTGTCCGGGTCGAACTCCTTATAGAAGGCCATGGAACAGGCGCGGACGCACTCCAGGCACGCCATGCAGGTCTCGCCTTTTTTCACCGTGAGTCTTTTCATGGTAACTCCCCTTTTGTGTTCATAATTCTTTCTACATTATACAAGGACTTTCCCCATAAATCAATTGATATCTTTTTCATTTCTGACATCCATTCCCAGCATAGTCCGCCGGCTGCGGCAAATACTACGGCTGTACCGGATCAATTGATCGTTGAGATAGCAGGAGGGACAAAACATGATGAAACGCACTCTGGCGGCAATGGCCGCAGCCATGCTGCTGGCCGGCGTCCTGAGCGGATGCAGCGGGTCTGTCTACTATGACGACCCCTGGAACGAGGGCAATGTGTCCACCACCGACGATGGCCGGGTCAACGGCACCAACCGCGATCTGGAGCGGGGGATGTACCCCAACACCAACACCGGACGGACCACGACCTCCAACGCCAACACTGGCCGGGTCACGACTCCCAGCACCAACACCAACCGTGTCACGACCCCTAACGCCAATACCGGCCGGGACATGACCCCTAACACCAGCACCGGCATGACCGGCACCGGCATGACCGGCGGCCGCTAATCCGGCGCATAGGCACCATCTGCCTCCGTCGGACAGGCCCGCTGCAGCGCTTTCGAGCTTCTGCAGCGGGCCCTTTTTGTCTGCCGCGACGGCCACTGCGTTCGCCGCAGGCGCTCAGGCACTGTCACCAAGCGGACGCGCGATGCGCGCCCCTACGATGAAGAAGGGTAGTCGGTAGAACTGTAGGGGCCGATGCCCACATCGGCCCGAACCCGCCGGAGGCGGGTTTGTTCGTCGAAAGTACTCAAGCGACAAGGTTTGGTTGCCTCCGGCGGGGAACTTTTCACCGCAGAAAAGTTCCCAAAATGCGCCGGGGGCTGCGGCCCCCGGTCCCCTTTGGGGCTGTGCGGCGTGCATCCCAGGGAGAGGCATCTCCCAAGTCGTTACGCTCCACCGAGCCATCCCGTTCCATACTGCCTGCCCCTTCCCGGCTTCGCGCGTGCCAGTAAAGTCAGAGGGCCGTTACGGCTACAGAACTTTCCTCAAAGGCCGCACGAACTGCCCCGGAACAGGGGATTGATCTTGCACACGGCGGTTTTTATGTACAAATATTGCCCGTCCTGACCGAAGGGGCCTGGTGGGAATGTAGGGGCCGATGCCTTCATCGGCCCACGCCGCGTCAGCGGCCTTTTGCGGTGGTGCGGTGATTGCGAATAGCCGGTTGCACCGCCGCGCTGCTTTTCTCCGCCTTACATACAAACCGGCTCCAGCAAGGGGAATACCTGCACACGCAAATCCATGGTGCAGCGCCCCTGGGCGTCCGGCCGGAGGTCCATCTGCCGCAGCAGCGGCTGGAGCTCCGCGCAGCCATCCGGCACAGTCAAAGTGAGCTGCTCCTTTCCCTTGGCGCGGCAGGTGAAGACTGCCTGGCCCAAGAGCTGTACCGCCAGCCCCTGGCGGCGGTAGGGCGCGGTCAGGCCCAGATAGCGCAGCTCTCCCGCCTTGCCGCCGTCTCCCAGCACCACCAGACCGGCGGGCGTTTCTCCGCAGTAGGCCGTGAAAGTCTCGCCGTCGGGGGGTGTCAGTCCCTCCAGCGCCGTTGTGCCGGGCCGGAACCACAGGTTCGTGTCGCGGCGCTTCCCGTCCTTGCGCCACCAGCTCTGCCGGGAGAGGGTGGAGAGTCCCTCCCCCAGGTGGCTCGTGTCGTTGAAATATGAAATATGGAACCGGCCGTTCTCATACTGGAGGCACGTGACAGCCGTATTGTCGCAGTGGGGGATATCGGCCTCCGGGAACAGCGCCATCATCACGCCGCGCATCACCGCGCCGTGGGAGAAGATCGCGGCTGTGCCGCCGTCGTGGGCCCGGGCCACTCGCTCCAGGGCCGCAATAAACCGGCCTGTGTAGTCGTCGAAGGTCTCGGAGCCCTCCACCTGCCAGTGGCGGGGGTCCTGGTTGAAGCACTGGATCTGTGCCGTCTCAAAGGCATAGAGCCAGCCGAAGGCCCGGTCCTCCCAGACACCCAGGTTGATCTCCCGGAAGCCCGGCTCCAGCCGGAGCGGCAGGCCCTGGGGCGCAGCAATGGCCTGGGCCGTGGTCTGGGTACGGGTCAGGTCGCTGGCGTAGACCGCGTCCACCGGGACGGCGGCGAAGCGGCGGGCCAGGGCGGCGATCTGCCGCCGGCCGTTGGGGGTCACGTTGGTGTCGAACTGTCCGTGGATGCGGCGGTAGAGGTTGCCCTCGGCCTCGGCATGGCGGATCAGGTACAGCGTCGTCATTTACAGCACCTCGATATATTGCAGGATATTGTCGCGCATTTTTTCCGCGGCTCTTCGCGCCGCCTCCCGGTAGTCCCGTCCGTCGCCGCCGGATTTTTCGTAGGCGTAGAGCAGCGTCCGCCCGGCGCAGACCACCGCGCCATGGCCCGCCAGGTCGAAGGCGTGCTGCACGTCCTTGCCGTAGGCGCCCCAGCTGCCGTAGCCCGGCACCAGGAAGAAGAGCCGGTCGTATTTTTTCCGGAGCCGCTTGAGGAAGTCCGGCTGGGTCCCCGAGAGGACGACGCCGATTCCGGCGTAGCCGCTCTTGCCGTACCGCTCGCCGCACCAGCGCATGGCCAGATCGATCACCACCTGATGCACCACCCGGTCTCCCGACAGCAGGTCCTGCATCTCCCGGGCAGACTTGTTGGCGCTACGGGCCAGCAGAAAGAGGCTCTTGTCCTCGCTCAAATAGGGCAGCAGCGGCTTGACGCTGTCGCTGCCCTGGTAGGGCTGGAGGCTCAGGCCGTCGCAGGCCAGGGGGGTGAAGCGCTGCGCCCCCACCGGAATGCCGCCGAAACAGGCCTGGGCCAGGGCCTCGCCGGTGACGGGCGTAGGCGAAGCGGCGGTGTCCAGCAGGACGTAGTAGCCCAGCTCCCGGGCGCGGGCCAGCACCGTCTCCAGCGCCGCCGCGCCGTCGCGGCCCAAGGCCTGGAAGCAGCCCGCCTGTACCTTCACCGCCGGGACCAGGTCCCGCAGTGCGTCCAGAATGCCGAAAGAAAAGGTCTCGTAGGCGTGGGCCAGGGCCGAGAGCGTCTCGCCATGCTTGCCAGTGGCCTCCTCCAGGAGATGCGTCGGCAGACGCGACGCAACAGGGTCCAGGCTGACCATGGTGGGGTTCTTCTTGGCCCGAATCTGCTGCTGCAGACGTTCAATGGACATACGGCTCCATCCTTTCATCGTCCTCCTTTTGCCCGCCCCGGAAGAGGCGAGGAAAAGGACCGGGAATTTACAGTTTCATCGCTGCTTTATGGCTATTATACCTCGAATCATCCCGGGCCGCAAGGGCCCGCCCGCCTGCCAAAAAACGCCGCGGGACTTGCTCCCGCGGCGCTTAGAAGTCACTGCACGATCTCGAAGCCGGCTTCGGTGAGGCGGCGGCGGATTTCGTCGATCTGGGCGAAGTCCCGCGTCTCCATGCCCACCCGGAGGAAGCAGCTGGAGATGGCCATGTTGGGGTCGGACCGCTCGTGGCGAACCGAGATCACATTGGCGCCGCAGCTGGAGATGATGTTGCTGACGCCCACCAGCTGGCCGGGCTTGTCCTCCAGGGCGATGACCAGGTTGGCGTTGCGGCCCGACGTCACCAGGCCGCGGGTGATGACCCGGGAGAGGATGTTGACGTCGATATTGCCGCCGGAGACCAGGCAGACCACCTTTTTGCCGATGATGGGCAGCTTGTGGAACATGGCGGCGGCCACGCTGACGGCGCCCGCGCCCTCGGCGATCAGCTTCTGCTTTTCGATGGTGGCGAGGATGGCTGTGGCGATCTCATCCTCGGAAACGGTGACGATGTCGTCCACGTACTTTTCCACCAGGGAGAAGGTGGTGTCGCCGGGGTGCTTGACGGCGATGCCGTCGGCGAAGGTGTGGACCGTGTCCAGAGTGATCTGATGGCCCTGGCGGTGGCTCTCGAACATACTGGGGGCGTTGAGGGCCTGGACGCCGTAGACCTTCACCGAGGGCTGGAGCTGCTTGATGGCGAAGGCCACGCCGGAGATGAGGCCGCCGCCGCCGATGGGCACGATGACCGCGTCCACGTCGCGCATCTGCTCGAGGATTTCCAGGCCGATGGTGCCCTGACCGGCGATGACCTCGTCGTCGTCAAAGGGGTGGATGAAGGTGGCGCCGGTCTCCTCCTGGGCCTTGACGGCGGCGGCGTAGGCGTCGTCGTAGGCGCCAGCCACCAGCACCACCTCGGCGCCCAGGCGCTTGGTGGCCTCCACCTTACTGATGGGAGCGGAGTCGGGCATATAGACCACGCTTCTGGCTCCCTGGCGGGTGGCAGCCAGGGCCACGCCCTGGGCGTGGTTGCCGGCGCTGCAGGCGATGATGCCGGCCTTCTTCTGCTCCTCGGTCAGCTGGCTAATCTTATAGTACGCGCCCCGGAGCTTGAAGCTGCCGGTCACCTGGAGGTTCTCGGTCTTCAGGTACAGCTCCGCGTCCTTCACCAGGTTGGGGGCGTGGATCAGGTCGGTGCGCCGGGCCACCTCTTTCAGCACAAAGGCGGCGTGGTAGATTTTATCCAGGGTGATCATGGTCAGGAGGCTCCTTTCCCGCTAAGTAGTTGATGAATTGCTGGGCCGTGCGCCCGGAGATGCCGCCGTGCCGCAGCTCCCAGCGGTTGGCCTCGGCCAGCAGCGTGGCCTCGTCGATGGCGCCGCGCAGCTGCCGCCGGGCCAGTCCCATGACGATATCCTGGAATTCCTTGCGATTGGGCACCGAATAGTTGATGCTGACGCCGAACCGGGCCGCCAGAGAGAGCTTCTCCTCCATGGTGTCGGAGCGGTGGATGTCGTTTTCATACTCCATGTCGTTGCGGTCAGACCAGGTTTCCTTGATGAGGTGGCGGCGGTTGGAAGTGGCATAGATCAGGATATTGTCCGGCCTGGTCTCCACGCCGCCCTCGATGACGGCCTTGAGGAACTTGTACTCCACCTCGTTCTCCTCGAAGGAGAGGTCGTCGATGTAAATGATAAACCGGTAGTTCCGGCCCTTGACCGCGGCGATGACCGCCGAGAGGTCCCGGAACTGGTGCTTGTAAATCTCGATCATCCGAAGGCCCGAATCGTAGTACTCGTTGATGAGGGCCTTGACCGAGGAGGACTTGCCGGTGCCGGCATCGCCGTACAAAAGGACGTTGTTGGCCGGCAGGCCCTTGACGAAGGCCTCGGTATTCTCCACCAGCTGCCGCTTTTGATGCTCGTAGCCGATGAGGTCGCGGAGCATCACCTTGTCGGTGTTGTTGATGGGCAAGAACTCCACACCCTGGCCCCGGTTCTGGATGCGGAAGGCCCGGTTGAGGCCGAACATCCCCACGCCGTAGGCGCGGTAGAAGTCCGTCACCAGGTCGAACACCGTGTCGGCGTCGGGCGCGGCGGCCAGACGGCGGCTCAGGTCCTGGACCTTCTCGCTGACGGCGCGGTAATAGTGCTTTTCCAGCTTCACCAGGGCGTGGTAATTTGTCACGGTGGTGAAGCAGTCGATGCCCAGATCCGCCTCCAGGGGTGAAAAGTCAAAGTGGAAGAGCTTTCGGAAGATGGCAAAGTCGCCCTTGGCGAAGTGGTTGACGGAGCCGTCCCCGGCACCCACCCGCTCCGCCGTCAGGGAGAAGGAGTTCTCGTTGGTGAGGAGCAGGAAGGTGAGGTAGTTCTGCCAGAGGTTCTCATTGAAGCCGTAGCGGGTGGAGAGGTCCAGCAGCCGCTTGATCTCCACATAAATCCGGTGGATCAACTGGGGCTTGTCGCAGCGCCGGCCCTCCCAGTCCCGGTAGATGTCCGAAAGGCGCAGGAGGATGCTGTCCTCCCCCAGATTGCTGTATAAGAGCAGCCGTGCGGTGTACCGGTACATCTCACAGCTCCTTGAGGATGGCGTCGGTCATCTCGGTGCAGCCCAGGGAGGCTTCGCCGCCGCCCAGGTCCGCGGTCCGCAAGCCCTGGTTGAGGACTCTGTCCACAGCGGCCTCGATGGCGTCGGCCTCGGCGCCTAAGTCGAAGGAGTAGCGGAGCATCATGGCCGCCGAGAGAATCGTGGCGATGGGGTTGGCCTTGTTCTGCCCGGCGATGTCCGGGGCGGAGCCGTGGATGGGCTCATAGAGGCCCCGCTTGGTGCTGCCCAAGGACGCCGAGGGCAAAAGGCCGATGGAGCCGGTGATCTGGGAGGCCTCGTCGGAGAGGATGTCGCCAAACATATTGGTGGTCACCACCACGTCGAACTGGGCAGGATTGCGCACCAGCTGCATGGCGGCGTTGTCCACCAGCATATCAGTGCAGGTGACGTCGGGGTACTCGGCGGCGATGCGGTGGACGGTCTCCCGCCACAGCCGGGAGGTCTCCAGGACGTTGGCCTTGTCGATACTGATGACGTTTTTCCGGCGCTTCCGGGCCGTCTCAAAGGCGACGCGGGCGATGCGCTCGATCTCCATGACCGAATACGCCTCGGTGTCGTAGGCCTCGGGGCCGTACTTCCCTTCCCGGCGGCCCCGTTCGCCGAAGTAGATGCCGCCGGTCAGCTCCCGGACCATGACCATGTCGAAGCCGTCTGCCACAATGTCGGGCCGCAGGGGGCAATCCCCGGCCAGGGCCGGGTAGATCTTGGCGGGACGCAGGTTGGTGAAGAGGCCCAGGGCGGCGCGGAGGCCCAGCAATGCCTTTTCAGGCCGGAGGTCGCCGGGGTTCTTGTCCCACTTGGGGCCGCCCACGGCGCCCAGCAGCACGCTGTCGGCGGCCAGGCAGCCGTCCACAGTCTCCTGGGGCAGCGGGATGCCTACGGCGTCGATGGCGCAGCCGCCGGCCAGGTAGGGCGTGCAGTGGAAGGTGTGGCCGAACTTCTGGCCGATCTTCTCCAGAACGCGGACGGCGCTGTCCACGATTTCAGGGCCGATGCCGTCGCCCTTGACCAGTGCGATTTTGAATTCCATCGTAACGCCTCCTTAGCTGTCCTGCCGGGCCTTGAGGTACGGCAGCAATCCGCCGTGGCGGATGATCTCTTCAATAAAGGGCGGGAAGGCCGCGGCCTGGAAGGTCCGGCCGGTGGTCTCGTCCTCGATCTTGCCGGTGGTGAAGTCCACGGAGACGGTGTCGCCGTTCTGGATGGCTTCGGCGGCCTCCGGGCACTCCAGGATGGGGAAGCCGATGTTGATGGCGTTGCGGTAGAAAATCCGGGCGAAGCTGGCGGCGATGACGCAGGCCGCGCCGCTGGCCTGGATGGCCATGGGGGCGTGCTCCCGGGAGGAGCCGCAGCCGAAGTTCCAGCCGCCCACGACGATGTCGCCGGGCTTGACGGAGGTGGCGTAATTCACGTCAATGTCCTCCATGCAGTGCTTGGCCAGCTCCTCGGGCGAGGGGGCGTTCAAGTACCGGGCGGGGATGATGACGTCGGTGTCCACATTGTCGCCGTATTTAAAAACAGTTCCACGGGCCATGGTTATTCTCCTTTCTCCAGCTTGGCGGGGTCCTTGAGGCAGCCAGCCACGGCGGACGCGGCGGCTACGGCGGGGCTGGCCAGGACCACCTCGCTCTTGACGTGGCCCATGCGGCCGACGAAGTTGCGGTTGGTGGTGGTGACGGCCCGCTCTCCCTCGCACATGACGCCCATATGGCCGCCCAGGCAGGGGCCGCAGGTGGGCGTGGAGACGGCGCAGCCGGACTCAATGAAGATCTTCAGAAGGCCCTCCTCCATGGCCTGGAGGTAGATGGCCTGGGTAGCGGGGATGACGATGCACCGGACGCCGGGGGCCACCTTCCGGCCCTTCAAAATGGCGGCGGCGGAGCGCAGGTCGGAGATGCGGCCGTTGGTGCAGGAGCCGATGACGGCCTGCTGAATTTCCATGCCTTCCACCTCGCCGATGGTGCGGGTGTTGCTGGGAAGGTGCGGCAGGGAGACAGTGGGCTTGAGGGTATTGAGGTCGATGGTCACTTTGCGGACGTACTCGGCGTCGGGGTCGGCCTCGTAGACAGTGTAGGGCCGGTTGACCCGCCCGTCGATGTACGCGAGGGTCTTCTCGTCCACCGGGAAGATGCCGTTCTTGGCGCCGGCCTCGATGGCCATGTTGGCGATGGTGAAGCGGTCATCCATGGAGAGGGAGGCAACGCCCTCGCCGGTGAACTCCAGGGACTGGTAGAGGGCGCCGTCCACGCCGATCTCGCCGATCAGGTGGAGAATCACGTCCTTGCCGCTGACGTAGGGCTGGAGCGCGCCGGTCAGCTCCACCTGGATGGCGGCGGGGACCTTGAACCAGTTCTCGCCCATGGCCATGCCGGCGGCCATGTCGGTGGAGCCGACGCCGGTGGAGAACGCGCCCAATGCGCCGTAGGTGCAGGTGTGGGAGTCGGCGCCGATAATCAGGTCGCCGGGGGCCGTCAGGCCCTTTTCAGGGAGCAGGGCGTGTTCGATTCCCGCCTCGCCCACGTCATAGAGGTGGGTGATGGAGAAGCGTTTGGCAAATTCCCGCGCCTGATGGCACAGCTGCGCGGACTTGATGTCCTTGCAGGGGGTATAGTGGTCCAGGACGATGGCAATTTTGTCCTTGTCAAAAATCTTGGTGAAGCCGGTCTTATCGAAGGTGGTGATGGCGACGGGGGTGGTGATGTCGTTGCCCAGCACCAGGTCCAGCTTGGCCTCAATCAGGTCGCCGGCCTTGACGGACGGGAGCCCGGCGTGAGCCGCCAGAATCTTCTGGGTCATGGTCATTCCCATGGTGATTCCTCCTTATGGGGTGGAAAATAATTAGATAACAGGCTGTAATTGCACCCAATCAAAGCCTCCCCTTGAGGGGAGGTGGCACGCGAAGCGTGACGGAGAGGTGTGCCGCCCTTCGGGCGGCGGCGCGTCAGCGCCCCACTGCACACGCCGAAAACCTGCGGCAAGCCTTCGGTGCGGTAACACCTCTCAGTCAGCCTGCGGCTGACAGCTCCCCTCAAGGGGAGCCTTTAGCCCTCTCGGGAAAAATGCCGCATCAGCTTGTTGGCGGCCTGGAGATAGGCCACGATACTGGCCTTGATGATATCGGTAGAGAGGCCGCGGCCACTGAAGCTCTTGCCCGCGGCGGAGAGCTTGACGGTGACGTCGCCCAGGGTGTCCTTGCCCTCGGAGATGGAGTTGACCGAGAAAATCTCAAAGGAGTGTTCCACGGGCTTAATGATCTGGTCGATGGCTTGGAAGGCGGCGTCGATGGGGCCGTCGCCCAGGCAGACCGCCTCGAACTTCTCCTCCCCGCGCTGGAGGGAGATGGTGCAGGTGGCGGTGGTGAAGTTGGTGGTGTGGACGGCGAACCAGTCCAGCTTGTAGCCGCTCTCGTCCTCCTCCACGCGGCTGGAGTGGCGGACCAGAGCCTCCAGATCGTCGTCGGTGATGGTCTTTTTCTTGTCGCACAGGGCCTTGAAGCGGACAAAGAGGGCGCTCAGCTCCTCGGGCGTCAGGTCGTAGCCCAGCTCTTTGAGGCGGGTCTCGAAGGCGTGGTGCCCCGAGTGCTTGCCCAGCACCAGGTTGTTGGTGCGGATGCCCACGGATTCCGGCGTGAGGATCTCATAGGTCTTCTTGTTGGCCAGGACGCCGTGCTGGTGGATGCCGCTCTCGTGGAGGAAGGCGTTCTTGCCCACGATGGGCTTATTGAGGGGCGCCGGCTGGCCGATGATATCGTAGACGGTCTTGCTGGCGCGGTAAATCTGGGTGGTGTCGATCCGGGGCGCGGCGTCGAAGACGTCGGCGCGGGTGCGCAGCGCCATGACCACTTCCTCCAAAGAGGTGTTGCCGGCCCGCTCGCCCAGGCCGTTGATCGTGCATTCGATCTGGGTGGCGCCGCCCTGGACACCGGCCAGGGAGTTGGCCACGGCCAACCCTAAGTCGTTGTGGCAGTGGACGGAGAGCTCGATGTCCCGGGCCTCCTCCACGTGCTCCAGGACGTAGGCGATCAGGGCCTGCATCTCGGCGGGGGTGGTGTAGCCCACGGTGTCGGGGAGGTTGACCACGGTGGCGCCGGCGCGGATGGCCGTGCGGACCACCTGGGCCAGGAACTCCGGGTCGGACCGGGTGGCGTCCTCAGCGGAGAACTCCACGTTGGAGGTATATTTCTTGGCGTGGGCCGTCATGGCGGCGGTCCGCTCCAGTACCTGCTCCGGCGTCATCTTCAGCTTGTACTCCATATGGAGGGGGCTGGTGGCGATGAACAGGTGAATCCGCGGGTCGGCGGCGTCCTTGACGGCCTCCCAGGCGGTGTCGATGTCCTTCTCAGTGGAGCGGGCCAGGGAGGCCACGGTGCAGTCCTTCACCTGCCGGGCAATGGCCTGGACCGACTCAAAGTCGCCGGGCGAGGCGATGGCGAAGCCCGCCTCGATGACGTCCACCTGGAGCTTCTCCAGGCACTCGGCCACTTGGAGCTTCTCCTTGAGATTCATGCTGCACCCCGGGGACTGCTCGCCGTCCCGGAGGGTAGTGTCGAAAATTTTAATTCGCTTCATATGGCACCTCTATATCAAGCCTGCAAGATGGCGCCCTTGTCGGCGGAGGAGACCAGCTTGGCGTACCGGAGGAGGTAGCCGGATTGGATCTTCGGCTCCGGGCAGACCCAGGCGGCGCGGCGCTTTTGAAGCTCCTCGTCGGAAACCTTCAGCTCGATCTTGCAGTTGGGAATATCAATTGAAATCAGGTCGCCCTCTTCCACCAGGGCGATGGTGCCGCCGGCGGCGGCCTCGGGGCTGATGTGGCCGATGGACGCGCCGCGGGTGGCGCCGGAGAAGCGCCCGTCGGTCAGCAGGGCCACGCTCTCGCCCAGGCCCATGCCGCAGATGGCCGAGGTGGGGTTGAGCATCTCCCGCATACCGGGGCCGCCCTTGGGGCCCTCATAGCGGATGACTACCACGTCGCCGGGCCGGATCTGCTTGCCGTAGATGGCCTCGATGGCCTCCTCCTCGGAGTTGAATACCCGGGCCGGGCCCTCATGGACCATCATCTCCGGGGCCACGGCGGACTGCTTGACCACGCAGCCGTCCACGGCCAGGTTGCCCTTCAGCACGGCGATGCCGCCGGACTGGGAGTAGGGGTTTTCCACGGGGCGGATGATGCTGGGATCGCGGTTCTGGGCCGTTTCCAGGTTCTCGCCCATGGTCTTGCCAGTGCAGGTCATCACCGAGAGGTCCAGGAGATTCTTCTTGGTCAGCTCCTTCATCACGCCGTAGACGCCGCCGGCCTGGTCCAAGTCCTCCATAAAGGTCTCACCGGCGGGAGCCAGGTGGCAGAGGTTGGGCGTCCGGGCGCTGATGGCGTTGGACTCGTCCAGGCTGATGGTGATACCGGCCTCGTGGGCAATGGCGGGCAAGTGGAGCATGGTGTTGGTGGAGCAGCCCAGGGCCATATCCACGGTCTCGGCGTTGCGGAAAGCGGCCTCGGTCATGATCTGGCTGGGGCGGATGTCCTTTTTAATCAGCTCCATCACCTGCATACCGGCCTTCTTGGCCAGCCGCAGCCGGGCGGAGTAGGGCGCGGGGATGGTGCCGTTGCCCGGCAAAGCCATGCCGATGGCCTCGGTCAGGCAGTTCATGGAGTTGGCGGTGTACATACCGGAGCAGGAGCCGCAGGAGGGACAGGCGTTTTCCTCGTACTCCTTGACGCCGTCCTCGTCCAGGGTCCCGGCGTGGTAGGCGCCCACGGCCTCGAACATATGGCTCAGGCAGGTGCGGCGGCCATCTTTGAGCTTGCCGGCCAGCATCGGTCCGCCGGAGCAGAAGATGGTGGGGATGTCCAGCCGGGCCGCGGCCATCAAAAGGCCAGGGACATTTTTATCGCAGTTGGGGATCATCACCAGGCCGTCGAACTGGTGGGCCATGACCATGGCCTCGGTGGAGTCGGCGATCAGGTCCCGCGTCACCAGGGAGTATTTCATGCCCACGTGGCCCATGGCGATGCCGTCGCAGACGGCGATGGCCGGGAACATAATCGGGGTGCCGCCGGCAGCCCGGACGCCGGCCTTGACGGCCTCGGCGATCTTGTCCAGGTTCATGTGGCCGGGGACGATTTCGTTATAAGAGCTGACGATGCCGACCAGAGGCCGGGAGAGTTCCTCCTCCGTCAGGCCCAGGGCATATAAAAGGCTTCTGTTGGGAGCGCGTCCCACGCCGCGTTTGATCTGTTCCGATGGCATAATGACCCTCCAAATTTACAAAATATTGGCCAATCGACCGGGGAAAACGGAAAGGGAGCCTCTCCCCTTTCCCCCGCCGATTCGCAAAGCAGCTTTCGTAGGGGCCGATGCCCACATCGGCCCGCCGGGCTGCGCGTGTAAGGCAGTACGCCGACACAATGCCTGGGCGCGGGCGGCTAATAGCCGCCCCTACGCCGCTGCCTGAGATCATTCCGTAGGGGCGACTATCAGTCGCCCGGAACCCGGTGCGTTGTCGCCGCAACCGCGATGTCCCGCAGGCGGGCGGGGTTTCCCCCGCCCGGAATTGCCTTAGTTGGACGCGTTGTCCAGGTTGGAGTCGTTCTTCCAGAGCATCTGCTCGCGCAGGCGCTTGCCGACGACTTCCATGGGGTGCTTGGCCAGGGCTTCGCGCTTGGAGTTGAAGAAGCAGCGGCCGTTCTTGTTCTCGGCGATCCACTTCCCGGCGAAGGTGCCGTCCTGGATGTCCTGGAGCACGGCGCGCATGTTGGCCTTGACCTGCTCGGCGGGCAAGACGCGGGGGCCGGAGACGTACTCGCCGAACTCGGCGGTGTCGGAGATGGAGTAGTTCATGGCCGCGACGCCGCCCTTGTTGATGAGGTCCACGATCAGCTTCATCTCGTGGATGCACTCGAAGTAGGCGTTCTCGGGCTCGTAACCGGCCTCCACCAGGACCTCGAAGCCGCAGCGCATCAGATCGACGACGCCGCCGCACAGGACGGTCTGCTCGCCGAAGAGGTCGGTTTCGGTCTCGTCGTGCATGGTGGTCTCCATGATACCGGCGCGGGCACCGCCGATGCCGGCGATGTAGGCCAGGGCGATATCATAGGCCTTGCCGGTGGCGTTCTGCTCCACGGCGATCAGGCAGGGCACGCCCTTGCCGGCGACGTACTGGGAGCGCACGGTGTGGCCGGGGCCCTTGGGGGCAGCCATGAAGACGTCCACGTCGGCGGGGGGCACGATCTGCTTGTAGCGGATGTTGAAGCCGTGGGCGAAGGCGATGGCCTTGCCGGCGGTCAGGTAAGGGGCGATGTCCTTCTTATACATATCGGCCTGGGCCTCGTCGTTGATGAGGATCATGATGATGTCGGCCTGCTGGGTGGCCTCGGCCACAGTCATGACGTTGAAGCCGTCAGCTTCGGCCACGGGCCAGGACTTGCCGCCCTTGCGGAGGCCCACGATCACGTCACAGCCGGAATCTCTGAGGTTCAGCGCGTGGGCATGGCCCTGGGAACCGTAACCGATGATGGCAATCTTCTTGCCGTCCAGCTTGCTGAGGTCGCAATCCTTCTCATAATACATTTTTGCCATAATCGAACTCTCCTTTTTCTTTGGTCGCTTCGTAGATTGTATCTGTACCGCGTTCCAGCGCCACCATGCCGGTGCGCACCAGCTCGAGGATACCGAACTCCTTGACGAGGCCCACAATGGCCTCGGCCTTGCTCTCCTCGCCGATCATGGCGAGGGTCAGCGTCGTGGGCGAGACATCGATGATGGACGCCCGGAAGATATTGGCCACCTGGATGACCCGGTTGCAGGCCTCGGAGGAGGCCGCGTTGACCTTGATGAGAATCAGCTCCCGGCGGATGGAGTTCTCCGGGTTCAGGAGCTTCACCGAGTGGACCGGCAGGAGCTTCCGCAGCTGATTGCAGAGGAGATTGGTGTGCTTTTCGTCGGCCATGACCTCGATGGTGATACGGGATACCGCCGGATCGTCGGTGGTGCCCACGGCCAGGGACTCGATATTATACCCCTTCCGGGAGAACATCCGGGAGACCTGGGAGAGGACACCGGCCTCGTTGTCCACCAGGACGGAGAGGGAACGTCTTTCCATTTGATCCATAGCTGCCTCCTTAATCCACCAGGAATTGGGTGATCCGTCCGCCGCCGGGCACCATGGGCCGGACCATCTCGTCCATCTCAATGGCGCAGTCAATGACGTAACCGCGGCCGCTCTCCAGCGCCTCCTGGACGGCGGCCTCCAGCTCCGGCACGGTGCAGACCCGCTTGCCGCCCAGGCCGTAGGCCTCGGCCAGCTTCACGAAGTCCGGGCCGCGGTCCAGGGTGGTCTGGGAGTAGTTGCCGTTGTAGATCAGCGTCTGCCACTGGCGAACCATGCCCAGGGTCTGGTTGTTATAGATAAAAGTAATGATGGGCAGCTTGTAATACTGCTCCGTGGCCAGTTCGTTGCAGTTCATGCGGAAGCTGCCGTCGCCGGTGACGTGGATGACGGTCTTTTCGGGGTTTCCGACCTTGGCGCCGATGGCCGCGCCCAGGCCGAAGCCCATGGTGCCGAAGCCGCCGGAGGTCAGGAGCTGGCCGGGGTAGTCGTAGTGGAAGTGCTGGGCCACCCACATCTGGTGCTGGCCCACGTCGGTGGCCACGATGGTGTCCTGGGGGCAGATGCGGGCGATGACGTCGGAGATCTGCTTGGGTGTCAAGGTGCTGCCGCCCTGGTCGTACTCAGTCTCAGTCTTAAAGGAGAAGACGTACTTCTTCCACTCGCTGTGGTCCTGCTGGTCAAGCATCCCATCCAGCAGCTCCAGAACGCGCTTGGCGTCGCCAATGATGTGGTGGTCGGTCTGAACGTTTTTATTGATCTCGGCCCGGTCAATATCGATCTGCACGATCTTGGCCTGGCTGGCGAAGGTCTTGGGGTCCAGGGCCACCCGGTCGGAGAACCGGCAGCCTACGGCGATCAGCAGATCGCAGGCGTCCACGGCCATATTGGAGGCCTGGGAGCCGTGCATGCCGATCATGCCGGTGGTCAGGGGGTTGCGACCCCGGAAGCCGCCGGCGCCCATGACGGTGATGGCCACGGGAGAATCGATCTTCTCGGCCAGCCGCAGGAATTCCTCGTGGGCTCTGCCGCGGACGACGCCGCCGCCGCAGATCAGGAGGGGCTTTTTCGACGCCCGGATCATGGCGGCCAGCTTCTCCACGTCGCCCATGTCCGGCTCGGGGAGCTTCAGGTCGTGGGAGGCCCGCTTGATGAGGGCGCCCAGGCGGCCTTCGCTGGCGTGCTCCTCCCGGGGCAGGGGGGTGAACTCGGCAGTCTCCGCCGTAACGTTCTTGACAATGTCGATCAGCACCGGCCCGGGCCGGCCGCCCCGGGCGATGGCGAAGGCCTCGCGGACGATGTCGGCCAGCTGGTTGACGTCCCGGACCATGTAGTTACACTTGGTGATCGGCATGGTGATGCCGGTGATGTCCACCTCCTGGAAGGAGTCCTTGCCGATGAGGTTCTCACTGACGTTGCAGGTGATGAAGACCACAGGCGAAGAGTCCATATAGGCCGTGGCGATGCCGGTGGTCAGGTTGGTGCAGCCGGGGCCGGAGGTGGCGAAGCACACGCCCACCTTGCCGGTGGAGCGGGCGTAGCCGTCGGCGGCGTGGGACGCGCCCTGCTCATGGGCCGTGAGAATATGGCGGACCTTGTCGCCATAATTGTAAAGCTCATCATAGACGTTCAGAATGGTGCCGCCGGGGTAGCCGAAGATCGTATCGACCCCCTGCTCCAGCAGGCATTCCATCAAAATCTTCGCGCCTGTCATTTGCATAGGTACTTCCTCCTTTGTTTCCTGTATACCAGACGGCGGCAGGTTGAAAAAAAGCCCTGAAGCCTATCGGCTTCAGGGACGAATTATCGCGGTACCACCCTGATTATCGCATCCTGAGGGATGGACGATCACTTTGTTCGAAGCTCCAGCAAGCTCCTAGCCTGTAACGGGGCAGCCGTGACGCCCTACTCATGCGACTTTTGGGGCGCCCTACTCGGGAAGCAGACTGCACAGGGCCTTCGGTACCGGCTCGCAGCAGCCGCCGGCTCTCTGAAACGCTCCAACCCAGGCAAAATTCCGTCATGGTATTTGCTATGTGTCGATGTTGGAGTTATACTACCACACCGCCGGGGTCTTGTCAAGCGGGGAAGGCACATTTTCTTTAGCGATGCAATGTGGTTTGCCGCTCCGGGGCTGCGCAGTCCGGCGGGCATCCCTCAGATTTCGATCTCTTTCATCGCCTTGGAATTCAGGAACACTACGAAAAGCAAGCCCATGATTCCGCCGCAAAACACGTAGATTCGCAATGTATCGCTGCTTCTGGACAACAGTTCAATTAAAATCGAGGCGATGGGCGACGCAAGCAGGACCATGGTATCAAACGCCGTCAGAACGCGCCCCTTGATCGCGTCAGCAACATATATCTGCAAGTACGAGAACAGCGGAATTGCTAGTGCGTCGGACAGGGCAAACAAGAAGAAGCACACCACCGCCAGGAACAAGCTGCTGTTGACGCCGATGACCAGAAGCACAGCTCCCTGGAACAGCAGGCCCCAGATCATCACCTTGCCGGGATGCCGGATTTTCAGCACGCCGACCAGCGCAGAGCCCACCAGCATTCCAATGGAAATCGTACTTTGCAGGAAGCCATACCCTTCCGACCCCACGTGGAGGGAGGATTGGGTATAGACAGCCACCAGTCCGTAGGCAATCGTATAGAGGATATTGGTTGTGAACACGATGGCCACGAACTGGCGCAGAAAGCGATCCGTGAAGATTTCCCGATACCCCCGCGTCAGCTCCGGCCAGTTCGCCTTTTCCACACACCGCTCCTGTATGGACGCTGGCAGGAAGACAATCAATCCCGCGGAGACCACATAGAGCGCCGCATTGATGCAGAGGATTTTGTCAAATCCCATGGCTGCCACGGCAATGCCCGCCAATCCCGCAGAAATAATGTCCAGCGCGTTGTACACGACGCTGAACAGGGAATTGGCGCCGATCAAGTCTTCTTTTGCAACAATCGTCGGAATATACGCGCTGGCAGCGGGAGAGTAAAACACATCCATCAGGGAGAGGAAAAAGCGGACCCCCAACAGGAGCCACAAGTTCAGTCCCGTCGCCTGCATGACAAGCATGAGAACCACCAGCGCCGCGCCGCTGAGGCAGTCGTTGAGAATCATCATGTGCTTGCGGTTGAACTGGTCGATCAGGTATCCGCCCCAAATGCCCACGATCAGCCGGGGCAGATAGGATACAAAGAGAACGGCAGCAACGGAGGACATAGCGTCCGCCATGCCCGCAACGTACCACATCAGCGAGATTTTAAACAGGCTGTCACTGAATACGCTCAAAATCTGCCCCGATAGAAAGATCGCAAAATTCCGGTTTTTCAGCAGCCTTATATACGTAGCATTCATTACAAAAAACTCCGTTTATGAAACTGTGCGGCCCATCCACAGCCTCGCCCGATCTTCCCCCGCGGCTAGGCGTCCGCGGCCAGCCGCTGTAAGTGCAGGGGCATAAGGCCGCCTTCATCATCTTCAATCTGTACTTTTCAATAAGTACGCCTTAATATCCCCGACAAACTGATTGCCGCACCGGGTAAGTTCCCCCAACACGCGATCAACTCCCTGTTCTGTCTTGAACCAATTGTCCTTCGTGATGTTGTAGCAAGATACGGGACAAACCTTGAACGTGACCTCCGGAAATGCCATTTGGTAAAGCATCAGACAGCGCCGGGCGTGAAACGCCTTGCACACAATCAAAGCAGTCTCGATCCCAATTCCCTTTGCGTCAACGAGCTTCCGCGACAAAAATGCATTATCGCGTGTATGGCCCGACTGATTTTCTCCGATGATGGCACTGGCCGGTACGCCGTTCTTCACAAGCACATCGGTGAGGAACTCGCAATCCGATTGGTAGTCGCCATGGTATATGTCCGCCTTTGCTTGCACGCCGGGCCATTTTTCTCTTTTTACGCTGATTCCACCAGACGGAATTAACCATCTGGCATATCCTTTCTGGTAGAGACAGGCAGCATATTCCGCTGGCGTGGGGTGCGAGCCACCAGGCAGAAAGATTGCGTCAGCCTGTTCCGGCTCATCGGAAACAAATATGTAGTTTGAAATGTCTGTTATGATTCTGTTTTCCATCTTTGCTCCTGTTCAGACCTCCCCGCGGCCAGCCGCTCCAGCCATACTTCAGCCTGGGAGGCGATAGTGACGACACTCTCCACGTGGATGAAGTCGGTCGCGTTTTTGTCGAAAAGCAGGTTGGCCTGGGCTTGGAATTCGTCGTCTGCGTCCCAGAAGAGGACGCGCATGGGAAAGTCCGGGAAGACGTCGATCTCGTAGCCCACGTCGCCGGAGGGGAGCTTTCGGCCACCCAGGGCCAGCAGCGCCCGCTCCAGGGCTTCGGGCCGTCCGGCGAAGGACGCCGCCAGCGTCTCCAGGTTCCCCCGGCGAAAGGCCGGGCCGTAGGGCGCGGCGTGCGTCAGGCGGTCAAAGGGGACAAACTCCCCGGCGCGTACAGCGCCCTCCTTGCAGTACCACAGGAGGGTGAAAATGTTCATCTCGTCGTAGAGCTGGAGGTCGATGGGCGCGGTCAACTCGCCGGTGGCGCCGTCGATCTCCACGTCCCAGATGAAATAGCGCACCAGAAGGCCGCGCCGGGTCTGCCGCAGCCACGGCAGCTTCCGCAGCAGCGCCTCCCGATCCAGCGTCAAAAACCGGGCGCGCCAGTCCCGCCGCCAGGTCTCGTAGTTGTCTTTCCGCTCCATATGATTTCTCCTTTCCGTATGGCGCCTCCCAAAGGCGCAGACCTGATAGAGGATGCCGTAGGGGCCGCTCCGAAACGCATCAGCCCCATCCGCGCCGCGCAGCGGCCTCTCGCGGAGAGTACAGTGGTCGCGGAAGGCCGTTTGTACCAGCGATTTCCCGTCGCCGCCCGGAACCGGCTGCGTTCGACGGCAGCCCGCCGGGATTGCTGCCTGGCAAGCGGGCGGCTATTAGCCGCCCCTACGATGTGGCCGGGAACCGCTGCGTTCGGCGGTGGCACTCTGACGATACAGCCAGGCGGACGCGCGATGCGCGCCCCTACGGTGAGAACCGGTGGCCTGGTGGGAATGTAGGGGCCGATGCCCACATCGGCCCGAGCCGCGTCAGCGGCCTCAACAGCCGGGGCGGCATCTGCGCACTGGCTGTCTTTCCCCGGCCTCCGGCGGGGAACTTTTCACCGCAGAAAAGTTCCCAAAATGCGCCGGGGGCTGCGGCCCCCGGACTCCCTTGGGCCCCGCGGCGTGCATCCCAAGGAGAGGCATTGCCTAAGCTGCTACGCTCCACCGGGCTGTCCCGTCCCATACTGCCTGCCCCTTCCCGGCTTCGCGCGGGCCAGTAGAATCGGCCAGCCGTTACGGCTACAGAACTTTCCTCAAAGGCCGCACAGACTGCACCAGAACAGGGGTTAGATTTTGCACGCGGTAGCGTTACAACCCCTCAGTCACGGCTTTGCCGTGACAGCTCCCCTTACACAGGGGAGCCTTGGCGGGTGCAAACCGGCAGTTTTACGCACGATTTTCCCATTTTCACCGTAGATCACGCGCATCACGCGTCCGTGCCGCGAAGCGGCCTCTCGAGGAGGGTGTGGTGGTTTGATATGGCCGTTTGTACCAGTGATTTCCCGTCGCCGTCGTAGGGGCGGTAGTTTGGTGAGGCCGCCCCTACGATGTGGCCGGGAGCCGCTGCGTTCGGCGCAGGCGCTCTGGCAGCGCAAGCAGGCGGGCACACGATGCGCGCCCTTACTGCACAATGTAAGATGCGGCGGAAAATTTGCGGCAGCGTCCCCTGGGAATCATGGGCACTTCGCCCGCTCCAGGGCCCGGAGGGCCTGGGGCGTGTCGGCATCCCACAGCTCCGCCGCCGGGACCTCCACCAGCAGCAGCCGCGCCGCCTCGGCCCGGATCACCGCCGCGCCGCCCTGGTCGCCGGTCAGGCGGCGCAGCTGCGGAAAGCACGCCGCCGGGAAGGTACACGGTCCGCCCCGCCTGCCCGACGCCGCCGGAGCAACGATGGCCGCCGGGTGGGCGAAAAACGCTTCGGTCAGGCGGCGCACCGTCTCCGGGCGCAGCAGCGGCTGGTCCGCCGCCAGGAACATGGCCCCATCCACGTCCCCCAGGGCATCCAGCCCCAGGGCGATGGTGCGGCTGACGCCCAGCGCCGGGCGGTCGTTGACCACTGGCAAAAACCCCCGCGCCGCCGCCAGGGACAGCATCGGCTCGATGGCCGTCACCACCGCCGTCCGGTGAAACACCCCTTCCGGCACCGCGTCCAGCGCCCGGGCATAGAGCGGCGTCCCCTGAAACGGCGCCAGCAGCTTCCCGCCGCCAAAGCGCGTCCCGGCCCCCGCCGCCATGACGACCAGCCCCAATTTCATCTGCCTCGCCTCCCGCTCCGCAGCGCGCCGAAACCGCGCCACGCGCCCAAATCTCCAGGAAATTTCCGACTTTCCTTTGCGAAATCCTGCGAGATTCCGGCCCGGCGTCCCTTTCGCACCGCGTTTGTCACTTTCTGATAGTATACCCCCCGGCGCCGCCGGGGTCAAGGGCGGCGGAATTTGTGCAGTTCGATATTCTTTGAAAAGATAACGGCTATTTCTTTCGCCGACGCCGAATCTGTGGTATCATAGAACCAAGAAAAGCTCGAACCAACTACAGTGTAAGGAGGGTTATCCATGCGTGCAAGCGTAGGCAAGTCCATCCCCCGGGTGGACGCCTTTGACAAGGCCACAGGCCGGGCCAAGTACACCGATGACCTGTGCGACCGCAGCGCCCTCGTCGTCAAGATCGTCCACTCCACCGTGGCCAACGGCCTGGTCACGGCGGTGGACACGGCGGAGGCCGCGCGGATTCCCGGCGTCGTCAAAATTCTCACCTGCTTCGACGTGCCTGACCGTCCCTTCCCCACGGCGGGCCATCCCTGGAGTACCGACCCCAGCCACCAGGACGTGGCGGACCGGCTGCTTCTGAACCGCCGGGTCCGGTACTACGGCGACGACGTGGCCGTGGTGGTGGCGGAGGACGAAGTCGCCGCCGCCCAGGCCGTCCGGGCCGTCAAGGTCAGCTATGAGGAATACCCGGTGCTGCTGGACGTCTTCGACGCCATGAAAGAGGGCGCCACCCAGCTCCACGAGGGTTCCCCCGGCAACATCCTGGCCCACACGGGCTTCCGCAACGGCGACTATGAAGCCGCCATCCGGGAGCCGGGCCTCATCAAGGTGGAGGGCTGGTACGACACCCCCACCGTCCAGCACTGCCACATCGAAAACCACATCTGCTTCGCCCAGATGGAGGCCGGGCGGGTGGTGGTGACTTCCTCCACCCAGATCCCCCACATCATCCGCCGCGTCGTGGGCCAGGCCCTGGGTATCCCCTGGGGCAAGGTGCGGATCATCAAGCCCTACATCGGCGGCGGCTTCGGCAACAAGCAGGACGCCCTCTATGAACCCCTGTGCGCCTGGGTCTGCACCCAGGTGGGCGGCCGGCTGGTGAAGCTGGACTGCGCCCGGGAGGAGACCTTCGTCTCCAACCGCGTCCGCCACGCCATCCGCACCCACATCATCTCCTGGGTCCGGCCGGACGGCTCCTTTGCCGCCCGGAAGATCGAGTGCTACTCCAACCAGGGCGCTTACGCCTCCCACGGCCACGGCGTCGGCGCCAAGGGCATGAACTGCTTCCCGCAGCTCTACCCCTGCGCCAATGTCGAGGGCGACTGCTGGACCGTCTACACCAACCGGCCTGCCGCCGGCGCCATGCGCGGCTACGGCATCCCCCAGGCCATGTTCGCCGGGGAGAGCCACATCGACGACATCGCCAAGACGCTGGGCATTCCGCCCCTGGAGTACCGCAACCGCTTCGTGATGCACCAGGGCTACGTGGACGGCTTCTCCAAGAACGAAAACTACTACGACACCTTCCGCCAGGTCCTGGAAAAGGGCGAGGCCGTGCTGGAGTATCAGAAGAAATACGCGCAGTATCAGAACCAGACCGGCCCCATCCGCCGGGGCGTGGGCTGCGCGGTGTTCTGGTACAACACCGCTGTCTGGCCCATCTCCCTGGAAAGTAGCTCCTGCCGCATGGTTTTGAACCAGGACGGCTCCATCCAGGTACAGACCGGTGAGACCGAGATCGGCCAGGGCTGCGACACCGCTTACAGCCAGATGGCCGCCGACGCCGTGGGCATCCCGGTTTCCGACGTCCACATCGTCTCCACTCAGGACACCGACGTCACTCCCTTCGGCCTGGGCGCCTACGCCTCCCGCCAGACCTACATCGGCGGCTTCTCCATCCAGCAGACCGGCCAGCTCTTAAAGGAGCGGATTCTCAAATACGCCCAGGAACTGACCCGGATGCCCGTGGCCAATCTGGACTTAATCGACGGCAAGATCGTCCGGGTGCCCGACGGCCGGGTGCTGATGACCCTGGGCGAGCTGGCCACCGAGGCTCTCTACTCCATGACCCACTCGGAGCATATCACCGCCGAGAGCACGTACCAGATCAAGTCCAACGCCTACTCCTTCGGCTGCTCCTTTGCCGAGGTGGAGGTGGATATCCCCATGTGCAAGGTGAAGCTCCTCAACATGGTCAACGTCCACGACTGCGGCAGCCTCATCAACCCGGCGCTGGCCGAGGCCCAGGTCCACGGCGGTATGTCCATGGCCATTGGCTACGGCCTCTCCGAAGAGCTGAAGTTCGACCCCAAGACAGGCCGCGTTCTCAACAACAACCTGCTGGACTACAAGCTCTCCACCACAATGGACCACCCCCACCTGGAGGCCCGCTTCGTGGAGAACCCCGAGCCCACCAGCCCCTACGGCACCAAGGCCCTGGGCGAGCCGCCGGCCTGCTCCGGCGCCCCGGCCATCCGCAACGCCATTTTCCAGGCCACCGGCGTGGCCATCAACCAGTGTCCCATCACGCCCCATGTCCTCTTTGCCAAGTTCCAGGAGGCCGGGCTCTTTGAGGAGGTGTGACCATGTACGATCTTGCAGCACTCTATGAAGCCAAGTCCGTGGAAGAGGCCGTGGCGCTGCGCTTAGCCCACCCCGAGGCCCAGATCATCGCCGGCGGCACCGACGTGCTGGTGCAGATGCGCGAGGGCAAGCGGGCCGGCAAGGCTCTGATCTCCATCTTCGGCATCGACGCCCTCCGGGGCGTGACCCTGGAGGCCGACGGCACCATCCGCATCGGCTCCCTGACCAGCTTCTCTCACATCACCCGCGATCCCATCATCCAGCAGTACATCAACGTCCTCGGTGAGGCCGTGGACCTGGTGGGCGGCCCGCAGATTCGCAACGCCGGCACCATCGGCGGCAACACCTGCAACGGCGTCACCTCCGCCGACTCCGCCTCCACCCTCTTCGCCTGGGATGCCGTGGTGGAGCTGACCGGAAGCCACGGCATCCGCCGCCTGCCCATCCGGGACTTTTACATCAAGGCCGGCGTGGTGGACTTAAAGCCCGACGAAATTCAGACCGCCATCCTGATCCCGAAGGCCGCCTACGAGGGCTACTTCGGCCACTATATTAAGTATGCCATGCGCGAGGCCATGGACATCGCCACCACCGGCTGCTCCGTGAACGTGAAGCTCTCTTTGGACAAGAAGACCATCGAGGATGCCCGCATCGCCTACGGCGTGGCCGGCCCCATCCCCATGCGGGCCGAGACCGCCGAAGCCGCAGCCAAGGGAAAGCCGGTCAGCAAGGAGACCGTGTCCGCCTTTGCCAAGGCCGTCCTGGAGGACGTCCATCCCCGGGATTCCTGGCGGGCCTCCAAGGCCTTCCGGGAACACATCGCCGTGGAGCTGGCCCGGCGCTGCCTCACGGAATCCATTCGTCTCGCAGGAGGTGAGCTCTGATGGCACAGTTCAAGGAAATTCATTGCACCATCAACGGCAAGCCCGTCACCGCCATGGTGGACGTCCGCGCCAGCCTGACCGATCTGCTGCGCAACGACTTCCGCCTCACGTCGGTGAAGAAGGGCTGCGAGGTGGGCGAGTGCGGCGCCTGCAACGTCATCATCAATGGCGAGTGCTATAACTCCTGCCTGTACCTGGCCGCCTGGGCCGACGGCAAGGAGATCCGCACCCTGGAGGGGCTGCTGGGCCCCAACGGCGAGCTGTCCGACATCCAGCAGGCCTTCGTAGACGAGGCCGCCATCCAGTGCGGCTTCTGCACCCCGGGCTTTATCATGACTGCCGTGGAGATTCTCGAGAGCGGCAAGCGCTACAGCGACGACGAACTCAGAAAACTCCTCTCCGGCCACCTGTGCCGCTGCACCGGCTACGAGAACATTCTCCGGGCCGTCCGCAAGACCATGGAGGCCCGCCTGGCCAAGCAGGCAGCTAAATAACAAGCACAGTTTAATAAATCTATTGAACGCAGGGGCCGATGACAGCATCGGCCCCTGCGTAGTTTTTCCGGCAGCGCGGCAAGCCGCAATCCCGCCGGGCTGCGATGTCAGAGCGGTTCGCCGAACACACCGGGAGTAGGGGCGCGCATCGCGCGTCCGCTTGGTCGCGGTGCCGGAGCGATTTCGCTGAACGTACCAGCCCAAGCCTCCCCTAACGCCCGCAGGGCTTTAGGGGAGGCCCGCAAGGGAGCCTTTGGGTGCAGCGGTACAAACGGACATACAAAACTACCGCGCCCTCCGCGAGAGGCCGCTGCGCGGCACGGGCCGATGAAGGCATCGGCCCCTACTTCCCCTATCCTCACCGTAGGGGCGCGCATCGCGCGTCCGCTGGGCAGCCTTGCCTGAGCGTCACCGCCGAACGTGCCAGCCATCGGCCACATCGTAGGGGCGGCTATTAGCCGCCCGCTTGCCAGGCCGAGATCCCGGCAGACTGCCGCCGAACGCAGCCGGTTCCGGGCGGCTGATAGCCGCCCCTACGGGGAGAATCGGTGACGCGGCGAAGCATCCGCAGCAGCTAGCCAGGCGCGGCGCTGGGGACGCAAACGACCCTCCGGCAGATAGCCGGAGGGCCTGTTCGTTTATTGCGCTGTCTGAGCCTGTTCGGCGCTTACAGCACGTTATTGCAGAGGTTCATCAGGATCTGCGCCACTTCAGCGCGGGTGGCGGTGCCGGTGGGATCCAGCTTGCCGTTGCCCTTGCCGTTGATGACGTAGTTCTCCACGGCCCAGCCCATGGGCTCCTTGGCCCAGGAGGCCACCTTGTCGGCGTCGGTGAAGCTGCTCAGGCTGTCCACATCGCTGACGTCGTAGCCCTTCAGCTCACTGTAGCGATAGAGAATGGCGGCCATTTCCTGCCGGGTGATGGCGGCGTTGGGGTCAAACTTGTTGTTGCCCTTGCCCTCGACAATGCCGCTGGCAGCTGCCCAGTTGACCGCGTCGGCGTACCAGGCGCTCTTCGCCACATCGTCAAACACGGTGGGGTAGGAGCTGGTCTCGCCTTCCAGGTTGTAGAGCACCTGGGCGATCATGGCGCGGGTCAGCGTGCCGTCGGGGTTGAACTTGCCGTCGCCCACGCCGTCCATGAAGTTGTTGTCGAAGACAAACTTCACGGCATCATAGTACCAGTCGCCGGGCTTGACGTCGGTGAAGAACTCCTTGCCGGAGCCGGCGGCACCGGCCACGTCATCGACGATCTCCCAGTTGCTCATCCACTGGGCCGTGAAGGTAGTGTCCTCGTCAATCTTCACGGTAGCCTCAGCCTTGTAGACCTCGCGGTCCGCGCTGGACTTCCAGCCCAGGAAGGTGTAGCCCTTCTTGCTGGGCTTCGGAAGCTCGATCTTGCTGCCGGCTTCCACATACAGGCTGCTGACTTCGCTGCCGCCCTTGCTGTCGAAGGTGACGCAGACCACATCGTCCTCGTCCAGGTTGTTGGTGACATGGACATCGGGCTGGATGTGGACGTTCACAGGCGTGGCATTGTCCTTGTCGGCCTCGCCCAGAACGATGGGGCCGTAGTTCACGCCCTTGTCGTTGTTGTCCTCAAAGGTGCAGCCGGTGACAAAGACGCCGCTCAGAGACGTGTCGCTGCCGTACTTGCCGTCGTCCCGGGCCTTGATGTGGAGGGCAGTGCCGTTGTTGGCGCCGTTGCCTTCAAAGGTGCAGCCCTCGAAGGAGATGTTCTCATACTGGCCGTTCTTCAGGTTCAGGTCCACGCCGCACATCCAGGTCTGGAAGCCATCCTGCACCCGGGCGGGATCGGCGCCGTTGTCCAGGAAGCTGCAGTCGGTGAACGTAGAATCCGTCAATTTTTCAAAGTACGCGCCCTTAATGTAGCAGTTCTGCACCGTCAGGTTCTGCGCGTCCAGGCACACATCGTTCTCGTTGTAGGGGCCATTGCCGCCGGCGGGGTTCTTGCCGAAGTACAGGCCGTAGGAGAAGCCGTCGATTGTGACGTTCGTCAGCTCCAGGTCCTGCACGCCGCAGCAATCATTGTATGTGCCGATGCCCATGAAGGAACCACTGCCGCCCTCGCCGGCCTTCTCACCCACAGGCAGCACGCCCTCAAGGGTGAGGTCGCGCACGGTGAAAGAATTAAGGTCATCCTGGATGTAGAAGCCCACGCACTCATCGGCAGTGATGGTATTGCCGTTGCCCAGGATGGTCAGGTCATCGGTGACAACCATCGCTTCAGTCTCGGTGACGTCGCTGCACAGGACAATGGTGAAGCCGGGACGAACGGCTTTCAGCGCGTCAGCCATGGAGTCAAAGGCCGTGGCGCCCACGATGGCCGTATAACCCTCAGCCTCAAACAGCGCACCGGTGTTAGTGGCATCCTTATGCACCAGAATCGTGCCGTAGGGTACAGTCTCTTTCGCGACATTCAGAGAAAGCGAACCATCGGAGAGATCCCAGTACTGATCGAAGTTGTCCCAATTCTCATAGGTATCGGAAGCGGTCAGTTCATCATCCGTTTTGACCGCAACGTCGGTTTGATCCACATTTCCATCCTCGACGCCGAAGGCAGCTTCGCCGTCATAATAGCAGTTGGTATAGCCGCTGTTATGGCCTGCACTGCCGGATACATCACCAGCATAATCGGCGTCATAGGTATTCCCTTGGACAACGCAGTTGTTCACATAGATGATGCCATTGCCGCTGCCCCACAGGACAGCCGCCACGCCGCCAGCATAGGCAGTTTTCGCTTCGTCAGTCACGGAAGCACTGTAGCTGCCGTCTTTGACATAGCAATTCTGGATAGAGAGGTTCAGCTCACCGTAGCCTACAATGCCGCCAGCCAGGCAATCCTCTTTACCGGTCACATCGATGTTGGCGCTGGACAGGCAGCCGACGATCTCCGACTGATAGTCAGCCTTGCCGGCCATACCGGCAGCCTTCATCTCGTCGGCACTGCCGGCGATAGACATGGTGGTAGCGCAGCTGGTAATGGACCCCTTATCCCAGCCGACGGCTGTAAAGGAGCCGGTAATGCCGCCCAAGAATGCCTTCTCGGCGCCGGTGGATTCAATAGAGCCAGCAGTGGTGCAGCGAAGGAAGACGCCAGGCGCATCCTGAACCCAGGTGCTACCGGCCATGCCGCCCACATAACTGTTCTCGGCGTCGGTGGCATCCACTGTCAAGTCACCGTCAAAGCTGCAATTGGAGATGATACTCCGGCTGGCAAAGCCGCACAGGCCGCCCACCAGATGGTCATCCGTCAGAGTCACGTCCACGGTACCGGAGACCTGGACGCCATCCACGGTGCTGTAGGAAATCTCCTGGGCCAGGGCGCCGAGCTTGATGTCGGAAGCGCCTTCCGCCAACGCAAAGGTACCCTCAATCTGCACTTTGTCCAGGCTCAGATTCGTCACTGTGGCCTCATCCAACAGCCCGAAGAGCGGCTGAGCGAGGTTGGAAATGCTGTAGCCGTTACCGTTGAGCGTACCGCTGAATTCCGGGATTGTCTCCAGGTCAGCGCCGTTGATGTCGTTGAGAAGGACGTAATTCCCGTCCTTCTCCATGTTCTGCAATTCCGCCGCGGTGGAGATTCCCTCGGCAGAAGCCGCCATGGCTGTTACAGGCAGTGTGACAAGAAGCATCGTCACCGCCAGAACAATGCACCACAAACGCAGCTTTTTGTTCCTCATGATTTACGTTCCTCCTAAGCATGATAATTTAGTGGATCGCTGCTTGCGCCTGGGTTCCTATTCGCCCGGAAGCCCATACTGACGCGATTGTATTTTACCGCATTTTTCTCAAAATGGCAAGGCACATTCGAGTTCTTCCACAAAAATCCTTGGCGAAATTTTCCACAACTTTGCGCCGGCTGCGGTGCTGGGGCGTTTATCATGGACACACTGTCTCTGTTTTTCCAGGCCGGACTGTTTTTCCCTTGCGAAACGGAAGAAAATATTGTATATTAAGCGGTATGGTACCTCCGCCGGGCCTCCGGCGGGAATTTTGAAAAAACGAGGTGTTTTCATTGAGCAAGGTTTTCCTCCCTGAGGGCTATCACACCCCTCTCTCCGTCTACGAAATGCAGCGGGCCATTGCGTTCATCAAGAGCAATTTTCAGATGAATCTGGGCCATGCGCTCAATCTGCGGCGGGTCTCCGCCCCGCTGTTTGTGGAAGAGAATTCCGGCCTCAATGACAATCTCAACGGCTACGAGCGGCCCGTGCAGTTCGACATTCCCGACGTGGGCGTCAACGCCCAGGTGGTCCACTCCCTGGCCAAGTGGAAGCGGCTGGCCCTGAAGCGCTACGGCTTCAACGCCGGCAAGGGCCTCTTCACCGACATGGACGCCATCCGCCGGGATGAGGAAGTGGACAATCTCCACTCCATTTACGTCGATCAGTGGGACTGGGAGAAGATCATCACCCCCGAGGACCGCAACGAGACGTATCTCCACAACACCGTCCGGGCCATTGTCGGCGCCATCTGTGAGACGGCCGACGCGCTGGACGTGGCCTTCCCCAGCCTGCGAGGGAAGCTCTGCCGGGACGTTACCTTCGTCACCGCCCAGGAGCTGGAAGATCGCTGGCCCGACCTCACGCCCAAGGAGCGGGAGCACGCCATCTGCCGCGAGAAGAAGACCGTCTTCCTCCAGGGCATCGGCAGGAAGCTCAAAAGCGGCAAGCCCCACGACGGGCGCGCCCCCGACTACGACGACTGGGACCTCAACGGCGACATTCTCTTCTGGAATGACGTCTTGCAGAAGAGCTTTGAAATCTCCTCCATGGGCATCCGCGTCAGCCCCGAATCCCTGGACCGGCAGCTGACCGAGGCTGGCTGCGACGACCGCCGCGCCCTCCCCTTCCACAAAATGCTTTTGAACGGCGAGCTCCCCCTGACCATGGGCGGCGGCATCGGCCAGAGCCGCCTTTGCATGCTGATGATCGGCACGTGCCACATCGGCGAGGTGCAGTGCAGCCTCTGGGACGAGGAGACCCACAAGGCCTGCGAAGCCGCTGGCGTGCTGCTGCTGTAAATTTTTCCCGCGCCAAAGGCTCCCCTCAAGGGGAGGCCCTGCGCCGCAAATCCTACTACAATCTACCATATCATTAAGGAGTGCATATACCATGGAACTCATCACGGTCCGGGATCTCTTCCGGCACACCGCCGACTATGCCGGCAAGGAAATCGAAGTGGGCGGCTGGGTGCGCAGCATCCGCGCCAGCAAGGCCTTCGGCTTCATCGTCCTCTCCGACGGCACGTATTTTAACCCCCTCCAGGTGGTCTACCACGACACCATGGAGAACTTCCAGGCCGTCTCCAAGCTCAACGTGGGCACAGCGCTGATCGTCAAGGGCACCCTGGTGGAGACCCCCGACGCCAAGCAGCCCTTTGAACTCCAGGCCACGGAAGTCACCGTGGAGGGCGCCTCCACCCCCGACTACCCCCTGCAGAAAAAGCGCCACAGCCTGGAATTCCTCCGTACCATAACCCATCTCCGGCCCAGAACCAACACCTTCCAGGCCGTGTTCCGGGTGCGGAGCCTGATCGCCTACGCCATCCACCAGTTCTTCCAGGAGCGGGACTTCGTCTACGTCCACACGCCCCTGATCACCGGCTCCGACTGCGAGGGCGCCGGCGAGATGTTCCAGGTGACGACCCTGGACCTCAACAACCTGCCCCGCACCGAGGACGGCAAGGTGGACTTCACCCAGGACTTCTTCAACAAGCCCACCAACCTGACCGTCTCCGGCCAGCTCAACGGCGAGACCTTCGCCATGGCCTTCCGCAACATCTACACCTTCGGCCCCACCTTCCGGGCGGAGAACTCCAACACCACCCGCCACGCCGCCGAGTTCTGGATGATCGAGCCGGAGATCGCCTTCGCCGACCTCACCGACGATATGCGCCTGGCCGAGGACATGATTAAGTATATCATCGCCTTCGTGCTGGAAAAGGCCCCCGAGGAGATGGCCTTCTTCAACCAGTTCGTAGACAAGGGCCTGCTGGACCGGCTCCACCACGTGATGACCTCCGACTTCGGCCGCGTGACCTACACCGAAGCCATCGAAATCCTCGAAAAGCACAACGACCAGTTCGAGTACCCCGTCCACTGGGGCAGCGACCTGCAGACCGAGCACGAGCGCTACCTGACCGAGGTAGTCTTCCAGCGGCCCGTCTTCGTCACCGACTACCCCAAGGAGATCAAGGCCTTCTATATGAAGCTGAACCCCGACGGCAAGACCGTGGCCGCCATGGACTGCCTGGTGCCCGGCATCGGCGAGATCATCGGCGGCAGCCAGCGTGAGGACGACTACGACACGCTGCTCCAGCGTATGAACGAGCTGGGCCTCAAGCCCGAGGACTACGGCTTCTACCTGGACCTGCGGAAGTACGGCTCCGCCCGCCACGCCGGCTTCGGCCTGGGCTTCGAGCGCTGCGTCATGTACCTCACCGGCATGGGCAACATCCGCGACGTCCTCCCCTTCCCCCGGACTGTCAACAACTGCGAACTGTAAGCCAACAGGCCGCCCCCAGGGGCGGCCTGTGCTTTTAGCCTGAATTAGGAGATGATCCCATTGCGAAATTTGGAAATCGAGAAGACCATGTATGAAATGGCCACGACATTTCTCAAAAAGCGCTTTCCCAAAGGCTGGGGCGGCGTGGCCGTCATCCACACCGAGCAGGGCAGCTATTTTACCAGCGTGGCGCTGGAGAGCGCCAACGCCTCGGTGCTGCTGTGCATTGAGGCCGGCGCCATGTGCGAGGCCCATAAATATCAGGAAAAAGTGACCCACTGCCTGTGCGTCGTCCGGGAGGATGAAAACGCGCCCTTCTGCGTGCTGTCTCCCTGCGGCGTCTGCCAGGAGCGGCTGCGCTACTGGGGCGAGGACGTGCAGGTCGGCGTCACCACCACGGACGGCTCGCTCCTCTTTGTGCCGCTTCGGGAATTGCAGCCCCACCACTGGAGCGCAGCCTACCCCGCGGAGGAGCTGGAGCACTACGAAGCTCCGGCGTGCCCCTGCCAGGCGTGAAGCCAGCGGAACCTTCCATCCCTATCCCCCCCCCAATCCGAAAGGAGACATCCCCTTGGAAGAGAAAAAGCAAACTGTGATCCACAAGACCGTCAAATCCGGCATCACCTTCGGCAGCGCCCTGGCCATGGTCATCAGCTACACCACCTGGCACTCGGTGGGCTGGGCCATCATCCATGGCCTTCTGAGCTGGGTGTATGTCATCTACTTTGTCATCCGCTACTAACCTCCCCGTCGAAAGGAGAACGCCATATGAAAAAGCTGGCGCTGCTGGTCTACCCTGCCTTCAGCCTGCAAGAGGTGATGAACCTCTCCAGTCTGTTCCTGTGGCACTATGAGATCGCCACAGAGGTCCTCTCCACCAGTCTCGACCCCGTAAAAAGCGAAGAGGGCATTGTGGTGCTACCCCAAGTCACCACCGATCAATTCCGGACGAGTGATTATCAATGCCTGATCCTGCCCGGATGCAGTGATTTCACCGAGCTTTGCCGGGATCAAAAGCTCCTCTCTTTCCTGCAAGGCTTTCAGGGCAATTCTGACTTCCCCATCGGCGCCATCTGCGGCGGGCCGATGCTGCTGGCCCGGGCCGGACTGCTGCGGGGCCGCCCCTTTACCGCCTCCATCTATCAGGAGTACTTTGATATTTGTCCCTTCCTGGAGCGGGAACACTTTGTGGCCGCTCCGGCGGTGGTGTCTCCGCCCATTGTGACGGCGGGCGGCGGCAACTTCAACGGCTTCGCCGTGGAGATGGCGCGGCTGCTGGGACTCCCCTGCCGGGACCGCATTTTCGCCGGCTATATGGACCAATGCACGCCCGAAGATTATTTGCCGCACCTTCCCCCCGAGGCTCTGGAGGAAATGACAGAAATGCTGGGCAATTGGTAAGGGCAACGGGCAAAAGCGCAGAACCGTTTTCACGGTTCTGCACTTTTTGTGTGTTTGGGCAGGATGTAGTTTCTTCGGGGATCAGGTCATCAGCAGCTCCATGACGTACATCTCGAGCTTTTCATAGTTGCGCTCGGCGATGCACTGGGCCTGGAAGGCCTTGTCGAACCGGGCCACCTTCTCCTCCAGCATCATGGCGATCTTCATGGAGTTCTGGATGTGGCGGTACTGGTCCTCGGGCTTCTGCGTCCGCATGGCCTTCACGTCCAGGCCGACCATCTCGCCGCCCGCGCCGTAGTTGTGGTCGCACAGCACCTTGATCTGGTTGAAGGCGCCCCGCAGGCTCTCCACGCCGAAGCTCTTGTCCTGGTCATACCGGCAGCCGTTCTGGTCGTTCAGATGCACGGAGCCCAGCTTGCCGAACTTCAGGGCGAAGGCCATCTCATTGGCCGGGTCCAGACCAGCCAGGATGGCGTGAGCCGACTCCAGCACCGCGCCAACGCGGGCCGGGTCCTTCGTAGCGGCGGACACGGCCATCACGTGACCGATGGTGCCGCAGTAGCTCCGGTCGATGGGCTCGTTGGGCTTGGACTCAATCAGAATCTTGATCTTCTCGTCGTAGGCCAGCATCTGGTCGATGGAGTCGATCAGCGCGCCGATCTTCTCCACCGGGTCCTTGGACTCGGCGCACAGCGTGCCCTCGCGGGCCAGCCACAGGACGATGTTCTTCGCGCCCATGGCGTTGGCGATGTCGATGGACCGCTTGGCGCGCCACATGGCGAACTCATAGTCCTCCTTGGAGTTGGAGGTGAAGCCGCCGTCGGTGGTGTGGGGGTCCATCCAGAGACGAGGCGCCACGAATTCCGCCACCAGGCCGTACTTGTCCAGCGTGGCCTTGACGTCCTTGGCGTAGTCGATGATCTGCTTCTCGGTCATGTTGTTCATATCCGGCACGGCGTCGTCGTCGTGGAACTGCACGCCGCTCAGGCCGATCTCGGCGAACTTCTTGAACTTCTCCTCCAGGGGTACCGTGGGGCGCACACCGGGGCCAAAGGCCTCCACGCCCTCGTTGACGTTCCAGGGACCGGCAGTAAATTTGAATCTCGACATAGGGGTTCCTCCTTCTCGTTTGGAAGTTATTTCTCAGCCAACGGCTGCTTTGCCCGGGAACAGGTCAAATCATTTACCAGAGCTGCTTGCCCAGCGCCTCCGCCGAGGCGAAGGGGCCGGGGATGGTGGCCACGCCGCGATGCTCGCCCAAATAGTCCGAATCGAAGGTGATGGCGGTGCCGTCCCGATCTTCGAACCGCTGCTCCGGCTCAAAGGCATAGCCCAGGATGTCGCTGTTGACGACGCCGGTCTGGAAGCCCTGGAGGAAGTCATAGAGGTTGGTCTCCAGACGGTACTTGCCGTCCTCTTCCACCAGCTTCACCCAGACCCGATTTTCCGTGTCCACCAGATTGCCCTGCTCGTGCTTCCAGGCCTTGGCGCCGTTGAAGTAGGCGTTGCCGCGGGCCCAGACGGGCAGGTGCGCGAAGTGGTACTCCGTCAGCTTGAACATATTGGCGGGCTTGTCCAGCTCGAACCAGGAGACCCACTCGTCGTAGGTAGGATATTCGTCAAAGACGTGGGTGCCCACTTCCTGGTTGTCCGGCTTCATGCCGAAGCCCATGTCGCCCAGGTCGTCCGCGACATCCACCGGCCAATTCTGCACAAAGATGTTGTTATAGAACCGGTCGTCGCCGTGGAGGATGGTCATAAAGCCGGCCACCTCGGTGCGATGGCGGATGTGGTAGGGGGTGTAGCGGGGCTGGTTGATGCCCTTGACCGTCTGATCGGTGCCGGCGCCCACGGAGGTGAAGGAGCCCAGCATCAGGTTGTGGACGCAGGCGACGCCCTCGGTGGCGATGCGCAGGGCCGCCTTGGAGAGCAGGATGTTGTTGTCGATCAGCGTGGGGCCGTGGCCGACTTCCACGAAGATGTCCTGGCTCATCATGCCGCCGGCCTGGTTGGAGGCGCAGTCGGGCCGATAGTTGTGGTGCATCAGGTTCTGGGTGATCCGGGTGCCCTGGGCCTGCCAGTCGCACCAGACGCCCATGGTGCAGTGGTGGAAGTGGTTGCGGCGGATGACCACGTCGATGGCGGCGTGGAACTTGATGCCGGCGATCTCAGCGCCGCCCAGTTGCTGCATATTGTTGATGTGGTGGATGTGGCAGTCCTCCACGGTGCTGAACACGCAGCCCATGCGCCCGACGATACCGGTCTGCTCGCAGTGGTGGATGTGGCAGCGGCGGATGATGTGGCTGCCCACCTTCTCCTTGAGCCAGCCGTGGTACTGGCCGCGGCAGACGGCGTCGCGCTCCATCTGCGTGGGGCTCTTGACGTGCTTGCGAGTGAAGTAGTGGTCGTTCTCGGGGTCATAGTACTTGCCCAGGGAGATGCCGCAGCACTTGCTGTTGCTGATGTCGCAGTCCTCGATGATCCAGCCCTTGGACCAGTGGGGGCCGACCATGCCGTCCTGGTAGGCGGCGGGAGGCGCCCAGGTAGTGGCGGCCTTCTCAACCTTAAAGCCGCTGAAGGTGATGTAGCCCACGCCGGTCTTGGAGGGCATGAAGCAGTTGCGGCGGACGTTGATGTCCACATGTTCCGCGTTGGGGTCCTTGCCCTGGAAGTTGGCGTAGATCACGGTCTCGTTGCCGTCCTGCTCGGTGTACCACTTGTAGATGGAGTACTCCGGCTCCCAGGAAGGGGCGTACACTTCGCCCTTGATGCACTCTTCCAGCGTCTCGGTTTCATAGAGCTGCCGGTCATTGAGGTAGACTGCGCCGGTGTGGCGCACCGTGGGGGCAAAGTACCAGTCGCCGCCGACCATGGTGGTATAAGGATTGTAGTCGCCGAAGACGCCGTTGTCCACCCGGCAGACCCAGACGTTGCCCTGGTAGGGCTTCCAGGTCTTGATGTCCTCCGCGCCGGTGATGACGGCGCCCAGGGGCACCTCGCTGCGGTAGACAATGCGGGCATCCTCGGTGCCGGCGTTGACCGGGTTCACGTACTCCCGGTAAATGCCGGGGGCTACCACGACTTCGTCGCCGGGCTTGGCCACCTTGGCCGCCTCATTGATGTGCTTGAAGGGCATCTCTCGGGTGCCGTTCCCTTCCCGCCCCGCCTGGGCATTGACATAAATAATCACGCGTTTACCTTCTTTCCTCAGGTTTCGATCGATGCCAAGCATAAGTCTCACTTTACACAATCTGTTTCAAATAGCATCTCACAAATTTGGGCATCTTGCAAGAGGGAATTTCCAAATTGAAGCATTTATAAACCCACAGGCTTGCACCGCAGAGACGCCTGAATGCAAAAATGCCGTTCCCACGGTGCAGCCCATGGGAACGGCATTCTTTTTCGCGTGTGACCCGGCGCCAGATCACCGGGTATATTCAAATTCCAGGTCGTAGATGCTGACGGTGTCGCCGTCGCGGATGCCCAGCTCCTCCAGCCGGGCGAAGAGGCCGGACTGGCGCAGCTGCCGGTCAAAGTACATCCGGGACTCATAGTCGTCGAAGTTGATGTCGTTGAGAAGCCGCTCCAGCCATCCGCCGGAGACCACCCAGAGGTCCTCGTCGTAGCGCTGGATCTGCACCTCGTCTACGCTGCCGGCCTGGGCCAGCGGCTTGACGTACTCCGGCTCGTAGACCGTCACCGGCGGCAGCGTCCGGAGCTTTTCCGCGATAGCCAGCACCAGCGCCCGGGTGCCCTGGTGGGCGGCGGCGGAGATCTCGAAGAACTCGTAGCCCTTTTCGGTCACGTAGGAGCGCAGCCGCTCCAGGTTGTCGCTGCCCTCCGGCAGCAGGTCCACCTTATTGGCCGCCACCAGCATGGGCCGCTTCGCCAGCTCCGGGGAATACTGCTCCAGCTCCTGGTTGATCTTCTCAAAATCCTCCACCGGGTCGCGGTCCTCGCTGCCGGAAACGTCAACTAGGTGAACCAGCAGGCGGCAGCGGTCGATGTGCCGCAGGAAATCATGGCCCAGGCCCAGGCCGTCGGCGGCGCCCTCGATGATGCCGGGGATGTCAGCCATGACGAAGGAGACGCCCTCCTCCACGTAGATGACGCCCAGGTTGGGATAGAGGGTGGTGAAGTGATAGTTGGCGATCTTGGGCCGGGCGTTGGAGGTGACGGACAAGAGCGTGGACTTGCCCACGTTGGGGAAGCCCACCAGGCCCACGTCGGCCAGGAGCTTCAGCTCCAGCACCACCTCGTGGCTCTCCCCGGGCAGACCCGCCTTGGCAAACCGCGGCACCTGCCGGGTGGGGGTAGCGAAGTGCTTGTTGCCCCAGCCGCCCCGGCCGCCCTTGCAGAGAATATAGTCCTCGGAATCGGACATATCCTTGATGATCTCATTGGTCTCGGCGTCCCGCACCACAGTGCCCCGGGGGACGCGGATGATGAGGTTTTCGCCGTTTTTGCCCCGGCAGCGGGCGCCCTGGCCGTCCTGGCCGTTGGCGGCGGTGTACTTGCGCTTGTAGCGGAAGTCCATCAGGGTGGAGAGGTTGTCGTCCACCCGCAGGACGATGCTGCCGCCGTTGCCGCCGTCGCCGCCGTCCGGCCCGCCCTGGGCCACGTACTTCTCCCGGTGAAAGGCCACGGCGCCGTTGCCGCCATTGCCGGCCTTCACGGTGATTTTTACTTTGTCAACAAACATATTTTGAGCCTTTCTCCGATAAAGTGGTTGATGGTCATACAAATTCCGTCGCCGCCGTAGCGGCGGTAATTGGGTCAAGGCGTAGGGGCCGATGCCTACATCGGCCCGCACCCGCCGCCCGGAACAGCCTGTGTTTTGTGGCAGCCCGCCGGGAGCGCGGCCTTGCAAGCGGGCGGCTGATAGCCGCCCCTGCGACGGCGACGGAAGTTTTGCGGGAAAAGCGGCCTTACGCAGCCACCGTGCCTTCCACAAAGGCCGCTTCGCGGCACGGACGCGCGATGCGCGCCCCTACGGTGAAAATCGGAAAATCGTGCGAATAACTGCCGTGTGCGGCATCCATCCCACGTTCCGGGGCAGTCCGTGCGGCCTTTGAGGAAAGTTCTGTAGCCGCAGCGGCTGGCCGATTCTACTGACCCGCGCGAAGCCGGGAAGGGGGATGCAGTATGGGGCGGGACGGCCCGGTGGAGCGTAACTGCCTGGGAGATGCCTCCTCTTGGGATGCACGCCGCGCAGCCCAAAGGGAGTCCGGGGGCCGCAGCCCCCGGCGCGTTTTGGGAACTTTTCCGCGGTGAAAAGTTCCCCGCCGGAGGCACCGAAAGGGGAGCCTTTGGTGCGGATCGGAAGCAGCTGCGGTCGCTTGGCCGCCCGCAAAGAAAAAGGGCGCTGCTTTGCAGCGCCCAAGTTTTCTTACTGCTCAGCGTAGACAGAGCATTTCTTGCGATCCTTGCCCATGCGCTCGAAGCGGACCTTGCCGTCCACCAGAGCGAACAGGGTGTCATCGCTGCCGATGCCCACGTTGGTGCCGGGATGAATGTGCGTGCCTCTCTGGCGAACCAGGATATTGCCGGCCAGGACAAACTGACCGTCGGCGCGCTTCACGCCCAGGCGCTTGGACTCAGAGTCACGGCCGTTCTTGGTGGAACCGCCGCCTTTCTTATGCGCGAAGAACTGAAAGCTAATTCTCAGCATCGTTTTGCACCTCCATCACTTCGATATAATCTGGATACTGATCCCGCAGCTCACACAGCGTGAGCATCATGCCGGTGAGGACGGCCTGTACGGTCTCCTCGTCCTCGCACACGGCGGGAAGGGTCAAGGTGATTTGGGCCTTTTCTTCATTCACCTTGGTTTTCACGCGGTTGCCCAGCACATCCGTTATGGTACACTCGGCAAACTGCACGGCGGTGGACACGGCAGCGCAGACGATATCCGTCCCCGCTTCGCCATACCCACTGTGGCCCGAGACGGTGAACCCGGTGATTCGCCCGTCCTGATCGAAGAAGGAAACCCTGGTCATTACACAGAGATCTTCTCGATCTGCACCTTGGTGTAAGGCTGCCGATGGCCCTGCTTGGACTTGGAGTCCTTCTTGGAGCGGTACTTGAAGACGGTGATCTTCTTGCCCTTGCCGTTCTTCAGGACCTTGCCCGCCACGCAAGCGCCGGAAACCACGGGAGCGCCGAACTTGGAGTTCTCGCCGTCCAGCACGGCCAGCACCTGATCGAAGGTCACGGTGGACTCAGCCTCAGCGTTGAGCTTTTCGATGTAGAGGACGTCGCCCTCCTTCACGCTGTACTGCTTGCCGCCGGTCACGATAACTGCCTGCATTTCATTTGCACCTACCTTTGTTGTAGACTCGCTCTAAAGGCGTGAGGGCATACCTCAACTTCAGCCTCTTCGACGCGGCTGAACCATTATATCAATCCCAACGGGATTTGTCAAATGGTTTCTGGAACTTTTTCCACGAAAATCGCCGGTTTTTTGCTCCGTCCCGCCGCCGCAGCGGCCCTCGCCCTTGACGCGCCGGGCGTGAGGCCGGTATAATAACCGTATCGATCAATAAACCGGCGGCGCAGCCGCCAACGGAGGCGGTTTTCATGTCCGATATCATTGCCGCGGTGTCCACCGGGCGGGTCGTCAGCGCCATCGGCATCGTGCGGCTCTCCGGCCCGGGGTGCATCCCGCTGGCCTTCTCTGTGTTCACGCCCCGGGGCGCCGCCACGGCGGAAACCGTCCCGGACCGGCAGCTGATTCTCGGCCAGCTCCACGACCGGCAGGGCCGCGTCATCGACGAAGCCATGCTGACGGTCTCCCGGGGCCCCCACTCCTACACCGGCGAGGACACAGCGGAGTTCCACTGTCACGGCTCCCCGGCGGTGCTGGCCGCGGCGCTGGAGTCGCTCTTCGCCCACGGCGCCCGGCAGGCCGGGCCCGGGGAGTTCACCAAGCGGGCCTTCCTCAACGGGCGGATGGACCTGAGCCAGGCCGAGGCCGTCATCGACCTCATCGAGGCCGAGAGCGCCGAGGCCGCCGCCAACGCCGCCGGGCAGCTGGGCGGCGCCATGGCCCGGCGCATCGACCCCATCTATGACCGTCTCACCGACATCATGGCCCACTTCCACGCCGTGCTGGACTACCCCGACGAGGACATCGACCCCTTCGTCCTCTCGGACCTCCGGGGCAACCTGACCCGGGACATGGACGCCCTCCGGGCCATTCTCCGCACCTATGGCCGGGGCCAGGTGCTGCGTCGAGGCATCCGGGCCGTGATTCTGGGCAAGCCCAACGCCGGGAAGTCCAGCCTTTTAAACGCCCTGGCCGGCTACGACCGGGTGATCGTCACCGACATCGCCGGCACCACCCGCGACACGGTGGAGGAGAGCGTCAAGGTGGGCCGCCACCTCCTGCGGCTCCTGGACACCGCCGGCATCCGGGACACCGCCGACGAGATCGAACGGCAGGGCGTCCTCCGGGCCGAGGCCGCCGCCCGGGACGCCGACCTGGCCATCTACGTCTGCGACAGCGCCGTGCCGCTGACCGAAGAGGACCTCCGGGCCCAGGACGCGGCATTGGAGGCTCCCGCCGCCGTGGCCATCCTCAACAAGCAGGACCTGCCGCCGGTGGTGGAACCGTCGGACCTGCCCTTCGAGTGGATTATCCCCGTCAGCGCCAAGACCGGCGAGGGCCTTTCGCAGCTGGAGGACGCCCTGGACGTCCTCTTCCCCGACGAGACGCCCTGCGACGGCTCCATTCTCACCAACGCCCGCCAGGCAGCCGCCGTGGCCCGGGCCGTGGAGGCGCTGGAGCGCACCGTCCGGGGCCTGGACGACGCCATGACGCCCGACGCGGTTCTGACCGACGTGGAGGCCGCCCTGGAGGCCCTGGGGGAGATCACCGGCAAGTCCATGCGTGAGGAGATCGTCAGCCGCATCTTCTCCCGGTTCTGCGTGGGGAAATAGCACCGGTCGGTGCGGTCGACGGGGCGCCTTGCACACGGAACCTAGCGGGCGACTAATAGTCGCCCCTACGACAAACTTGCAGGCAAGACCGTAGGGGCGGCTAGCAGCCGCCCGTGCCGCACCTCCGTCTTTTTCGGGTCTGCGGTAGACGCGGGCCTGTCTGGGCGGATTATAGAATCCGCCTCTACATTGCATGCTCGCTACGATCTAAAAAACACCAGGGAGAACCACGTGACCAGGTTGCCGTTGAAAAACTCCAGCCCCAGACGCTCCGCCACCTCCGTGACCAAAATGCCGTGGCTCTCCACGCAGGGGTACATCTGCGCCGGGTGGCGGCAGGGGCCGTCGGGATAGGCGCACTGGTCGCAGATAGCGCAGGCCTCGGTGGAAAGGCCCATGGTCTCCAGCCCCTGAGCCTGCAAAATGGCCTCGGCCTGGTGGGTGACGGCCTCATGGCCGCCCCGGGTGGCCAGCGTCTCTTCCAGGTTGGCGATATCCGAAACCTCCGTCACGGTGGAGAGAATCAGGACGCCCTCGTAGCCCAGGCACTTCTCCCGGCATTCCTCCACCGTTCCCACCGCCGGCGGGCAGGCCCAGGTCTTGCCGTACATAGGGCACTCCGCCTCACAGACATGGCGGACCCGCTCCGTGAAGACCAGCTCCTGCGGCTTGACAAACGCGTACTCCAAGAGCGGCAGCTGGGCCAGCTCTGCCTCCACCGCTTCCCGATTCCACATATTCATCGTCCCCTTCCGACCTGTTTTTTCTTATTGTATCCGTCCCTTACCTGTCCGTCAATGGAGGTTTTTTATGCTTCGCTATCGCTGCCTGGTGCTGGATCACGACGATACCACCGTCGACTCCACCCGCGCCGTCAACTATCCGCAATTTCTCGAGGCTCTGGCCCGCTACCGACCCCAGCTTTCCATCTCGGAAGAAGAGTTCTTCCGCTACTGCTACGACCCCGGCTTTTACGCCATGTGCGACCAGGTCCTCCACTACACCCCCGAGGAGCTGGCCGGCCATGTGGCCATGTGGAAGACGTACCACCAGACCCACCATCCCCGGTTCTTCCCGGGGATTCCCGAATTGCTGGCGCGGCAGCGGGCGGCGGGCGGCCTCTACTGCGTGGTGAGCCACTCCGACGACGACGTCATCGCCGCCGCCTACCAGGAGGCCGGCGTGCCGCTGCCGGACCTGATCTTCGGCGCCGAGCAGCCCCCGGAGCGGCGCAAGCCCCATCCCTGGCCCCTGGAGGAGATCATGCGCCGGTTTTCCCTGACGCCGGCGGACCTGCTGGTGGTGGACGATATGCCCCACGGCGCCCAGATGGCCCGGGCCGTGGGCGTGACCTTCGCCGGCGCCGGCTGGTACGGGATGCTGCCGGACATCGAGGCAAAGATGCGCCCCCAGTGCGACGTCTTCTTCCCCACGGTGGAGGCCTTCGCGGCGTACCTCTTCCCGGAGGAAGCTGAATAAACGCAAACCGCACGGCTTGAGGCCGTGCGGTTCGCGTTTGGAGAGAGAAAAGAAAGAGAAAGAAGAAGAAAAAAGAGGAGAAAGAGAAAACGTACATCTATCGTCACAGGAGGCGTTGCTTACCTTTACCTGATGGTGCTATCATACAGGATTTTCCCCGGAAAATCTTGAACGACCAGTAACAAAATAACAAACATTCTTTGACGGAACTGTGAATAAACTGTATCACGCCGTGATGCCGCCGCTAAAGGGGCACAAATAACGCTTCGCGCTTCGCGCTTCACTTAGTCCCAGTGCGTTTGTCGCAGGCGCGGGGAAATCGTCAGCCATGCGGGCGGCTGATTGTCACCCCCTACGGCGACTTGGTGCCACCTATTCCCTCTTAACTATTCCCTATTCCCTATTTTCCACCCCTCCGGCGCTGCGCGCCACCTCCCCTTACACAGGGAAGGCTTTGGGCGGTGCGTTCGGCGGGGCACTGCGGCAGCACCAATCCGTTGGGATCACGCCGCAATCCCATTGACATTTTTCCGAATCAGTGGTACGATCATGGCAATTACATAATGAGAAGTAGAGGCGCGGTGTTGAAGAGTAGCACGCGGCGGGAGGGCTTCACAGGCCTGGGCCGCTTGCGAAAGGCACCACCGCCGAAGAGCGCCGAGGTGCAAGGCGACTCTGGGCGGAGGGAGAACATCTTTTCGACTGTCGCGCAAGCGGAGAGCTACTGTCCGAGGCTGGGGAACCTTCTCCCTTTCCCTCGGGTAAAAAGCAGCTGACCGCCGTCGGCTGCTTTTTTCTTGGAACTTTTGTAAAGGAGACTGATACCATGACCCATGAACCGATTTTCCGCGGCGCCGCCACCGCACTGGTGACGCCCCTCACTGAGCAGGGCATCGACTATCCCCAGCTGGGCCGCCTGATCGACTGGCAGATTGACGAGGGCATCGACGCCCTGGTGATCTGCGGCACCACCGGCGAGGGCTCCACCCTCACCGACAAAGAGCATCGCAGCGCCATCGCCTACGCCGCGGAGCGCGCTGCCGGGCGGGTTCCGGTCATCGCCGGCACCGGCTCCAACGACACTGCCTACGCCATCGAGCTGACCCGCTTCGCCTGCGAGGTCGGCGCCGACGCCTGCCTGGTGGTGACGCCCTACTACAACAAGGCCACCCAGAACGGCCTGGTGGCCATGTATAACGCCATCGCCGATGCCTCCACCAAGCCGCTGATCCTCTACAACGTCCCCTCCCGCACCGGCGTGGGCATCCAGCCCGCCACCTACCTCAAGCTGGCGGAGCATCCCAACATCGCCGCCATCAAGGAGGCCAACGGCAACATCTCCGCCATCGTGGAGACCCGCGCCCTGGTGGGCGACCAGCTGGATATTTACTCCGGCAACGACGACGAGATCGTCCCCATCCTCTCCATGGGCGGCCTGGGCGTCATCTCGGTCCTCTCCAACCTGCTGCCCCGGGAGACCTCCCAAATCTGCCACAAGTTCTTCGCCGGTGACGTGGCCGGCGCCGCCCAGATGCAGTGCCAGTACCTCCCGCTGATCCGCGCCCTCTTCTCCGAGGTAAACCCCATCCCCGTCAAGGCCGCCATGGCCGCCATGGGCTTCTGCGAGGACTATCTCCGCCTGCCCCTGACTCCCATGGAGGACGCGCACCGCCAGGTGCTGCTGGCCGAGATGCGCCGCCAGGGCCTGCAGGTCTGAGGTGCGGCCTATGAAGACAATCGTCCACGGCGCCACCGGCCACATGGGCCGCTGCGTCTTAAAACTCCTCTCTGAAACCCCCGGCTGCACTCTGGCAGCCGCCGTCAGCCCCGAGCTGACCACCGACGCGGCCAGGGGCGAGTACAATGCCCTGCCCGAGTACCAGGGCCCCGCCGACCTCATCATCGACTTCTCCTTCCACGGGGCCACCCATGATCTGATGGCCTACGCCCTTTCCCGGCAGCTGCCGGTGGTGGTCTGCACCACCGGCCAGACCGAGGCGGAAAAGGCTGAAATTTTCGCCGCCGCCGAAAAAATCCCGGTGTTCTTCTCCGGCAATATGTCCCTGGGCGTGGCCCTCTTGGTAAAGCTGGCCAAGGAGACCGCCCGGGCCTTCCCCGGCGCGGACATTGAGATCGTCGAGACCCACCACCACCGCAAGCTGGACGCCCCCAGCGGCACGGCGCTGATGCTGGCCGACGCCATCCAATCCGTCCGGCCCCAGAGCACCTACCACCTGGGCCGGGCCGGGTCCGGCCAGCGCACCCCCGAGGAGATCGGCATCCACGCCATCCGCCGGGGCAACGTGGTGGGCATCCACGAAATTCTCATCGACACCGGCACCGAGACCATCACCCTCAAGCACGAGGCCCACGACCGCGCCCTCTTCGCTCAGGGCGCCCTGCGGGCCGCGGAATACCTGCTGGGAAAACCCGCCGGGCTCTACAATATGCAGACTATGCTGGGAGGCTAACGCCATGAACGCACAGGAGATCATTCAATACATCGCCACCGCCGAGAAAAAGACGCCGGTGAAGCTCTACGTCAAGGAGAAGGCCCCCATCGACTATGGCACGGCCCAGGTCTTCGGCGCGGGCGACAAGATCGTCTTCGGCGACTGGAAGGATTTGAAGCCCATTCTCGAGGCAAACCGCGAGAACATCGAGGACATCGTCATCGAGAACGACTGCCGCAACTCCGCCATTCCCCTGCTGGACATGAAGGACGTCCCGGCCCGCATCGAGCCCGGCGCCATCATCCGCGAGCAGGTGACCATTGAAAAGAACGCCGTCATCATGATGGGCGCCATTCTCAACATCGGCGCCGTGGTGGGCGAGGGCACCATGATCGACATGGGCGTGGTGCTGGGCGGCCGGGCCACCGTGGGCAAGCGCTGCCACATCGGCGCGGGCACCGTCCTGGCCGGCGTCATCGAGCCCGCCAGTGCCACCCCGGTCATCATCGAGGATGACGTGTTCATCGGCGCCAATGCCGTGGTCATCGAGGGCGTCCGGGTGGGCCAGGGCGCGGTGGTCGCCGCCGGGTCGGTGGTCATCGCCGACGTGCCCGCCAATGCCGTGGTCGCCGGCGTCCCGGCCAAGGTCCTCAAGATGAAGGACAGCGGCACCAGCGGAAAGACCGAGCTGCTGGACGCCCTGCGGACCCTCTGAGCCATGGAACACCGCTTAAATCCCCGCCTGGTGGCCTCGCCCCGGAGCGCCATCCGGGAGTTCGCCCGCCTGGCCGCCGAGACTCCCGGCTGCATCTCCCTGACGCTGGGGGAGCCGGACTTCCCCACCCCGCCGCCGGTCTGCGCCGCCGTCCAGGAGAGCCTGGACCGGGGCGAGACCCACTATATTCCCAACAACGGAAGCCCCGCCCTCTGCCGGGCCATCGCGGCCTTTGAGGCTGAGGCCCACGGCCTCACCTACGGGCCCGACGAGGTCATCGTCACCGTGGGCGCCACCGAGGGGCTCTTCACCGCGCTGACCGGCATGCTGGAGCCGGGGGACGAGGTGATCGTCCCCACGCCGGCCTTTGTTCTGTACCAGTGCATCGTCGGCCTGGCCGGGGGCGGCTTCGTCCCGGTGGACACGGCCAAAACCGGCTTCCAGCTCTCCGAGGCCCAGCTCCGGGCCGCCGTGACGGCCAAGACCAAGGCCATCGTCCTGAACTCCCCCAACAACCCCACCGGCTGCGTGCTGAACGCGGAGAGCTTGGCCGCCGTAGCGCAGATCGCCCGGGAATTTGACCTCTTCGTGATCTGCGACGAGGTCTACCGGCAGCTCTGCTACACGCCGGAAATTCCCCAGTTCTCCACCCGCTACCCCGACCTGAAGGACCGCACCATCGTCGTGCAGTCCTTCTCCAAGCCCTACGCCATGACCGGCTGGCGGGTGGGCTACCTGCTGGCCGACGGGCCGGTGAAGCGGCAGCTGGAGAAGCTCCACCAGTACGACGTGGTCTCCACAGTGTCCTTCCTCCAGGAGGCCTGCGTCACGGCCCTCCGGCAGGACCCGACGCCGATGGTGGAAGTCTACCGCCGCCGCCGGGACTTTGCGCTGGCGCGGCTTTCGGAGATAGGCCTGCCGGTGGTGCGGCCTGAGGGGGCCTTCTATATCTTCCCCGACATCACCGCCTTCGGCCTCTCCTCCGCCGACTTCTGCCGCCGGATGATTCAGGAGGCCAAGGTGGCTGCCGTGCCGGGCTTCTGCTTCGGGGCCGAGGGCCACATCCGCCTGAGCTACTGCTGTGACGACGCGGTCCTGGCCGAGGGCCTTGCCCGGCTGGGCCGGTTTGTGGACCAGCTCCGGGAGGAAGGGCGATGAAGTTTCTCGACGCTGCCCGGGCCGCCGCCCCCTGGATGGTCGATTTACGGCGGCAGCTTCACCGCCGCCCCGAGCTGGGCAACCAGGAATTTGAAACTGCTACCGCCGTCGAGGCCGCGCTGGCGTCGATGGGGCTAAAGCCCCGGCGGCTGCTGGAGACTGCCGTGGTCTGCGACATCGAAGGCGCCCTGCCCGGCCCCACTGTGGCTCTCCGGGCCGACCTGGACGCCCTGCCCCTCCAGGAGGAGACGGGCCTCCCTTACGCTTCAGAAATCCCCGGGCAAATGCACGCCTGCGGCCACGATTTCCATGTGGCCGGACTGCTGGGGGCGGCGAAGCTCCTCGCGGCCCGGCGGGACGTGCTGCCCGGCACGGTGCGGCTCCTCTTCCAGCCCGACGAGGAGGGCGACGGCGGGGCCCGGCGGCTCATGGAGGCCGGGTGCCTGGAGGGCGTCGCCTGCGTCTTCGGCGCCCATGTACGCCCGGAGCTGCCGGCAGGCCAAGTGGGCCTCAAATACGGCCCGGCCTATGCCGCCTCCAATCCCTTTGTGATTCGGATTAAGGGCCGCGCCGCCCACGGGGCCGAGCCCCAGCTGGGGGCCGACGCGCTGCTGGCCGGGGCGCAGATCGTCACGGCGCTCCAGTCCATCGTGGCCCGGCGGGTCGCCCCCGCGGACAGCGCCGTGCTGACGGTGGGCACCTTCCACGCCGGAACCGCCTGCAATATTCTGGCCGGCGAAGCCGTGCTGGAGGGAATGCTCCGCACCTTCGGGGAGGAAGGGCGCCGGACGCTGGTGGATGCCGTCACCGACCTGGCCACCTCCATCGCCCGGGGCATGGGCTGCGAGGCCGAGGTCCGCTTCACCTGGGGCTATCCCGGCATCGTCAATCACGACGGGCCGACGGCCCTGGTGGAACGGGCGGCCCAGGCGCTGCTGGGGCCGGAGGCCGTCATCCGCCACACCGCGCCCCTGATGACCACCGAGGACTTCGGCTATTTTCTCCAGGCCGTCCCCGGCTGCTTTTACCATGTGGGCGTCGGCTGCGACGCCCCGCTCCATTCGCCCCGGTTTACGCCTGACGAAACAGCCCTGCCGGTGCTGGCGGCCCTCCACGCCCAGGTGGCCTGGACGGCGCTGAACGAGGGCAACGCCGGCTGAGACAAAGGCCAAAGGACAGAGGCCCCGGCCTCTGTCCTTTTTTCATTCGATATGCTATAATGAAACGGAATCGTTACAATTGCAGTCTATATTAGTGTCAGCGATTTTTCCAACGCCGACGCGGCATGGTCCGCACTTCCCCTTCCCCGTGAAAGGAGCCTTCCATGAGAAAACGCCTTGCACCCCTGTGCTGCCTTCTGGCGCTCTTGACCCTGACGGCCTGCCAGGCTGACTCCGTCGGCGTCATCCGCAGCGACGACGGCCCCACCGTCGTCATCTCCAACGCGGCGCCAGAGCCTGCGCCTGCCCCGCCGGAGCCCGCGCCCGAACCGGAGCCGGAACCGGAGCCGGAGCCGGAACCCGCGACGGTGGACGCGGCGGCTCTGACCTTCCTCTCGCCGGTGACGGTGCTGGGCCGCCAGCTGCCCGGCGGCAGCGTGACCATTTCCAACCGGCCCTACATCCGCCTGCGGGAGGCTGCCGATGTGCTGGACGGCCAGGTGTCGCTGTCCGGCGAGACAGTCACCCTCCGCTGGGGAAAGCAGGTTTTGACCATTCAGGCAACAACCGGCGCCTGGCAGCTAGGCGATCGCACCGGCACGCTGACCGGCCCGGTCTACCAGTGCGACGGGGAGCTGCTCTGCCCCATGGCGCTTCTGACCGACGTGCTGGAGCTGGCCCACACCACCAACCTGGCCCGGGACACCCACTACTTCTACCCGGCCACCAACTGGGAGATTCCCAGCGGCTACACCGTGCCGGTTTTGATGTACCACGGCGTCAGCGACGACACCTGGGGCTCGGCGGAGCTGTTCGTCCGGCCATCGGACCTGGAGGAGGAGTTAAAATACCTCCAGGAAAATGGCTTTACCCCCATCTGGTTTACGGACCTCCATCGAGTGGACGAGATCGAAAAGCCGGTGATCCTCACCTTTGACGACGGCTATCTGGACAATTACACCGAACTCTTCCCGCTCCTGAAAAAGTACAATACCAAGGCCACGGTCTTTGTCATCACCGGCAACCTGGGCTATAACAAGAATTTTATGACCTGGGAGCAGGCCAAGGAGATGGCCGATTCCGGTCTGGTGGCCATCGAGAGCCACACCGTCACCCACCCCCACCTCAACGCCATCTCCCGGGAGCAGCAGATCGACGAATTGCAGGGCTCCTACGAGGCAATTCTCGAACACATCGGACGCCCGCCCTCGGTGATTTGCTACCCCTTCGGCTCCTTCAACGCCGACGCCCAGGACATCGCCCGGGGCTTCTACGCCTGCGGCATCATGATGAACGGCGGCGACTACACCACCGGCACCGACACCTTCGTCATCCCCCGCTGGTATGTCCCCCGCTACACCACCCTGGGTACCTTTGCCTATATGGCACAGTAGCCGCGCCCAGGCGGCGCATCCGTACATAGAAGACGCGGGAGACTGTCAAAAAACCTCGCTGAAGATGTCTGTGATAGAGCAGCGGGGAATGTGTGCAAGGGGTTAAGACCCCTGAAGGTGAATGGCCCGAAGGGCAAGAGAAGCTGGCCTGGGCCATGCAAGTTCAATCAGGGTGAATTTTTCAACTTTTCTAACGTTGAAAAATTCTAAGCAGCGTGGCGAAAAGACTTTTTCGCCTCGCTGACGCGGGAGGAAACCGTCGCCCGGCGGTTTCCTCCCGCGTCTTCTTGGCTGCGTTTGCATCGCTGGCGGCGGGACTGTTCGGCCCCCCGCGCGTCCGCCGCATCCGCGACACACGCACCAACCGTAGGGGCGACTATCAGTCGCCCGCAACCCGGTGCGTTTTGCCTGCGGCCCCGGTGGCTGCGGGGGTTGCGGCACAATTAGCGGCGGGTGCGTCCGCCGCACCTGCGGTTATCGCACCGCGCCAAAGCCTCCCCTGTGTAAGGGGAGGTGGCGCGGCGAAGCCGTGCCGGAGGGGTTGACAATCCCCCAGTCAGCCTAGCGGCTGACAGCCCCCTTTACACAAGGGGGCCTTAGACGCGGCGGTCAAACGGCCTTCCGCGGCCACACAACCCGCCGCCAGAGGCCGCTGCGCGGCCCGGACGCGCGTCCGCCGCATCCGCGGCAAACAGACCCGCCTGCGGCGGGCCCGGGCCGATGGGGGCATCGGCCCCTACGAGGCGGAATAGGCGGCCCTCAGTTCAGCTCCGTGCCGGCCTTCTCGCCCTTCAAATACGCCATGGCGTTGTTCAGCGTCGTGGTGGCGATGGCCTCCAGCGCTTCGTCGGTGAAGAAGCCCTGGTGGGACGTGACGATCACGTTGGGGAAGGACAGCAGCCGGGCAGTGGTGGAGTGCATCAGAATTTCGTCCTCGCGGTTTTCGAAGACGTTGGGCGTCTCCTCCTCGTAGACGTCCAGGCCCACGCCGAAGAACTTGTTCTCCCGAATGCCGGCGATCAGATCGTCGGTCTTAATCAGGCCGCCCCGGGAGGTGTTTACCAGGATCACCCCGTCCTTCATCTTCTGGATGGACTGGAGATTGATCATATGGTACGTGCTGTCCGTCAGCGGGCAGTGGAGGGAGATGAGGTCGCTTTGGGCGAGCAGCTCGTCCAGCTCCACATACTCCGCAAAGGGCAGGTCCGGGTTATGGTACACGTCGTAAGCCAGGACCCGCATCCCGAAGCCGTGGCAGATCTTCGCCATGGCCGCGCCGATCTTGCCGGTGCCGACGATACCGGCGGTCTTGCCGAAGAAGTTGACGCCCAGCAGGCCCTGGAGACTGAAGTTGTTCTCCCGCACCTTGATATAGGCCTTGTGGAGCTTGCGGCCCACAGCCAGCGCCAAGGCCATGGCGTGTTCCGCCACCGCCTCCGGGGAATAGCCCGGCACCCGCATCACCCGGATGCCCAGCCGCGTGGCGGTCTCCAGGTCCACGTTGTTGAAGCCGGCGCAGCGCATCAGCACCAGCTTCACCCCCCGGTCATGGAGGACCTCCAGCACCGGCGCGGTGACGTCGGAGCTGACGAAGGCGCAGACGGCCTCAGTGTCGGTCACGTACGCGGCAGTTTTGGCGGAAAGCTCCGCCTCCCAGAATTCCAGTTCCAGCTGCGGGTACGCCCCGGCCAGCCGCGTAAAGGACTGGTTGTCATAGGGCTTCGCGGCAAAAAAGACAATTTTCATAATATTCCTCCTTTCTCACGGATAGTGTACCACATTCCAGGCCAAACTACCATTGGATTTTATGGAATCAGGAGGAAATGCAATGGACTTGACCAGGAAGGAATACGCTGAATACGTCAAGAAGGCTTCTCCCAACTCGCCGCTGGTCCGGGACCTGCTGGGCGCCTTTTTGATCGGCGGCACCATCTGCACCATCGGCCAGGGAATCATGTGGCTGCTGGAGCGCTGGGGCGTGCCGGAGGAGCAGGTGGGAACGGCCACGTCCATTCTGCTGGTATTCCTGGGCGCGCTGCTGACCGCCCTGAGTATCTACGACGACATCGCGCAGGTGGGCGGCGCCGGTACTCTGGTGCCCATCACCGGCTTTTCCAACGCCGTGGTCTCCCCCGCCATGGAGTTTCGCTCCGAGGGCTTCATCACCGGCACCACGGTAAAGATCTTCGCCATCGCCGGTCCGGTGCTGGTCTTCGGCATCGGCGCCGGCGTGATCTACGGCCTGGTGCTGTGGATCAGCTCCCTATTTTAAGAGAACGGCGCTGCGGCGCAAAAAAAACCGGCCAGAGGCCGGTTTTTTGTGTTATTCCGTATCTTTTGGCTCTGCCGCGGGTGCTTCCGGGAGCGTCTCCGGCTCCTCCACCAGCGTGGGGATGAACTGCCGGGCCACCTTGCCCTCGCCCCGGCGCTTGACATAGAAATAGCCGATCACCGAGAACACCACGGCGCCCGCAAAGTTCACGAAGAGGTCCTCCATGGTGTCGTAAAGTCCGATGTCCAAATAGCCGCCCAAGCCCAGGGCCTGGCCGTTGATCGCCACGTCCCGAATGCCGGTGACCGGGACGGCGATGTTCTGCATGGTGGGGTCCAGGGCCGTGGAGTAAAAGGCGGTGATGATCGTATCCTTTTGCATATCCATGCGAAGCAGCCGGTCCATGGTAAACTCCCAGAATTCCCAGATGACGCCCACCGTCATGGAAAAGCAAAACGCCGCCACCGCGCAGTAAATGGGCGAGAGGTTGAACTTGGTGCGGCTGTTGCGGTTGAGGATGTCGATCATGGAGAAGCCGATGGCCGCGGTCAGGAAGCCGCAGGTGGTATGGAGCATGGTGTCCCAATAGGGATAGGTGAGATAGTAGCTCTGCAGCTCCCCCAAAATCTCTGCCGCGAAGATAAAGAGCAGGATGATGATCTCCAGCGTATTGGGAAGATCGATGTGGAGCCGCCGCTCCATCAGCGCCGGCAGCACAAAGAGGACCAGGGCCAGCAGGCAGGTAAAGGCGCTCTCGTAGTTGCCCCGAATGATATGGTAGACCAGCAGGCCGCCCACGATGATTCGCAGCGCCAGATACAGCGCCAAAACTGCCTTGGAGCGCCGGGCCGCAAACTCCGACGCGCCTTTCCGAAACCGACTCATTGCTTGTGTTCCTCGCTTTCCTGTTTTTCCTGGTTACGCCGCGCCATATAGGCCCGCAGCTCTTCCAGGCGGCGGTGGTGTCGCTCCTCCCGCAGGTGGGGGAAGGCCTTCACCAGGCGGTGATACGTGCGGTTCTTGCCGACGGACGCCCGATAGGCGGCGATCTTTTCCTCCAGCTCTCGGCGCAGCGCCTCGTTCTTGGCGTTGCGGGCCTCCATTTTGGCCTGGAACTCCTCTTTCCGCTCCTCCAGCTCCAGCTTGGTGACGCCGGAGTAGAGGCTCTCCCCGATGTTGTCGGAGATGGAACGGAGCAATTTTTCCATGTCCTCCACGGCGCGGATCTGGCGAGGCAGTTTCAGAGCAGCCGCAGTGGTCAAAATCAGGTCCGTCAGGAAGGCCGCGGAAAACACCGCCAGCAAAATCCACCCCACCAGGTGGGGGATCAGCGCCACCAGGCCCATCAGCACCGGGTGGAACACCCGCACCACCAGCAGGCACGCGAAGCCCCACACCAGAGAAAAGGCCAGGCACACGTGGCCGCAGATGTTAAAGGGCATATTGGAATAGTCCCACAGCCGCTGGTGCAGGAGCTTTTCCGAAATCCAGCCCAGCAGGAATTCCAGCGCAGAGGTGATCAGAACCGAGCCGAAGTAGAGAACCAGCAGATTCCCCTCCAGCGGCGCCAGGGCCCACAGCACCAGCGCGACGCCCATGCCGTAAATGGGGCAGACCGGCCCCAGCAGGTAGCCCCGGTTGACGAATTTGCCGGTTTTGACCGCAGCAAAGACCACCTCGCTGCACCAGCCGAGAAACGCATATAAAAAAAAGATCCAGAGCCAGAGATAGAGCTGTTCCATCGTCATCCCTCCAAAATATGCGGCGATTCCTCGCCGCTATATGGCCGCATTTTGCAGTGCCTGGCAATGGCGCCGGTCTGCATGGTGCGGATCATACCCAGCCGCGCCAACAGCTCCTCCGGCGGCTCCTGGGCGCCCTGCACCAGCCACGCCCGCAGCAAACCCCAGATCCCGTTGGCAAAGAACACCACCATCGTCTCCCGCTGCTTGGCCGGCAGAGCTCCGCAGCCGTCCTCCTCCATGGCCCGGCGGACGCAGGACTCCAGATATGCCTGCAGGCGCCGATGGAGAATCTCACGGCTTTGCGAGTTGTCTATGTGGGCAAACACAGCAGGCTGGTCGGCAATGGCCGCCAGCAGGCGGTGCAGCTGCCGCTCCTGGCATTCTTCGGTATACTGGGAAAACTCGGCGTCCAGCGCGTCAGCCAGCAGGGCAGAAATATCGTCATAGTGATAATAGAAGGTGTTGCGGCTAATCCCGCAGGCATCCACAATCATTTTAACCGTGATCTGATCCAGCGGCAGCTGGCTGAGCAGCGTTAAGATGGTTCGGCGTAAGGCGCGTTTGGTGAACGAAGCCATGGCGGCACCTCCTTTTTAATAGTATACAAAAATACAGGCATGAATGCAAGAGAATGCAAAAAATACTTCCTCTTTTCCTGCAACTTTCCTTATTTTACAGTTAAATTATGGAAATACATTGT